>OGCH01000286.1_pt1 | contig 29621 bp, 29 predicted proteins | sample 1570111 | NCBI WGS metagenome assembly OGCH01 (sample SAMN03436243, study PRJEB24508) | hot springs metagenome | biome: Desert Springs; feature: Hot Springs; material: Water | place: USA: Great Boiling Spring, Nevada | collected 2008-12-01 | depth 0 m m | reverse complement strand
GACGCTTACCGCAGCCGAGCTCCAGGACAAGAGTCTCGAGGAGCTCCAAACGATCGCCCGCGACTTCGGTATCCCAAATGCGCAGCGCTTGCGCAAGATGGAACTCGTGAACAAGATCCTGCGCGCCCAGATCGAGCGCGAAGGGGGGATTTTCGGGGAAGGCGTCCTCGAAATCACCGAGGACGGCTTCGGATTCCTCCGCGGTGAACGCTATTTGCCGGGCCCCAATGACGTCTACGTCTCGCAGTCGCAGATCCGGCGCTTCGGTCTGCGCCAGGGAGACTGGGTCGCCGGGCAAGTACGTCCGCCGAAGGAGAACGAGAAGTATTACAGCCTACTCCGAGTCGATGCCGTCAATGGTATGGACCCTGAGTTGGCACGGCGACGACCGAGTTTCGATACCCTGACCCCGATTTTCCCGATGGAGCTGATCAATCTGGAGACCGAGCCGCACATCCTGTCGACGCGGCTGGTCAACTTGGTCGCGCCGATCGGACGCGGGCAGCGTGGTCTCATCGTGTCGCCTCCCAAGGCCGGAAAGACGGTCCTGCTGAAGCACATCGCGAACGGAATCACGACCAACTACAAGGACATCCATCTCATCGTGTTGCTGATCGGTGAGCGCCCTGAGGAAGTGACGGACATGCGGCGCTCCGTCGACGGTGAGGTCATTTCCTCGACCTTCGACGAACCGGTCGAAGACCACATCCGAGTAGCGGAAATGACGCTCGAGCGGGCCAAACGACTGGTCGAGTGCGGGATGGACGTCGTGATCCTGCTCGACTCGATCACCCGACTGGCTCGTGCCTATAACTTGAGTGTTCCGCCGAGCGGGCGAACGCTTTCCGGTGGTATCGACCCGGTCGCGCTCTACCCGCCCAAGCGCTTCTTCGGTGCTGCGCGCAATATCGAAGGTGGTGGGAGTCTCACCATCATCGCCACCTGCTTGGTCGATACTGGATCCCGCATGGACGACGTCATTTACGAGGAGTTCAAGGGGACCGGCAACATGGAACTGCACCTCGACCGCAAGCTTGCCGAGCGGCGTATCTTTCCGGCGATCGATATCCAGCGCTCGGGGACACGGCGCGAGGAGCTGTTGTTGGACGAGCAGACATTGCGCCAGGTCTGGACGATGCGACGCATGGTCTCGATGCTCGGTGGGACCGATGGTACAGAACTCGTGTTGGGGCGGCTGGCGCGGACTCAGAACAACGCAGAGTTTTTGGCGACGCTGCACAAGGATCTCTGAGTCGAGCGGACGTCGGACCTGATGATGCGAGAGCCTCTCGTGCGCTCACCGGAGCGCGAATGGAGCGATCGAGACATTCTCGTGCTGGTCGCGGTGGCGGCGACAGCCGTCCTCTGGCCGATCGGGCTACTGTTGACCTGGGCGAGTGTTCGCTGGTGCTTGCGGGACAAGGTAATCGCGACGATCCTCCCGATAGCGGGCCTGATCCTCTCCCTCGTGATACTTCCGGCGGGAGCGCGCGGACTCGGTTTCAGTGGACCCGTTGGACTCGCTTGGACGGTCGAAGTCGGGCACTACGCAGGCTTGGTCGGGTCGCCGCTGCTGGCTGCCCTCTATCTCGGGACGCGGGCACGGCTTCCAGCACGTCTCCTCGGAGGGTTGCTGCTCCTGGCGCTCGCCATCCTCGCGATCGGGCAACTGGCATTCTTCCTCGGCGGCCGATTGCAGCCCGGTGGGGCCTGAGCGCTTCAGCTGCTGGCTCGATCGGCCCGCAGGAGGAAGTCGAGCAAGACGAGCCCGGCAATATGCGGGAGCGAGCGATGTGGGAAATGACCGGCGCGCGGCAGAACACAGAGTTCTCCTCCCGGTAACCGGCTGGCGAGGTCGACAGCCACGGTGCTGGGGCTACCGGATCGTTGTCGCCGCTCATGAGTAACACTGGGCAAGCGAGCGACTCGATTCCAGCCTGCCACTCGCGCATCTCAGGCGGCTGCTCCTCGCTATCGCGAACGAAGTTGGCGAGGAGTCGGTCGCGAGCATGGTGCGGACTGTGCGCGCGGTGCAGGTGGGCATACTCGGCTTCGTTGGCAGGAAACTGTTCCTCGATGATTTGCCTGGTGTAGGCAGCCGTGGAGGGAGCGGCGAAATTCGGCGGGCCGATGAGCACGAGAGACCGCGGCTGGACGGCACCTTCGACAGCGAGCCGAGTCGCGACCATGGCGCCGAGGCTCGCTCCGACGAGATGCGCGGACTCGATCCCCAGCTGCCGCGCGAGTTCGGCGATATCAGTCGTGAACCCGCGCAACGTCAGGCGTCCACCGGGATCGCTGCTTCGTCCATGGGCGCGGAGATCGGGGGCGATGACGTCGAAGGAGCGGCGCAGGGTATCGACGATGGCGAGCCAACTCTCGCTGGTTCCGAAGTACTGGTGGAGGAGGATGACCGGAGGGCCCGTCCCAGCTCGGCTGTAGTACAAGCTTACGTGGCTGAGATCACAGAACGGCATCTTCCCCTCCTCGCTGACAGGGCACTGCCGGAGCCGGCCAGCCGAAACACTATACTCACTGCCGAGCGCTCAGGGGGAGGGGTTGGCGTGCGCGACATCAGTGCGCTCCGGACAGTTCTCCGGCGTATCGATCGTCGGGGTTACAAGGCCTACGAGGAGCTTCGCGGCTTCTTTGGGCTCGGGGATATCATCCTGGCGATCGATCATGTCCAGAGCGATCCGTATGCGCCTCCGTCGCGCGTGCGCGTGATCGTCGACCGTTCTCGGCTCGTCTTGCCCCCACTGACGAATCGTGTACGGCGGGTCGCAATGGAGGATTTTCTCGCTCGACGTGCACGGCGAGCTATCGATCGACGCGGGCGTCGGCGGGCGGGAACCGGTCGCTCGGGGATGATCCAAATCGATGCAGGTGGCCAGGAGGTTCTCGAGCGCACTGCCTGCCGGATCAGCGACGATCGTGTCGAATTGCGCCTCGCAGTAGGACTACCAGCAGCTGGTCGAACGGTGCTCGGTGATGTAGCGGAAGACTTGCTCACGGCCGCGCTTCCCGAAATCGCTCGGTATGCCCTCTGGCTCGATCGAGCGGCGCTTCAGGAAGCAGAACGGTTCATCGCGGTGGTCGAAGATGCGGAAGCCCTGCGCGAACAGTTGCCCAGGGCAGGTCTGGTCGCTTTCATCGGCCGAGGAGCGATCCTGCCGCGCAAGAGCGGTGTCAGTCAGGAGCCACTGACCGAGGGAGTCGTTCCCTTCGAGCCACCATCGAGTTTGGAAGTGGAACTGGCGACTCCGCACAGTGGTCGTCTTCGTGGAATGGGTATTCCAGAGGGAGTAACGCTCATCGTCGGTGGCGGATTCCACGGCAAGTCGACGCTTCTCGAGGCACTGGCCCGCGGAGTCTACGATCACATCCCCGGCGATGGACGTGAGCGAGTCGTGACGCGAGCCGATGCCGTGGTGATTCGAGCGGAGGATGGCCGTCGCGTCGTCGGTGTCGATCTCTCGCCGTTCATCCGCGATCTCCCGCTCGGTCGCTCGACGACCTGTTTCACCAGCGAGGATGCGAGCGGCTCGACCTCGCAGGCCGCCAATATCCTCGAAGCGCTGGAGGCAGGCGCTCGGGTGCTTCTCATGGACGAGGACACGTGTGCCACGAACTTCATGATCCGCGACCACCTGATGCGCGAACTGGTCCCCGCTGAGGCTGAACCGATCGTTCCCTTCATCGATCGCGTCCGCCAGCTGCACCGCGAGCTCGGCGTTTCGACCGTTCTGGTGATGGGTGGTGCGGGCGACTATCTGCACGTGGCAGATACGGTCGTCTGGATGCACGCCTATCACCCACGTGACGTGACAGTTCGCGCTCACGAACTCGCTCGTCAGCATGGCGACGGGCTGTTCGCTCCACCGAATCCTTGGCCAGGGGTGGTGCAGCGAGTGCCGATTCCGGAAAGCATCGATCCGCGGCGGCGGGAGCGAACGCGGATCAAGGCGCATGGCACCGAGGAAGTGACGTTCGGGTACGAGTCGATCGATCTTCGATATGTCGAACAGCTGGTCGATCCCAGTCAAGTGCGCGCGATCGGGCTGGCGCTGGCCTATGCCGTCGAGCATGACATCATCGATGGGAAGCGGACACTGTCGGCGATCCTCGATCTGGTGGACGAAATCATCGACCGAGAGGGTCTGGATATCCTCTCACCGTACCGGGGTCACCCGGGCGATCTGGCACGCCCGCGACGGTACGAGCTGGCGGCTGCCCTCAACCGGCTGAGGAGCCTGGAGGTGCGGCAGGTTCGCTTGGCTCCCTGAGGTCCGGACGAGTCGGACACGTGCGCGCCTGGACGGCGGCGATGCCGCCGATCGCGGCGGTTTCCGCCCGGAGAATCAACGGCCCCAGCGAGCGAAACTCCGCCCCGTGCCGTCGGAAGAGCGCGATTTCCTCGGCTGTCCACCCGCCCTCGGGGCCGACGGCGACAGTGACCGTCTCGTCTGGCGAGAACGAGGCGTGTGCGATCGCTTCCGCTTCGGGTGCTTCCCAAAAGACGAGCAAGCGAGCGGTGCGCACGGTGGCGAGTGCGTGGTCGAGTGTCGAAGGGGTGTCGATCTCAGGCAGTGTGCCGCGCCCGCATTGCTCGCTGGCCTCCATGGCGATCCGCTGCCAACGCGCCAGACGTTGGGTCACATCGCGAAGGGCTATCTGAACCACCGTTCGTTGCGTGCACAGGGGAACGATGCGCACGATGCCGAGTTCCGTCGCCTTTTCCACTACCAGGTCGAAGTGATCGTGACGCAGCAAGGCCTGCAGTAACACGATCGGTGGCGGGGGGAGTGGTCGTGCCGGCTGGGTATCGACGAGCACGGCGACCGTGCGCTCAGGATCGAGCTCGATGAGTTCGGCGACGAAATCGATCGCGCGACCATTGCAGAGGAGCACCCGATCGCCTGGGCGCAGCCGCAGGACGCGGACCAGCTGATGGCTCACGCGCCGGGGTAGTGTGACGCGAGCCCCGAGTTCGAGGTGTTCGGTCACGAAGAAGCGATGGCCCCGCCGACTCATGGCCGATTCCGCCGCAGGAGCAGGCTCACCCAATCGCCGTCCTGCCGACGCTCGACGAGTTCAGTGCCGAGATCTTGGTAACGGCGACGGACTCCCTCCTCGGCTGCGTCGATGATGCCGCTGAGGACGAGGTGAGCGCCGGGCCGTGCGGCCCGCACCAAGCGCGGTCCTGCTTCGATCAGGACGCGGGCAACGATATTGGCCATGACGAGGTCGTATGCCTCGCGATCAGCGAGGTCCCCGGTGACATCGCCGATCCGCACTGTCGCACGATCGCCGACGCCGTTCCGCTCCAGGTTCTCCCGCAGGACCTCGCCCGCAACCGGATCGATTTCCCATGCGGTGACCGACCGAGCACCGAGCGCGAGCGCAGCGATGGAAAGGATGCCTGACCCCGCTCCAGCATCGAGGACGCTCATGCCTGGGGTGACCAAGCGTTCCAACCAGAGGAGACAGTGTTGGGTGGTCGGGTGGAGCCCTGTTCCGAAGGCCATACCAGGATCGAGGTGAACGACGATCTCGTCTTCGCGTGATTCGTACGGGATCCAGGAAGGCCGGATGACGATCCGGTGGCCGATGCGCGTCACCGGGAAATGGCTCTTCCATGCCTCGGCCCACTCCTCCTCGGCGAGTGTGCGCAGGCGAAGGTCACCGATGCGCCCGAGTTGGCTCAGGTGCCAAAGCCCGTGTCGGAGTCGTTCGACTGTGGCATCGACCTGCTCGTCGAGCGGCAGATAGGTCGCGATGAGAACCGGAGTCGCCGGATCGATGGTCGCGTTCTCCCCGTCGGGATCCTGTGCTACCGGGTGAAAGATGGCGGCTCCCTGCTGGTAGCCGAAGCGGGCGAACAGTTCGGCGACTGCATCGGCGACCTCAGCGTCGGTCTCGACAGCGACTTCGAGCCAACGCGCCGGCATCAGCTCATGCTCCGTCTCGTCCCGAGAAGGTGATCTCCGAGGAATCGCCGACGTTCACGCGCACGAAGTCACCGAGTACCCGGGCGCGGCGACCGACGATCGAGCGGTGCAGCATGACGCCATTGATGGTCGCTTCCTCGTCGATGATCGAGTCGGTGATGATCGCGTGCGAGACGACTGCACCCGGACCGATGCTCACGTACGGGCCGATCACGGCGTGCTCGATGCGGGCAGTGGGATCGATCACGACGGGTGGAACGACCACGGCGGTCGGGAACGCCGGCTGTGGGCCGGCTTGACGGTCGAGGAGGAAACGATTGGTTTCGAGGAGCGCTTCGACCGTGCCGCAATCTTCCCAAACAGAGACAGGTTGCGCCACGATCGTGCGGCCCCGGTCGATGAGGATCTGGATCGCTTCTGCCAAGTAGTACTCGTTCCCGCGCTTGCGGCCCTCGGCGATCTGCTGCTCGATCGCAGCGATGAGGTCTGCGAAGTCACGGAAGTAATACACCCCGACCACGGCGAGCCGACTCACCGGTTGCGCCGGCTTTTCGACCAATTGGACGATCCGTCCGTCTTCGACGATGACGACACCAAAGCGGCGGGGATCGTCCACCTCTTTCACGAAAACGATTCCATCCCACGGACACGTGAGAAGCGCTTCGAGGTCGGCATCGAAGATGAGGTCGGGAAAGACGACGAGTGTCGGCCCGTGGACGAGACTTTTGGCCTGGAGCAAGGCATGCGATTGCCCGAGCGGTTCAGGTTGCTCGACGAACACCGCGTCGAATTCGTAGTGGGTGCGCACGTACTCTTCGATCTGCTCGCCGAGATATCCGGTCACGAAGACGACGCGTTCGAGTGGCAACTGGTTCAGTCGGTCCAGGACATGGCCGAGAATCGGTTTCCCAGCGACAGTCACGAGCGGCTTGGGTTTGCTCCAGGTGTGGGGGCGAAGTCGGGTTCCCAGACCGGCCACGGGAATCACCACGTGCATCGGCTTACCTCCCTCGTCGGAATCGAGGGTGTGGGGGCTGGAAAGACGATCGCTCGATGGCGTCGAGGTGCCTCCTTCCCAACCAGCCCCGATTCCAAGGATCGCGGAGTGTACCCGAGTTCGTGCTGGAGTTTGGGCACATCGAGTAGCAGCGATCGCATTCGGCAGGATCCTCGTCCGCGGTCGCTCCGGGCAGAACGCGTGGGAAATCTGGGGTGCCCCCAGCGGGATTCGAACCCGCGATCTCCACCTTGAAAGGGTGGTGTCCTAGGCCTCTAGACGATGGGGGCCAGCGCCCGCACAATCTCTGCCAGTATAAACTTTCCCGGGTGATTGCGTCAAAGGTGCGACCTATAGGGGGACGGCCCATGGATCAGCCACATCCTGCACCCACGCCGACCGCGGTGGTGCGGGCCGAGCGGTTCGAAGTTGTCGTGAATCGGTCGGTCGCGTTCTGGGCCCGGTACTGGCTCGCTGGCCTGAACCTGCTCGCTGGCATGTTCGCTTTCCTACCGCTCCTCGCCCCCTGGCTCCTTGCCCACGGGTACACGACGTTGGCGAATGTCATCTACTTTGCGTACCGCTTCGTCTGTCACCAGAAGCCCGAGCGCAGTTTTTTTCTCTTCGGTCACCAAATGGCCTACTGCCAGCGCGACCTAGCTATTTACATGGGCGTGTTCGCGCTGGGAATGGTGTATGCGGTTGTCCGGCGCTGGCTGCGACCGCTTTCCTGGCGGGGTGCGCTCCTCTTGTCGCTGCCGATGGCGATCGATGGTCTGACGCAACTCATCGGTCTGCGCGAGAGTACGTGGCAGCTGCGGATCGTGACCGGCGTCTCGTTCGCGTTGGCGACCGTCTGGTTCGTGTACCCTCGGCTCGAGAGCGGTTTCGCTGAGGTGCGGGCAGTGCTGGCTGCCCGCTCACTGCAGCTCGAGCGAGGAGCGGAGGGGACCGGCTGTGGCCAGGGTACTGGCGAATAAACGGGTCGTCGTCGGTGTGACCGGCGGTATCGCCGCGTACAAGACAGTCGAACTCGTGCGTCGGCTGATCCAGGGTGGCGCCATCGTCGATGTGGTCATGACGGAAGCTGCCACCGCGTTCGTCGGCTCCTTGACCTTCCAGGCGATCACGCGTCGCCCGGTGCAGGTCACGACGGTCGGCGTGTGGCAAGGGGAGCAGGCTGGGCATGTCACGCTCGGTGCGACTGCCGACGTCATGATCATCGCACCGGCGACAGCTGATGCCCTGGCCAAGCTCGCCCACGGTCTGGCGGATGACGCCGTCACGCTGACCGCGCTCGCCTGCCCAGCACCGCTCATCGTCGCGCCGGCGATGGACCATTACATGTACCTGCATCCAGCAACGCAGGACAACCTGGAGCGCCTGCGGGAGCGTGGCGTCACGGTGATCGGACCGCATCGTGGGCCGCTCGCCTCCGGGATGGTCGGGGAGGGTCGAATGGCCGAACCCGAGGAGCTGTTCGGTGCCGTCCGGGCGGTGCTCGGTCGTGCTGGGCCCTTGGCTGGTCGCAGAGTGGTGGTGACTGCTGGTCCGACACGCGAAGCGATCGATCCGGTACGATTTTTGAGCAATCACTCGAGCGGGAAGATGGGTTATGCGTTGGCTGAGGTCGCGCGCGACCGCGGTGCACGGACGACGCTGATCAGTGGTCCGACCTGTTTGCCTGTTCCGTTCGGCGTTCGCTTCGTTCCTGTCGAGAGTGCAGCCGAGATGGCGGCAGCTGTCGAGGAAGCGATCAGCGATGCGGATGTGCTGGTGATGTGCGCTGCCGTCGCTGATTTCCGCCCGCGTCACGTTTCTGCCGAAAAGATCAAGAAACGCACGGCATCGCTGTTGTTGGAACTGGAGCCGACACCGGACATCCTGGCATCGGTCGCGCGTACTGGGCTCCTCAAGGTCGGGTTCGCGGCAGAGACGGAGAGGCTCCTCGAGCATGGCCGCCAAAAGCTTGGCGAGAAAGGGATCGATCTGCTCGTCGTCAACGATGCACGACGGACGATGGGGGCGGAGACTGCGCGCGTCACGTTGTTGCGACCTGGTCGCGAACCGGAGGAGGTACCTGATCTCCCGAAGGAGGAGGTCGCTGAACGGGTCTGGGATGCGATTCAGGAACTGCTCGCTGAAAGGGAGAGGGTTGCACGAGGATGAGCGATCGGCCTCCGCTGCGTGCCCGCCGTGTCCGACGGCGCGGGGCAGTCGCGGTGCAGCTCGCCAACTGGATTCCCGTCCTCATCTCCGTGTACTGGTCGACCCTCTTGGCGCGCTGGTTTTTGTGGGTTCTGGCGCACGCAGTCGGGGGGCAGTTCACGCAACTCCTGGTCATCCACCATTGGCTGGCTTGGCCCTTCACCGACCTTCCCGGGACGTCTCGCTGGCCACTGCTCGCCGACATCGTCGCCGTGGGTCTGAGCGGCGTCATCGCTCTCGGTCTTCTGGGCGTCGCGGCAGGATGGTGGCGGGAAGCCGAGCGACGCCGCCTGTCCTGACATGACGAGGGCAGGGGGACCGCGAACGCGGATCGCCGCGAACGCTGGGATCGAGCGTGGTAGACTGCTCGAGAGACAATGAGTGGGGAGGCCGGAGAGCTGGCGTGCGTCGCCAAAGGAGCAATCGGATGGTGCGCAACCTCGTCCGTGGGGTTCTCAATCTAGTGCTCGCTGCCGCAGCGACATGGCTCGCGAGCTATCTGGTGGAACGACTCTTCGGGCCCGAAGAAGCGGGCAGCGAGCATTCCTGAACGACAGCGGATTGTCCATCTGATCGACGGGTATGGGGAGGGTGGAGCGTGGAGATTACGCGTCGTGAAGTCGAGGGCCTGGGAGCGCTGCGCAGCGACGAATGGCCGATCATCAGTCTCTACTTGCGGGTCGATAAAGAGCATATCACGGACGATCACTATGCGATTCGGTTGAAGAACTTGCTCAAGGAGTTGGAGCGAGCGCGGGAACAGATCGGACTGAATCGAGCACAGTCACAAGCGGTCGACGAGGATGTCGAACGGATTCGTGCCTTCTTCCGCGATCATGGCGACGAGTTCGGTCAGGGAGTGGCCCTCTTCGCGAGTAGCCGGGCCGGCCTGTGGCGTGTCTATCATGTGCCGCGGGAGGTCGGTAATGAAGCCGATCTCGATTTTCGGCCTGTCATCGGGCGCCTGGTGCGCGTGGTCGAGTTATTCGAGCCGATCTGTACGTGTGTGATTTCGCGAGACCGGGCAAGGATCTTCCGCGGCCATTTAGTGAGCTTCCAAGAAGTGGCCGTACGACTGGACGAGGAAGTCCCCGGTCAGCATGGGCAAGGGGGCTGGTCGCAGGCACGTTTTGCCCGCCACATCGAGGATCATGTGCGCCAGCATTTCCAGCGGGTCGGGCACGTGCTGTTTCAGCTGTTCGAGCAAGATCCGTTCCGCTTCCTCGTAGTTGCAGGTCCCGACGAGGTGGTCGCGGACTTCGTCGATGGCCTGCATCCGTACTTGCGTGAGCGCTATGTCGGATCCTTCAACAGTTTGATGGAGGCGACAGCCAAGGAGATCCGCGAGGAGACCAAGCGCATCGTGACGGCGTGGCAGGAACAGGAGCGGCGACGCTATGTCGACTTAGTGTTGGAGGAGGCACTCAGTCAAGACATGGCGGTAGTCGGGCTCGATCGCGTCGTCGAAGTGGTGCAGATGCAGAATGTCAACAGTCTCGTCGTCGATGATCAGCTGAGTGCGCCGGGGCGATACTGTCTGCGCTGCGGTGCCCTGCAACCGATCGGCAGTGAGGCGAGCGAATGCGTGTTCTGTGGTGGCCTGACGCGCGCGCGCGAGAATATCGTGCCGGAAGTCTATGCCGAGGCGTATCGACAGAACGCGAATCTCGTCTTCCTCAGTGAGCGGGATTTACGGGCCCGACTCGAGCCGTTTGGCGGCATCGGGGCGATCCTGCGTTATCGAATCGGGGCGCCGGCGACCTCATGAAGGCGTTTCCGACGCTCGCGCTCATCGTCAACAGCGGCGCTGGACGTGTGCGGCCCTCGAGTGTGGCGCGCGTCCAGCAGGAACTCGCCAGGCGTTTCCGGGTCACTGTCCATGTCGGCTCTTCACCCGACGAGGTAGCGAAACTGGCGCGCCAGGCGGCTCACGCGGCCGAGGTGGTCGTGGCGTTCGGTGGGGACGGTACAGCGAGTCGCGTCGCTGCTGGCGTCATGGGCAGCGATGCGGTCTTCAGTGCACTGCCCGGTGGCTCGACCAATCACGTGGCGCGTTTGCTCGGCTTCCCGGCTGATCCGGTGCGGGCGGCGCGTTTACTCGCTGGCCCAGCGCGCTTCCGTTCGCTCGACGTTGGTCGCGTGGATGCTGAGCGAATCCTCCTTTTTCTCGGCGGAGCGGGTATCGATGGGGCGATCGTACGCGATGCACCTCCGTCCGCCAAGCGTTTCTTCGCGTGGCGAACCTATCTCCTGCCGGGACTCCGCCATCTGCTGGACGGCCCATGGCATTTTACAGTCGAGATCGATGGGATCCAGCACGTGGTGAGCGCGCGCAGCGTGCTAGTGGCGAATGGTTCGTTTCTCGTTCATCCATATTTCCGTCTGGGACCAGCGATCGATCCGAGCGATGGAGTGCTGGATCTCCTGATCTTGCACCCGCCGCATCTCGTGGGTTGGCTGGAGCTGTTCGCCTGGACCGCGCTCGGTCGCTTGTGGCGGTCGCGCTACGTCTCCTCGTATCGGGGGAGACGACTGGTGGTGCGAGCGGCGACACCGGTCCCGGCCGAGATCGATGGGGACAGTTGGCTCGGGATCACTGAGCTTGCCGTCACGGTCGAGCCCCGAGCTCTGCGCGCCCTGGTTCCCGCGTTCGTCCGCGGTGTCGGCGAGTGAAAGCTCGTCGGGCCGCTCTCGATCACGGGTAGCTGGTGGTCGTGTCCCAACGTTGGCCCAGCGGCCCGCGATCCTGGCCGTCGACGATGATCCGCACGAGTGGCGCATTACCCGAGCTGACCGTCATCGTCTTGCCGCGGAAACTCCGTCGGTCTCCCTCATTCAGCACTTCAGCGAGCACCGTGCGACCATCGACGATCACGTGAACCCAGACCCGACCCGTGGTCACGATCTCGAAGGTATGCTCGGTTGGCGCCGGTCCAGCAGGGACAGGTGTTGCCGCTGTTCCTGATGTGGGGGAAATCTCCGGTTTCGCTTCGGTGGAGGGCGCGGAGGCAGGAGACGCTGTTGCGTTCGCCGGGGTGTTCACCGGTACTGTACCTGGCGGCACGGTAGGGGTGGTCGTGGCAGTCGCTGCCGGAGCGGAAACCGCGCCGGTCACTGTCGGCACGACTGCCTCCGCGCTGGTCGCGACGCCGTTCGCCTCCAGTGTCGGCAGTGTCTCGCGGGGAACGAGGTAGGTCGTGTAGACGAGTGCGAACACGATCGCGGAGAGAGCGAGCATGAAGACGATCACAGCGAAGTTCGGGGCCCAGTGCATGAGCGGTTCTCGTACGGGCTGCACCGAGGGGACGACACGGAATCCCATGCTGCGCTGACCGTGCGCTTCCTCGAACTTGGCGAGGATCGTGACCGGATCGAGGCCCAAGTACTGGGCGTACAGGCGGACGATGCCACGCGCGTAGGTCAGGGGTGGGAGCTGGTCGAACGCTTCCTGTTCGAGCGCAGCGAGATAACGGCGGTTGATGCGGGTCGCATGCTCGGCGTCGAGGAGCGTCACGCCGCGGTACGCGCGTGCGTTCCGCAATAATTCCCCGAACTCACTCATGCCGTGCCCCCTCAGGAGCTCACTCGGCGCCGGCGTTCCTGCTGACGCGTACTCAGAAGCTGGCGCAGCAACTCATCGACCAAGGGCGTCGGCTGGCCATGGTGGGAAATATCGGCTTGCTGGAGCCACCAATCGTCGGACGGTAGCCACCAGGAACCCAGCGTACCGTAGCAGCCCAACGTCTCCGCGGTGACGAGCGTTCGTTCGGGAAAGGCATAGCGGTTGGCGCACCATCCGTGACGTCCATCCCCTAGCGGCCGAAAATCGCGACAGGTGCGGCAAATGCGCGGGAGCGCAGCGAGCGAGGCATGAGCCGCGGGCTGTACGTCATCGAGTCGCGGTTCGATGAGGAGGGGTAGGTCGGTCGATTCTGGGGCTGTATGCTCGCCGACCGTTGGGAACGGTTCCGTCTCACCACTCTGACCGTTCGCGCGGTAGCTTTCTGTCGCTGCTCTGGGACGGTGATGGTGCACTGACCCAGCGGATGCTGCGGAGACCGAGGAGGGATGGGCCGGCGTGGCCTCGGGGTGGGGGGTAGGGCCTGGGGAGTCCGCCCGTTCGGCCCACGAGCCGGCGACCACCGACAGGGCAGGGCGGCTACCGGACTCGCGCGGCTCCCAGAGATCCTGATCCCAGTTGGTGCGGCAGGCGAGTTCACCGCGGCGAACGAAGACGACGTGCTGGAGGCCTTGCCGCTGGGGATGGCGACACCAGCCGGATCCAGCGAGTCCACCCTCTTCGAAGTAGCGGCACGTCCCACAGCGTCGCTGCATCAACGGTACCCCTCCCCAAACAGCGGACACGGCGCGGCAGCTGCCGCCCCGCGCGATGGTCCCTCGCCTCGTCGACCACCACCTGCGGACTATCCTAGCACACAGTCTCGACTGGTGTTGCCCGGCGATCGAGCAGGATGCTCGAGCGGTATAATGAGAGACTGTACGAGACACGGGCGCCATGCGCCTGTGGAGGGAGATCCATGCAGCTCATTCAGCTCCAGCCAGCCCATGCTTCGGTCGTCGATGCAGTACCAGGGGTCAAGCGCTTCCACATCTGGACGATCGGTTGCCAGATGAACGAAGCGGAGTCAGCCAAGGCCGCAGCACTCTTGCGGCAAGCTGGGTACGTTCCAGCGGTGCGAGAGTGGGACGCCGACATCGTCATCGTCAATACCTGCGTGGTGCGACAACAGGCTGAAGACAAGGCCCTCGGGTACATCGGAGCCTTGGCACGCCTCAAGCGGCGCCGGCCGGACGTCCGGATCGCGGTGACGGGTTGTCTCGTCACCGGCCAGGAGCGCCGGCTCGCCGAGCGGTTCCCGTGGGTCGATCTTTGGTATGGGCCGTCGGAGTTCGAGCGCCTCGTTTCCTTGGTGCCGGAACTCGCTGACGTTGACATCGACCTGGTGGAGTTACCGCATTACTACGACGAGGGCCAGGCTGATCCGGAAGTGACCGCCTTCGTACCGGTCATCTACGGGTGCAACTTCGTCTGCTCCTATTGCATCGTCCCGTACCGGCGCGGTCGCGAACGCAGTCGCCCGGTCGAGCAGGTGGTGGCGGAGGTGGAAAAGCTCGCTGCACGTGGTGTACGGGAAGTGACCTTGCTCGGGCAAACGGTCAATGCGTACGGTCATGATTTGCCTGGCCAGCCGGATCTGGCTGACTTGCTCGAGCGCGTTCACGATGTACCGGGAATCGAGCGGATTCGTTTCCTCACCTCGCACCCCAAATACTTCAGTGACAAGCTCATTCGCGCGGTTGCGGATCTCCCGAAAGTCTGTGAGCACGTCAATTTGCCGGTGCAATCGGGCGATAACGAGGTGCTACGCCGCATGCGGCGTCACTACACCGTCGAGGAGTACCGCGAACGGATCGCGCGGATCCGCGAACTGATTCCGGACGTCACGCTCTCCACCGATATCATCGTTGGATTCCCGGGCGAGACGGAGGAGCAGTTCCAGAACACCTATCGGCTGCTCGAAGAGATCCGGTTCGACAAGGTGCATGTCGCGATGTACTCGCCACGTCCAGGAACCCTGTCGGCGCGCTGGCCTGACGATGTGCCCCGCGAGGAGAAGCGGCGGCGTCACCGAGCCATCGAGCAACTCCAGGAACGGATCGCTCGGGAGCGGAACGAGCGTTATGTGGGTCGAACGGTGGAAATCCTCGTCGACGGGCTGGCGCGCGGGCGCTGGCGTGGTCGGACCCGAGGAAACACGCTCGTCTTCTTCGAGGCTCCCGGTGATTGGCGCGGGCGATTCGTGGAGGTTCGTGTCACCCAAGCGAGCCCCTGGTACCTCCTCGGGGAACCGATCACCGTCGGAGCAGCCGAGCCGGCCATACTGACACGATAGTGCGCACGGAGGCGGAGTACGACGATGTCGATGCTGACCAATCAGGGCAGTCATGAGCGACGACTGCTGCGCCGCTTGACACAGGCGGCCAAGCAGGCGGCTTTTCAAGGCGATTGGGAGCGGGCGGTTCAACTCAATCAACGGATCACTGAGTTGTCCCCGCGCGATGTCGCTGCCTGGAATCGTTTGGGGCACGCCTTGGCCGAACTCGGTCGCGTCGCCGATGCGCGGGCCGCTTATCAGCGAGTGCTGGAGATCGAGCCGGGCAACGCGATCGCCCAGCGGAACGTGACCCGGTTGGAGTGGTTGGTGAGCCAGACCAGCGATGGCACGATTCCGGTGCCGGTGAGGCGACCAGCACCGCGCGCGGACGTGTTCATGGAGGAGATGGGTCGAACCTATGTAACGGACCTGCTGCGACCCGCTCCACCGGCTGTGCTGGCACAGCTCTTCCCTGGGCAAGAGGTCTTTCTGGATATCCGAGACGATGCCGTCATCGTTCTCGATGCCGACGGCACTCGCCTCGGGCAACTCGAGGGACGCTTAGCGCGTCGCGTGGCCCAGCTCACCCGCGAGGGGAACCGATACCGCGCGTTCGTTATCCAGCTCACTGGCGATACGTTGCGGGTGATTCTCCGGGAAGTCTTCCGTGTGCCCCACTTGCTGGATACGCCGTCTTTCCCGCCCCAGCCGAAAATCGCTCCGCCGCGGCCTTATCTTCCGGAGGCTTTTGGTCGCGGAGAAGAGATCATCGAAGAAGAGGAGTTCTTCACAGAAGAAGAGGAAAGCGAGGCGCTGGAAGTCGAAGAGGAGGAGATCGTGGAGAGCGAAGAGGAGATCACCGAAGAGCCGCTCAGTGCGGTCGACGAGGATGCACTCGTCGTGGAATTCGACATCGACGAGACGATCAGCGAGTGAGGACGTTGTCGCAGACCGACGAGCCCTCGTTCCCCACGATGGGACGAGGGCTTTTCTCGTCGGGTTCACCGCAGGACGATCGTCAACAACAGGAGCAAGCCGAGCAGCAGAGCGGTGACCCAAAGGAGACGCGTCAGATCAGCTTTGATCAGCGCATACTCTTCGTCGACTCGTCCCCATGGGCTGATGATCTCTTGGGATTGCGTCGCTGACCGGCTTCCGGGGGGTGTGGCCGGGGAAGGGGACACTGAACCAGCGGGGACAGATGCGCTCGCCCGAGCGGTCCGTTTGGGCGTCTTGCGCCGTGCCTTCGTCGTCTTCACCCGTCCCATGCCGTCTACCTTCCCGGTTCCCAGCGCAGTATAACACGCCGTCATGTGACCAAGCGGCGGACTTCGACCAGCCTGCCCCGCTCGAGGTGCCAGGTTGCTGCAGCATTGCCGTCGCGGACGGCGATTTCCAGGCCACCGTGGCTTCCGAAATAAGCGAGCGGCATGCCAGGGGCGACATCGGCGAAGGTGCGCACGATGCCGAACAACTCCAGCTGCCCGCAGCGGATGCAGAGCGTTTCCGGTTCGCCAGGAAGCTGCTCGCGCCGGATCAAGGTGCGGCAATTCCCGAAACGATCGATCGAAACGATGGGACCGACGACGCTCCCTCCGCTCGCGATGACCGGGTGGATCGGGAGTTTCACCAAGGACGCCGGGTCGAGCGGAGTACCGACTTCCGCCAGGGCCAGCCCGCTGGCGAGCAGACCACAGATCGGACCGAAGATGTCTCGCCCATGGAAAGTGGGTGAAACTGGCTGCCGGAACCACTCTGATCGGTCGAGCGACCAAGCAGCGACCTGTTGCGCCTCCGCGAGGACGAAGGTCGCGAGTCCGTTGTCAGGCAGGACGAAAGCATGCCCATCCGCCAGGATCAAGACTGCGCGCCGCTCGCTCCCCACACCAGGATCGACCACAGCCAGATGGATCGTGCCGACAGGAAAAGCCCGCCAAGCGGTTGCGAGTTGGAACGCTCCCTCGAGGATGTCCTGGGCTGCTACCTCGTGTGTGACATCGATGATCGTGCTCGTGGGAGCCCGTTCGAGGATCACGCCCTTGACCTGTGCCACATAGCTGTCACGCATGCCATAGTCACTGGTAAACGTCACGATCCCTGAAGGCCGCCACGTGGTCAGCATCGTCGGATCCCCTCACCAGGCGAGTGCATAGGCGTCGCTCCGCGGATCGGCAGCAGCTTCGACGACACGCGCAGCGCCACGCCAGTGGATCCCCTGACAGGAGCCGATCGGACCCCAGCGGGCCAGCCGTTCGACACGATGGCCGCGTGCTTGGAGCCCCTCGATCGTGGCGTTGGGGAGTCTCCCCTCGACTTGGACGAGGTCGAGAGAGCCGTGCGGCCAATTGGACTCGTGCCCAGGACCGCGATGACGCCAGCGCGGCAATTCGATGGCTGTCTGGAGATCGAAACCGTATTCGAGCCAATGCACGAGAACATGCACCAGGATCTGCACTTGAGCATCGCTCCCCGGGGTTCCGAGACCGAGCCGTTCTCCCGGTCTGGTGAGCAAGACTGGGCTGAGCGTGTGACGAACGCGCTTCCCCGGCATTAGCTGGTTCGGGTGATTCGGCTCCAAGTGCCAGTAGGTCATGCGATTGTTCAGCAAGATGCCGGTACCGCTGGCGACGAACGCGGAACCGAATGCCATATTGAGGCTGGCAGTCACCACGACGAGATTGCCCTCGCGATCCATCACCGAGAACGAGGTCGTGTGGTCCTCGCGGACGGGTCGAGTCGGGAGCACCGGCCGCGCTCGCGCGAGATCGATCGTTGCCGCGAGCCGCTGCAGTCGCTCAGGGGCGAGTACGTCGGGTGGGAGAGGACCAACGAAATCGGGATCGCCGGTGAAGCGCTCACGATCCAGGAAGGCGAGTTTCTTGGCTTCGATCATCACGTGCAGGAGTTCGGGCGAAAGCGGGCGCCACCTGGCGAGTGGAAAGTACTGCAAGATACCGAGCATCTCGAGCAGTGTATGAGCACTGGAATTCGGCGGCGGGACCCAGATAGTCCAGTCTCGGTACGCCAGCTGGAGTGGCTCGACGATCGCTGCTCGGGCCAGTCGAAGACTCTCGCGTGTCAACAGCCCACCAGCTGCCAGGACAGCACGCGTCAAGCGCTCGGCGAGATCACCTTCGTACAAGTCATTGACGCCTTCCGCAGCGACCGCTTCCAGCGTGCGAGCGAGATCGGGTTGACGGAGCATATCGCCCGGGCGGGGTGGCGAACCAGTGGGGAGGAAGGTGCGGGCCGTTTCGGGATAACTGGCGAGAACATCAGCGTAGGTCTCGATGTAGGCCGCAAGATTATGGCTGACGGGGAAGCCGTCACGGGCAAGTTCGATCGCCGGTGCGAGGGTCACCGAGAGCGGCAGCCGGCCCCAGCGTTGGACCAGTAACTCCCAAGCGCGGGCAGCAGCCGGAACAGAAGCAGCGAGTGGACCGCGCTCCGGAATGCCGTCTCGGAAGCGCTCCGGAGTCGCATCGAGCGGTGCCGGCCCTGTACCGTTCACCGCCCAGACGGTCGAAGTCGCTGCTTCGTAGACGAGGGCGAAGAGATCACCACCGATACCGGACATGTGCGGCTCGACTACGTTCAACGCCGCGGCGACAGCGACAGCGGCGTCGGCGGCACTGCCGCCGCGGTCCAGCACGCGGGCACCTGCCCAAGAGGCGAGGGAATGACCACTCGAGACAGCCCAGGAACGGCCCATCAAAAGCGGGCGACCAGCGCGCTCGGCGAAGGTGGCGATCGCTCGTGCTGTCATGAGCTGCCCTCCAGGGGAGGCTCGAGACACTGCTCGGTCCGTTTCGCTCGCTCCAGGGCTGCACGGTAGGCCTCGGGAGTGTTGGCATTGGCGAACGACAACAGCTCTGGGTCGATGGTGCGGAGGTGGTTCTCTGGAACTGGGACGACGCGAACCTCAGCGAAAAAGCTCACGATCTTGAGGTTACCGGCCGCGAGCTGTCGCTCGATCGCGCACAGGCAGCGCTTCGAATAGATGGCGTGGAGTGTTTCATACGTCAACGCTCCGCCTTGGCCAGTCCGTTCTGCCCTGGTCGGCACGAGCACGTCATAGTCGCGCGGGATAGCGAGCAAGGCAGCCAGGAGATCTGGTGAGACGAAGGGAAGGTCGCAGGAGAGCACGAGGCAATACTCGTGGCGAGCAGCCAGCAGTGCCGAATAGATCCCACCGAGCGGTCCGCTTCCCTGGATACGATCGGGTACGATCGGGACGCCGAACTGGGCGTACGCTGGGCGATCGCTCGCGACGACGAAGACGTCGTCGGTAAGGTGTCGAACGCGGCGCAAAACGCGAGCGAGAAGCGGCTCGCCACAAAAGTCCAGCAGTGCTTTGTCTTGCCCCATGCGTCGGCTCTGGCCACCAGCGAGCACAGCGATACTGGCGTCCATCGATACCCCCGTCGGAGTGTAACGCGATCTCCGCTCGACGACGAGTTCCTGCCCCCGCGCCGGGTCAGCGGCCTCCCAACAGCGAAGGGGGTGCGAGAGGAATCACGGGCGGAATCTTGTGGGACAGGAGGAGTGCTCGTGGGCAGCCAAGTTCCAACGCCGGTTCGGGGCGGCTTCGTGCGCGGTAGATGGGTGAGATTCCCGACGCGTTCGTGTCGAATCTGTTGCCTCGGGAAGCGATGCGCTATAATCTGGCCAGAAACCCCTGAGCAGGAAGGCGAGGACCCCGAAATGCACGGTGGTCCGCCAACTGAAGAGTGGTCGAGGGCACTGGGAAGCTGGCCTGGTGCCCTGCGTGTTCATAGTCGGTCAGGCGCGACGGGACGGACCGGAAGGGGGCTGGATCATGAATTCGAGCCTCATCGGAAAGATCGAGAAGGCACGCCGCTACGCTGCGGAACCGGAACGGGTCCAGGTGCAGTCCCTGCACGTCCGGTTCCGCGGTGAGCACGATGTGTACGACGTCCATTTTGCGGACGGGAGCTGGAGTTGCACGTGCCACTCCTTCGAGGCGCTCGGCCTCGGCACGTGCAGCCACATCATGGCCCTCGAACGTTTGCTGGGGCCGATCGCTCCACAAGCGGTTGGGCAGGCCGAGCGGGTGAGCTGACATCGAGCCGGTTAGGCTCGGCGAGGATCGTCGTGCTCGGACCGAACACTGGTCGAAGGCGCGTCTGGGTGCGGGTGCGATCGACAGATAACCGGCGCTGAGTCAGCCGCAGCATGGCTTGTTCTCTTTTGAAGGCTCGAACGACACCCTCAGCTCGCCTGGTCGATCGTAGCGCGACGAAGTTGCCCGAACTCGGCGTCGAGTAGTCCGATCGGGGAATGTTCGGCCACGCGAGCACTCACCAGGTGTTCGCGCGCTGCCGCTCGAAGAGGAGAACGGACGATGACATTCGACATCACGTGGTACGCTCAGTCGGCCTTTCGGATCGACGTTGCTGGGCTGCGTCTCTATCATGACCCTTTCCGGATTCCGGACGGTGAGCCGACGGCCGATGTCATCTTGATCAGCCATGAGCACTTCGATCACTGCTCACCGGGCGACGTGGCAAGGATCCGCGACGTTCACCAGACGTTCGTCGTGGCGAACCCCACTGCGGCCAATACTCGTGAACTCGTACCCCCCATTCACGTGATCAGGCCGGGCGGTGAGGTGCAATACGGTCGCTTGTCGATTCGTGCGGTACCAGCCTATAACGTGAACAAGTTTCGCAGTCCTGGAGTGCCATTCCATCCTCGAGAACGGGAGCACGTCGGGTTCATTTGCCGAGCGGAGGGTGTCACCTGGTATTTCGCCGGTGACACCGACGCTATACCAGAGATGGCGCAGTTCGGTCCGGTCGATTACGCCTTTCTCCCCGTCAGTGGGACCTACGTGATGACGGCAGAAGAAGCCGCGGAGGCGGTACGCATGCTCCGACCACGTGTCGTGATCCCCATGCATTATGGGACGGTCGTCGGGTCGGTGGAGGATGCCCGACGTTTGGCTGCGCTCGTCGGTGATGTCGCGGAGGTCAGGATCTTGGAACCCCGCGGACGTCCGAGCTGAGTGCTCAGCTGGACACGGTCAGCAGTGCTGCGAACTGCTCGAGTGTCATTCCTCCCGCGACGCGCAGGTGAGCAAGAGCGAGCGGGTCATCGTCCGCCCCCGCTCGGCCTGGCTGAGCGGTGACCAACCAGGGCGGCCGCTGTTTTCCCGCGCTGATCGACCTTACTAGCGGAATAACGCAAAGGCGAGAACCGGATAAGCGAGTGCCTCTCGAAGCGTTGTCGCGCACTCGGTGCATTCTGCTCGCACTTGTGCAGCGGACACCTCGGTCAAATCGACGTGGTGGACCGTATGAATGCCGATTTCGATCGCCCTTGAGCGATCGAGTTCACGAACCATCTCCCAGGTGAGAGAGCGCGGCGAGTCGAGCGATCGGGTGACCACGAGAACCGTGGCACGAAAGCTCCCTGACGCAGGATCGGGCATGCCTGCTCGTAGAAGTTACGGTAGCCGTCGTCGAACGTGAGAACGATCGGCTCGGCTGGAGCAGGTCGCTCATCCGGTCGGATCGCGCCGAGGCTCGGAGAGCGTTCTCGGCGCGGAACCATGGGTGAAAACCCAGTGCACGTGTGCTGCGAACTCGGCTGGTTCGAGCGAGAGGCCCTGACCGATCGGGGCATCGGGGCCAGCGCGTGAACGAATGGAATGATCCATCGGAACGGGCTTCCGAGAGGGTTCCGGTTGTGGTGTGTCTACAGCCGGCGTCGGGCCCCGAGTCGGTCGAGTCGAATTCGGGACGGACTGAACAGAGTCGGCCGCGGAATCGGCAAAGAGGGACTCGGGTGGGGCGCCGGCGATTCCTCTTGGATTGCCAACGAGAGGCAAGGAACCGGCGGTCGAGTGCTCAGACCGCTCGTGACGTGACACAGCTGGGAGATCCCCCGTCATGAACGGCTGCGGAGCAGAAACGACGCGGTGAACTTGGGGCGGCTGTTCGGTGGCGCGGCTACGCGATGATGCAGGAAGATCGCCGGTTTTGCGAGCAGTAGCGCGATGAGCGAAGGACCGCAGTACTGACCAACCCGCGCCATAGTCGTCAGCCTGCGGGAGTCGAGCAGAAGTCGCGCCCGGGAGGCGCCGTGCCGGCCCATCTGGCCGTATAATCGCCGCGCTGGCTGGCATGGTGGATGGAGAGGGAAACGATGCGGGTCACTGGTGGAGAAGCGGTCGTCCGCACGCTCGAGCGACTCGGCGTGGAGGTCGTTTTCGGCATTCCGGGTGTTCACACGTTGGCGATCTACGATGCGCTTTATTCGTCGCCGATGCGCCACGTGCTCGCGCGGCATGAGCAGGGTGCGGGCTTCATGGCTGATGGGTACGCGCGCGTTTCGGGGAAGCCCGGTGTGGCCATCGTCATTACCGGACCTGGCGTGACCAACATCGCGACAGCGATCGGCGAGGCGTATGCCGATTCCTCCCCAGTCGTCGTGATCGCATCGAACGTCGAGCAAGCCTGGCAGGGGCAAATGCTCGGCCACCTGCACGACTGCAAGGATCAGCTCGGCATCATGCGTGCGGTCACGAAATGGGCAGATCGTGCGCGCTCAGTGGAGGATGTCCCCCGACTCCTCCGCACGGCGTTCGCGGAAGCGATCGGTGGGCGACGGCGCCCCACGCATCTGGAGGTTCCTTTGGATGTTCTCCATGGTTGTGGCGAGATCGATTTGGCTGAACTCGCACCGCCCGTGATGGAGCGCTCCCAACCGAGGCGGTCGGCCATCGAGTTAGCTGCTCGCATGATCGAGGAAGCGGAGCGCGTGGTTCTCTACTGTGGTGGGGGAGCGGTCGCTAGTGGCGCGACGGCTGAACTGGTTGCGCTGGCTGAACGCTCGGGAGCGGCAGTCGTCACCTCCTTGCAGGGAAAGGGGGCGATTGCCGAGGATCATCCGCGTTGTCTCGGGAATCTCTGGGAACCCGAAAACGCGGTCGAGCGTGTGTTGCGGGAATCGGATCTGGTCATCGTGATCGGATCCAAGCTGGGTGCACAAGATACGGCGAATGGACGTTTGCCGCTGCCGGACCGGCGCATCCGGATCGATATCGATGCTCAGGAGATCTTGCGCAACTATCCGCCGACGCTCCCGATCGTCGCTGATGCACGCGAAACGGTGCGGGCCCTGTTGAGCGAGCTCGCGTCGCGCGGCATCTCCAAGCAGGGATGGCCGGTCGACGTCTTGCAGGCGACCAAGCGTGAGGCGCTCGCGAACGCCTGGGGAGCAGGTCAGGCTGAATGGCTCCGAGCCATCCGTGCGGCGCTACCGCGCGATGGCATTCTGGTCAACGACATGACGATGATGGCCTACGTCGGCAACCGGCACTATCCAGTCTACGAGCCGAGAACGTATCTTTTTCCGACCGGTTACGGCACGCTCGGTTTCGCGTTGCCGGCGGCGATCGGGGCGAAGATCGCGCGCCCCGAAGCTGCGGTCGTCGCGCTCGTCGGCGATGGCGGGTACCAGTTCACTATGCAAGAACTCGCCACGGCGGTTCAATTCCGGGTTGGCATCCCGATCGTTCTCTTCAATGACACGAGCTATACGGCGGTAAAGGACGAACAAGCACGCTCGTTCGGGGGGCGCTTCATCGCGGTGGACCTGGTCAATCCGGACTTCCAGCAGCTGGCGACTGCGTATGGCATTCCGAGCGAGTACGTGACCAGTCCTCAGGCGCTCGAGGGAGCTATCGCGCGGGCACTGGAACGCGACCTTCCAACCTTGATCGAAGTACCCATCGAATTTCCACTCGGTGCGTGAAGGGTGTGCCGTTTCCGGGTCGACACCGCGAGGAGAGTGTATCACGGGAAGGGAACGATCGAGTTGACACGACGGGGAGCGTACGCTAGGCTAGAGCACGAGGACAGGAGGTCGGGCAGCTGATGGATTGCCCAGCGTCGCTGACACTCGCGATCAGCTCGATCATCATCGCGATTATTCGGCCCCGCGTGGCGGGGCGTGCGGCGTTGGGGAGGAGCATAGCTGGTCAGGCCTGAAACGATAACCAGTGGATGACGATGAGGCGGCCTCCCCGACGCGGGGAGGCCGCCGAACGTTTCGGAGAAGGAAGGAGGGAGCGGATGAGCGAGAACGGCGAACGACGGGTGGTGATCTACGATACGACGTTGCGGGATGGGACGCAGGGATCCGGTGTCTCGTTGACGACGGAAGACAAGTTGAAGATCGCCCGGGCATTGGACGAACTGGGTGTAGCCTACATCGAGGGTGGCTGGCCAGGTTCTAATCCGAAGGATATGGCGTTTTTCGAGCGTGCCCGACACCAGCAGTGGCGACACGCCAGGATCGCTGCCTTCGGAAGCACACGTCGAGCCGGCGGAACGGTCGAAGAGGACGTCAACTTGCGCCTCCTTTTGGAAGCGGAAACACCGACGGTGACGATCGTCGGCAAATCCTCGCCGTTTCAAGTACGCGTGATCCTCGGCACGAGCCTCGATGAGAATCTCCGGATGGTTGCCGAATCGGTCGCTTTTCTCAAGGCGGCAGGACGCGAAGTGATCTTCGATGCCGAGCACTTCTTCGATGGGTATGCGGAGGATCCGGACTACGCGCTCGCCGTTCTTCGGGCGGCCTGCGATGCTGGTGCTGATGCGGTGGTGCTGTGCGACACCAACGGCGGGACACTGACCGACCCACTCGTGCGGGCAGTGCGGCATGCGCTCTCCTCGGTCTCCTGTACTGTGGGCATTCACACTCACAACGACTGCGAACTAGCTGTCGCCAACTCGATCGCCGCAGTTCTGGCTGGTGCCACGCATGTTCAGGGGACGATGAATGGACTCGGGGAACGGATCGGGAACGCTAATCTCTGTTCGATCATCCCGATTCTCGAGTACAAGCTCGGCTATCGCTGCTTACCGCCGGGCAATCTGCGGAAGCTCACCGAGACGTCGCGCTACGTTGCGGAGGTCGCCAACCTGACACACGATCCTCGTCTCCCATTCGTGGGAGCCTTCGCGTTCACGCACAAGGCTGGACTGCACGTCAATGCGATCGCCAAGCACCCCTCGGCCTACGAGCACATTCCGCCGGAGGTCGTGGGCAATACTCGGCACGTCCTGGTCAGCGAACTGAGCGGTCGGAGCAACATCGTCGTGAAGGCGCGCAGCTTCGGTATCGAGCTCGGTGACAAGCCGGAGGTCGTGCGGCGTGTCCTGGAGCAGATCAAAGAACTCGAGTTTCACGGTTATTGGTTCGAGGACGCTGATGCGTCGTTGGAACTCTTGATCCGCCGCAACCTGCCCGACTACCGACCGCCGTTCGAGGTGCTCGACTACACGGTCCTGACCGAATATCGCAATGGGCGCGGCATGCTCGCCGAGGCGATGGTGAAGTTGCGCATCGGTCAGCACGTCTTCCACACCGCGGCCGAGGGTAACGGACCGGTGAATGCCCTGGACCGAGCCACCCGCAAGGCGCTGCAGGAGTTCTACCCGGAGATCGCTGAAGTAGATCTCGAAGACTATAAGGTCCGCGTCCTCGATGACCATCACGGTACGGGCGCAAAGGTGCGCGTCTGGATCCGCTCCGGTGACGCGCATGGCAGCTGGAACACAGTGGGTTCCTCGGAGAACATCATCGAGGCGTCCTGGTTGGCATTGGCCGACAGCCTAGCCTATCCGTTGGTGACCCGGCCAGAACTCGCCGCTCGTATTCCTGAGCTTGTTTCAGCTGTGTCGTGAGAGAGAGCGCGGCAGGTCGCGGCCTGCCCTGCCGCGCTCTCGTTTGCGCTCTAGAGCAACCCTTCGCGGTAGAAAAGCTCGGCATTCAAGACCGAGGCGCCGGCGGCTCCGCGGATCGTGTTGTGGCCGAGAACGACGAACCGGATATCGAACACCGAGCATGGCCGAACCCGACCAACGACCGATGCCATACCGTGTTCTGTGTCTCGGTCGAGCACTGGTTGCGGCCGGTCGGGCTCGTCCAGCACGATGACGGGGTGACGGGGAGCGCTGGGGAGTTCCAGTTCCTGTGGACGGGCACGGAACGCTCGAAGCACGTCGACCACCTCCGCTGGGGTCGCCGAACGATGGAGATCCAGGCTCACGGTCTCCAAATGTCCGTCGCGCACGGGGACTCGATTGCAGTGCGCACTGAGCACGATCGGGGCGTCTTCGAAGCTCCCGTCGATCCAGCGACCGAGGATCTTGCGTGATTCGGCCTCGATCTTTTCTTCTTCTCCACCGATGTACGGGATGACGTTATCGATGAGATCGAGCGAAGGAACACCAGGATAACCGGCGCCCGAGGACGCCTGGAGCGTGGTGACGATGCCTCGCTCGATCCCGAACGCATCATGAATCGGCTTGAGTGCGAGGACGAGATGGATCGTCGAGCAGTTGGGGTTGGCGACAATGAACCCCTCGCGCCATCCGCGGAGCTGCCGCTGTCGCTCGATCGCCCGGGCATGGTCGGGGTTCACCTCGGGGATGAGGAGGGGCACATCCGGATCCATCCGGTGGTCGCGCGCGTTCGTGAACACCTTCTTTCCTTCAGCGGCCAACGCTTCCTCGATCGGTCCAGCCACTCCACCGGGGAGGGCCGAGAAAACGATCGGGCTGGTGATCGGCTCTTCGATGTGCTTCACCACGAGGTCGCGAACTTCTTCTGGCGGAGCAGCGCTGATGCGCCAGTTCACGGCTTCAGCATAGCGCTTCCCGGCTGAGCGGTCGCTCGCGACGAGTTCGGCGATCCGGAACCAGGGATGGCCAGCCAGGAGTTGGACGAAGCGCTGGCCGACGCTACCGGTTGCCGCCAGGATAGCGACGTCGATTCGATCAGCCACGAGTTCCTCCCTTCACTGATGGTGCCGGCACAACAAAACCGGCAGAGGTCGAAACCCCTGCCGGCGTTCGCTCGAGTTCGACCGCGCGTTACGGACTCCCCGAGCGCACGCCGGCGCAGCGAGTCGCGGTCGTTCCGGTTGTGGTCCGCTTCGCTGTCCGCACGACGTTCGTCCTTTCGGTTCGTCCGCTTGCGCAGAGGGCGTGGGCTCACCTACCCTGTCAACGCCCGCTGCCACTGTACCAAGCGGGCGTGGCATGGTCAAGTCACGGGTGAGGAGAGCGTCATATGGAGACTGTCGGGATCGCCCTGCTCGGAGTGGGAACGATCGGAAGTGCCGTCCTCCGCATGATTCGTGAGGAGCGTAAACGCATCGCCGAGCGGACTGGACTCTTCTTGGACGTGCGGTGGGGGCTCGCGCGGCACCGGGAACGGGTTGTCCAGGCTGGCCTCGGCGAGCAGGCGGCGACGACCTCGATCGAGCCGATCTTGGCGGATCCGTCGGTTCGAGTCGTCGTCGAGGTACTCGGGGGAGAGGAGCCAGCAGCGACCTATATGAAACGTGCGCTCGAGGCGGGTAAACATGTCGTCACGGCCAACAAGGAGGCCCTGAGCAAGCACTTTGCCGAGCTGGTCACGGTAGCGCGGGAACACCAGCGGGCCCTGCTGTTCGAGGCGAGTGTGGGTGCGGGGATTCCGCTCATGGTCAGCCTACGGCAACTCTTGACCACGAATCGTCTGCACCGCATCCGCGGCATCGTGAATGGCACGACGAATTTCATCCTGACGCTCATGGCAGAAGAAGGGGTGCCCTATCAGGAGGCGCTGCGACAAGCGCAAGAGCTCGGTTACGCAGAACCGGATCCAACGGCTGATGTCGAGGGTTACGATGCTGCCTACAAGTTGAGCATTCTCGCCTCGTTGGCCGCAGGCAGGCATATCAGGCCGGAAGTGGTCGAGCGGCGCGGCATTACCAGTGTGACGCCGGATCAGATCCTCGACGCGCGTACCCGCGGTGGAGCGATGAAGTTGCTGGCCGAGGCAGAGTTGGCGGACGAGGTCTGGCGATTGCGCGTGCGACCGGTTTTCGTCCCAGCGAGCGATCTTCTGGCGCACGTTCGTTTGAATCTCAACGCCATCGAGTTGACCGGGGATCGAGTGGGAACCATCGTCCTGTATGGGCCGGGCGCTGGACCGTCACCGACCGCGAGTGCAGTGATCGCTGACGTGCTCGATGCTGTTCGCTTCGGACCAGCGCTCCTGCCTAACCTCGAGCCAGCTCCGTGAAGCAGCGTTCGACAGGAGAAAACCGACGAGCCGGACGGCGCTGTCCGGCTCGTCGGGCGGGGTTCCTTGCCGCCCGCGGGCAGCGAGCGGAGGCGGTTTCGGTACGGCTTTCATGGCTCGGCGAGGAATGCAGCGATCACTGGCCCGATCTGGTCGAAGTCTTTCAAGAAGGCATCATGCCCGTTGGGGGAATCGAGTTCCCAATAGCGAGCATCGACGCCGAGCGCACGCAAGTCTTCGGCGAGGCTCCTCACCTGGTTGGGCCAGAAGAGGATGTCCGAGCGGATACCGATAGCTAACGTACGGGCACGGATTCGGGAGAGGCCAGCGTGATAGCCACCGCGGCCACGGCCCAGGTCATGGGAATCCATGGCGCGTGTGAGGTAGAGGTAGCTGTTCGCATCGAAGCGGCGCACCAGCTTGTCACCCTGGTAGTGGAGATAGCCCTCGACGTCGTAACGTCCGAGGAACTCGGGCCACTCGGTGTAGCGTGCCCCTGCCCGGCGTTGGAAGCGGGCTGACATGAGCTCATCGGACTGATAGGTGATCATGCCGAGCATGCGGGCGATCGCCAGTCCATACCGTGGACCCTCTCCGTCCTCGTATTCCCCGTTCTGCCATGCTGGGTCGAGCATGATGGCACGCCGTTGGACCTCGTTATAGGCGATACCTTGATCGGAAAAGGCGGCGCCGGCAGCGATGGGAACGATCCGCTCTACTCGCTCGGGATACATCGCTGCCCACTCCAGCACCTGCATACCGCCGAGCGAGCCCCCGATCACGGCATAGACCCGCTCGATCCCGAGTTGGTCCAGGAGCATCGCCTGCGAGCGGACGATATCGCGAACGGTAATGAGGGGGAAGCGAAGGTTGTAGCGACGGCTCGTGCGGGGATCGATCGAACGCGGACCGGTCGAGCCGTAACAGCTCCCGAGCACGTTGGCGCAGATGACGAAGTACCGGTCGGTGTCGATGAAGCGGCCGGGGCCGACCATAGGATCCCACCAGCCTGGTTGATCACCGGGGCCATGCGGTGCGACATGACTGCTCCCGGTCAGGGCATGGCAGATGAGGACGACATTATCACCGGTAGGGCTCAGTGTTCCCCATGTCTCGTAGGCGATATCCACGATCGGAAGGACGTCGCCATGCTCGGTCACAAAAGGCTGGTCGGGTGTGGCGATCCGTGCAATCTGGTACGTCACAGGCAGAGTGGATGTCACAGGAATCCCTCCCTCGGGCTCGTCGTGGATGCGACCTGCTCCACTCGCTCCCGTCACGACCTCATCGGCTTGCGTGGAGGGGGGTGAAAGGAAAACCCTCCACGACATGGTGGAGGGGCTTGCGTCGTCGCAAGGACCGCGCTCATCGTGCGGAGCTTTCTCGCTCCGCCGGCATTGGCACCTGGCGCAGTGGCCTGCGCTGGTTGCCGGGTTTCGTCGGGCCGTTCCCTCCACC
>OGCH01000285.1_pt1 | contig 29679 bp, 29 predicted proteins | sample 1570111 | NCBI WGS metagenome assembly OGCH01 (sample SAMN03436243, study PRJEB24508) | hot springs metagenome | biome: Desert Springs; feature: Hot Springs; material: Water | place: USA: Great Boiling Spring, Nevada | collected 2008-12-01 | depth 0 m m | reverse complement strand
ACCTTACAGTTTATTTAGAGATAAAACCTAATACCATAGTAGGTACTCTACAAACCTTCTTACAGGAAAAAAAAGTTTATACTTTTAGAACGAAATCTCTTATAATTAAAGAAGGAACCTTAGGCGAAAATTCTTTATCTCTTACCTCTCTTAAGGAAGGAGTTTTTAGCCTTTTATCCGAGAAACCAAACAGTCCTTTACTGTTATCCTTTGAACGTCCTGTTAATTTTATAGTAGTACCCTTTAACTTAGTAGAACAGTTTATCCCTTTACCTGAAGAACCTTTTACCTATGATATAGTTTTAAAGATACCTAAAAAATTGAGCTATTTTGCCTTTATTTTTTCAGAAGATTACAAAGTAAAAGAAGAAGGAGAATTTTGGATATATCAGTTTAAAAATTCAAAACCGATAAAATCTCCGGTTCTTATCCTTTCTAAAGAACCTATAAGCCCTTCGGTTTTAGTTTATAAAAACTTGAAGTTTTCTATTTGCTTCATAGACAATAAAAAATTTTTTTCTAAAGATGAACTTTCTTCTTGGTTCCAAAAGGTTAAAACTGAGTTAGGACTATTAGAGAAAAATTTTTCTGAGGTTTATCCCTTTTCTAATCTATGGGTTTTAGTAGGAAAGGAACAAAAAAACAAAATAGATTATGCCAATACCCTTTTGGTTGATTTTTCAAGTTTTAACTCCCCTTGGGATTTTGTTTCTTTATTAACCGAAAAACGTTTAAGAGATGGAATATTTTACGATGATGATCATAAGGTAAAGGGTCTTGTTTGGTTTTTGAGAGACTTAGCCAAAGGTAAAGAAGAGGAGCTTAGAAAAAAACTCCTTATTACTTCATCTTTAGATGGACAAAGTTTTTTTTATTTTTTAGAACTTAGCCAAAAAATAGGAGAAAAACCGTTTTTAAGTAGGTTAAAACATTTTTACGAAACCAAACTTTTTACTCCTCATACTTTTAAAGACCTTTTAGCCTATTTAAAGTCCTCTTTTCCAGAGGTTTTTATGTCGTTTCCAGAGTTTTCTCAATTTAAAAAACTCTACCTAAAGGGTGAGGTGGTATTCTTACAGCCTAAGGAAGGAGGATATGAGCTAACCTTAGCTTTTAGGAAGTCTAACTCTCCTTATACCCTTACTCAGAATGAAAGAGAAGTGGTGCTTAAGTTTTTAGTGGTTTGTAAGGACAATACCTATTCTTTTGAAAGAACCCTGCTAAGTCCTTATCAGATTTTTCAGGTATGGATTAAAGAAAGACCTGAAGAGGTATACTTAGACCCAAACTATAGTATATGGAGATATTTAGAAAAAAGAGAAGATTATGTGGCTTTAGAGAAGTTGTTAGAAATTCCAGGAATAGTGTTTTATCCAGAAGAAGAATTTCCTATTTATCAAAAAATAATAGAGGTTTTGAGAAACAAGGGATATAAGATATTACCGGTTAAAGATCCTGCTCAAGTGCCTATCGAGGAAGGTAAAAATGTAATTTATTTGCATAAATTTCCTTTATCTTGGATGGTAAAAGAGATAGATAAAGGATTTTATTTTAAATTATTTCCTTGCCCTTTTGAAAAAGAGGGTTTGGTAGGTTATTTTTTTTCTTCTTCTGCTAAGGAAACAGAGTTGGCTATCAACCTTTTGTTTAAATTAAGTTCTCTTTCTGAAGCCTATATAAAGTCAGGTAAAATAGTTTTTAAAAGGTCTTTAGGTTCACAAAAAGGCATATTAGTCCCTGTAAGGCTTAAACCTGCAGGTTATTATTCTAAGGCTAAGCTTAACACTTATGAGCTTGCGATCCAATTAATAAACACTCAGTTGATCTTAATAGGAGAGGAAAAACAAGATCCTTCCCCTGATTTTACCCAGTTTTATAAGGAATTTTTAGAAAATCTTCATCAGCTAAACGAAAATCTCATCATTACTTTAGATCTTCCTTTATCTTATCAAGTTTTAATAGACCAGTTTTTTGAAAATAAAATTTCTATCGATATTTTAGAGAAAGAATTATCCAAGGCAGGATCTGATGTAAACTTTAACAACTTAATTGAAGTTTTAAGGTTAGCTAAAACCAAAAAGATAAAGGTTTTAACCATAGGAGTAGAGGAAGGGCTTTTTCAGAAGGTGTTGACTAAAGGTCTTTTAAACCTTTCTCAAGAGGAAATTTCTAACCTGCCAGAAATGGACTTGATGAACCCCCTTTTTAAAACCTATCTTTACGAAAAATATCAACAAGAAAAAAAAGCCTTCCCTCCTTTTGAAAATTTTTATCAAGCCTATTTCTTAAAAAAAGAAGCCCTTACTGAAAATCTACTAAAGGTGTTAGATAAATATTCCCATTTTCAAATCATCCTTATTACTACTAAAGAGGTACTAAACAATATTTCTGGAATTACTCAAGGATTAGAAAAGAAAAACTTTTTTAACTTTAAAAAGATAATTCTTGATAACCAAAACAAATTATCAGCTGAAACAGGAGATTATTTTTTTAACGGGGGAGAGAGCATCCCCCGTTAAAAATTTTAAAAGACTTTTAAGTTTTATGCTTTAGAAGCGGCATCTTCTAATTTTTTACCAGGTTTGAACTTAACAATTTTTTTAGCAGGAATTTTGATAGGTTTGCCTGTTCTGGGGTTTCTACCTTCCCTTTCAGCTCTTTTAAGCACTTGAAACGTTCCAAAACCTACCAAAACTACTTTATCTCCTTTAGAAACGGCTTCTCCTACAGCCTCCATAAAAGCATCTAAGAGCTTTTCAGCAGTAGACTTGGGAACTTCTGCAAGCTCTGCCATCCTTTTTACTAATTCTGACTTATTCATAATTCCCTCCTTTAGAAGAATTTTCTTATTTTTCAATTTTATAAAAGATTATTCTTTATTTGTCAAGGGTAAAAACTAAGTTTTTTTAAGACTTTTTTAAGATTGACAGTTTTTACAAAAGGTGGTTCCTCTTTGATTGACTTTAATATATTGTAAGGTCTCCCCACAAATCGGGCATATTTGACCTTTTTTCCCATAAACCAGGTGCTCTTCTTGAAACCTACCTTTTTGCCCTTGGGCGTCTATATAGTCTTTAACCGAAGATCCTCTCAATTCTATAGCCCTATGTAAAAGGGCTTTGATGGTATGGTAAAGCCTGTTTAGCTCTTCTTTATTAAGGGAAGAGGCCTTTTTTAAAGGATGTATACCAGCCCTAAAAAGGGCTTCGTCTACGTAGATATTTCCAAGGCCTGAAATCTTAGTTTGGTCTAAAAGTAAAGTTTTTACTGGTTTTGAAGAATTTTTTAAAAGAAAACCAAAATTTTCTTGGTCTATTTCTAAGGCATCTTTTCCTAAAGTAGATATTTCTTTAGGAAGATGTTTTGGGTCAAAAACCTTTATTCTACCAAACTTTCTTATATCGAAATAACCTAATGTGTCTTTTTCAAAGTTTAAAGATAAACGTAAAAATTTAGGATTAATTTGAGTTTTACATCGGTTTAAAAGGATTAAACCTCCGGTTAATCCAAGATGCCATAGTAGATTCTTTTTTTCAAACACAAACCATAAATATTTTCCTTTTCTTTTTATATCTAAAAGTTTTTCTCCTTTTAAACTAAATAAATCTTCAAGTGAGATTTTTTTTACAAAATCAGGGTCTAAAACCTTTACTTCAACCAGTTTTTGGTTTGTTAAGGCTTTTTTTAATTGTTGTTTAATGGTTTCTACTTCAGGTAATTCAGGCATTTTTTATTCATTTTGATTAACATCAGAATGATCGGTTAAGTGATTAACCAGATGGTGTTTGTAAATTTCTATGATAGATAGAAAAAGGGCAAGGATAAGTGGCCCTAAAAAAAGCCCTAAAATCCCAAATTGAACAATTCCCCCAAGCACTGAAAAAAAGATAAGAAGATTATGTATTTTGGTTTTTCCTCCGATTAAAAATGGTTTTAAAAAGTTATCTAAGTTAGAAATGATAACTCCACAGAAAACTAAGAGAATTATTCCTTTTATATAGCTTCCGGTTAAAAACAGATATCCAACCAAAGGTCCCCAAATAAGAAAGGTCCCAAAGGCTGGTATAAAAGAGGCTAACATCGTAAGGATAGCCCAAAATAGGTTTTGAGGTATACCCAAAATAGAATAGATAAAAAAGGCTAAGATCCCTTGGATCAAGGCAGTTAAAACATTACCATACAGCACACCTTTTAAGATCAAACTTACCCTTTCTAACATTTTCTTTTTTTCTAAATCTTGTCCAGGGATAAGGTACAATATCTCTTTAATGACCTTCTCTCCATCTATCAAAAAATAGTGTAAAGTAAGGATAGTAAAAGCTGATTGAAACCCAATGGAAAATAAAAATTTGGCTAAGTTAGTTATCGAAAGAAATCCTGCTTGAACGATCGAAGAGATTAATTGGGTAAGCTTTTCTTGGATTTGAGGTAAGTAGGGTTGTATTTGATCCAAAATTTTAGTAAACAAAACATAGAGCTTGGGATATTTCTTAGTTTTTTCGATAAACTCATAAATACTTTGATGGGTAAAAGGTTTAAGCCAATCTAAAATCGAAAGAATTTGTTGATAAAGATTTAAGAGAACCACAGAAAGCGGGCCTATTACAAACAGCACTAAGAAAAAAAGGACTATAAAAGAAGATAAATTTTTTCTTTTGGTTTTTAGGTAGATTTTTTGGTAACAAGGATAGACAAAAAAAGCGATAATCCCAGCCCAGCAGATGATATAAAAAAGAGGAGTTAATAAATAGACAAATCCAAGGATGATAACAAAGGCTAAAAAGAAAGAAAGAAAAAATCCTATTTTAGGATAAAAGCTATTTTTAACGATTTTCATTTTAAAAAAATATAGCTTAGATTGTTTTTTTCTCAAGATCTTTTATGTTGTAAACTTAGAAATAGATATTATAATTAAGTTATGCCAATTTATGAGTTCAGGTGCGAAAATTGTGGTGAAATTTTTGAAAAATTGCAGAGGATGGATGAAGACTATCCGCCCTGTCCAAACTGTGGAAGTTTTGATGTGATGAAACTTCCTTCTATTTTTGGTTTTCAGGACAAAATAGCCCAAAAATCCCAGAGAGAGATTTCAATCTTGAAAAGAGCAAGAGATTATTTAATAGATGGTAAAATCGGAGAAGCCCGTCGTTTTTTAGAAAAAGCTAAAGAGTTTCATCCATCAGAAAGGATAAAGAAACTTTCTGATGTTCTTTCAGAAAGAAAAGCAGTAAAAAGTGTTTATGCAAGCCAGACCGAATATGTTATCACCAAAAAGAAGGAGAAAAGCTAATATGAGTAGAGACCAAGATGACTTTTTTTCAAACTTGATAACCTTTAGTACGTTTATTCTTTCTTTAAATACCGCAGCCCTTATTCATTTAGGAGAACTTCCAGACCCGATTACTAATAAAAAAGAAATTAATCTGCTTTTAGCTAAACAAACGATAGACACCATCGAAATGTTAAAAGAAAAAACTAAAGGCAACTTAACTCTTGATGAGGAACGCCTTCTAAATACTATTCTTTATGAACTTAAGCTAAAATTTTTAAAAGTTGCAGACTAAGGGATATAATTTTTATGAAAAAATATCTCTTTTTATCACCTGCTAAGCTAAACTTAGTTTTACAGGTATTAGGTCGCAGAGAAGATGGTTATCATAATATTTATACGATTTTTCAAAAAATAGACCTTTTTGATGAAATAGAAATTAAAAAAGGTGTCCCTGATTTTAGATTGGAATTTATAACCAAGGGAATTAACATTCCTCTTGAAGAAAATTTGGTTTACAAGGCCTATGTTAAATTTAAGCAGGCTTTTAACTTGAGAGAAAATCACCATATAACGATTAAAAAAACTATACCTATAGGTGCTGGTTTAGGGGGAGGAAGCAGTAATGCTGCTACTGTTTTGAAGGGGTTAGCTTATATTTATGGTATCGATCAGCAAACTCCGGTTTTATATGATATAGCTAAGGAGTTGGGGGCAGACGTACCTTTCTTTTTAAGTCCTTATGCTACAGCCTTAGGCGAAGGGATAGGAGAGGTTTTGACCCCTTATCCTACTTTTTCTGCATGGTATTTATTGATTTGTCCTGACTTTGAGATAAGTACTAAATGGGCGTATCAAAATTTAGGATTGACAAAATCCAAAAATCCTGTTTATTATTCTACCGAACATTCTCCCTGGAGACAGCCTCAGGGATTAATAAACGATTTTAAGGCCTTAGTTTTTGAGAAGTTCCCCTTTTTAAAGGAGCTTGAAGCCCAGCTTAAAGCCTGTGGCTGCTGTGCTGTGGGCCTTAGCGGCACAGGTCCTACAATTTTTGGAGTTTTTGAGAAAGAACTTCCTTTTTACGTTTATGAAGCTTTAAAGAAAAAGTTTAGAAAAGTAAGAGTTTTTTTAGTACAAAACTTGGAGTAGGTTAGGAGGAGAAAAAAGCTATGGGGGGCTATAATTTTAAAGGAATTTGTGTTTTATCTGGTAATGCTAACCCTGTATTAGCAGAAAAGATCTGTAGTTTTTTAGATATACCTTTGGGAAAGGCGGTGGTAAAACGTTTTAGTGACGGAGAGATATTTGTAGAAATAAAAGATAATATAAGAGGGGCAGATGTTTTTATCATTCAGCCTACTTGTCCTCCTGTAAATGAAAATTTGATGGAACTACTTATCATGATAGATGCTGCTCGCAGGGCTTCGGCCAGAAGGATTACTGCTGTGATTCCTTATTATGGTTATGCCAGGCAAGATAGGAAAACCGCTCCAAGGACACCCATTTCTGCTAAATTAGTAGCTAATTTGATAGTAGTAGCCGGTGCCAGAAGGGTTTTAACCGTTGACCTTCATGCCGGTCAAATCCAAGGTTTTTTTGACATCCCTGTGGATCATCTTTATGCCCTGCCAGTTTTTTTAAAACATATAAAAGAGAATTTTGCTGGAAAAGACCTGGTAATCGTTTCTCCAGATGCTGGAGGAGTGGAAAGGGCAAGAGAGTATGCCAAAAGGTTGGAGGCCTCCATCGCTATCATCGATAAAAGAAGAGAACGTCCAAACGAAAGTGCTGTAATGAATATCATCGGAGAGGTAAAAGATAAAGTAGCCATCATCGTCGATGATATGATAGACACAGCAGGCACTATGTGTCAAGCAGCTGATGCTATCAAGGAAAGAGGTGCTTTGGAGGTTTATGGAATGGCTACTCATCCTGTGCTTTCTGGAAAGGCTTTAGAAAGGATTTCTAACTCTTCTTTAAAAGCCCTTTGGGTAAGTGATACCATACCTTTAAGCGAAGAAGCAAAAGTTATAGAAAAGATACAAGTCCTTTCTTTGGCAGGTTTGTTAGCCGAGGCTATAAAAAGGATAAATACCGATGAGTCTATAAGCTCACTTTTTGTATAAAAAATGTCAATTAAAAGGAGGAGGAGATACAATGAGGCAGGTTAGTTTGTCCGCTTTGAAAAGAGACAAAACAGGTAAAGAGTGTGCCAAAAAGTTAAGAAAACAAGGTTTAATTCCCGCCGTAGTTTATGGCCACAATTTTAACCCCGTTTCTATTTCAGTTAAAGCTAATGAACTTGAAAGTATTTTACACAAATACAAAGGAGAAACTTTGCTTTTTAACTTGGAGGTTCAAAACGGAGAGGTTCAAAAGATACAAGCTATTTTAAAAGATTATCAACTTCATCCTGTTACCGATAAAATCATTCATCTTGATTTTGTAGCGATTAAGGAAGGTGAAAAAATAAGTATTGATGTACCATTAGAGTTTATCGGGCGTCCTGTAGGACTTACTAAAGGTGGTGTGCTTGAGGTTTTTATGCATACCATTACGGTAGAGTGTTTACCTTCTGACATTCCAGATAAAATTCAGATAGATATTTCTGGTTTAGATTTAGGAGATGTTTTACACGTGAAAGATATAAAAGTCCCTGATGGGGTAAAGATTTTAGACAACCCTGAGGAGACTGTTATTACTATAGTGGCTGAAGGTGCTGAGAAAGAAGAGGCTTCTTCAGAAGAAGCTTAATAATTTTGTGCGATGTGGCTTTTTTGTGGTTTAGGTAATCCCGGAGAGGAATATAAAGAAACGAGACATAATTTTGGATTTTTAGTTTTAGATGCCTTTGCTAAAAAGCATAGACTTAAGTTTGAGTTTTATAGAGATATGGAAAGTGAAGTAGCTTATTTTAAAGATAAAGCCATTTTAATTAAACCTCAGACATACATGAACCTCTCCGGTAGAGCGGTCAAGAAGTGGATGATAAAAGAACGAATACCTTTAAACAATCTGTTAGTAATCTATGATGACATGGACCTTCCCTTAGGAAAGATTAAGATTGCTCCTAAGGGTGGGGCTGGTGGGCATAAGGGGATGGTTTCGATCATAGAAGCTTTAGGATCCTCTGATTTTCCGAGGATGAAACTTGGGATAGGCAAACCAGACCATAAAGATACAGTAAAATTTGTTCTATCTCCTTTTAACGAAGAAGAAAAAGAGAAGGTTAAGAAGGTGATAGAGATAGCAGTCCTTGCTTTAGAAGACCTTATTTATAAAGATCTTCTAAAAACCATGACTATATATAATTCCCAAACAGCGATTTAAGATGAACTTAGAACGTTGGAACTACTATGTACAATCCTTTTTCTTAAGGCTTGAAAGAGCTCTTTATGTTTTTATTGGTTTAGGAATATTGGTTGCTACCGCTTTTATTATTTTTTATGGATTTAAAGCCATTTGGAACCTTCCTTCTTATCCTAATTTTACCGAAGGTATCATCTATGTTTTAGACAAGTTTTTAATTGCTATGATGTTTTTAGAGGTTTTCTATACCCTTCAGGTAATTTTTGGGGAAGAATACAAGATTAAGTGCTTAGAACCATTTTTATTGGTAGGTATCATTGCTTTAGTGCGAAGGCTTTTGATCGTAGGTTTTGAAATAGCCCATACTCCTTCTTTTGAACCAGAGCGGTTTAAATATTATCTTTTTGAGATATTTACTATAGGAATCCTTATTTTGACCTTGATAGCAGGTATAGCTATTTTAAGAAAATTGAGGGTAATGAAATGAAAAACAAAATATTGATCCTTGATTTTGGTTCCCAGACTACTCAGCTTATTGCAAGAAGGATTAGAGAATTAGGTGTTTATAGTGAGATTAAACCTTGTTTTATTTCTTTAGAAGAGATTAAAAGTTTTAAACCGTCAGGTATCATTCTTTCAGGGGGACCAAGTAGTGTCTATGATATAGATGCTCCTACTATAACTCCTAAGATTTTTGAGCTTGGTGTTCCTGTTTTAGGAATTTGTTATGGAGTACAGTTAATAAGTCATCTTTTAGGTGGGAAAGTGGAGAGAAGCGAAAAACGTGAATTTGGGCCAGCTTTTATCAAAATAGTAGAAGAAAACGCCCTTTTTAAAGGGTTGAAAAAGGGCGGAGTTTATAAAGTATGGATGAGCCATAGCGATAGGATTGAGGTTTTGCCAGAAGGTTTTTATGTGTTGGCTGAAACAGAAAATACACCATTTGCCGCGATAGCTCATAAAGAAAAACCTGTTTATGGGGTTCAGTTTCATCCTGAAGTTATCCATACAGAGATAGGACAAGAAGTGTTAGGAAATTTTGTTTTTGAGGTGTGCGGTTGTGAGGCAGACTGGAGTATGCCTTCTTTTATAGAAAGAACCGTAGAAGAGATAAAAGAACTGGTTAAGGAAAATGAAAAGGTGATTTGTGCTCTTTCTGGGGGTATAGATTCTACCGTTACCGCACTTTTAGTCCATAAAGCCATAGGAGATAGATTGATACCTATATTTGTAAACAATGGACTGTTGAGAAAAAATGAACCTGAAGAGGTCTTATCTTTGATGAAGAGTTTAGGGCTAAAAGTGGATTATGTGGACGCAAGTTCTCTTTTTCTTGAAAGGCTTAAAGGGGTTGAAGACCCAGAAAGAAAAAGAAAGATTATAGGGGAAACCTTTATAGAAGTTTTTGAAAAAGAAGCTAAAAAATTTGAAAATGTAGTTTATCTTGCTCAAGGCACTTTATACCCTGATGTGATAGAGAGTGTTTCTTTCAGAGGTCCTTCTGCTACGATAAAGTCTCATCATAACGTAGGTGGACTTCCTGAAAGGATGCATCTTAAACTTATTGAACCACTACGGGAGCTGTTTAAGGATGAGGTTAGAAAGATAGCCGAGCTTTTGGGTTTACCTAAGCATATCATCTGGAGACAACCTTTTCCAGGTCCAGGTCTTGCTATAAGGATTATAGGCGAGGTTTCAGAAGAAAAGTTAAACATCCTTAGAGAGGCAGACGCAATAGTTACCGAGGAGATGCTTAATACAGGTTGGTATTATCAGGTATGGCAAAGCTTTGCTGTGCTTTTACCGGTAAAAACTGTAGGGGTTATGGGTGATGCAAGAACCTATGAGTACGTAGTGGCTATTAGGTGTGTTGAGAGCCAAGATGCTATGACCGCTGACTGGGTAAAACTTCCTTATGAACTTTTAGAAAGACTTTCTAATCGTATAATTAACGAAGTAAAAGGGGTTAATAGAGTAGTTTATGATATCTCTTCTAAACCTCCAGCTACGATCGAATGGGAATGAACTTTTATAGAAAGGTTTTTCATCTGTTTTTTGGTGTTTTTCTTTGGGGATTATCCTATGTTCTTTCTTATAAAACGTTTAGCTGGGTCTTAGTAGGTTTGTTGATAGCATCTTCTCTTTTTGAAATTTTAAGACTTTTTTTATATGATTATCTTCCTTTAAAAAGAATTTGGATACCCCTCCTTAAAAAAGAAGAATTTTATAAGATAAGCGATGGTTGGTTTTATCTTGTTGGGATAACCTGTCTTTATGGTTTAGTAGGTATTCAAGATTTTAGATTGGTGGTTTTAGTGTTAACTTTAGCCGATCCGATGGCCTCTTTGGTTGGATTTTATATAGGAAGAATAAAAGTATTTAGTGGAAAGACCTTGGAAGGAGGAGTAACTTTTCTTTTGATAACGCTTTTTATAGTTTATACGGTTAAAAGGTCTTTAACCCTTGTAGATATAGGATTTAGTACTCTTCTTGCTTTTACAGAACTTTTAACTAAAAGAGACAACTTTTGGATTCCTTTAATAGGAGGTTTGTACTTAAGATATTTTAAAGGTTAATTTTTAAAACGTAATCTTAAGAAAGTTTAAAAACTCTTTTTGTGTCATCCTTTTGTCTAATATTTGACTTTTTTAGATTAAGAGTTATTTTAAAAACAAACAAAAGCGAGGTTTAAGAAAAACATGGAAGAACTTAAAAATTGGGGCATTAGTTTAGATGATATTCCTTTAGAAGGTTTAAAGGTTGAGTTTGGCGATATAAAAAATTTAGAGGGTTTTAAAATAAAAGAACCCCTTTCTGGTTTTTTAAAATTGAAAAAATTAGGGATTGAGGTAAAATTAGAGGGCTTTATAAAAGGGTCTTTAATTTTAGAGTGCGATAGATGCTTAACTGAGTTTGAGTTTGATTTAGAACATTCTTTTGAATTAGATTTAAAGCCGTTAAGTAGTCTTAATTTTGAGGAAGAAAAAGAACTTTCTGATGAAGAGATGGAGGTTAGTTTTTTTGAAAACTCTTGGATTTCTTTTTATGACCTTTTAAGAGAGGAAATTTGGTTGTCTTTACCTTATAAGAAACTTTGTAAAGAAGATTGTAAAGGACTTTGTAACTACTGTGGAGCCAATCTTAATGAAAGAAGCTGTAGCTGTGGGGTTTATAAAAAACATAGCCCTTTTGCAGTATTGCAAAAATTATTAGAAAAGGACAGTTTGGAAAAAAGAGGAGGTAAGTAACATGGCTGTACCTAAGAGAAAAACTTCAAGGTCAAGGAGAGGGATGAGAAGGGCTCATAAACATTTAGACGCCCCTTCTTTTTCTGTGTGTCCAAGATGCAAGTCTACTAAGCTTCCCCATAGGGCTTGTCCCAGCTGTGGTTATTACAAAAGCAAACAGGTTTTGGAAAAAGAATCTTCTTAGGTTTTTTATCTAACCTATGTATAGGGTAGTCTTAGATGTGATGGGAGGGGATTTTGCTCCCTCCCAAATCCTTAGAGGTGCAGACCTTGCTCTTAAAGAATTTCCAGATTTAGAGCTTATTTTAGTAGGGAAAGAACAGGTTTTGCGGGAGTATGTGGGGAAGCCCAGGGTTTCGGTGGTTTTTACTGAAGAAGTGGTGGATATGGATGAGAGTCCAGGGGATGCTTTAAGGAAAAAAAGAGAGGCCTCAGTTTTTAAAGGGATAGAACTTTTAAAGACCAAAGAGGCAGAGGCTTTTGTTTCGGCCGGAAACTCAGGGGCAGTAGCAGCAGGAAGTATTTTTATTTTAGGGAGGATAGAAGGGGTTAGGCGTCCGGCTATTGCTACCTTACTTCCTACTGTTAAAGATCCTTTTGTTTTGATAGATGTAGGGGCTAACGTGGATTCCAAACCGATAGACCTTTTTCAGTTTGGTATCATGGGTAAAGTATTTTTAGAGAAGGTTTGGGAAAGGGATAACCCTAAGATAGCTTTATTGTCGATAGGAGAAGAGTCTGGTAAAGGAAATCTTCTGGTAAAAAAGGCCCATCAACTTTTTAAACAATCTAAGCTTAATTATGTAGGAAATATAGAAAGCAGAGATATTTATCGTGGAGAAGTAGACGTAGTGGTTTGTGATGGTTTTATTGGGAATGTTTGTCTTAAACTTTCTGAAGGTTTGGCTGAGGTTATCTTAGAGATGTTAAAAAACGAGGTAAAAAAATCGATGCTTTCTATTTTGGGACTTTTAATGGCTAAAAAGGCGATAGATGGGTTTAAGAAAAAGTCTGATTGGAGAGAATACGGTGGAGCTCCACTTTTAGGGGTAAAAGGAAATGTAATCATCGCTCATGGAAGGTCTGATGCCTTGGCAATCAAAAACGCTATTAAAGTAGCTATAAACACCATCAAAATCAACCTGGTAGAAAAATTAGAGAGCGCCATTAAGGAAAATTTAGTTGAGGAGGAAAAGGAGTGTGTTTAAATGCGGTTAGGTCTGCTGTTTTAGGGATAGGGATGGCTGTTCCTCCTAAGGTATTAACCAACCAGGACCTTGAAAAGATGGTTGAAACCTCAGATGCATGGATTACCGAAAGAACAGGAATTAAAGAAAGACATATTTTGGAAGACGGAGAAAACATCAGTCAATATGCTATCAAAGCCTCCAAAGAGGCTTTAGAAAAGGCAGGGATTTCTCCAGAGGAATTAAACCTTATCATTTGTGCTACCGTAACCCCAGACTATTTAATTCCTTCGCTTGCGGTGTTGGTTCAAGAGGGATTAGGTGCTTCTAAAGCCGGTGCTTTTGACCTTTCTGCTACCTGCTCAGGTTTTATCTATGCTTTAAGTGTGGCTGACCAGTTTGTAAGGCTAAACCCTGACTGGAAAGTGTTGGTAATAGGGGCTGAAGCTCTCTCGCGGAAAACCAACTGGCAAGATAGAACCATTTGTGTGCTTCTTGGAGATGGGGCAGGGGCTGTAGTGGTAGGAAAAAGTCCAAACCCTTCCCAAAGAGGGCTTATAGATTTTATTCTCGGAGCAGATGGTTCCCAATGGCCTTTACTCACGCTTAAAGGAGGTGGAAGTGCCTTTCCTCCCTTTGATGAACGTTTACCTAAAGAAGAATATTATATAAAAATGCAGGGTAGAGAGGTTTTTAAGTTTGCTACCAGGATTATGGAGAGGTTGGCTTTGGAACTATTAGAAAGAAATGGCTTTTCTAAAGAAGACTTAAAACTTTTGGTGCCTCATCAAGCTAATCTAAGAATTATAGAATATCTAAGAGAAAGGCTTGACCTTCCTAAGGAAAAAGTTTTTGTAAACATCCAAAAGTATGGTAATACTTCAGCAGCAAGCATCCCTATAGCCCTTTATGAAGCAGAAAAAGAAGGGAAACTTAAGGAGGGAGATTTGGTTTTACTGGTTGCATTCGGAGGAGGTTTTACCTTTGGAAGTGCATTGTTAAAATGGTAAACACAGAACTTACCATAGGTTTTTCCACTCACAGGATCGAAGTTCTCCCCTTAGCTGAAAGATTTATAGAGAATTCAGAAATTATCGTTCTTGAAGAACCACCAAACGAAAAATTAAGAGAGGTTTTTGAAGGAAAGATTTCAGAAGAAGAATATGTCGCAAACGTAGACTTCTGGTTTCCAGAGTTTATTAAACAAACCCTTAAGCTTCTTAAAAAATTTTATCGCCAAGGAAAGAAAATTTTTCAGATAGAACCATATCTGGAAGGGGTTAAATTTTTACAAGAAAAGGCAGAAGGAATTAATTCTTTAAAAACTATAGATGAGGCACTTTTAGAAAGGATAGCTGAGTCAGAAAAGAAAGCTATAGGAAAGCTTTTAGAATTCTATGAAGTTTCCTTAAGCCGAAATTTTGAAAAAATCATCGAAAGTGTAAAGGCTTTTTCTAAGGCAGATGCCGCAAGATTTAGATTAAGAGATCGATTAAGGGCCGAGGCAATTTTAAACATCCTGTCTGAAGGTAAAAGGATTTATATAGAAGCAGGTACTATCCATCTTTATTTAAAAAAGATTTTACAGGTCAGAACTAAAAATTTAGGTAAGGTTTCTCATGTTTTCTTGCTTCAAGACATTTTAAAACCTCTTACTGGAAAGCCTTTTTTGTTTCCTCCAGGGGAACTCTTAACTTTAAGATATATCTTCAAGTTAAAAGAAAATTCTAAGCTTGAAAACCTGCTTGCTGCCAGGTCTTTGATTTATATTAAAATCATTCCTAAAGAAGAATTAATTCCTACAGAAGAAAATCGCTTTCCCCATCTAAACGAAGAACTTAAGGCCATAAAGCTAACAGAACATTTAGGTTTTGAGGACTGCAAAAGGCTTTATTTTACCCTTTTTTGGATAAAAGATTACAAAGAGGCAAGAAAAATAGTAGAGAACTATCTAAAAGGTTTATAAAGGATATAATAGGTTTTTGATGGGTCTTTTTGAGCTTTAAAGGTAGTAAGCTTGTATCCTTTTTCTGTAAGGTTTGTTATCTCTTGAGGTATCTTTTTTCGAATGAGTATAATATCACAATCTTTACCCTCGACAAAAGGCTCTACTTTTTGGTTAATTTGAGCATAAAAGTAAACATTAGCTACCGGTTGGTTAAGTTGACAAACCGTAGCGTTTTGCTTTTGAGAAAGAAGAGTGTTTAAAAAAATACCTGCTTCTTTTTCTGAGCTTTTAGAGTGATAAGGTATAAGGAGACCATAGACCAACCATTCAATCACTGCAAAATGTAAGATAAGACTAAAAAGGTTTTCTTTTTTAAGTAAAAAAAAGATGAGACCCTGTATCAAAAAACCTAAGATTAATCCTAAACTTATGCCAAGAGAAGGTTTTAGACCTAAAGATAGAAGGATAAAAAAAGCCCCTAAAGGTAGTAATATTAGAGGATATTTTAGTAGCTGGTATGTTTTTAGCAAAAACTGATGGCAATGGTTTTTTAAGTAGTAGGTAATCAAGATTATAGAGAAGGGTAAAATAGGAAGAAGGTAGTAACCTCTTCGGGCTTTAGCTATGGTAAAGATAAAAAAGATGGCAAGAGAGGTTAAGAAAAAGAGTTTTTCTTCGGTAGATAGTTTTTGGAAATTTGAGGTAAATTTAACCAAAGCCCCTATTAAAAGGAGAGACCAAGGAGCTAACCATAAAGGCCAAAAATAAAGATAGATAAAAAAGGGTCTAAGGTTGTCATAAGGGTCTACTGCTTGTTTTAGGTTTTCTCTAAACCATAGATAAAAGGGAATTTCGCTTTTTAGTTCTTGAGAGGTTAAGTAATAAGGGAGAAAATATAGACTTAAGGCTATAAGGGCTGCTAAAATGGATTTCCAATTTAGATGGAAAAACCTTTTTTCAAGGATTGAGTCTATCAGAGGTAGGGTAATTAGCACCACAAAAGACGTTATTCCTTTAGAAAGCCCACCTAAAACCATTCCGATAAAAAATCCTAAGTATCCCAAAAAGCTTTTTTGATTTCTAAAGCAAACATAAAAGGTAATCCCTACGATAATCCCAAAAAGTTGATAAATCTCAGATTGGGCTAAACGAGAAAACTCTATAAATCCTACTGAAGTAAGCAGAAGTCCAGTAGCTATAAGGTTCCAAGGATAAGAAAAAAGATGGGTTACACCTCTATAAAAAACCAATAAGCTTGCAAAAGCAAGCAATGCCCCAGGTAACCTTACGAAAAATTCGTTAAACTGTTGAAAAAGCATTCCAGAAAGTTTGATCAACCAAAATGGTATCAGAGGTTTGGTTATATGAGGGTCAAAGTTAAGGGTTGGAACAAACCAAGAATTTCTAAGGACCATTTCCCTTGCTGCTTCTGCCCATCTACCTTCTACTCCAAATAAAGGCCTCTCTCCCAAGTTCCAAAAGATCAAAAAAAAGGCTATTACCAATAAAGCTAAAAAAATAACGTTTTCTTTTTTCATAAAAAACTCTGCTAAATTAGCGCTTTTTTTAACTTTTCTTCTTTTTGGTTAAAGGGTAAAAAACTTGCCTTTTAAGGATACACCTCAGCTTTGTTTTAAACCTAAAAGGGATAAGGATCTTCTATGTTAAAGCTTTTACCTTTAAAACACAAATTGTTGCCTCCTTGCTAAGATTGTTAGATAATTTAAAATGTAATATGCTTTATAAGTTTAAGAGATTTTTATGAAAAATAAAGTCTTTTTAAAAATCAGTCTGTTTTTAATCATTTTTGGAACAGTTCTTTTCTTGCCTTTTATAGGAGAAAAAGAGTTTCAAGGAGAAGAAGGAAGAAGGGTTTTGCTTGCCTTACAAATGCTTGAAACCAAGGAATTTCTTTTTCCTAAACTTTTTGGAGAACCATATTTTTTAAAACCATCTGGATATAATTGGTTTCTTGCCCTGTGGTTTTTTCTTACCAAAGACTTTTCAGAGTTTACAGCCAGAGCTAGCTCTGCATTTATAATAATTCTTACTTCTTTAGTTTTAACTTGGTTTTGGATAAAAATCCTTCGAAAAGAAGGATTTGATAAGGAAGGACCTGCTCTTTCCTTGTTACCTTTTTTACCAGGTTTAATTTTTTTAACCATACCTGAGGTTATAGATAAGGGGCTAAGGGCTGAGATAGACGGTTTTTATACCTTTTTGGTCACAACCGGTATTTTTTCTTGGTTTTATTTTTATGAACTGACCAAAAGAAGATGTTTGGGCTTTTTGTTATGGGGCATTTTTATGGGGTTTTCTGTTTTAACCAAAACCTTTCATGCCTTACTTTTCTTTTATTTAGCCTGGATACCATATCTTTTTTATTTTAAAAAGTTAAAAGAGCTCTTCACCTTTCCTCATTTTTTAGGTATAGGAATAACCTTAGGGATTTTTGGAATTTGGTTTTTCTTTAGTTTAGGTTTTGATTTAAACCTTTTTTCTGCCTGGTTAGGAGAATATAAAGACGCTTTGTCAGGGGCTGAAGTCTCTTTGGGGGAACATTTTGAATTCTTTACCTTGGGTTTTTTGACAGGATATGCTCCTTGGATCTTTGTTTTGTTTTTGTTTAAAGACCCTGGTTTTATCCAGGTTTTTCTTAAAAAGCATCCTAATTTTTTTAAGTTGATAATATTTTCTCTGTTTTTGTTTATGTTTTCTTATATGTTTCATTTTTTCTCTCTGGGTGCAAGACTTAGGTATATGCTTCCAGCGATAGGAGGATTGGTTTTTATTTCTGCTATCGGATTTTTGTATCTTATTGTATATAAAAAAGAAATTTTAAATCGGTCGCTAAGAATTTTTGTAAAGCTTTTACCTTGGATTTTAGCAGCTTTAGGAGTGATGTTTTTAGGTTATTTGATCCTTAGAAAGTTTTATTATTGGGAGGCTTTGGTAGTTGTTTGGGTTTTGATAATAGGGAGTTTGGCTTTTGGGTTTAGGTTTTGGAAAAAGGTTTCTTACCAAGGATTTTTGTGGTTTTTAGTCTTTTGTGTTTTTTCTGTTAAACAGGTTTATGCAGCTTTTTATTATTCTTACCATAAAGAAAAGGTAGATTATTTTAGAAAAGCATCCCAAAACCTTGTTTTAGCCGTAGGTAAAGGAGAAGTGATATACCTCTGTGAGGAGGCACCCCATCATTTAATTTACTACGGAAAATATAAATACAAGACTTTAGATTTTAAATACCTAAAGCCTTGTGATAAACGTTTGATTTTTGAGCTCAAAGACCGATGGGTTTTACTATCTAAAAAAAGGTTTGAATCTTTGGGTTTAAACGAAAAAGATTTTAAAATTTTTCAAATTTTACCGGTTAGAAAAAAGGTTTATTTGTTGGTGAAACCATAGCAATTTTTAAGTTAATCAAGAAATAAAGCAAAGATTTTTAGAATAACTGTTTTAAAGATTAATTCTAATGTAAAACTACAAAAAGTGTTGAAGCCTGTCTTACTTAAAAAGGGATTGCGAGGTGTTGCTAATCTTAATAATAAAAGTTTTTTAACAACCTTATAAAAGGTTAGTAAACCTGATATGGAGGTTTTATTTCATTTTTTGAAGTATTGATTTCTATTTTGTTGATGAGGTTAAGTTTATGTTTTTTTGAATCCCTACCATAGATTGTAGCATAAGTGGAGTATTTTGAGTGGTTAAATTTTTAAAATAATTATTTTTTTACCAAGAGCCACCTCCACCACCACCTGCACCACCACCGGAAAAACCACCTCCACCACTTCCAGAGGATGAAGAACGAGGTGAGGTTGTAAAAATTTGGGATGCTTGACTGGTGAAATTATTTAAGGAATGGGCAAAATAAACGGTTGAAAAACTGTCTGTTCCTTCATACCATCTTGGTGGTTTAGTAAACAAACTTTCAAAGGCTTCTGCCCATTTATCACCTTCTCCGAAGACGATTGCAAAGGGTAAAGTGACTTCAAAAACTTCAGGAATTTTTTCAGGGGAGAAAAGTTTTTCTATAACATCCCTTTCTACCTTAGTAATAAATTCTTCATAACCTTTTAAGTACTCTAACATCTCAGTGCCTTTGGAGGTTTTTCGTGGCATAAACCGTCCGAAAATAAGAAGACCAAAGGCAGTAACTAAACCTGACAGTAAAATGGGAAAAGGAAGAGTAGAATATAAAAATTGAGACCCAATCATAATCCAAATTGTAAAAATAAAAACTATTGCTCCAAGCCAGGTATATTTATTTCTAACATTAAGAGGGTTTTTAAAGAAAAATCCTTTAGAGGTTAGGGAAGAAAAAACATGTTTTTTTATAAGTGGAATAAAGCGATAGAATTTTTTGTTAAGTTCAGAAAGTTTTACTCTACTTTTATCTTCAAAAATACCTGATAGAATTTGTAGGTCAAAGGGATTATTCTGAATAACAGTATCAAACTTTTTAGTTTGCTCCAGGATATAGTTTATTTTTTTACCAAACAGGAATTTAGGTTCTTCAATTTCTATTATTTTTAAATATCCTCGCCTTGCTAAATCTATGATTTCAGCAACTATGTCACGCCCATCCACTTTTTCATCTATTAAAGTTCCTGCTTCAAGTGGTGTTAAGTTTTCTGGTGGAAAATACTGAGTCTGTATTGCTCCTTTGCCTCCGATATCTCTTCCTTTGGTCCACCATAACCATATCATAAAACTTAAGAATAATATTATGTATAAAAACGTATATATCCAAGGATTTTTCCACCATGGTGGACCTTCAGGTATAGGTATTAATCCTGCCTTCCAACCTACAGCTATCGTCATTCCTTCATGGGCAGATAAAGGTTGAGTAAGGGTAAATAAGATGGCTTGTTTTTCTTTTTTTATTTTACAATTCTTATCAATTCTACCAAAGGCACCTGTATAGCAGGTAAATTGAATAGAACTATCCTCAAAGGGTAGGATTACTTTAGCGGTTACATTTTTTATAGGGACATTCCAACCTGTTCCTATAGCATTCCAGTAAAGCTCATCTATAGGGCCAAGATTATAAAGAGCGTATTTTACTTTATAGCTGATGATGTAAAATTGAGTTCCGTTTACCAATTTATTGGGATCTCCGATTTTAATCCTCAAAGTATTTTTATGTTTAGAAATTTTAGTTTGATAAGAGTTAAGATTTTGATTGGTTACCAAAATGTCTTTAATTTCTATCCTATGTTTTTTCCCTGAAGGGTCATAAAAATCTAACGGAATATCACGATAGATTCCATGTTTATTTTCATCTTCAAAATCAACGACCAATTTTTCTACGATTTTTAATTCACTACTTGGCTCCACTTTTATTTCTACATCGTAATATTTTATGTACCATGCCCAAGATGAAAAAGGAGAAAAGATTATTAATAATAAAGTCAAAAAGATAAGTCGTCGCATTTTATTTCTTAAAATTTAATCTGAGGGACTTCTCTTTCTCTATCATCTGTTTCAAAAAATATCTTAGGGGTAAAGTTAAAAATCCTTGCAAGGATAGAATTTGGAAAAATCGAGATAGCGGTATTGTAATCTCTAACTACTGCATTTAAATATCTTCTCGCCTGACTTATGGTTTCTTCAACTTTGGCAAGCTCATTTTGTAGGGCTTGAAAATTGCTACTTGCTTTAAGGTCAGGATAACTTTCTGCTAAGGCAAAGAGTTGTCCTAAAGCCTGAGTTAACCTATTTTCAGCTTCTATTTTTTCTTGAGGGGTTTGGGCAGTAATTGCTGTATTTCTTAGTTTTACTACTTCTTCAAGAGTTTTTCTTTCATGCTGTGCATATCCTTTTACAGTTTCTAAAAGATTGGGTATTAAATCATGCCTTCTTTTTAATTGTACGTCTACATCAGACCAAGCTTGTTCTATCATTATTTTTAGCTTGATAAGCTTGTTATAAACCCAAATTGCCCAAAAAACTATTAGAATAAAGATAGTTAAAAGAATGAAATATAACATTTTTATCCTCCTAAGGAGGATTTTAACATCAAAGATTTTTCAAGTCAAATTTATTTTTTACGTTTGTAAAAAATGCAATTTTTGCAAAGATTTCTTTAAAAATATTAGAAAACTTTAAGTTTGTTGAAGATTTCAAGATTTTAATTTTAGGTATACTTTTTGAAATAAAAACTAATAAAAAAGACCACAGGAGGGGGAGACATGAAAAAGCTGGTAGCTATTTTAGCAGGTGTTTCTTTATTGGGGTTTTCTGCGGTTTATGCTAAGGGGCCTCAAGGAGGTCCTGCTGGTCCCAAACCTTATCAAGGGGCTGGGATAGGTAAAGAGGTTAGTAATGCTACTAAAGAGCTTAAAGGAGAAGAAAGCAAAAAAGGATTTGGAAAGACGGTTAGAGAAAGGGCACGGGAAAAATCAAGAATTAGAGAACATAAAGAACTAAAAAAACAAGAAAAAATCAGACAACACCAAAAAAAGTTGTCCCTAATAACGCCACTTCTCAATAAGCCATTTCTTTGGTATATTTAGAATAAATAAACTTTTTAAGTAGCAGGCAGGTATTCCTTCCTGCTACCAGTTTTTGTTTTAGGGAGACCTTATAAGTGCAGGAAGAATATGTATTTCGTGTTATTGGATATGTAAAAACCGAGGCTAAGGAAGTTCCTCGACATTGGTCTATTTCTGAGGTAGAAGGTTATTTAGAAATAAACCCGGAATATCAGTTAGGGCTAAGAGATTTTAAAAAGGGAGATAAAATCGTGGTGCTTTTTGTGTTTCATCAATCCCCTCCTTTTACTTCAGACAAACTTTTACAAAAACCTCCTCATAGAAAGGAATTGCGAGGGGTTTTTAGCACTTGTTCTCCTATCAGGCCCAACCCTATAGGTCTTTCGGTAGTTGAGGTTTTAGAAGTTTCAGACAACAAGGTCAAGGTAAAAGGGCTGGATATGTTTGATGGAAGCCCTATTCTCGATTTAAAACCTTTTAAAGCCTATCAAAAAAATTCTACCTAAAAATTTAAAAAGGAGTTTTCTATGAAGCATTCAGAACAAGAATGTATTTTTTATCCTTTTATTATAAGGCTTGAAATGCCTAACCTATTGGGTAGGTTTGGAGAGGTTGTAGGTTTTATCAATAGATTGGGTGGAGAGATAGGAAGTGTAAAATTAATCAAAGTTTCTAAGAATAAGGTTGTAAGAGAAATTGAGGTAATATGTGTAGATGAAAGAGAGAGAAAAAAGATTATAAAGGGGTTAAAAGGTTTAAAAGAGGTAAAACTGCTAAAGGTTGTAGATAAGATCTTTGAGTTGCATGAGGAAGGAAAGATAGAAATGGTAAACAAAGTAGAGGTAAAGGATCAAGAGACTTTGGCTAAGGTTTATACCCCAGGGGTTGCTAAGGTTTGTTTATACCTTAAAAACCATCCGGAAGAGGTATATAAATACACGATAAAAGGACACACCGTTGCGGTGGTTACCGATGGGTCTGCGGTTTTAGGTTTGGGCAACATAGGGCCTTTAGCTTCTTTGCCGGTTATGGAAGGTAAGTGCATGCTTTTTAAAGAGTTTGCAGGGTTGGATGCCTTCCCTTTAGCGATAACTACTCAAGAGATAGACCAGTTTGTTGAGGTGGTAAAACATCTATCTTTAGTGTTTGGTGGGATAAATTTAGAGGATATTTCTGCCCCAAGATGTTTTGAAATAGAAAGAAGGTTAAGGGAGGAGCTTGATATCCCTGTTATCCACGATGACCAGCATGGGACGGCTATTGTGGTATTAGCAGGGCTTATCAACGTAGAAAGGTTGTTAAAAAGAAGTTTAAAAGATATGAAGATAGTTATTTCAGGAGCAGGGGCTTCGGCTATAGGTACGGCTAAACTTCTTTTAAAATATGGGGTTAAACACCTTATTTTATGCGATACCGCAGGGGCTATCTATCAAGGAAGAAAAGAAAAGATGAACCCATATAAAGAGGAACTGGCAGCACTTACCAATCCAGAAAAATTGAAAGGATCACTTTCTGAAGTTTTGGTAGGGGCAGATGTTTTCATAGGGCTTTCAGCTCCAAACATCCTTAAACCCGAAGATTTAAAAATTATGGCTAAGGACAGGGTGGTTTTTGCTTTATCTAATCCCGACCCAGAAATAGCCCCAGAACTTGCCTTACCCTTAGTAAGGGTCTTAGCTACAGGGCGTTCAGACTATCCTAACCAAATAAACAATGCCTTAGCTTTCCCCGGTCTTTTTAAAGGATTGTTAGAGGCTAAGGCTAAAAAGGTAGATGAAGAGGTTTTTATTGAAGCAGCCAAGGCTATCGCCTATATCATAAAGGATGACGAACTAAAAGAAGATTATATAATCCCTAGCATTTTTGATAAAAGGGTAGTAAAAGCAGTAGCTAAGGCTGTGGTAGAAAAATTGACAAAATCAGTAAAAAGTTTAAACTAAACTTTATCTTTTGAGATTAAAAAGTTTGAGATAAAAAGGAGGGCTAATGGCTAAAAAAAAGGTTAGTTCTAAAGAAAAATCAGAATTGATAAAAAATTTGGTCTGGAACCCTAAACATGTGTTTGAAGTATTGAAGGAAGAGGAAAAAACTCAGGTTGAGTCTTTAAGCCAAAAATATCTTGAATTTCTTTCTCAAGCAAAAACAGAAAGAGAAACTATAGAAAAGGCTTTAAACCTTTTAGAAAAAGAAGGTTTTTCCGAAAAAGGCAATAAAAAAGGATATGTAGTTTACAAAAATAAACTACTTTTTGCTTGGCATCAAGGTAAAAGAGGAATAACCGAAGGACTTAGGATAGTAGTTAGTCATATAGATACCCCAAGACTTGACCTTAAACTACATCCGCTTTTTGAAGACACCGATTTAGCCTTTTTGAAAACCCATTATTATGGGGGAATTAAAAAATATCATTGGGTAGCTCAACCTTTAAGTTTACATGGAATAGTGGTTAAAAAAGACGGTAGCTTGATAAAAGTGGTGCTGGGTGAAAGGGAGGATGAGCCTGTTTTTACTATCTGTGATCTCCTTCCTCATCTTTCAAGAAAGGTTCAGTCAGAAAAAAAACTTTCTGAGGCTATCTTAGGGGAAAAACTAAACGTTCTTTTTGGTGGCATACCTTTGGAAAAATTAGACGAAGAAAAAGACCTAAAAGAAAGGGTTAAACTAAATTGTTTAAGGATTTTACATCAAACTTATGGGATAAAAGAAGAAGATTTCGTGTCAGCAGAGCTTTATGTAGTTCCTGCCGGTAGGGCAAGGGAGGTAGGTATAGATAGAGCCTTTATAGGAGGATATGGACAAGACGACAGAATATGTGCTTTTACCTCTCTTAAAGCGTTTTTAGAAGTAGAAAATCCAGAATATATTAACATTTTGCTTTTTATGGATAGAGAAGAAATAGGGTCTGAGGGTAATACCTCAGCTAAAAGTAGGGTTTTTGAAAAATTTATCTACGAACTTATTAAAAAACAAGGATTTTCTCCTACTCCTGATGTGTTTTTTGAGGTTATGGCTAATACCCAGGCTATTTCTGCAGACGTAACCGCTGGGATAGACCCTAATTATATAGAGGTGCATGACAAGCTTAATGATGCTAAGATAGGTTATGGTATTGCGGTAAACAGGTATACGGGGCATGGCGGAAAATATATGGCAAATGAGGCTCATGCCGAATTTTTAGCGCAGCTTTTAAAAAATTGGGATGAAGACGGGGTGGTTTACCAAGTAGTTTCTATGGGGAAGGTAGATGAAGGAGGAGGAGGCACGGTAGCTAAGTATTTTGCTTCTTATGGGATGGACGTAGTAGATGCAGGCCCACCTTTGCTTTCTATGCATTCACCGTTTGAAGTGGCACATAAAGCCGACCTTTTTATGTGTTATCGTGCTTATAAAAGTTTCTTTAGACATTAATACTTTTGTGGTAAAAAGGTTGAGTTTATGAAGATTGCAGAAGGAGATTATGTTTTGGTTTTAACCTCAGAGGAAAAAAAATATTTGGTAGAGGTTAAAGAAGGATTTTTTCATACTCATAAAGATTTTTTGGACTTGAAAGATTTAGTAGGCAAGACTTATGGAGAAATAGTTTACGGAAAAAAAGGAGAAAAATTTTATGTGTTAAAGCCTTCGCTTTATGATTTTTTGATGAAAATAGAAAGGGCTACCCAGGTAGTTTATCCTAAGGATATAGGGTATATTTTGTTAAAGCTTAATATAGGTCCAGGAAGTGTGGTTTTGGAATGTGGAGGTGGGTCTGGGGCTTTAACTACTGCCCTTGCTTTTATGGTTGGTCAAGAGGGTAAGGTAATCTCTTATGAAAGAGAACTGAAGTTTCAACAAATTGCTATAAAAAACCTTAAAAGACTTGGACTTTTAGACAGGGTAGTTTTTAAAAATGTAGAAGTGGTTGAGGCCTTTGAAGAGGAAGAAGTAGATGCGGTATTTTTAGACCTAAAAGAACCTTGGTATTTAATTTCTGCTGCATGGAAGGCATTAAAAGGAGGACATTTTTTAGGAATACTTGTGCCTACTGCTAATCAGGTTTCTCAATGTCTTTTAGAAATACAACGTCTTCCCTTTTTAGACATAGAAGTTTCAGAAATCTTGCTTAGAAAATATAAGCCTAATCCCGAAAGATTAAGGCCAGAGGATAGGATGGTAGCCCATACAGGGTATTTAATTTTTGCTAAAAAGGTGGTTGAAAAATAATGCCTGTTTCAGTTTTGGTGCTTAGAAGGGATCTTTTATCTGCAGAGCTTGAAAAAAAACTGGTTGCAAGCCTAAACAAGGCCTTAAAAGAGTTAAAGCTTGTTAAAAAAGAGGTTTCTCTAACCTTAGTGGATAACCAAACCATTTGGGACTTAAACCGTAAATATTTGGGAAGAGACTATCCTACCAACGTCCTTTCTTTTTCGTTTTTTGGTAAGCAGGACTTAAACCACAAGCTTTTAGGAGAGATTATCATTTCTGTAGAGAAGGCTAAAGAAGAGGCTGAGTTTTATGGTTTAAACTTTGAAAACTATTTATTAAGTTTAGCCATCCATGGGTTGCTACATTTACTTGATTACGACCATGAAAAAGGGGTTTTTTCTCCTTGGCTTATGTTAAGAAAAGAGATACAATTGTTTGAAAAAATAGGTTTTTCAGAAGGTAAAGAGGAGGTTTTAAACTTTTTAAAAAGGAGGGAATATATGCCCGCTAAACTTGCGGTAAACGTAGACCATGTGGCTACGGTTAGAGAGGCAAGAAAAGCCCCTTATCCTGACCCTGTACATGCGGCTGTACTGGCTGAGTTAGGTGGGGCTGACGGAATAGTGGTTCATCTAAGATTAGATAGAAGACACATCAAAGAAAGGGATGTAAGATTGATAAAAGAGGTGATTAAAACTAAGCTTATTTTAGAAATGGCTATAGATGAAGGGTTGATAAAGTTTGCTAAAGAGATTAAACCTTTTCAAGTAACCTTGGTGCCAGAAAGAACAGAGGAGATAACTACTGAAGGAGGGATGGTTTTAGAAGGTAGAGTAGATGAAGTAAAAAAGGCAGTAAAAGACCTAAATAAGGCAGGTATCAAGGTAAGTTTATTTTTAAATCCAGAAGAGAAGACTATAAAGCTTGCCAAAAAAACAGGGGCTCAGATTATAGAAATCCATACAGGAATGTATGCCGAAGCAGAGGATGAGGTTAAAAAAGAGGAAGAACTGGCTAAAATTGAAGTGGCTGCGAGGTTAGCTAAAGACCTTGGGTTTGTTGTGCATGCAGGACATGGTTTAAGCTACGAGAACATAGGGCCTGTTGCTGCTATTCCAGAAATAGAGGAGTTTAGTATCGGACATAGCATAGTTTCTAAGGCTATTATGGTAGGAATGAAAGAGGCAGTGAGGGAAATGAAAGAGGTTATTTTAAAGGCTCGGGGATAGAACAGAGGTCTTTTATCGGAAATTGAGAGGTTAAATTTTTAAGGTTTTCTAAGGTTAAGTCTTTAGAACTAAAAAGGATTAAAAATCCTTGAGAAGGGGTTTCTAAAACAGGGATGATTACTACCTTTTTTTCTCCTTTTTCGTAAACTTTTACTTTTATTTCGTTTATTTCTTCATCTTTTAAGTCGTTTTTATCGATTTCTAAAAGATTAAGCACTAAGTCTTGCCAGTTAGGCATTAAATTTTCTCCCCAAAACACCCTAACCTTTAGTTTAACCTTCAGGTTTTTGTAAACCCTCTCTTTGTTGCGAATAGTTCCTAAGAAATTAGTTTTGGTTTCTTTGATTTCAGTAGCTTGGAATCCCGGAAGGTTGATAAAAAATTTCTCATCAGCTTGGTATAAAAGTTTGGGGTCGCAAAAACTTTTTCCTTGAGAATGGTTGGCGAAAACTATGAAAAACAATAGACTTATCAAAGAAATTAAAGTTTTTTTCATTGGTCTTTTCTCTTTACTTTTAGTCTTAAGCCGTCTTTTTCTAAAATTACTACTTTTTCTCCCTTAGGTATGGTCTCCTCTGCATAAGCCTGCCAGATTTCTCCTTCGACAAACACCTTTCCTCCTTGAGGTCCTACTTCTTCTAAAACCTTACCTATTTTCCCGATTATTCCTTCTCGTCCTGAAACAGGCTTTTTCCTAACGGTTTTTAAGGCGATATAGGTGATACCTCCTAAAATCGAGGAAAAGATAAGGACCAAAGAGTATAAAAGAGGGGTTGAAACCTTTAAGGCCGGAGGGTTTTTACCAAAAAGCATAAGAGAACCTAAAAAAAGACAAATCACCCCGGCTAAGGTTAAAAGTCCATGCGAGGTTACCTGGAGTTCTAAGAAAAAAAGCACACCTGCTAACAAGATAAAAACAAGCCCTGCATAGTTTACAGGGATGATGCTTAGACCCACCAAGGCTAAGATAAGACAAACAGCCCCTAATACACCAGGAAAGATGCTTCCAGGATGGGAGAGCTCAAAATACAACCCTGCAAGCCCTAACATAAGCAAAAAATATACCAAGTTAGGGTTAGTAAGAATTTTAAGAATCTTGGTTTTGAGGTCTTCAGGTATTTTTTCTATTTGGGCGTTTTTAAGGTTTAGAATTCTTTTTTCTTCTCCTACCAGGACTTGCCTTCCGTGGGCTTTATTTAATAGGTCGTTTAAATCTTTAGCTATAAGTTCTATCACCCCTATTTGGAGAGCCTCGTTTTCAGTGATGCTTTTACTTTTTCTTACTGCCTCTTCTGCAAAGGTTTCGTTGCGGTTACGCATCTGGGCAAGATTTTTAGCCCAGGCTACCAGGTCATTGACTACTTTGTTCATCACCTCTTTATCTGCTTTTCCGGTAAGTTCTACAGGGTGGGCAGCACCTACATGGGTTCCAGGGGCCATGGCTGCCAAATGGGAGGCAAGTAAGATAAAAGTGCCTGCAGAGGCAGCCCTGGCACCAGATGGACTTACATAAACTATCACAGGCACTCGACTTTGTAAGATGTCTTTTACTATGTCTCTGGTAGATTCAACCAGCCCTCCAGGTGTATCAAGTTCTATAATAATTGCTTCGGCCTTTTGTTGGTTGGCAAGGTCTATGCTATAACTTATAAAATTGGCAATAACAGGAGTTATAGGAGCATCTATTTTTACATGATAAACCTTTTTAGTCTCTGCTCCTTTTAGAAAGGAAGTCCATAAACAAACTAAGATTAAACTAACTAGCCAAAAACATTTCTTCATAAAATTTCCTAAATTTTTGTAAATCTTCCCATACGGCTCGTTTTATCCCTGGATTTTTTAACACAAAGGAAGGATGATAGGTAAAAAATATGTTGATTTCCTTAAGTTTAAAAATCTTTCCTCTTACTAAAGTTAAGTTTTTACCATCTAAAAGGACCTTAGGTGGGGTAAAACCTAAGGCTAAAATCAGTTTAGGTTTTAAATGTTTTATCTGTTTTAATAAATGAGGTTTACAAGCTTCGATTTCTTCTTGTTCCGGAGGTCTTCCTCCTGGAGTCTTACATTTAACCGCATGGGTAATAAAAAAACTTTCGCGTTTTAGATTGATGGCGGCAAGCATCCGTTCAAGAAGGTTACCTACTTCTCCTATAAAAGGCTTTCCGTAAAAATCTTCGTCCCGGTCTGGATATTCGGAGATTATCATCAAACCATTAGGTTCGGTAGGTCCTTCTCCCCAAACTACCCCTTTTCTAACCCTATGAAGAGTACATTTCACACACCGAAGGACCTTATTTTGTAATGAAAATAAGGAATCTTCTTCTAAGGGAACCTCTTGTTGAAGAAGTTTTTTAATAGCTTCAGAAATCGGTATAGCTTGTAATCCTATTTCTTTCAAGTAAAAAAGATTTTTGATTAGTTCTTTTCTAATGTCCATTTAGGGTTTTCTCAATATTCTTTTATCTCCCACCCTAAGGGTAACCTTCTTTTTGTCTAAATATTCTACCAAAGGTATCAAAAATTTTCTACTCAGCTGAACCTTAGGAAGATTTTTAAAATCAGTAATCTCTAATTCTTTTTTCTTCTGAAAGGCTTCTCTCACCAAATTTTCCCATTCTTCTAATATTTTAGCATGAAATACTAATTTGTCTGTAAGTTTAACTAAAATACCTTCCCTTAAAAGGGTTTGAGCCAATTCTTTAGCAGCTTTATAATTTTCTTTAAAATCAAGAAGGATGGTTTCAAAATCCCTTGGGGTATAACCTTCTGATAAAAATTTTTCTTCAAGTTCTTTTTTTAGTCTTTCT
>OGCH01000284.1_pt1 | contig 29849 bp, 27 predicted proteins | sample 1570111 | NCBI WGS metagenome assembly OGCH01 (sample SAMN03436243, study PRJEB24508) | hot springs metagenome | biome: Desert Springs; feature: Hot Springs; material: Water | place: USA: Great Boiling Spring, Nevada | collected 2008-12-01 | depth 0 m m | reverse complement strand
CAGTGGGCCCGGGAGTGGGGCGTGGCGGTGATCCCCTATGGGGCGGGCACGAGCCTCGAGGGCCACCTCTACCCCATCAAGGAGGCCATCAGCCTGGACCTAAGCCGCATGAACCGCCTCCTGGAGGTGCGGCCGGAGGACTTCCTCTGCGTGGTGGAGCCCGGCCTCACCCGCAAGGCCCTGAACGAGGCCTTGAAGGGCACGGGCCTCTTCTTCCCCGTGGACCCGGGGGCGGACGCCTCTTTGGGGGGGATGGCGGCCACGAACGCCAGCGGCACCACCACCGTGCGCTACGGGGGGATGCGGCAAAACGTCCTCGCCCTCCAGGTGGTCCTGGCGAATGGGGAGGTCTTAGAGCTGGGGAGGCCGGTGCGCAAGACCTCCTCGGGCTACGACCTCAAGGACCTCTTCATCGGAAGCGAAGGCACCCTGGGCATTATCACCCGCCTCACCCTGAGGCTCCACCCCCTCCCCGAGCACGTCCACACCTTAAGGGTCTTCTTCCCCGGGGTGGAGGAGGCGGTGGAGGCGAGCTACCGGGTCATGGCCTCCGGGCTTCCCGTGGCGAGGCTTGAGCTTTTGGACGAGCTCGCCCTTAAGGCGCTGAACCGCCACCTAGGGGCGGGCTTTCCCGAGCGCCCCGCCCTTTTCCTGGAGTTCCACACCTCCACGAAGGAGGCCCTGGAAGCGGAAAGCGCCCTGGCCCTGGAGCTCATGCGGGAGGCGGGCGCCCTTTCGGTGGAGGCCGCCAAGACCGAGGAGGAGCGCAAAAAGCAGTGGGAGGCCCGGCACCAGGCCTACTGGGCCCTGGTCCACCTTTACCCCGGCCACCAGTTCATGATCACCGACGTGGCCGTCCCCCTCTCCCGCCTCCCCGAGATGGTGCGCTACGCCCAAAGGCTCATGGCGGAGATGGGCTTGGAGGGCAACATCCTGGGCCACGTGGGAGACGGCAACTTCCACACCCTCATCCCCGTCCTCCCCGAGGCCTACCCCAAGGCGGAGGCCTTCGCCGAGAGGCTGGTGGAGAAGGCCCTGGAGCTTGGGGGCACCTGCACCGCGGAGCACGGGGTGGGCCTGAGGAAAAAGAAGTTCCTCCCCAAGGAGCACGGGACTGCTCTGGAATGGATGCGAAAGATCAAGACCCTCCTGGACCCCGAGGGGCTCCTGAACCCGGGCAAGGTGCTTGACATATCCCCTTCCCCCGGCTATAGTTAAGGATGGCGACGCGGGGTGGAGCAGCCTGGTAGCTCGTCGGGCTCATAACCCGAAGGTCGCGGGTTCAAATCCCGCCCCCGCAACCAGAATCCTGCCCCCGGGCACCCTGGGCCCGGGGGCTTTGCCTTACCCTGGGGGTATGGACTGGGAGACCCTGGAAAACCCCAAGCGCCTGGCCAAGAGCTTCCGCTTCAAGGACTTCCGCGAGGCCCTGGCCTTCGCCCAGAGGGTGGGGGAGCTTGCGGAAAGGGAAAACCACCACCCCCGCCTCACCGTGGAGTGGGGGCGGGTCCTGGTGGAGTGGTGGACCCACTCCGCAGGGGGCATCACGGAGAAGGACCGGGAGATGGCCCGCCTCACGGACGCCCTCCTGGGTTAGGCTAAAGGGGTATGGAGGCGCGCACCTTAGAGCTGGTCTTTCCCGAGCACACCAACCCCCTGGGGGCGGCCTTCGGGGGCTTTGTCCTTGGCCTCATGGACAAGGTGGGCTCTTACGCCGCCGCCCGAAGGGCCAAGAGGCCCGTGGTCACCGTGGCCGTGGGGAGCGTGGAGTTCAAGGTGCCCATCCGCGCCGGGGACCTCCTCGAGGTGGTGGCCAAGGTGGTGCGGGTGGGGAAGACCTCCTTAACCGTGGAAGTGGAGGTCTACAAGGAGCGCTTCGGGGAAAACGGCCGCGTCCTGGCCACCAAGGGCCTTCTCACCTACGTGGCCGTGAACGAGCGGGGGGAGCCCGTACCGGTGGAGGCCCATGCGGGTGCTGATTGACGCAACCTGCCCCTACTGCCGGGCCTTGGGCAGGGCCTTAGAGGCCCTGGACCTGGGCAAGGCCCTAAAGGTGGAGCCTTTGCAGGAGGCCAAGGACCTCCCCCAGGAAGCCCTTCTCCAGGAGCTCCACGTCCTGGAAGGGGGAAGGGCGCACCGGGGCTACGCCGCCCTCCTGGCCCTGGCGAGCAGGCTCCCCCTCCTCTGGCCCCTCTACCCCCTCCTCCTCCTGGGCCAGGTGGGGGGCCTGGGGGAAAGGCTTTACCAGGCCCTGGCCCGGAGGCGGCCCCGTGCCTGAGCTTCCCGAGGTGGAGACCACCAGGAGGAGGCTTCTGCCCCTCCTAGCGGGCAAGCGCCTCCTCGAGGTGCGCCACCAGGACCCCTTGCGCTACCGCCACACGGAAAGGGCAAGAGAGCGGGTGGTGGAAGGGGTGGAAAGGCGGGGGAAGTTCCTCCTCCTCGCCCTCTCCGGGGGCCTGGAGATGGTGGTCCACCTGGGGATGACCGGGGGCTTCCGCCTGGAGAGGACCCCCCACACCCGGGCCGAGTTCCTCTTGGAGGAAGGCATCCTCCACTTCCACGACCCCCGGCGCTTTGGGCGCATCTGGGTGGTGGACCGGGGGGACTACCGGGAAATCCCCCTCCTAAGGCGCCTCGGCCCCGAGCCCCTCTCCGAGGATTTCACCTTGGAAGCCTTCTTCCAGGGCCTGAAGCGGAGCCGAAAACCCCTAAAGGCCCTCCTCCTGGACCAGGCCCTGGCGGCGGGGGTGGGGAACATCTACGCCGACGAGGCCCTCTTCCGGGCCCACCTTAGCCCTTTCCGCCCGGGAAAGGAGGTCTCGGAGGAGGAGGCTCTGAGGCTCTTCCAGGCCCTCCAGGAGGTCCTCTCCGAGGCGGTGGCGTTAGGCGGTAGCACCCTCTCCGACCGCACCTACCAGCAGCCCGATGGCCTCCCCGGGAGCTTCCAGGAGCGGCACGCGGTCTACGCAAGGGCGGGCCTCCCCTGCCCCCGGTGCGGGGCCCCTATCGCCAAAGGGGTGGTGTCGGGGCGGGGGACCCACTACTGCCCCCGGTGCCAGGGCTAGCCCACGCGCCCCCGCCCCCGGTCCAGGAGGTAAAAGAGGAGGCCCGAGAGGAGGGCCAACAGGGCGGCCAGGGCCAGGGCTTCCTGGTAGGGACCCCCCCCGGGCCTTCCCAGGCGCTCGTAGATGGCCAGGGTCAGGGTGGTCCACTCGGGCCGCCAGAGGACCAGGCTGGCCCCGAACTCCCCCAGGAGGGCGGAAAAGGCCAGGGCGCTCCCCGAGGCCAGGGCGGGAAGGAGAAGGGGAAGCTCCACCCTGAAGAAGGCCCTAAAAGGGGTGGCCCCTAAGACCCGGGCCGCCTGGAGGAGGCTTTCGGGAAGGCTCCTCAGGGCGGGAAGGAGGGCCCGGGCCAGGAGGGGGTAGGCCAGGAGGGCGTAGGCGGCGAGGAGGAGGAAGAGGGACCCCCTAAGGGAGGGGTAGGCCAGGAGGTAGCCCAGGCCCACGGCCACCGGGCTCACCATAAGGGGGAAAAGCCCCAGGAGGTCCAAGCCCCCCCGCCTCCGGGCCGCCACCGCGTAGGCCACCCCCAGGGGCAGGGCCAGGAGGAAGGCCAGGAGGGCGAAACGGAGGCTATTCCCCAAGGCCAGGGGCAGGGGGGTGAAGTCCTCCGAGGCCCAGGCCCGGGCCAGGGCCTTCGGGTCCACCTCCAGGAAGAGGGCGAGAAGGGGCGCAAAGAGGAGGAGGAAGAGAAGGGAAAGCCCCAGGGTGAGGGCCCAGGGCCTGGCGCTGGGCCTTAGCCCCCCGGGGGGAAGGGGGTAGGTGGGGAGGCGAAGGTAGAGGAGGGCGGCCAGGGCCAGGGTGAGAAGCTGGAGGAGCATGAGGGCGCTGGCCTCGGCCAGGGCCAGGCGGTGGGCCAGGAGGGTGTAGACCTCCACCTCGAGGGTGGCGTACCGCCCACCCCCCAGAAGCAGGGGCACCCCGAAGGCGGAGAAGGCGTAGATGAAGACGAGAAGCCCCGCGGAGCCCAAGGCGGGGAGGAGAAGGGGAAGCCCCACCCTCAGGAAGGCCCGAAACGGGGTAGCCCCCAGAACCCGGGCCGCCTCGAGGGGGCCCTGGAGCCTGAGGGCCACGGGAAGGAGGATGCGGAGGGCAAGCCCCAGGTTGTAGAAAACCGCCGCCAGGAGGAGGAGGGCCAGGGTCCCGTAAAGGTCCACCCCCAAAACCCCCCTGGGCCCCAAAAGGGCCAGGAAGGCCAGGGCCACCACCGGGGTGGGGAGGACGAAGGGGAGGGTGCTCCAGGCCAGGAGGGCCTCCCTCAGGGGAAAGCGAAGCCGGAAGAGAAAGGCCAGGGGCAGGGCCAGGGTGAGGGTAAGGAGGGCGGAGAGGAGGCCGTACTGGAGGCTGAAGAGGTAGCGCCCCAGGTAGTAGGGGTTCCCCAGGGCCTGAACAAACCCCTCCCCCACCCCCAGGAGGAGGATGCGGAAGAGGGGGTAGAAGAGGGCGAAGCCCAGGAAGAGGAGAAGAAGCCCCCCAGCGAGGCGGACCACACCCCTACCCTACCGCCTCGCCCGCCGCACCGCCTCGGGGCTTTGGCCCTGGAGGACCACCTTGGTCCACTCCTCAATCCAGCGCTCCCGGTTCTTGGCCATGACCCCTGGGTCCAGGCGCACGCTTCCCAAGGGCTCGGGGGCGAAGCGGAAGACCTGGGGAAGCCTGGCGTCCCGCCTGGCGGGGTACATCCACATCTCCGTGGGCAGGTTCTCCTGGACCGGGCGGGAGAGGAACCAGTCCACCACCCTTCTCGCCCCCTCCAGGTTCTTGGTCCCCTTGAGGATGCCCACGAACTCCACCTGGAAGAAGCTGAGCTCGGGGAAGAGGTTCCCCGTGGGGGGCTCCTGGTAGCGGCCCTCGGAGTAGTAAACCTCCGCCGCCGGGGAGGTGGTGTAGGAGACCACCAGGGGCCGGTCCCCCTTGTAGAGGGTGAAGTGGGTGTAGTAGGCCTCGCTCCAGCCCTTGGCCACCCGCACCCCCCCGTCCCTCAGGGCGGCCCAGAAGTCCAGGTAGCCGTCCTCGCCAAAGCGGGCCACGGTGGCCATGAGGAAGGCCAGGCCCGGGGAGCTGGTGGCGGGGTTCTGGACCACGAGAAGCCGGGCGTACTCGGGCCGGGCCAGGTCCTGGGGCGCCTTGGGCAGGGGACGGTCCTTGAAGTAGGCCCGGTCGTAGTTCAGGCTCACCCAGCCGTAGTCCACGGGAAGGGCGCGGAAGCTGGGGTCCAGAAGCAGGGTGGCCTTGAGGTTCCGGATCTCCGGGCTCCGGTAGGGGAGGAGGATGTCCGCCTCCAGAGCCCGGGAGAGGAAGGTGTTGTCCAAGCCGTAGATGACGTCGGCGATGGGGGCCCCCCTGGTGAGGATGGCCCGGTTCAGGGTCTCCCCGGCGTCGCCCCCTTTGAGGAAGCGGAGCTTGAGGCCCGTCTCCCGCTCAAACTGGGCGATGAGGGCCTTGTCCAGGGAGAAGCTGCTGTGGGTGAGGACCGTGATCTCCTGGGCCAGACTGAAGGCCAAAAGGACCAAAGCCGCAAAGACCCTAAGCATAAAACCCCTCCTTCGTCACCGGGAGGGGCCTCGGTCACCTTCCCTACGCCGGCATTACCCGGATCAGGTTCCAAGGGTATCTCTCAGCCCCTTTGGGGCACCCCCGGTGACACCCCTAGTGTAGCACGCGCAGGGCGGCCAGGGCCTCGAGGAAGGCCTCGGAAAAGGCCTCCGGCTGGTCTATCCAGGGGAAGTGCCCCGCCTCGGGCACCACGCGGATGGGGGCCTTGAGGCGCTCGGCCACCTCCTCGGCGTAGGGGTAGCTGGTGCCGTCTTTCTCCCCCACCACGATGGCCACGGGCCTGCGGCTTGGGCTGAGGTAGGGGGTGTAGTCCAGGCGCCAGAGGCCATTGCGCAGAAAGGCCCGGGCCGGGGCCTCGGGGCCGATGACCCCCGAGCCCTCCACCACCCACTCGTACTCCAGGCGGCCCCTTGGGCTTGGGAACATGAGGCGGTCAAAGAGGGCCTTGGGCTCGGCCTTTTCCAGGGCGGCCCGCAGGTTCTCCTCGGGGTCTTCCCCGGGGGTGAGCCCGGCGGCCTCGGCAAGCCTTTGGGCGAGCCAGGGAAAGCTGACCCAGGGCCCAAGGAGGATGGCCCCCTCCACCCCCGGGTAGCGGCGGAGGACCTCCAGGGCCACCAGGGCCCCAAACCCGTGCCCCAGGAGGGCGAAGCGCTCCAGGCCCAGGGCCTCGGCCAGGAGGAGGGTGTCCTCCACCAGGGCGTCCAGGGTGAAGAGCCGGGGATCCTCGGGGAGTTCCAGGCTCCGCCCCGAGCCCCGCTGGTCAAAGTAGATGGTGCGGAAGCCCTCCAGGTATTCCCCCAGGCCCTCCCGGAGGGCGTAGGCGTTCCCCCCGGGCCCCCCGTGGAGGACTAAGAGGGCGGGGGCGTGAAGCTCCCCCACGTCCTCCACGTAAAGCTCCGCCTCCCCTACGGGGATGTAGCCGATTTCTTCCCGCATCCCCTATAGACTACCCCATCCTGGAGCCGGAAGGCCCAAACCCTAACCCCGGGCACCGCCTGGGCCTTGGCCACCGCCTCCTCCGAGGCCCCAAAGACCTGAAGGAGGAAGACCCCCTCCCCCTCAAGGAGCCAGTAGGGGTGGGGAAGCGCCCCGGCCAGGGCCCTTAGGGCCCCCTCCTCCTTGCCCTCCACGAAAAGAACCCTCATCCCTTCCCCCAAAGGCGCTGGTAAAAGAGGATCTCGGCGCTCTCCTCCAGGGTGGTCATGAGGCTGTAGGCCTCCAGGAGGGCCTCCTCCGGCTTCTCCTTCCCGCCCCAGGCGAAGGCCCCGTGGCCCCTTAGGAGGCAGGCCCGGTGGGCCCTAAGGGCCTCGGCCACCGCCTGGGCCGCCTCCTCGGTGGCGGAGACCGTCCTTGGGCTTAGGACGGGCACCTCCTTCAGGTAGAACTGGCCCTCGAGGTCCAAGGGGACGAGGCGCTCCAGGTGAAGGGAGAGGGCCACGGCCACCCTGGGGTGGGCGTGGACGATGGCCCGGGCCGGGGTCTTGCGGTAGACCTCCCGGTGGATCACGCTCTCCACGCTGGCCCCTTCCGGGATGGGCCCCTCTAGGGGCACCTCCACCAGGTCCTCGGGGGTGAGGTGGGCCTTCTGCACCCCGCTTCGGGTGATGAGGAAGCCCTCCTTGGTGCGCACGGAGAAGTTGCCCGCCGTGGCGGAGATGAGCCTTTGGTGGAAGAGGTCCTCCCCCACCTGGCGGAAGGCGGAAAAAACCTTGGCCAGCATCTTCCAAAGGGGCCCAGCCAGGGCCTTGGCCCCGGCGGGGTATGCTTAGAGGCTCTTCCCGGGTTGCTCCCGGCGGGCGGGGCGGCGGGGAGCTTCCTTCCCCTTGGCCTCCACCGCCTCCTTGCGGGCCTCCTCCAAAGCCTTCAGGGTCCTCTGGTCCACCACCTGGGTGAAGCGGACGAAGTCCGAGCCCGTGCCCGCGGGGATCAGGCGGCCCAGGATCACGTTCTCCTTGAGGCCGATGAGCTCGTCCTTCTTCCCGGCGATGGCCGCCTCGGTGAGGACGTGGGTGGTGTTCTGGAAGCTGGCGGCGGAGAGCCAGCTCTTGGTGGAGAGGGCGCTCTTGGTGACCCCCATGAGGAGGGGCTTCCAGGCCACGGGCACCTTGCCCTCGGCGATGAGCCGCTCGTTTAAGGCCTCCACGTCCCACTTCTCCAGGACCTGGCCCTCGAGGAGGCGGCTGTCCCCGGGGTCGGTGACCTCCACGTACTTCAGCATCTGCCGCACCACGATCTCAATGTGCTTGTCGTGGAGCTTCACCCCCTGGGCCCGGTAGACCTTCTGGATCTCGTCCACCAGGTAGCGCTCCACCGCCTCGGGGCCCTTGGCCTCCAAAAGCTGGTGGGGGTCAATGGCCCCGCGGGTGAGGGGCTGGCCCGCCTCCACGTAGTCCCCGTCCTTGACCACCAAGCGGGCGTCCTTGGGGAGCTTGTACTCCTTGGCGAAGCCCTCGGACTCCACGAAGACGGAAAGCCGGTCCTCGCCCTCCTCAATGCGCACCACGCCGTCAATCTCGGAGATGACCGCCTTGGCCTTGGGGCGGCGGGCCTCAAAGAGCTCAATGACCCGGGGGAGACCCTGGGTGATGTCCGTGCCCGTGGCCACGCCCCCGGTGTGGAAGGTGCGCATGGTGAGCTGGGTGCCGGGCTCGCCGATGGACTGGGCGGCGATGATGCCCACCGCCTCCCCGATGGACACAGGCCGGGCCATGGAGAGGTCGTAGCCGTAGCACTTCTGGCAGACCCCGTAGCGGGTCTGGCAGGTGAGGGGGCTCCGCACGGGGACCTCCCGCACCTCCCCCGCCTCCGCCGCCTGGATGAGGAAGTGGACGTCCTCCATGGTGAGGTACCGCCCCTCCTCCAGCCTCCGGCCTAAAGCCTCCACCTCCCGGGCCAGGACCCGGCCGTAGAGGCCGGATTCTATGTCCGAGCGCTTCCTGAGGCGCTCCTTGCGGGTCACCTCGTCCATCTGGAAGAGGGGGACGGAGATGTAGTTGGTGGTGCCGCAGTCCGCCTCCCGGACCACGATCTCGTGGGCCACGTCCACCAGCTTCCGGGTAAGGTAGCCAGAGTCGGCGGTGCGCAGCGCGGTGTCCGCTCCCCCCTTCCTGGCCCCGTGGCTAGAGATGAAGTACTCCAGCACCGTGAGCCCCTCGCGGAAGGAGGAGCGCACCGGCACCTCAAAGGTCTCCCCCGAGGGCTTCTGCATCAGGCCCCGCATGCCGCAAAGCTGGCGGATCTGCTGGGGGTTGCCCCGGGCCCCGGACTGGGCCATGACGTAGAGGGGGTTGAAGGGGTAGTTCTCCTCAAAGTTCTTGAAGACCGCCTGGGTCACCTTCTCCGTGGTCTCCGTCCAGAGCTGGATCACCTGGTCGTACCGCTCCCGGTCGGTGAGGAAGCCCATCTCGTAGGCCTGCTCAATCTGGCGGAGCTTCCGGTCGGCCTCCTCCAGGTACTTCTGCTTCTCCTCGGGGATCACGGCGTCGTCAATGCCGATGGTGATGCCGCTGGTGGTGGAGAGGGTGAAGCCGTAGTACTTGAGGGCGTCCAGGAGGCGGGCGGTCTTCTCTATGCCCAGGCGCAGGAAGGCCTGGTAGACCAGGTCCTTGAGGGAGTTCTTCTCCTGGGGGACGTCCATCTGGATGAGCTCCTGGGCCACCTTCTCGTCCTCCACGGCCTCGCCCACGATGCGGGCGAAGAGGATGCGGCCCGGGCTCGTCTCCAGGCGCTGGCCCAGGTAGCGCACGGTGACCACGTCCTGGAGGTCCAGAAGGCCGTGGGCCACCGCCAGGAGGGCCTCGTCGGGGTTGGCGAAGACGAACTTTAAGCGGCCCACGCTGGTCTCCTTGCCCGCCACCAAGATGGGGGCGTTCAGGGCCACCTCGCCCCTTTCGTAGGCCTCCAAAGCCTCCTCCGGGGTGGCGAACTCCCGCCCCGCCCCCTTCTTCTCCTTTCGCACCTGGGTGATGTAGTAAAGGCCCAGGATGATGTCCCGGCTGGGCTTGGCCAAAGGCTCCCCCGAGGCCGGGGAGAGGAGGTTGTGGGCGGAGAGCATCTGGATCCGGGCCTCGGCCTGGGCGAAGGAGGAGAGGGGGACGTGGACCGCCATCTGGTCGCCGTCAAAGTCGGCGTTGAAGGCCTCGCAGACCAGGGGGTGGAGCTGGATGGACTGCCCCTCCACCAAGACGGGCTGGAAGGCCTGGATCCCCAGGCGGTGCAGGGTGGGGGCGCGGTTTAAGAGGACCACCTTGCCGTGGATGACCTCCTCGAGGGCGTCCCACACCTCGTCCTTGATGTCCCTCTGCCTTTCCAGCATCCGCCTGGCCGCCTTCACGTTGGGAGCGATGCCCTTCTCCTCCATCTTCTTGAGGAGGAAGGGCTTGAAGAGCTCCAGGGCCATGCGCTTGGGCAGGCCGCACTGGTGGAGCTTGAGCTGGGGCCCCACCACGATCACGCTCCGGCCCGAGTAGTCCACCCGCTTGCCCAGGAGGTTCTGGCGGAAGCGGCCCTGCTTGCCGGAAAGCACGTCGGTGAGGCTACGGAGGGGGCGCTCGGAACCGGGGTTGGTGACGGGGTTTCCGCGGCGGCCGTTGTCAATGACGGCGTCCACCGCCTCCTGGAGCATGCGCTTCTCGTTGCGGATAATGATCTCCGGGGCCCCCTGGGCCAGGAGCTTCTTCAGGCGGTTGTTGCGGTTGATGAGGCGGCGGTAGAGGTCGTTGAGGTCCGAGGTGGCGAACCGCCCTCCGTCCACCTGGACCATGGGGCGGAGGTCCGGGGGAAGCACGGGGACGGCCTCGAGGATCATCCACTCGGGGCGGTTGCCGGAGTCCAGGAAGGCCCGCACCACCTCCAGCCGCTTCCTGGCCTTGGCCCGCCGAGCCCGGGAGGGGTGCTTCATCTCTTCCAGAAGCTCCCTTTCCAGCTTCTCCAGGTCCAGCTCCTTGAGGAGCTCCTGGATGGCCTCGGCCCCCATGCGGGCGTCTATATCGTAGGACTCCACCACCCGCACCACGTTGCGAACCAGGTCCACCTCCACCCGGCCGTAGATCTCGCTCTTGACCTTGCCCCCGTCCGCCAGGACGTCCCCCGGGGCCACCCGGTCCCCGGTGGTCACCTCCACGTCGTCCTCAAAGGGGTAGACCCGGGCCTTGACCACCAGGATGCTGGCGGGCTCGTGCAGGTGGACCACCCCCTCGGCCTCGGCGATGACCTCCTCCTCGGGGTCAATGGCGGCCACGATCTTCTCCCCCGCCTGCACCCTAGCCCCCTCGGGGACGATGACGTTCATGTGGGGGGCGATGCGGTAGTCCTTGGGCTCGGTCCACTCCAGGAAGAAGGTGAGGTGGACGGTGTCCCCCTCCTCCTCCGCCTCCACCTCCTTGGCCGTCATGTGGCGGGGCAGGCGCAGTAACCCTTTGCCCTCCGCCAGGGGCTGGCCCTTTTCCACGATCTCCCCCTGGACCACCAGGGGGGTCATGCCCACGGGGAGAAAGTAGCGGGCCACCACCTCGTCCTCCTGGCGCAGGTAGAGGAGATAGCCCTCGGAAAGCTCCTTGAGCTCCACCACCCCCTCCTCCTCGGCGCGGAAGAGGTAGGGCTCGGGAAGCTCCGCTAAAACCTCCCCAGGGCGGTAGCTTTCCTTCTCCACCCAGGCGGAAAGGGGAATCCGGAGGGCGGCCCGCTCCTTCCTCAGGTAGTCCACCCGCACCCGGCGGGGGAAGCGGTAGAGGGCCACCCCGTCCATGCGGCTCACCACGCCGGGGGCGAGCTCCTGGCCCTTTCTCACCTCCTCCCCGTCCTTGACCAGGGCGTCCACCCCGGCGGGCAGGGGGTAGGTCTCCTGCTTGCCAAAGCGGAGCTCCCGGTACTCCTCATCGGTGAGGAGCTGGCGCTTCTCCACCGGCACCCCGTCCAGGATCGCCCCCTTGGGGTCCAGGACGATGTACTTGTTGAAGTAGAGGACCTGCTCCAGCTCGGTGGCGGAGAGGTCCAGAAGGGTGCCGATCTTGGAGGGCACGTCCTTCACGAACCAGATGTGGGCGGCGGGGGTGGCCAGCTCAATGTGCCCCATGCGGTAGCGGCGAACGATGCTCTTGGTGACCTCCACCCCGCACCGCTCGCACACCTTGCCCTCAAAGCGCTGGCGCTTGTACTTGCCGCAGGCGCACTCGTAGTCCTTGATGGGGCCGAAGATGCGCTCGTCAAAGAGCCCGTCCCGCTCGGGCTTCAGGGTGCGGTAGTTGATGGTCTCGGGCTTCTCCACCTCCCCGTAGCTCCAGGAGCGGATCTTCTCGGGGGAAGCCAGGGCGATGCGGACCTTGCGCACTTCCTTTTTCATCTTTCCTCCGGCTAAAGGGCTCACCTCTTGGAGGCCAGGCCCTCAAAGATGTCCACGGGGTTGTCCTTCTCGTCCAGGGTCTGCACGTCCAGGGCCAGAGCCTGAAGCTCCTTCACCAAAACGCGGAAGGACTCGGGCACGCTGGGCTCGGGCACGTCCTCGCCCTTGATGATGGCCTCGTAGGCGGCGTTCCTGCCCTCAATGTCGTCGGACTTGATGGTCAGCATCTCCTGCAGGGTGTGGGCGGCCCCGTAGGCCTCGAGGGCCCACACCTCCATCTCCCCGAAGCGCTGGCCGCCGAACTGGGCCTTGCCGCCCAGAGGTTGCTGGGTGATGAGGGAGTAGGGGCCGGTGGAGCGGGCGTGCATCTTGTCCTCCACCATGTGGTAGAGCTTCATGATGAACATCTGCCCCACCACGATGGGCCCCTCAAAGGGCTCCCCCGTGCGGCCATCGTAGAGGACCACCTTGCCCTGGACGAAGAGCTCCTTGAGCTGTTCCTCCGGGGGCTTGCCCGGGGAGACCAAGCCCAGCTTCTCCGCCCGGGCCAAGACTTCCTTCTCCCGCTTGTCCACCCCGAAGCCCTCACCCTGGCGCTTGCCGAAGTAGAGGTTGAAGGCCTCGGCCAAAAGCTCCTTGATCTCGGGCTCCGTGGCCCCGTCAAACACGGGGGAGATGTAGCGCTGGCCCAGGAAGTAGCCCGCCAGGCCCAGGTGGGTCTCCAGGATCTGGCCCAGGTTCATCCGGCTGGGGACACCCAGGGGGTTCAGGATCACGTCCACGGGGGTGCCATCGGGCAGGTGGGGCATGTCCTCCACGGGGAGGATCTTGGCCACCACCCCCTTGTTCCCGTGGCGGTTGGCCAGCTTGTCCCCCACCTGGAGCTTGCGCTTTTGCGCTACGAAGACCCGCACCACCTCCCGGACCCCGGGCTTCAGCTCCACCCCGGGGTCGCCCCGGCGAAGGCGGAGGCGGCCCACCACGATTCCCCCTTCCCCGGGGGGGACCCTGAGGGAGGTGTCCTTCACGTCCTTGGCCTTCTCCCCGAAGATGGAGCGCAGGAGGCGCTCCTCGGGGGAAGGCTCCTGCTCCCCCTTGAAGCTGGTGCGCCCCACCAGGATGTCCCCGGGCTTGACCTCGGCCCCGATGCGGACGATCCCTTCCTCGTCCAGGTCGCGCAAAGCGGCCTCGGAGAGGTGGGGGATGTCCCGGGTGATGCGCTCCGGGCCCAGCTTGGTGTCCCGGGCCTCTATCTCGTAGCGCTCAATGTGGATGGAGGTGTAGAAGTCCCGCTTGAGGAGCTCCTCGCTGATGACGATGGCGTCCTCAAAGTTGTAGCCGTCAAAGGGCATGATGGCCACCAGGACGTTCTGCCCCAGGGCCAAGAAGCCCTCTTCCGAGGCGGGGCCGTCCGCCAGGAGGTCCCCCTTCTTCACCCGCTGGCCCACCCGGACCCGGGGCCGCTGGTCCAGGGCGGTGCCCTGGTTGGAGCGGACAAAGCGGCGCAAGGGGTACTCCACCAGGCGGCCGTCCCCGTAGCGGACGGCGATCCTGGTGCCGTCCACCTTGACCACCTCCCCCTCCTCCTCGGCGTAGAGGGCGGCCAGGGAGTCCCGCACCACCCGCTCCTCCAGGCCCGTCATGACCACGGGGGCCTGGGCCCGGATGAGGGGCACGGCCTGGGTCTGCATGTTGGAGCCCATGAGGGCCCGGTTGGCGTCGTCGTGCTCCAGGAAGGGGATGAGGTTGGTGTTCACGGAGAAGACCTGCTTGGGGGAGACGTCCATGAACTCCACCTCTTCCGGAGCCACGATGACGGGCTCCCCCCGGCGCCGGGCCACCACCCGGTCGGTGGCGATGCGGTCGCCCTCGAGGGGGGTGTTGGCCTGGGCGATGGTGTAGCGGTCCTCCTCGGAGGCGGTCATGTAGACCACCTCCTCGGTGACCACCCCGTCCTTGACCCGGCGGTAGGGGGTGCGGATGAAGCCCAGGTCGTCCACCCGGGCGTAGGCGGCCAGGGAGGTGATGAGGCCGATGTTGGCCCCTTCTGGGGTCTCCACGGGGCAGATGCGCCCGTAGTGGGTGCGGTGCACGTCGCGCACGTCAAACCCCGCCCGCTCCCGGGTAAGCCCCCCAGGGCCCAGGGCGGAGATGCGCCTTTTGTGGCGGAGGGAGGAGAGGGGGTTGGTCTCGTCCTTGAACTGGGAGAGCTGGCTTCGGCTGAAGAACTCCCGCAGGGCGGCCTCGAGGGGGCGGCTATTGACCAGCTTGGCGGGGGTGAGGGTGTCGGGGGAGCCCATGATCATGCGCTCCCGCACGCCCCGGGCGAGGCGCGCGAGCCCCACGCGGAACTGGTCCGCCATGAGCTCGCCCACGGTGCGGATGCGGCGGTTCCCCAGGTGATCTATGTCGTCCACCTCGTAGCCGGGGACCCCGGCGGTGAGGGCGAAGAGGTAGCGCAGGGTGGGCAAAAAGACCTCGTCCTTGAACTCCCCCTCCTCAAAGCGCACCAGGGTGCGCCCCGAAAGGCCCACGCCCAGCTTCTCCTCCGCCTTGTAGCGGCCCGCCTCCCCCAGGTCGTAGCGCTTGGGGTCGGCCAAAAGGCCATGGAGGTAGGCCAGGGCCTTCTCCTTCTTGGGCGGGTCCCCGGGGCGGAGGAGGGTGAAGAGGCGGACCATGGCCTCCTCGGGGCGCATGGCCAAAACCGCCTCGTCCAGAAGGCCCTGGACCAGGTCCCCGTAGGCGGAAAGCTCCCGGGCCAGGGTCTCCTGGTCGTAGCCCAGGACCCGGAGGAGGAGGACCAGGGGGAACTTCCGCTTGTTGACCTTCATGGTCACCACCCCGTTCGGCTCCACCTCCAGGTCAATCCAGGGCCCCCGCTTGGGCAGGGGGATGATGCTGGCGATGAACCGCCCGGGCCGGGCGGGGTCGGGGGTGAAGTACACCCCGGGGGAACGGTGGATCTGGGAGACGATGACCCGGTCGGCCCCGTTGATGATGAAGGAGCCGTCCTCGGTCATCAGGGGGAGGTGGCCCAGGAAGACCTCGTCCTCCTTGATGAGCCCCGTGTCCTTGTGGATGAGCTGGAGGCGGGCGTACAGGGGGGCCTGGTAGGTGAGGTCCTTTTCCCGGCACTCGTCCTGGGAGAAGGGGGGGTCGCCGATGCGGTACTCCAGGAAGTCCAGGACCAACCCTCCCTTGCCCTTGTCCCCCTCCTCTATAGGGAAGGTTTCCTTGAAGGCGGCCTGGATGCCCGTGTTCTCCCGCTTCTCGGGAGGCACGTCCGCCTGGAGGGCCTTCTTATAGGACTCCACCTGGATTTCCGTGAGTGGGGGAAGGGGAATGACCTCTCGGATGCGACCGAACCGCTTAATCTCCATGCGTCACCTCTAAGGGAAAGCGGGCCGCCCGAGGTAAGCTAACAGGGTTCTTCCGCAAGGGCACCCCCCTTGCGGCGGCTGGCTCTTACCGTGCTCCCTTGGCCCGACCAAAGAGCACAAACCTTAGCCTATAGGACGCTCCCTCTAGCCGTCAAGCCCAAAGCCGAAAGGTTCTCCTAGCGCTCCACCTCCACCCTGATTTTATAGTTGCCCCGCCTAGTTTCGCCAAGGACCTCAAGAAGCCTCAGGCTCCCCAGCCCCTCGGCCAAAAGCACGTCCCCGGGGGCCATCTCCTCCTTGGGGGAGGCCACCTTGCCCCGTAGGCGCACCTTCCCCGCCTTCACGCCTTGGACGAAGTAGGTGCGGGAAACGCCGAAGCCCTTGGCCCCCACGGCGTCCACCCGCAAGGAGGGCACCACCAGGGTGCGCACCCTCGAGGGCCTGAGGGCCCCTTCCGGGGGCGGAAGGAGGGCGAAGCCCGCCTCCTCCAGAGCCTTCTTTCCCTTAGGGAGCAAAGCCACCAGAAAACCCTCCTCATAAGGTTCCACGTCCCCCATGGCCTCGCCCAGGCCTGGGGGCTCCTTTTCCAGGTAATAGACCTCCACGGGGTCGTGGACCGAGGGGATTTCCGGCGGGTAGAGCACGGCCACCTTCCGCTCCGCCAGGGGAAAGCCCCCAAAGAAGGCCACGCTGAGCCCTTCCCGCTGGGCCAGGGCCAAAAGCTCCGCCTGCTCCTCCGGGAAGAGGAAGCCCGTCTGCACTACCCGGCCGCCCCGGGCCCGCTTGAGGTAGGCGAGGAGGTCCGCCATCAGCCTTCCCGGAGGGCGAAGCTTAGGGTGGCCCTGGCCCTCTCCTCCCCCTCCACCAGAGCCCGGACCGCCACCTTGCCGAGACCTTTGCGGAAGAGGAGAAGCTCCCCCTCGAGGATCAGGGTGTCCCCGGGGACCACGGGCTTCTTAAAGCGGGCCTCCTCCACGCCCACCAGGAAGACCAGCCCCCCGGGGGCCACCCCCGGCTGGCGGGCCAGGGTGCCCACCGCCGCCTGGGCCATGGCCTCCAGGATCAGGACCCCGGGCATGATGGGGTAGCCGGGGAAGTGCCCCTGGAAGTGGGGCTCGTTGAAGGTGACGTTCTTTAGGGCGCGGAAGCGCTTCTCGTCCGCCTCGAGGACCCGGTCAATGAGGAGGAAGGGGTAGCGGTGGGGAAGAAACTTGAGGATCTCCCCGATCTCCACGGCCTCACCTCTTCAGCACGTCATCCGAGGAGAGGATGGTGTCCTCCAGGACGTGGAGCATCTCCAGGGCCTTGCCCGTGCCTAAGGCCACGGCCTCAATGGGGTTCTCCGCCACCACCACCGGCACCCCCGTGGCCTCCTGCAGGGCGACGTCCAGGTTCTTTAGCAAAGCCCCTCCCCCCGTGAGGAGGATGCCCCGCTCGTAGATGTCCGCGGCCAGCTCGGGGGGCGTGGTCTCCAAAACAGATTTCACCCCCTGGAAGATCTTGTCTAAGGGCTCCTTCAGGGCCTCGGCCACCTCCTCGGCGGGGATCTCGGCGGTGCGAGGAAGCCCGGTGAGGAGGTCCCGGCCCCGCACCTCGGCCACCTCCTTCTCCTCCCCGGGGAGGACCTTGGCCCGGCCCAGCTGGATCTTGAGCTCCTCGGCGGTGCGCTCGCCGATGAGGAGGTTGTACTTCTGACGGATGTGGCGGATGATGGCCTGGTCCATCTCGTTGCCGGCGATCCTAAGGCTCTCCGAGCGCACGATGCCCCCCAGGGAGATGACGGCGATGTCGGTGGAGCCGCCCCCGATGTCCACCACCATGCTCCCCGTGGGCTCGGCCACGTGGATGCCCGCCCCGATGGCCGCCGCCAGGGGCTCCTCAATGAGGTAGACCTTTTGGGCCAGGGCGGAAACCGCCTGCACCACCGCCCGCCTTTCCACGTCCGTGACCCCCGAGGGCACCCCCACCATGACCCGGGGCTTGAAGAAGCGGCTCATGGGGGAAAGCACCTTCTGCAGGAAGAGGAGGAGCATCCTCTCCGTGAGGGCGTAGTCGGCGATCACCCCGTCCTTGAGGGGCCGCACGGCCACGATGTTGCCGGGGGTGCGCCCCAGCATGCGGTAGGCCTCCGCCCCCACGGCCTTGACCTCCTTCTTCCCCTGAACCACAGCGATCACGGAGGGCTCCCGCAAAACGATGCCCTTCCCCCGCACGTAAATGAGGACGCTGGCCGTCCCCAGGTCAATGCCGATGTCTTCGCCTTTCAGCATAACTCCTCGCTACCTAGCGTACTCCACCGCCCGGGTCTCCCGCACCACGGTGACCTGGACCTGGCCGGGGTAGTTCATCTCCCGTTCTATGCGGTTTGCGATCTCCCGGGCGAGAAGGGTGGCCTTGGCGTCGGTGATCTTGTCGGGCTTGACGAGGACCCGCACCTCCCGCCCCGCCTGCACGGCGAAGGCTGTCTCCACCCCGGGGAAGGAGAGGGCGATGCGCTCTAAGGCCTCGAGGCGCTGCAAATACTCCTCCAGGCTCTCCCTTCTCGCCCCAGGCCGGGCGGCGGAGAGGGCGTCGGCGGCGGCCACCAGGACGGCGTAGACCGTCTCGGCGTTCTCAGGGTCGTGGTGGTGGGCGATGGCGTCTATGACCTCAGGGGGCTCCCCGAAGCGGCGGGCCAGGGCGATGCCGATCTCCACGTGGCTCCCCTCCACCTCCCGGTCCACGCTCTTGCCGATGTCGTGGAGAAGCCCCGCCCTGCGGGCGAGCCCGGCGTCCAGGCCCAGCTCCGCGGCCATGATGCCGGTGAGGTGGGCCACCTGCACCGAGTGCTTGAGGACGTTCTGGCCGTAGCTGGAGCGGAAGTGGAGCCGGCCCAAGAGTTGCACCAGGCCCGGCTTCAGGCCCACCACCCCGGCCTCGAGGGCCGCCTCCTCCCCCCTCTCGTAGATGAAGGTCTTCATCTCCTGCTTGGCCTTTTCCACCACCTCCTCTATGCGGCTTGGGTGGATGCGCCCGTCCTTCAAAAGCTCCTCCAGGGCCATGCGGGCGATCTCCCGCCGCACGGGGTTGAAGGAGGAGAGGAGGACCGCCTCCGGGGTGTCGTCAATGATCAGGTCCACCCCGGTCAGGGCCTCAAAGGTGCGGATGTTCCGCCCCTCCCGGCCGATGATGCGGCCCTTCATGGCGTCGGAGGGGATGGGGACCACGGAAACGGAAAGCTGGGCCGCGGTCTCCGAGGCCTGGCGCTGCATGGCCTGGGCCAGGATCTTCTGGGCCTCGCGCCGGGCCTCCACCCGGGCCCTTTCCAAAGCGGCCCGCACCCTGGCCGCCTTCTCCTCTTCCAGCTCCTGGTCCAGCTTTTCCAGGATGAGCCTTTTGGCCTCCTCCGGGGAGAGGCCCGCCACCTGGTAGAGCCTCTTTTCTATCTCCTTTTCCCGCTCCAAAAGCCCCGCCTCCTTGGCCCTCAAGGCCTCCTCCCGCTGGGCGAGGGCCTCCTCCATGGCGTCCAGCCTGAGGGCCCGGGCGTCCAGGGCCTCGCCCCGCTTGGAAAGCCTTTCCGCCTCCCGGCGAAGCTCCTCCCGCTCCTCCTTAAGCCGCTCCCTCTCGGCCTTGAGCTCCTCCTGGAGGGCCTTGAGCCGCTCCCTTTCCCCCTTGAGCTCCTCCCGTTCCGCCTTTAGGCGCTCCTCGGCCTCGGCCAGGCGCCTCCCTGCCTCCTTCTCCAGGGCCTCGGCCCGGGAGCGGGCCTCCTTTTCCAGCTCCTGCCGAAGGGCCTGGAGACGGCTTTCGGCCTCCTCCCGGAGGGCCTTGGCCTCCTTCCTGGCCGCCTCCAGGATCTCCCGGGCCTCCTTCCTGGCGGCCTCCAGGGCCTCCCTGGCCTCGGCCTTGGCGGCCTCGAGGATCTCCCTGGCCTCCCCTCGCGCCTGGTCCTCTCCCTTGCGCCTTAGGAAGAGGGCGGCGAGAAGGACCAGGACCAGGAGCAAAAGCACCAGGTCCAGAAGGGTCATCTACTCCCCCTCCTCCTCGCCGGCGGCCAGGACCACCTTGTCCGCCCGCTCCAGAACCTTAGCCCGGATCTCTTCCAATAGCTCGGGCCGCTCCCGGAGGTAGTCCGCCGCCTTCTCCTTGCCCTGGCCCAGGCGGTGCTCCCCGTAGGAGAACCAGGAGCCCGCCTTCTCAATGACCCCCGCGGCCACGGCCACGTTGACCAGGTCCATGATGGGGTCCAGGCCCCGGCCGAAGTAGATCTCCAGCTCCGCCTCCCGGAAGGGCGGGGCCAGCTTGTTCTTCACCACCTTGACCTTGACCTTGATCCCCACGGCCTCGTTGCCCACCTTGATGGGCTGGCCGCTTTTGCGCACGTCCAGGCGCACGCTGGCGTAGAACTTGAGGGCCCTCCCCCCCGGGGTGGTCTCGGGGTTGCCCCACATGACCCCCACCTTCTCCCGCACCTGGTTGATGAAGATGGCGGCGGTGTTGCTCTTGGAGAGGACGGCGGTGAGCTTCCTCAGGGCCTGGCTCATGAGCCGGGCTTGGAGGCCCACGTGCTGGTCCCCCATCTCCCCCTCAATCTCCGCCTTGGGCACCAAAGCGGCCACGGAGTCCACCACGATCACGTCCACCGCCCCCGAGCGGGCCAGGAGTTCCACGATCTCCAGGGCCTGCTCCCCGGTGTCCGGCTGGGAGACCAGGAGGTCCTCCACGTTCACCCCGAGCTTCTGGGCGTAGAGGGGGTCTAAAGCGTGCTCCGCGTCCACGAAGGCCGCCACCCCGCCCTGCTTCTGGGCCTGGGCGATGATGGTGAGGGCCAGGGTGGTCTTGCCCCCGGATTCCGGCCCGTAGATCTCCGTGACCCGCCCCCGGGGAATCCCCCCGATGCCCAGGGCCAGGTCCAGGCCCAAGGAACCCGTGGGGATCACGTCCACCTGGAGCCTGGGCATCTCCCCCAGGCGCATGACGGCCCCCTTACCGAACTCCTTTTCAATGGTCTTCAGGGCGTTCTCCAGCGATTTTCTCTTCTGCTCGTCCATGCTCACCTCGCAAAGGAAATCTTTCCAGAATGGTGTAGACGGGCCCCTTGGGCTTAAGCTCCGAGCGCACCAGGGCGAAGGCCTCCACGGGCCAGGTGAGGCCGAAGACCACCGGGGGAACCCTGGGAGCGGGGGCCTTGCGCCGGGCCAGGGTGATGTGGGGCTTGAAGGCCCTATCCCCTTCCGCCTGCAGGGCCTCCTCCCCCAAAACCTCCCTCACCCCATCCCTCAGGCCCTGGGCCAGGAGGCCAAACCCCTCCCCCTCGGCCTTGGCGAACCAGACCCGGGGGGTGCCCTCGTTGGGGAAGTAGCCGGTGCCCTTTAGGGTGGCCAAAAACGGAGGCACCCGCCGCCCCAGGCGGTGGCCCAGGGCGATGAGGTCCTCGAGGTCCTCCTCGGGCCTCTCCCCCAGAAAGAGGAGGGTGAGGTGGAGCTGGTGGGGGGGGACCTCCTTCCAGCCCTTGTAGCGGGAAACCTTCTCCTGGGCGGCCACCAGGGCCCGCCTCACGTCCTCGGGTAGGAAAACCGCGTAGAAAAGCCTCATGTCACCAGGAGGGCTAAGGCGGCGTACACGCTCCGAAGCCTCACCGCCTCCCGGTCCCCGGGGAAGCGGTACCGCCTGGCCTCCACCCCCTTGGGGCCCGCCAGGGCCACGTAGACCGTGCCCACGGGCTCCCCTTCCAGGGGGTCCGGCCCGGCCACGCCCGTGGTGGAGAGGGCGTAGGTGGACCCCAAAAGCGCCCGGGCGGCCTCCGCCATGGCCTTGGCCGTCTCCGCGGAGACCGTCTTGGCTAGGCGTTCCTCCGGCACACCGAAGCGGGCCTTGGCCCCTAGGGAATAGGATACCACGCCCCCCAGGTAGAAGCGGCTCGCCCCGGGAACGCGGGTGATCTCCGCCCCCAGAAGCCCCCCGGTGAGGCTTTCCATGGTGGAAAGGGTAGCCCCCTCCAGCTCCATACGCCTTTTCACCGCCTCGGCCAGGGTCATCTCCCCCTCGCCCCAGATCTCCTTCAGGAGCTTCTTTTTGATCCGTTCCGCAAGCTCCGCCACCAGGTCCTCCCTTCCCCGCACCACCACCTCCACCCCGTGGAGCTTGGGGTAGGTGCCCACCTCCACCTCCTCCCCCCGGAGGAAGAGCTCCCCCAGCCTTTCCACGATCTCCGACTCCCCGAGGCCCCAGGTCTTGAGGACCCGCTTGGCGTAGGGCCTTTGGGGCAGGGCGAGCTTGGGAAGCACCTCCCGCCACATGGGCCGCCACTCGGGGGGCGGCCCCGGGAGGAGGACCAGGTCCTTCCCCCCTTTGCGCACCCACCAGCCGGGGGCGGTGCCGTGGGGGTTTTCTAGCCACCGGGCCGAGGGGATCTTCAGGGCCTGCTTGCGGTTGGCCTGGGGCATGGGGCGGCCCCGGGCGCGAAAGAGGGCCTCAATCCGGGCAAGCATGGCCTCGTCCAGCTCCAGAGGCTCCCCCAGGGCCTGGGCCACCGCCTCCCGGGTCACGTCGTCGGGGGTGGGGCCCAGACCCCCGGAGAGGACCAGGAGGCGGGCCCTTTCCCAGGCCTCGGCCACCTCCCGGGCCAGGGGCCCAGGCTCGTCCACCACCCTCAGGGTCCTCTCCACCTTGAGGGCGTAGGCCTCGAGGCTCCTGGCGATCTCCGCGGTGTTGGTGTCCAGGGTCTCCCCGTGGATGAGCTCCGTGCCTACGCCGATGATCTCTGCCCGCTCCATAGGCCCTCCTCCAAGGGGTAGCGGAGGAGGAGGTACTCCCCTCCGCCCCCCGTGACCACGCTACCCAAGGCCACCTCCTTGCGCACCAGCCCCAGGCCCAGGAGGCCGAAGGGCGTGCGCTCCAGGCGCTTGATCTCCCCTATCCGCCTCCCCTCCAGAAAGAGCTCCCCCACCTCCCCCGCCCTCAGGGCCTTCAGACCCACCAGGCGGTAGGGGACCTCCTTGCCCTCGGTGCGGGCCATGATCTCCTGGCCCACGTAGCACCCCTTGCCGTAGTCCACCAGGTGGAGAAGCCCCACGCTCTGAGGAAGCTCCCCCTGGATGTCCTTCAGGAGGGGAACCCCCTTGAGGAGGGCATAAAGGGGGAAGACCTCCAGGGGAAGCCCCCCCTCCCCCCTTTCGGCCACCTCCTCCCGGCCATGGGCGTGGAGGAGGCGGAAGAGGGGAAGCTCTAGAAGCTCCACCTGGTCAAAGACGATGTAGCGCTTGAGGCGGGTCCTAAGGCCCTCCAGCGAGCCCCATGGGGCCAGCAAAAAGCCCTCGGGGTGGGGGAAAAGGGTGGCGGCCTCCTCAATCTGGCCTTTGTGGTTCAGGAAGAGGACCCCGCCAGGGCCCTTTAGCCGCCTCAGGTCCCGGGTGGCCTGGCCCTGGAGAAAGCTGAAGGCGTCGGGCCCCTTCACAAGAAGCAGGCCGGGGAAGGCGAAGAACCCCTCCCCCCTCAGGGCCGTTCTCAGAGCCTCCTCCATACCCCCCATTATTGACCAAAGGGTCAGCAAGGGGGAGAATGGCGGGCGTGCGCTTTTTCTGGGGCGCCTTCCTCTCCCTCTTCCTGGTTGGGGTGAATGTGGCCCTGCCGGGGGCCGCCCTCCCCCACTGGCGGGAGGCCTTCGGGGTGGAAGAGGAGGTCTCCTGGTTCTTCGCCGCCCTCCTTCTCGGGCTTTTCCTGGGGATCCGCCTGGCCCAAGGGGAGAGGCGCCACCCCCTCTTTCCCCTGGCCCTCCTCCTCCTGGCGGGGGCCCTCTGGGGCCTGGCCCTGGCCCCGAGCTTCCCCTGGGTGGTGGCCCTAGCCCTTCTCCTGGGCCTGGGGGAAGGGGTGATGAACGTGCACGGGAACAGCCTGGTGGGGGAGCTCTTCCCCGAGCGCCGGGTGGAGCTGGTCAACCGGGTGAACGTGGGCTTCGGCCTGGGGGCGGTCTTTACCCCCCTGGCCCTCACCCTGCTCCCCTACGCCGCCTTCCTCCTCCTGGGAGGTCTTCTGGCCCTCCTGGCCGCCCTGCTGGTCTGGGGGGCCCCGGGGGTGAAGAGCCCTCCCCGGGGAAGGGGCGCGGGCCTCCTCCCCTTCCTCCTGGCCGTGGCCCTGTACACGGGCCTCGAGGGGGCCCTGGCCACCTGGAACCGGGTCTGGCTGGAGAGCCTAGGCTACGCCACGGCCACAGGGGGGCTTCTCCTCTCCCTTTACTGGCTCTTCCTGGCCCTGGGGAGGCTCTTCCTGGCGGGGCTCGTGGCCCCAAGGCCCCTCCTGGCCCTAAGGGGGCTCCTCCTTTTGGTTCTCCTTCTTCTCCTCCTCAACTTCTTTCCCCCCACCGCCCTCCTCTTCCCCCTGGCGGGCTTCTTCCTGGGCCCCCTCTTCTCCACCCTCTTCGCCCTGGTCCAGGCCCGCTTCGGCCACCGGGCCCTGGGGGGGCTCCTCTACGCCGGGGCGGCGGGGAGCACCCTGATCCCCGCCCTCTTCGCCCTTTTGCCCCTAAAGGGCATCCCCCTGGGGCTTTTGGCCTTGGCCCTGGGGCTTTTCCTCCTGGTGAGGGGGTTGGCCGAGGATGGTTAGGGCGCTTCTCTTTGACCTGGACGGCACCCTGGCGGACACGGACCCCCTCCACCTCCTGGCCTGGCGGGAGGCCCTGAGGCCCTTGGGCCTCGAGGTGGACCCGGAGTTTTATCGGGAAAGGATCTCCGGCCGCCTCAACCCCGAGATCGTGCGGGACCTCCTGGGCATGGAGGGAGAGGAGGCGAGAAGGCTCATAGAGGCCAAGGAGGCCCGCTTCCGGGAGCTGGCCAGAAGCCTGAAGCCCACCCCGGGCCTGGAAGCGCTTCTGGACCTAGCGCAGAGGAAGGGTCTCCCTTGGGGCGTGGTCACCAACGCCCCCAAGGAGAACGCCCGCCACGTGCTGAAGGCCCTGGGCCTGGACCCACCCCTTCTCGTCCTGGCCGAGGAGGTGGGCCGGGGCAAGCCCGACCCCCTCCCCTACCGGGTGGCCCTGGAGCGCCTGGGGGTGGGGCCCGGGGAGGCCCTGGCCTTTGAGGACTCCCCTTCCGGGGTAAGGAGCGCCGTGGGGGCGGGAATCCCCACCTACGCCCTCCTCACGGGCCACCCTAAGGAGGCCCTCCTCGCCGCCGGGGCCAGGGGGGTCCTAAACGACTTTTGGAAAGCCCTGGCCCTCCTATAGGGCGTAGCGGTGGAAGGCCTCCTCGTCAAAGCGGGCCTCCACCAGGTCCTCCCAGTAGAGCCACCCCTCCCGGAGGGCGGGGAAGTCCAGGAAGCCCCCCTCCGCCTTCAGGTGGAAGGCGAGCTCACAAGGCTCCGTGACCCCCTGCTGGAAGGCCAGGAGGGCGGACTGGTAGGCCCCGAAGCTGCTTTGGGCCTGGCTTCCCACCATGGCCCTTTTGCCCTTCTCCCGGGCCAGGGAGAGCATCTCCAGGGTCCAGGTCACCCCGGTGCGGGCGGGCTTAAGGTTCAGGATGTCAAAGGTGTCCAGCTCTAGCTCCCGCCTGAGGTCCTTCAGGGTCATGGCGGAGTCGTCGGCGATGAGGGGGAGGAGTTTCTTCTCCCTAAGACGCCTCCTGGCCTCCACCTCCTCTATGGGCAGGGGCTCTTCCACGTAGCGGAGGCCAAGCGCCTTCCAGGCCGTGAGGTAGGCCTCCGCCTCCTTGGGGCTCAGGCTCTCGTTGGCGTCGGCGTAGAGGTCCACCTCGGGGAAGGCCTCCTTGAGGCGCTGGATCCGCTCCGTGTCCCCCTTTAGGTCCCGCCCCACCTTGACCTTGAAGACCCTAACGCCCGCCTCGTAGGCCATCCGGGCATCTTCCAGCGTCTCTTCCTCGGAGGAGAGGCCCAGGATGTAGGCCACCCGCACCCGGTGCTTGGCGGGCTTCAGGACCTGGTAAAGCTCCTCTCCCTCGCTCCGGGCCCAGGCCTCCCAGAGGGCCAGGTCCAGGGCTCCTTTTAGGGCGTGGTTGCAGGGGAAGGCCTCCAGGACGGCGCGAATGGCCTCCTGGTCGTCGGCCTCGAGGCCCAGAAGCTTCGGCCTCAGGTAGGCCAGCCCCGCCTGCACGCTTCCCAGGGTCTCCCCGTAGATGGTGGGCCTTATGGCCACCTCGGCCCGGCCCAGGGAGCCGTCGGAAAGCGCCACCTCCAAAAGGGCGTGCTCCAGGGCCTCCATCTCCGAGGCCTTCCCCCAGCGCAAGGGGGCCTTCAGGGGGATGCGGAAGGGGATGAGACGAAGCTCCTTGATGGTCGCCATGAGGCTCATTCTAGAAGCCCTGGTCCCGGAGGAAGGCCCGCACCGCCCGGACCTCCTCTTCCAGGGCCATGGCCTCCGTGTCCAGGAGGAGGGCTCTGGGGTGGCCCCTGAGGAGGCGCAGGGGGCCTTCCGGGTCATAGTTCTTCTTCTCCTCGGCCACGATCTTCAGCTTGGCCAAAACCTCCTCCGCCGGGGCCAGGGCCAAGGCCTCCTCCAGCTCCTCCCGGGAGAGAACCCCCTGGGCCAGCTCAGCGAGCCTTCCCGCCTCCTCCGGGGAAAGGGCCACCCGGTCAAAGGCGTCCTGGCGGGCGAGGAGGCGCTTCAGGCGGGTGATCTCGCGGGCGTGGAGGACCACGAAGAGGGCCTTGGGCAGGCGCTCCAGGGCGTAGGCCACCTCCTTTTCCCCCCTGAGGCCGTCAAAGAGGAGGAGGGGAAGGGGAGGCACGTACCCCCGGGCCAGGACCTCGGCCACGCCCCCGGGGAACTCCTCCCGGAAGCGCCGGGTGAGGCGGAAGCGCTCCTCCCGGGGGATGGGGGGCTTGGCCCCGTAACGGGGAAGGACGTAGAGGTCCACCAGCTCCCGGCGGTCGGGAAGCCTGGGCAGGGCAAGGGCCTCCACCAGGGTGCTCTTCCCCACCCCCGTGAGGCCCACCAGGATGAGGAGGGGAGCCTCCACAGCGGGAACGAGGTCCGGAAGGGGCTCCAGCGCGAAGGCGGCCTTCATGGCCCCATGCTACCTGGTAGGATGGGGGAGATATGAAGCGCCTCTTTCTCGCCCTCGGCCTCTTTCTGGGCCTGGCCCTGGCCCAGGCCCCGGCCTATCCGGAGAACACCGCGGGCTTGGGCTATAGCCCGGACAAGGGCCTCTACCTCCAGGGGAGCCTGGTCCTGCCCTTTAGCCCCCTGGGGATTGACACCGGCCTGGACCTCCAGGCCCTCCTCGCCCAAAACCCCGAGATCCAGGCCCTCCTCAAGGCCAACCTCTTCCCCGGGCTCGTGCTCATGGACCTCTACGCCTCCCTTGGCCTGGGCCTGGACCTCCGCTACCCCTTCGGGGTTCACGTGGGGCCTCTCCTGAGCCTCGAGGTCCCGGGCGGGGCCCTCTCGGCGGGCCTGGGCCTCGGGTACCAGGGGGGCTTCCACCTGGCCTGGGGGGCGGGCTTCAGGCTCTACCTGGAGCCCCTGGCCCTGGAGGTTTCCGCCTCGGACCGCTACCCCTTCCTCCTCAGCCTCCTCTACCTCTTCTAGCCCGGTGAAGAAGCTTCCCCTCTACCTCTTCTCCCTCCCCGCCCTCCTCACCCTGGGGGTCTTCGTCCTCTACCCCTTTCTGGACGTCCTCCGCTTCTCCACCTGGGACTGGTCCGGCCTCTCCGAGCCCAGGCCGGTGGGCCTCAAGAACTACCAGGACCTCCTCCAGGACCCCGCCTTTTGGGGGAGCCTTCTCGTCACCCTGAAGTTCATGGCCCTGGCCCTGCCCCTCTTCGTGGGCCTCTCCCTGGCCCTGGCCGTGGCCCTGGAGGGGGCCCCTTACGAGCGCTTCGCCAAGAGCCTCCTCTTCCTCCCCGGCCTGGTGACCCTGGGCGGGGCCACGCTTTCCTGGTACACCCTCTTCACCCCGGAGTACGGGGCCTTAGCCCAGTTCCTCCCCATCCCCCCCTGGGACCGGGAGGGGTTCTGGGCCCTCTTCATGGTGGTCCTCTTCACCCTGTGGCGGCACCTGGGCTACGGGGTCCTGGTGGCCTCGGCCAGGCTCAAGGCCATCCCCAAGACCCTCCTGGAGGCGGCCTACGTGGACGGGGCCGGGCCATGGGAAGCCTTCCGCTATGTGGTCCTCCCCCTCATGCGGCCGGCGGTGACCTTTTTGGTGGTGGTGGGCACCATCCTCTCCCTCCAGTCCTACGCCGCCGTCTTCCTCCTCACCCGGGGCGGGCCCTACGGGGCCACCCGGGTCCTGGGCTACTACCTCTACGAGACGGGGTTTGAGAACTTCCGCCTGGGCTACGCCGCGGCGGTCACCGTGGTCATCCTCCTCCTCACCCTCCTCTTCGCCTACGCCCAGCTAAGGCTTTTGCGTCACGGGGAGGAGTAGCGGTACTGGGCCAGGTCCCTCAGGTGGCCCTCAAAGTCGGGGTTCAGGAAAAGCCTTCCTTGGGCGTGGAAGAAGTAGAGGTAGGGGCGGCCCCTCTCGTCGGCGCGCACGGGGTTGAGGACCGCCAGGAGGGCCGCCCGCCCGGGGTTGGCGATGGGGCCTGGGGGGAGGCCCGGGTAGCGGTAGGTGTTGTAGGGGGAGTCCACGGCGAAGTCCCCCGCGGGGCGGGAGAGCTCGGGGAGGCTTTTGCCCAGGGCGTAGGCCACGGTGGGATCGGCCTGGAGGGGCATGCCCCGCTCCAGCCGGTTCAGGAAGACCCCGGCGATCCTGGGCATCTCCTCTTCGCTTCCCGCCTCCACCTGGACGATGGAGGCCAGGGTGACCCAGGCGTGGACGGAAAGCCCCCGCTCCTCCAAAAGCTTCCGCACCGGGGGGGTGAGTTCGGCCTCAAAGCGGCGCAGCATGGCCCGCACCACCTCTTCGGGGGTGGCCAGGAGGTCAAAGGTGTAGGTGGCGGGAAAGAGGTAGCCCTCGAGGGTTTTGCCCTCCACGTAAGGGGGCCTCAGGTTGCCCGGTTCCTGGGCCAGGCGCAAGAACCCCTCCCCGTCCAGCCCCGCCTGGGAGAGCCTCCGGGCGTAGTCCCTGGCCCTCTCCCCCTCGGGAAAGAGAATGGTCACGGTGAGGGGCTTCTTCTCCCCGGTGAGGGCCCGGGCCAGGCGGAAGGCCCCCTCCCCCTCCAGGCGGTAGACCCCGGGGATGAGGCGCCGCTCCCGGCCGGAGAAGCGGAGGTAGGCGGAGAAGAGGTAAGCCGAGCGCACAAGCCCCGCCTCCTCCAGAATCCGGGCCACCTCCACCCCCCTGGCCCCCCGGGGGACGCGCACCACCGCCTCCTTCCCCGTGGGGCCCATAAGCCAGAGGACGTAGAGGAGGAGGAGGGCGAAGGTGAGGAAGAAGGCCAAGACCCCCCGCCAAAGCCAGGCCCTAGACCCCTCGGGCAAGGTACCCCTCCAGCAGGACCACGGCGCTCATCTCGTCCAGCTTGCCCTTGTCCCGCCGCACCCGCTTGGGGGCGTGGCGGAGCCGGGCCATGGCGGCCTGGGTGGTGTAGCGCTCGTCCACAAGTTCCACCTCCACCCCCCGGGCCCTCAGGGCCTCCACCAGGGGGAGGACCCTCCCCACCTGGGCGCTCTCCTTGAGGTCGGTGCGCAGGGGAAGGCCCACGATGAGCTTGGATAGCCCCTCCCGGCGGACGAAGTCCAGAAGGGCCTCCACGTCCTCCTCCAGGCTCCGGCGCACCAGGTAGCCCCGGCCCGAGGCCAGGGGAAGCCCCTCCTCCCCCACGGCCAGGCCGATCCGGGCCTCCCCCACGTCAAGCGCGCCCACCCGCATAGCGCACGCTCTTGTCCGCCAGCACCACCCCCAGGTAGAGGAGGGCCACCCCTAAGGCCCGCCCCACCTCCTCGAGGCCCACCACCCCGAAGCGGTTCAGGGTGCTGGTGGAGGCCAGGATGAGGGCGGCGAGGAAGATGAGGGCCGTGCCCTGGGCCCTGAGAGGGTTCTCCTTCCAGAAGAGGAGGGTGGTGTAGAGGGCCACCCCGGCCATGAGGACCGTGCCCAGGAGGTTGAAGGGGATGGTCCAGAGCCTGGGCGAGGTGAGGCCTGGGGGCGGGAAGGCGGCCCCGGAGGGGGTGTAGGGCTCGGGGAGCCGGGCGAAGTCCAGGGGCGCCGAGGCCACCAGGTAAAGGCCGAAGAGGATCAGGGGGGAAAGGAGGAAAAGAAGCCCCCGGGCGGCCCTGGGGTTCAGGAGGGCCAGGCTCCCAAGGCCGAGGAAGGTCACCCCGTGCATGGCCCCGGTGAAGTACCAGAGGCGGTAGAGGAAGGGGGTCCAGGCCCCCTGAAGCCGGGAGAGGAGCTCCGCGGACACCGCCAGGGCGAAGAAGAGAAGCCCCAGGCTGTAGAGGGCGTTGTGCAGAGAGGGCCTATTCCGGTAGCGGCTGAAGGTGAGGGCGAAGAGGGCCCAGGAGAGGGCCACCGCCAGAAAGCTTAAGAAGACCATGCCCCCATTCTACGGGAGGAGGTCGGGGAGGACCCTCCTGGCCCGCTCCGGGTCCAGCCCCCCGCCCTGGGCCAAAGCCCCCCTGCCCCCGCCCCGCCCCCC
>OGCH01000282.1_pt1 | contig 29995 bp, 22 predicted proteins | sample 1570111 | NCBI WGS metagenome assembly OGCH01 (sample SAMN03436243, study PRJEB24508) | hot springs metagenome | biome: Desert Springs; feature: Hot Springs; material: Water | place: USA: Great Boiling Spring, Nevada | collected 2008-12-01 | depth 0 m m | reverse complement strand
TGCCGCTCCTCCGCAGGTGCTGGTTCTACTAAGACCCTGTCAGCCAACGGCCTGATAGTAATCCGTGCAGGCGGTGGTGGAGGAGTGGGCACGGTGGTGTCCTGCGGCAAGCCGAGGATAACGGGGTCACGTCTTCCATAAACCAAGTTAGCAAGCCGCGCGGGCTGCGTCGTATCCTGCGGCAGGGAGTAGAGGAAGTACCCGCCGGGATAGACTCCCTGTACGCCGGCGGTGTCCTGCGGCGCTCGGTCAATATAATAAATGACGGCTTTTTCCCCGCGGACCTCATAAATATCATAAACAACCGCATACTTCGGGGGGTAGTACTGTACGCCGAAGGTATCCTTCGGCGCTCGGTAGAGGAAAAATCCGCCGGTGTAACGGGTGTAGTCAACCTCTGCAGGCTCCGTCGTATCCTGCAGCAGGGAGTAGAGGTAATAGCCGCCAACGTAGTGCCCCTGCACGACGAAGGTGTCCTGCAGCATCCGCACAGCACTGATCTCCTTGCGCACGTCGTGCGCCCAGTTCTTCATCAACTTTTCGGGCCAAATCGACTGCTCCAGCTGTGACTGGCGGCGCGAAATCTTCTCCGGTACGCGCACCCGCAACACGTAGAGCACGGTATCCTCCTGGATCGGCGGCACCTGCAGGCTGATGGGGCGCCCACTAATAAGCTCCTCATAAGGGACCTCCCAAACGATGGCAGCCCCCTGTTGCTGCTCCTGCTGGGCCATTCCTAAAGTTGCCAATAGACCCCAAGAGCTAAGCGCCAAAAGCAGCGATAGCGATCTCTTCATGAGTCTCCTCCCTTTTTTGTTTAAGACTCGTTCATTAGGTTTGCGCCTAACCTGCTTCTATCCCTACTTATGGCAACATAGGGAATGTGCAATATTTTCTTATTCTATAGCTTAAAACTGCACGGCAAAGCCATTTGAGTTCTAATCTTCCTAACATAGTTCGTCTCATTGTCTCTTTTTTTTGCATCTATAGCGTTTCTGTTAAATACTTTCGACTTGAATATCCAGTTGTGCAAAAATTTCACTCCTTTTGCTAAGGTCTTTCTCATGAACAGCTTTCACCTTGCTACAAAATGGACACCCAAACCTCAGCAGGCTTTCGGGCTAGAGGGCGTTTTAGCCAAACGGCTCGTTTTCTACTGCCTCCTTTAGCGCTTCAGGTACGTTACAGAAATCTAAGCGCTCCATTTCCAGAGAACGAAGAGGTTTCTAGTGCTTAGGTTGCGTGAAGTAAAAAAACAAAACACATACCACAAAGGATCAGGAGGCATTCTTCCAAATCATAAGGAACTCAGCTGCGGTAAATCGACAAGAAGACTGCTTAGTCGCTGGGCTCAAGCTGATGCGTAAGCAGAGAAGACACCTCTACAAGCAAATGGCACTGCCTCGACGCGCATCACATCCTGCGACAAACCTGCCCTTAGCACAATCCAGCCTGTAGCGTGTGCCTGTAAGGCCCAGGGGCACCGCTGAATCACATGATAAACTCGATGCCCAATCTTGGCGAAAAATCATTAGGCCTACCCAAGGCCAGCTAACTTAAGCGCAGGAAGGGCATTAACGTCTCTATCAAACGCAACCTGAAAGCAGCCAGTACGTACCTCGTATAAAATGGGAAATATCTCTCAAAGCTATGAAGACGACAGACCCTCAGTTTGAAAAATTTCGGGTACGTGGTACCCAGCTGCTTGAGCGCATTCGGGAAATTATTGAGGAAGGCAATGCGCGGCGGGTCATCTTAAAAAAAGATGACCGGGTGCTTTTGGAATTTCCTCTTTCTGTAGGGGTAGGAGGCGCAGCGGCGGCTGTACTGTTTGCCCCAACGCTGGCTGCAGTAGGGGCAATTGCCGCGCTTGTCAGCGACGTGGACGTGATCATCGAACGCCGATCGTCTTCACCTCCGGAGCTTCCAGGTGGTGAAGCCCCTAACGCCTCTGCATAAAAAAGTACGGTGCCCTGGTACCTCTTAACGACCAGGGCACCCCGCGTTTGCTTTTACTTACAACGTAATGCCAAAAACCAAATAAGAGCGCTCAACCCGAGGATTGGGATTGAGGATATAGCTTACAAAAAGTGGAAGCGCAAACTGTTCGGTGATCGGGATGGTGCGCGAAGCCGATAGCCCCAACGTGACCAGCGCTACAGCTCCAGTATTGTAAAAACCGCTCTTACCCCCTACAGCGGCCACCCTGGCGGTTAAATCCACTCCATTTATTGTAAAAGGATACTGGGCTTCGAGATAGACTGAGTTGTCGGGATCATTGTAGGCAAAAAACCCTGCAAAAAGCGTAAAGGGGGTCGACGCTGGCCCCGTAAGTTGCACAAAAGGCTCTAAATAATGTGCACCCCTACCGTTGTTGCCGAAATTAAAAAACTTACGTCCTCCGGGAGCTGGAAAGTGGTAATCGGTAACACCTACGGTCAGGGCACCGAAATTGAGGCTTACGTACAGATCGTGTTCGTTGGCATAAGCCCCTGGCGTAGCGATGGCATAAGAAGCCCAAGTTCCGATTGTTAGCAATCCAGCCGTTAGGCGCAATCCCGGCTGCACGCTCATCGACTCTCCAAAATCCAGTCCCCGCCAAACGTAGCGGCTCACCACATCGGCTCCCAGGTGAACCTCTTGCGCCTGCGCTGCGTGTATGTGCAGCAAGCCCCCAAGCAGGAGTAGGCAAACCAGCGGTCTCATATTGCCTCCTAATTTTAACTGGTTAATTTTTGTTTTTTCCTATACTATTAAACATAAAATTTAACTTCAACATACTTTTTTATTAAGAAGCGCTTTCTGTCATAAATCTTTATGATTCCTTCTTATCATTCCGTACTTACGGCGGCTCAGCAGCTCGATGGCGTAGCGCACCGCACGCCGGTCATGCATGGGCGCACACTAGATCGCCTATGTGGAGGCTACGTGCTGCTTAAGTGTGAAAACTTCCAGCGCACCGGGTCTTTCAAATTCCGCGGTGCTTACCATGCCCTTGCCTCGCTTCCTGAGGCAGACCGCAGCCGCGGGGTACTCACGTACTCTTCAGGCAATCATGCCCAAGCCCTGGCCTTAGCGGGGCAGTTGCTGGGCGTTCCTGTCACGGTCGTTATGCCGACTACCGCCCCTGCGGTTAAACAGGCTGCCACAGCCAGCTATGGAGCCGAAATCATTCGCTACGATCCAGCCCAAACCTCTCGTGAGGTGTTGGGGCTTCAAATCGCCCAAGCTCGCCACTTGACGCTGATTCCTCCCTATGACCACCCCCACATTGTAGCCGGACAAGGAACTGTTGCCAAAGAATTTCTTGAAGAAGTTGGTGCGTTAGACGTGCTCTTGGTACCCTGTGGAGGTGGTGGCTTGTTAGCCGGGTCTGCGCTAAGCGTACGCGCCTTAACACCTCGTTGCCGGCTTATTGGGGTAGAACCCGAACGTGCCGACGACGCAACCCGCTCGTTTCGCACAGGCCGCTTGCATCGGGTGCATAACCCCGATACCATTGCCGATGGCGCCCGAACCCCTTCGCTAGGCGAAATCACCTTCCCGATCATCCGGCGTTACGTGGACGACATGGTTACGGTCTCTGAGACCGCCATCTTACAGGCCATGTATCTTTTGTGGGAGCGCCTAAAGCTCGTCGTCGAACCCACCGGCGCCTTGGCCCTGGCAGCTTTGCTGGAAGGCAAAGTGCTGGTTGCCCACCAGCGTGTCGGGCTAATTATAAGCGGAGGCAACGTGGAACTGCGCCAAGCGCTAAGCTGGTTTGTCCAATTGCCTACCCCTTTGGAGATATGAGCAGCATAGATCCTGTGCATTTGGAAGCGTTGGTAGCTCGCTATGAGCAGCCCGCCTTTATCGCCGAGGACCCCATCGCTGTTGTACATGCCTTTGATGAGCCGCGCGACCAGGAAGTAATCGGCCTTTACGCAGCCCTCCTGGCCTGGGGACGCCGCAAGCTCATCCTGCGCAAGCTGGAAATGCTATGTGCCTGCATGGACTACCAACCTTACCGGTTTGTCAGCCAATTCGATCCGGTACGTAACGGCTATCGGCTTGCAACATTTTGCCATCGTACCTTTCAACCGGTTGATGCGCTGTGGTTTACGCTCAACCTGCAGGCTTTGCTGCATCGGTATGGCTCAATAGAAGCATTTGTCGCACAGCATTTGCCGCCTCGAGCGCCCACCATCGAACCCGCCCTCGAGGCGTTGGGCCATGCTTTATGTGCGCTACCTGGAACGCCCGAGCGTCTGCGCAAGCACCTTCCGCGCCCTTCCAGCGGTAGTGCCTGCAAACGGTTAGCGCTATATTTTCGCTGGATGGTGCGGCCAGGTCCGGTAGATCTTGGCCTTTGGAAAGTGGTGCTTCCTTGCCAATTGGTACTGCCCTTAGATGTGCATGTAGGCCGACAGGCGCGGACTTGGGGATTGTTGCAGCGGCCGCAAAACGATTGGCAGGCGGTGCAGGAACTTACGGAAAATTGCCGACAGTTTTGCCCTGAAGATCCAGCCCGCTATGATTTTGCCCTTTTTGGGGCCGCGCTCTATGGTGCCGGAGCTTCGTGATCGATTACCGGTCCAGGTGCCAAAGTCTCCCCAATGGCTCGGTATGCACGATTGTAATACAGCACTGGAGATCCATCTTCGGACGTCTCAATCTCGCACACTTCTCCCACAAAGATCGTATGATCGCCAGCTTCCAGCTTACTGTAAGGTCGGCAGAGCAGAACTGCCAGTACGCCTTCTAAAATCGGTGTACCATAGCCGTCCAGCCGGTAAGCCAGTCCAGCAAACTGCTCAGAGCCACTAAGGCCTGCTTCGGCAAAGCGTTGACTCAAGTAAACCTGTTCGGCGCGCAGCAGATGTACGGCAAATCGTTCAACCTCAAGCAGCACCGCATGCATACGGGACTTATGGCTGACGTTAAAGGAGATAAGCGGCGGGTTGAGCGACACACTGGTAAAGGATCCGATTGTAATCCCGCGCATTTCGGCAGGCGTGGCAGCAGTCACTACCGTAACCGGCGATGGGACGCGCCGCATTACCTGACGAAACGCTTCGCTGCGCGAAAGATTCGTCATAAGCTACCTTGAGGGCATCGGACCTTATCGCTTTTAGCGAAAGGCATCCTTAACCCGGCTGAAGAATGATTTACGCCCACCTTCCAAACGGGGCTGGAAAGAAGGCGAATGTCGCAGTTGCTCTAAAATTCGACGTTCGTTTTCGGTGAGCGCTGTAGGAGTCCACACGTGCACGCGCACCAGCTGGTCCCCGCGACGCGAGCCATTGAGCTCCGGCAGACCGCGCCCCCGCATGCGAAGTATTTTGCCAGACTGAATGCCAGGCTCAATCTGCAAACGCGCCCGTCCACGCAGCGTAGGTACTTCTACCTCGGTTCCCAGAGCGGCATCGGGAAAAGAGAGGACCAGATCGTAGTAGATGTCCAGCCCCTCTCGTACAAAATGCTCGTGCGGGAGCTCTTCAATTTCTACAATCAAATCGCCCGCCGGTCCACCGTTAATGCCAGCATGCCCTGCGCCTTGAATCGTTAGATAATGCCCTTCGACAGCCCCTGGCGGAATGGTTACGCGCACGGTCACCTCAGCCATCTGACGACCGGAGCCCCCGCAAGCAGCGCAACGGTTACGCAATACCCGCCCTTCACCTCGGCAGTGGGGGCAGGTTTGGATGTTGATAAACTGGCCGAAAATGGAGCGTGAAACTTGACGCAACTCACCGGTGCCATGGCAGGTTGGGCAGGTAGTATACCCTGCCACGCCGCCCTCAGCGCCGGTGCCGTTACAGGCCTGGCAGACAACGTATTTGCGTACCGGGATTTCTTTTTCAGTGCCCTCGGCGATTTCTTCAAGCGTTAACGCCACCTTAACCTGCACATCGCCTCCGGCCCGACCGCGTTCGCGTCCACGCGCACGCCGCCCCCCTGTAAAGACCTCTTCAAAGACAGATCCAGAAGCGCCAAAAATATCGTGAAAGGCGCTAAAAATATCGCTCAGATCTTCAAACGGAGACGTTTCGGGTGCTGTACCCCCCACCCGCAAACCGGCATGACCAAAGCGGTCGTATCGCTGTCGTTTCTCTGGATCGGAAAGAACCTCGTAAGCTTCAGCGATTTCTTTAAAGCGTGCTTCCGCTTCCTTGTTGTTGGGGTTGCGGTCAGGGTGGTATTGCAGCGCCAGTTTGCGGTATGCCCGTTTTATTTCTTCCAGCGAGGCGTTTCGATCCACGCCGAGCACTTCGTAGTAATCGCGCATAAATGCCCTTTAGCTTACGGGCTGCTCTTTTCCATCCGCTGGGGCAGCCACTACCACACGGCTGTGGCGTAGCACGCGATCCCCCAGGCGATAGCCTTTTTGGATCTCATGCAGCACGATTCCCGGCGCGACCCCTTCAGGGGCAGGCTGCCGCAGCAGCGCCTCATGAAGCGCAGGGTCAAACGGCTTGCCGGTAGCCTCGATGGGCTGTACCCCTAAACGCGCCAGTTCATCCAAAAACTTACGATAGACCAGCGCGACGCCCTCACGGAACTGCTGCAAGGCTGCTCCGAGGTCTTGGGCTTCCGTTTGCTGTACAGCCGCCAACGAGCGTTCCAAATCGTCGAGTACGTCCAACAGGGGACGCAAAGCTGCAGCCTTTCCCAGTTCCAACAGTTGCTGTTTTTCTTGTTCTACGCGCCGGCGGTAGTTTTGCAATTCGGCTGCTGTACGCAGAAACTTGTCCTGTACCTGCGCAAGCTCTGCCTCCAATTGCGCAATACGCGTCGTTAGGGCGCTCACCTCCTCTGTTAGGTCTTCCGGCGGCGCTGCCCTATCCATCGAAAGCTCTGCTTCTGGAGTAGACTCTACAGGCGCCGGAGACGATTGAACGTCTTTGGGTTCCATAGGGAAATATAAGGCTTAGTTTACTACCTCCTCTGCAGGCCGACTGAGCAGGATGGCCATTTCCTGTACTAGCGCCATCACGTGGCGGTAGTCCATGCGCGTAGGCCCAATGACGCCAATGGTTCCCACGGCGTCACCTAAGCGATAGCGGGCCGTGACAATAGAAAACTTCTCTACTTTTTCGTCCTGATTTTCGCGACCAATGGAAACCTGCGCACGGCCGATTTCAACATTTTCAGGAAGTTCGGGGCCTTCTAAAAGCTGCACCAACGCCTCTTCATCCTCCAGCAATAGAAACAGGTTGCGAAGCTCTTCGGCGTGGCGAAATTCTGGCTGCCCCATGATATACTGGGTTCCCCCAAATCGCAAGCGGCCTTCGCTTGGCTCGGCAAACAAGGTTGGGGCTTCGCCTACCATAAGCTGCACCAAGCCGGTGCGGTCTTCTACATCCTGCAAGCGCTGGGCGCAGGTATTACGAATGGTAGCCAACGTCAAGCCCGCCAAACGCTCATTCAGCAACGCAACAACCAGCTCCAGGTCAGGTCGGCTCAATTCTGAAGGCAGCTCGGCAAGGATGGTGCGCACCAGACCGCCGCGCACGCTAAGTACAAACATGGCGCGCGTCGATGAAAGCGGTACAACTTCCAGTCGCTCCAGCACACTGGTCGAAAGGCGGGGTGTCAGCACAATGCCGAGCAACTGGGAAAGCTGGCCCAAAAGGCGTGTGCTTTCCCGTAACAGTTCCTCAGGATCATTGCTCACCTGCCGTACCCGCCGCTCTAGCAACCGACATTCTTCGGGCGTAAGCTTGGGCACTTCCATCAGCGCATCGACAAACGTCCGATAGCCCAAGTCTGTCGGAATGCGACCGGCAGAGGTGTAGGGGTGGTCCAGATAGCCCATTTCCTCTAAATCGCTCATGGTGTTGCGGATCGAGGCTGGGCTAAGACCAATAGGATACCGCCGGGCCAAAAAGCGCGAGCCCACTGGTCCCGCCGTATCGATAAAACTTTCGACAACCAGCCGTAAGATCTCACGCTCCCGCGCATTCAACGACGCAGCGGGATCTGCCGGCGGTCGGTAAGGTATCCGCCGGTGTCGCATCACATGTCCTGTCCGCACCATGCGCATTCCTTCCGTCCCTCAATGACCAGGATACAAAGGCCTATATCTCCAACCGCATAACGGCAAATGCGGTTTCGCCTACTCCAAGCGCTCCACGACAAGCCGTCTGGAAAGCCGCATTGGCCGACCTTCGACCGTGAACGTCTGCACCTCTTCGCGCGGCTCTAGGCGTACGGGAGGTTCAACGGCATACCAAGCTCCATCGGTCGGCAGCAAAGGAACCCAGGCCCCTGCATTTTGCGGCCAGTGTGCACTTCCCGGCAGAGCTTCTATGCGACCCTGGCTAAGCTCCAAGCGCCCGATAAACTCTGGCCTTTGTCCCCCCATTCCTGGACTTGCCATGAAGTAAAGCCCTGCTTCTGGCCCCTCTCCCAGAAACACCATTCGGTCAAACACAACACGCCCATCGGCATAAAAACGCGCTTCAAGGTGCCGCATCGCCGGTGGAAACAGGGTGACACGTCCCCACCATCGCCCGCGATCATAAAACATCACCTCTTCAACCCATAAATCCACCACGGCAAAGCCGGCATAAAGGGTTCGCACACGTGCGCGGTAGATAACTTCGACTTCAAGCCAAACGGGCCCCTTAGGCGCCCACCCGCTCACGTCCCAATACAACCATTGCCGCAGCCGATACCGAAAAGGCCGATGACGATGCGCCGGATGCTTCCAAAAATGGAAGGCCACCCCATACTGGGGCGACGGGGGTGGCGGAGGCGGCGGCACAACAACCCAACCTGGCCACCCATGAAAGAGCCTGGGGTGAGCCTGCCACCCGACCGGCCACTTCGAAGGCCGCTTGTCCACATCGCGTCTGGCCGCAGGCGCTTCTGCTGGAGGACGAGGCGGCCTTGCACCCCGTGCTTCCGAATCCGCTCGGGATGGGGCACGTGGCACTTCCACCGGCCGCCGCTGGGCTTGGGCAGAAAGCCCTCCCCAAGCCAGCCAAAGGCAAGCGATACCAATCCAAAGCCGATGCATAACCCACCTCCTGGTCTGGAATGCTTTTCCCCAACCCTGGACAAGCACAGTGCCGAAGGTGCAAAAGTGGTTACTTCAGCGTAATTTCCTTGGAAAAACAATGGTCACTGTCTACTTTTAAAGACATTCGGCTTTGTAACCCTGCCGGTGAATGTACGTAGACCTGCCGACGGTTTCTTCAGGACCATTCAGGGTAAAACCATGCGCTTTTTTTCTACACTACTGGCCAGCATCCTCGGGACCTTAATAGCCTTAGGGCTGGTGCTGCTTTTTGGCTTTTTGTTTCTGTTCAGTTTGGCTTCGTTAGCCGAACGCCCGCCAACGGTTCGCTCCGGCTCGGTGCTCGTCGTGGAGCTCAGTGGCTCCATTCCTGAAGTGGTCTCTGGCGACCCCTTAAACCGCTTATTGCTTGATGAGCCGGCCTACGGCCTGCGGGATCTGACGCATGCCTTACGAAAAGCTGCAGCCGACCGTCGAATCGAAGCCGTTTGGCTACGGCTCCGCGGCTTGGAAGCACCCTGGGCTACGCTGACAGAAGTACGCCAGGCTTTGCAGGACTTTAAAGCAAGCGGCAAGTTGCTCATTGCCTCTTGCGAGGATTTTGGCATGGACGAAGACGAATACTTTGTCGCCAGCGTGGCCGACAGCGTGTTTGCCGGACCTGAGTCGTTCTTTGAGTTCAACGGACTATATCTGGTAACTGAGTTTTACAAGCGGCTGTTAGATCGGCTGGATATTGAGGCGCATGTCGTACGCGCTGGAGCTTTTAAGAGTGCTGGAGAGCCGTTCGTACGCGAGCAGCTCTCAGACGAAAACCGGCTTCAGCTCCAAGCCCTGCTCGACGCATACAATCAGCAGCTTCTGGAGGCAATCGCCCAAGCCCGCAAGTTACCGATCGAAACCCTATACCATCTAGCTACAGAACAGCTTCTGCTTACGGCCGAAGAAGCCGTAGCAGCTGGTTTGCTGGATGGATTGCGCGATGCAGCGCACATTGAGTCCAGCCTAAAGGCCCATCTAGGCTATCCGGATGAAAAGGAACTGCGCCAGGTTTCGCTGACCCAGTATCTGCGGGTGCCGGACCGTGAAGCCGGTTTGCCTACAGGCAATGAAGGAGAAATTGCGGTCGTTTATGCGGTAGGCGCGATTGTGCCCGGCAAAAGTCGCATGGACCCCAATCCGCTTTTCGGCGGCCAGGTGCTAGGAAGCGAAACTCTAGCCCAAGCCCTTCGCGAAGCCCGCGAAAACGCGCGCGTGAAAGCCGTTGTGCTCCGGATTGATTCTCCTGGGGGTTCTGCAGCAGCTTCTGAGGCAATGTGGCAGGCCATTCGTCAAACAGCTGCCGTTAAGCCCGTGATCGTTTCCATGGGCAGCGTAGCTGCTTCAGGAGGCTACTGGATTAGCACGGCTGCCGATTCCATTGTGGCCAATCCCCTCACAATCACGGGATCCATTGGGGTTATTGGCGTTCTGTTTAACGTAGAAGGCTTATTAGCCAATAAAATCGGCATTACGTTTGACCTGCTGCGCACCAGTCCGTATGCCGATATGTTTTCGGGTCTGGTGCCCCCCGATCCCTATGAGCTCAAGCGACTTGAGCAGGCGATTCTGGCTACCTATCGCACCTTCTTGAACAAGGTCTCTGAGGCCCGCAGCCTACCGGCCGACTCGGTAGATACCCTTGGAAGGGGCCGTATCTGGATCGGCCAAGCAGCGCAGCAAGTAGGCCTGGTCGATGTGCTGGGCGGACTGGACCGCGCCATCGAGATAGCCGCAGAAAAGGCTGGACTGGCTCCGGGGACCTACCGCGTTCGCGTGCTACCTCGGCCCAAAACGTTTGCCGAACAACTCCTGGAGAGCCTAGAGGCACAAGCCGCTCGTCTCGGACTGCGGGCTGCCCTCCCCTCTGCATTGCCAGAACCCTACCTTTCAGCCCTCGAAACCCTTCGGCTCATTCATGGCCAGCCTCTGGCCTGGATGCTGCCTGACGTGCGCGTTCGCTAAGGCGTGTAATGGCGTGGGGGCGGCGTTTGCCGCCCCCACGCTTTACTTCACGGAAAGATGCCCAGCTCCATGTAAGACTTGGCTACCTTTTCGATAGCACTGATAAAGGCTGCCGTACGCAGATCAACATTATGTTTTCGCCGAACAGCCTGAATCTCCTGGTAAGCCGTCACCATCGTCTCCTCCAAACCCGAGTTTACCAAGTCTTCTTCGTCGGCGCCATGGGCTACTTCCTGCACCAGTTCAATGGGGACCTTTTTGCCGGTCAGGTCCTCAATCACTTCGAGAATGCGGCTAAAGGTGCGCTCTTCAAACCGTTTGCTAAGCCGCCCAAACCGAACATGCGACAAATTACGTAGCCATTCGAAGTATGAAACCGTCACGCCGCCGGCATTCAGATACACATCCGGAATAATGAGTACGCCTTTTTTGAGCAGGATTTCTTCAGCTTCGACGGTAACCGGACCGTTGGCCGCTTCGGCAATAATTTTTGCCTGAATGTGCGGCGCATTCTCCACAGTGATCTGATTTTCCAGTGCGGCAGGAACGAGAATATCGCAAGGGAGCTCCAAGGCATATTCGGGACGCTCCAGGTTCTTAGCACCTGGAAAATTCAGAATCGATCCGGTTTGACGGCGATGCGCCATAACCGCTTCCAGGTCGAGCCCCTCGGGATTGTAAATGGCCCCTTCAATTTCTGCCAGCCCAACAAGAACAGCCCCCCCCTCAGCCAAGAACTTCGCTGCATGGTAGCCTACGTTACCCAGGCCTTGCACGACGACGGTCTTCCCCGCAAGACCTGTCTGCAACCCAAGGGCTTTCATGTCTTCCTCTACGCTGCAGGCTTCCCGCACGCCAAAGTATACCCCCCGGCCTGTGGCTTCTTTACGGCCACGCACGCCGCCTTGGCCAACGGGCTTACCTGTCACACAGGCCAGGGCTTCGAGCGGATTGGCCGAAAACGAGTTGTACGTATCCAGAATCCACGCCATCTCGCGCGGGCCAGTACCATAGTCGGGGGCCGGCACATCAATGCCTGGGCCGATAAAGTTTTTGCGTAGCAGCTCAAACGTATAGCGCCGCGTGATGCGCTCTAACTCGGCATCGCTGTATTTCCGCCGATCAATTTTAACCCCTCCTTTTGCTCCCCCGAAGGGCACGTCGACAATAGCGCACTTGTAGGTCATCAGCGCTGCCAGCGCCATTACTTCGTCTTCATTGACCGTTTCGGCGTAGCGAATACCACCTTTTGTTGGAAGCTTGTGATGACTGTGCTCAGCCCGGTAAGCGCGGATGACCTCAATAGAGCCGTCATCCCGCTTAATCGGAAATTCCATTCGATAAACGCTGTTGCAGGCCTTAATCTGATCAAGCAGTCCTTTGGGATGCTTGGTATAAGCTGCGGCCCGGTCAAAAATGCGGTTGACCTGTTCAAAAAATAAATATGGCCGCGCTTCAACAAGGGTTTCTGGCAGTTGCATAGGACTAAAGCAGTTGGTTATTCGGTGCCGTGTGAACAGTAATGTACGCCCAAAAAGTCAAAAAAGCGCTTCCAAATTGTTAAAGCAGACCAAATTCCGCTCCCTCTTCGTTTTTAGGCCAACGCTTGCAGCAAAATCTCTGCCGGATGTAGGGCGCGACGGCCGGTTGTGTCGAAAATTTGTGCGCGGCACGACGTTCCAGCTGCTGCAATGAGCGTGTCTTCACTGGCTGCCCGCACTGCCGGCGCCAGACGCCGTTCGGCCATCTTCAGGGAGATATCGACATGTTCTTTTTCATACCCAAAGGCTCCTGCCATACCACAGCAGCTCGTATCGAGCACCTCAACGCGATAGTTTGGAGGCAGGGCTAGAATGCGCGCCGTTGGCCCCATACCCACCAGTGATTTTTGATGGCAATGGCCATGTACCAGAATGCGCCGCTCGGCTTCCGTCCAGCGCACTTCACGCAGGCGCCCTTCGTCGGCTAAACGGGCCACGTATTCTTCAAAGGTAAAGACGTTGCGCGCCAGTTTGCGGGCGCGCGGGTCTCCGGGCAGCAAGCTAAGCAGCTCATCACGGAACGTTAGGATGCAGCTGGGCTCCAGGCCCACAATAGGCAATTCCTGTTCGGCATAGGGATAAAGCCGCTCAAGAGCATCCAGGGCTTGACGCTGGGCCTCACTGATGAATCCCTTTGAGATCAAGGGGCGGCCGCAACAGGCCTTCTCATCCGAGACAATTACCCGAAAACCTAAACGTGCAAAAAACAGGGCAGCCGCCCGGGCGATTTCGGGATGATGATAGTTGTTAAAGGTATCTGCAAAAAGTACAACTGCAGGTCCTGTAGCTGGCCAGTGCTGTCTATCAAACCAGGTGGTAAAAGACTCAAGCGCAAACGTTGGCAACTCGCGGCGGGCGCTGATGCCCAGCGTCCAGTCCATTAGCCGACGTAGGAAGGCATTACGCAATCCAAAATTGGCCAGCCGCGCTTTCCACCCTCCGCGAATCCACCGGGCCAGCCGAGGTTGATGCGCAAACAAACGTACGCGCAGCGGCACGCCATTGGCCTCCCAGTATTTGGCCAGCCATTCGGTTTTCATTTTGGCCATGTCGACGTTTGAAGGGCACTCGGTTTTACAGGCCTTGCATTGGATGCACAAGTCCATGACTTCGTAGAGGGCCTCTCCGGTCAGCTCTTCAACAGGTAGAGCTCCCGACATAACCGAGCGCAGCGCATTGGCCCGTCCACGCGTGGAATGGCGCTCATCACGCGTGACCATAAAGCTGGGGCACATCGTGCCACTTTCGAGCTTACGGCAGGCTCCGTTGCCATTGCACTGCTCCACAGCCTGGGCAAAACCGCCTTCTTCTGACCAGTCGAGTTCTTCGACAAGCTCGATCGTGCGATAGGTAGGCCCCATCCGTAGATTTTCGGTCATTGGAGGGGTATCGATAATCTTGCCCGGATTCAGCAACCCATTAGGATCAAAGATTTGCTTGAGTTGCCGGTAGACCGCACATAATTCTGGGCCGAGAAAAGCTTCGTTAAGCCATCCTCGCACGATGCCATCGCCATGTTCTGAAGAAAGCACGCCCCCATATTTTTTGACCAGCTCCATCGAGCCTATGGCCAGCTCGCGCATTTTTTCTACTTCGCGGGCATCTTTTGTATTGAGGAACGGCCGGATGTGCAAGCATCCTGCCGAGGCGTGCGCGTAGAGCACGGCTTGCGTGTGGGTTTCCTGGAAAAGGCGCTCTAAATCGGCTACGTAGTCGGCCAAATGGGCTACGGGAACGGCGGCGTCTTCAATCATAGGCAAGGGCTTGTGATCCCCTTTGACGCCCATCACCAGCCCAACACCCTCGCTTCGGACAGCCCATACGTTTTGGATATGTTCAGGCTGTAAGGCGCGCACGATGGCATAGCCATAGCCAGCTCGGCGCAAAGTGGCCTCTAATGCGTCGAGTTTAGCAATCAGTTCGGTCTCGCTCTCCCCAAAATATTCGGTAATCAACACGGCGCCGGGATTGCCTTGGATAAACGTAGCCAGACGAGGGGCATAACCCGGCGCATGGCGCGTTGCTTCGATGGCCACGCCATCGAAAAGTTCAACGGCCGAAGGCTGGGTTTCGAGAATGGTTGTCACCGAGCGCAACGCCTCTTCCCGGGTATAGAAGTGCACTACGCCGAGTGCGGTGCGTTTGGGACGAGGCACCAGATTGATCGTGAGCTCCGTTACTACGGCCAACGTCCCTTCACTGCCGCAAAGTAGCTGCGCCACATTGCGAGAGTGAGGGTTGAGCAGATATTCAAGCCGATAGCCGCTGTTACGTCGCCAGTGTTTAGGCGTGTCGCGGGCAATGATGTCGCCTTTGGTGCGCAGTAGGGCATCGAGCTCGCGGTAGAGCCGACCTTCGGGATCTTTACGGCGCATGCGCTCGGCCCAGGCAGTTTCGTCGAGCGCTTCAAAGCGGACCGACGTACCGTCGGCCAACAAGGCTTCAACGGCGCGTACGTGCTCGACCATATTGCCATAGAGAATCGAGTGGGCGCCGGTCGAGTTGTTGGCCAGCATGCCCCCCAGGGTTGCCCGCGCGCCGCTGGCCGGATCAGGGCCAACCATCAATCCCCAAGGCCGTAGCGCCAGATTAAGCTGCTCCATGGTGCAGCCCGGCTCCAAACGGGCCCAACGCTCTTCGGGATTGATTTCCAGGATGCGATGCAGATGGGTCGTAAAATCGATCACCAAAGCCTCGCCTACAGCCTGGCCGGCAAGCGAGGAGCCTCCGCCTCGGGGTAAGACTGGGATGTTAAAGCGCGCGGCCAACTCGAGCGTGGCCTGCACGTCGTCAACATGGGCTGGAATAAGCACGCCGACAGGCTCTATCCGGTAAATGCTGGCATCGGTCGCATAAAGCGCCCGCGTCATGGCATCGGTATAGAGCGTCCCGCGAAGTCGGGGGCGCAGGGCGTGGCAAAACGCCTCCAAGCGTTCGGCCGATAAAACGGGCCGCGCTGGCGTCACAACGGTCAGGGTCTCCATCCGGTAGATGCGGGTTTAGTCGGGCTACAGCCACCTCACAGCTCCAGCGGCTCGCCGGAACGCGGCAGCCATACCTGTACGTTAGGATAGAAAAACTGAATGTTGTCGGCCATCCACTGACGCGCTTCTTCGTCGCCATGCACCAGCAGTACATGTTGCGGCTTAAGCCGCTCAACTAGGCTGAGCAAGTCGCGCCGGTGGCTGTGGCCGCTAAAGCGAAAACGAGCAACCTCACAGCGAAGCTGCTGCGGCCCGCGCTGCTCATCCAGGACTACGGTTTCGGCTCCTGCCGCTGCTGCCTCGAGCAATCGCCGAGCAGGGGAACCTTCTTTAGAGAAGCCCACCAGAAAAATCCCATGTCGCTCGTTTTCCACCATCAGCTGTGCCATTTGGTTTGAGAGCGAACGCTCAAACATCATCCCGCTGCTAAGCACGTAAATAGCCGGCTCTTGAAGGGCCTCAAGCACACCGCGCAGCTTGCGAGGAAAGCGCCGCTGCTCGACGCGAAAGACCTCAAACGAGGGATCTAAGCGGGGCGTCGTAAAGCGCGTTCGGTCGTACAGGTCAGCTATGGCGCGCATCGTGCCGGCCGTATAAATGGGAACCTGAGCTGGCAACACTTTTTCACGCTTGAGTCGGTCAAGTACGGCCAGTACCTCTTGCGCCCGCCCTAAGGCAAAAGCTGGTACCAGTACGCTACCTCCCCGATCTAACACCCGGCGTACGGCCTCTCCAAAGCGCTCCTCTTCGAGCTTTCGGGTAGTGCGTTCGGCTTCTGGATCGGCTCCTGCGGTGGATTCCAGAATCAAAACGTCAACAGGGGCCTCCGGATATTCCCCTCCAGGGATAATGGCCTGAGCCCGCAGGTTGGTGTCGCTGGTATAGAAAATGCGCTGCTGTCGACCGTTTTCTTCATGCGTTAGCAGCACACCGGCAGCCCCTAGCACGTGCCCCGCATAATAAAACCGCGCCCGTACCGGTGCGCGTCCTTGCAAACCGGTCACATTAAACTCTTCTCCAGGCTCGTGCGTCAGGTACAGGTAGCTGTACCCTTCGAGTTGTTTTTCATTAAACAGCGGAGCAAAAGCACTGCGGCCCTCCAGAAGCCTCTTCCGTTGCAACCGTGCCGAAGCCGGTAGCAACAACTCGGCCAGTTGTCGCGTAACCCGGGTCATATGGACCAGCACGTGCGGGAACTCACGCAGCAAAACCGGCAAAGCCCCCATGTGATCATGATGGGCATGGGTAACAATAGCGTGATCGATGTACCAATCTGGCTGACGACGAATCAAATCAAAGCGGGGCAGACTTGCAGGCCCTTCTTCATTTGGATCAAGCCCTACATCCAACAGTAACCCCGTCCCATCCAGCTTAAGAAAATGGCAGTTGGCCCCTATCGCCTCGGTGTCACCCAGCGCAGCAAATATCATTGCCCTTTCTATGCAAACCTTCGCTTTCTACAATTCGGCCTGCCGTCCAAACCGTTGAGAAAATTTTTTTGTTTCTCCGTGCCTATTTACTGCTGTCCATACAGTTGCCAGAAATGAATCACGCTTTCAATACCTTGACGAAAACGGTCTAGCCCAAAGTGTTCGTCGGGGGCATGAATCGCATCCGAATTTAGGCCAAAGCCCATGAGCACACTGTCGAGCCCTAAAAGGCGTTTAAAATCCGCCACTACGGGGATAGAGCCCCCCTCCCGCGTAAAGTAGGGCCGGCGACCAAATACGCGGGCCATCGCCTCGGCAGCTGCCTGCATAGCGGGATGCCGCGTATCAACCAGCACAGGGTGACCTCCGTGCAAAGGAGTAAAGCGCAAGCGGCAGGTGGGCGGCGTATGCTGTTCAAAATAACGTCGCGTTTTTTCTATAATATCTTCGGGATCCTGATCCGGTACTAGCCGCATGGAAATTTTTGCCCCAGCTTTGGCCGGTAGTACGGTCTTGGCCCCTCTACCCTGATAACCTCCCCAAACACCATTAACGTCCAACGTTGGCCGTGCGGTGATAGCCTCCAGAACTGTATAGCCCTTCTCGGTGCGAACAGCCGAAACACCGATGGCTTTCATCCAGGCCTGTTCGTCGAAGGGGAGCTCCTGGAACGTCCGCCGCTCTTCTTCGCTCAAAGGCCGCACGGCGTCGTAAAAACCCGGGATCTTGATCCTGTGGTCTTCGTCGTGCAACCCTGCAATCAGTCGGGCCAGCACGTTGATGGGGTTTTCAACAGCCCCCCCGTAAACGCCCGAATGCAGATCACGAACAGGACCGGTAAGTTCCACTTCCACGTAGGCCAGCCCACGCAGCCCGTAGGTGATCGACGGAACCCCCGGAGCAAACATGGCCGTATCGGAAATGACCACCACATCGGCCGCTAGCAGCTCGCGATGAGCTTCAATAAAAGGCGTCAGATGCACCGAGCCTGACTCTTCTTCCCCTTCCAGAAGGAACTTTAGATTAACAGGCAACGTGCCAGCTGTTCTTAGATAGGCTTCGGCTGCTTTTACGTGCATGAACAACTGCCCTTTGTCATCAGAGGCTCCTCGGGCATAAAGCGCACCCTCCCGCACTTGAGGCTCAAAAGGCGGCGAGGTCCACAGCTCCAGAGGATCGGGAGGCTGCACGTCGTAGTGACCATAAACAAGCACCGTAGGCCGATCGCTTCCGGTATGGTACTCGGCATAAACTATCGGGTGGCCTTTGGTCTCAAAGATTTCAACCCGTTCAAACCCCAATGCCCGAAAATGATCGGCCAACCAGGTAGCAGCACGCCGTACTTCCGAGGCGTAGTCCGAATCCGTGCTGATCGACGGGATGCGCAGCAGCTCCTTCAGTTCCTCAACAAAACGCGCAAAATGCAAATCAACGTAGGATAACGCTTGGGCAGCCATGATCTCGGTAATCTGTCTTTCAAATTGTTCGAATGATACGTGCCAGGAAGCTTTGAGGTGCCGTTGACCAAAGTTGCATGGGCTTTTCACCGAGACTTAGCGGGACGTGCTTGTTTCAAAAAAAGACTTTTTGCTCCTTTTAGCAAAAATCAACTGCGTGCGATGCCAAAGCGTCTGCGCTTATATCGTCCACTGGCCTTTGCGTTGAGCCTGATGCTGTTGGGACCGATCCTGCCATGGACAGCTTTGCAGGCGTTGCAGCAGCCTAGTCCTGTATGTTTCCATCTAGCCTGTCCGCACAAAGGGCAAGCGTGCACCTGTCATGGTCACGACGGCATGCTGCTTTGGCAACGCTGCCATGACGAGACGGCCGCGCTGTCGGCCAATGGGTTGATGCCTTATGGACCGTTGCCCTCCTTTGTCAACGTCCTTCTGCGATTGGTTTTTAAAACCCAACGTCTTCTGCTAAACGTCTTACTGCCTACCTTTCGACGCATTGCGGATATCTTCCATCCACCGCGTAGCCACTAAACGCGTGCAGTTTTGCACACGCCACACTGGTCTTTTGCTTTAGGTTAACCCCCTAAACGTAAACGCGAAAAAAAGATGGCTACGCGGATTTTGCTTCGTCTGCAGCGGGTATTTTGCTTAGGGATCACGTTAGGGCTTTTTCCCTACCCGCTTTTTGCCCAAACCGATACCAGTCGTGTGTTTTTTGAAATCACGCTAGAGCCTGTAACCATTACGGCTCGCAGGCTCAATTTAAGCGCACGCGAGGTGACCATCGATAAGGAAGCCCTCTACCGCATGATGGAGCAAGAAGGGGTGGGCTTGATCCGTCGGGGTATGGCCATTACGTCTGACCTTTACCTAAGGGGCTTTAAGCGGGGTGAGGTTGAAGTGACCATCGACGGCGAGCGGTTCTTTAATGCCTGCCCCAACCGTATGGACCCGCCGCTGGTTCGCCTCAATCCACTGGAAATGGCAGCGGTCCGGATTGATCCAAGTAGTTTAGCGCTTCAGTCAGGGCTTGGGGGACAGGTTGCCTATCAGCGTCGTTCGCCTACGCAAGCCTGGACCGTGAGCGCTTTATTGCAATCTCGGCTGGCTTCAGAATCCAGTTTTGAAGGCGCACTTACGGCTTCAGGACAAAACCACCGCCTATCGCTTCGCTGGCTTACGCCTCGCACCTATGCTACAGGGCACGGGAAGTCGTTTGGCGAGCTGTATGGCTATCGCGAGCTCCACGTACGTGGGCAATGGCTGGAGGCAAGCCTGGAAGGACGTCAAGGCGCTTGGCAGTATGGGGGTGGCTTTTTCTTAACGCGTGACGTGGCCTTCCCCTACCTGATGATGGATGAGCGCGACAATCAGCTCGGTCACGGATTTGTTGCCTATAAAAGGCATCGACTTTATGCCAACTACAGTTGGCATCTCATGAATAATGGCCTGCGTAGCAACGCCTCCATGATGCCCATGGAAACCGATGCCCGTACCCTTACGGTAGGCCTAACCGGCACAGCCTTCAAGGCTAACTATGAACTGTTTTATCGATTCTGGAAGGCCGAAAACACTATGGGCAGCATGATGCCTATGAAGCAAGCGGCCATCCCCTCAGTGCAGGTATTTTCCGCTGCGGCTAGTCGAACGTTTCGCCTGCAACAGCTATTGGTCAGTGGCCGGGTAGGCCTAAGCTACTTCAAGCTGCGCAATACCGAACGCTTGGCGTTTTTCCGCATGCTTTATCCAGAAGCTCAAGCGCAACGCTGGTTTGTACCTTTTGCCTTGGGCGTTGCGTATCGTGCCCAGCCTACCAAGGCCGTCTGGTGGGGCTTGCAGGCCGAGTTGGCCAGCGAGGCGCCACAGGTAGAGCAACTCTACTTTGGGCTGCGCCGCATGATGGGACAACCGCACTGGGCAGGCAATCCCACCTTAACCCAACCCGTACGAACCGGTCTTGAAGCCACTGCTCAATGGCAAAACGTAGGGCTACGCCTTTACGGCAACCACGTCTGGAATTACGTCTACCTTGAACGTCGGCAAGCACAGGCCATGAACTGGCAAACCTATCGGGGGGTACGGGCGCTGCTTTTGGGTGGAGAAGCCCGCTTGACGCTACCATGGGGTTGGCTACAAACGGGCTACACGTGGGGCGAAAACCTAACCAACCGTAGCCCTCTGGCTGAGATACAGCCCTGGACGATTCAGGCGCGGGTCCAAACGCCTGAAAAAGAAGCCCTGCATGTGTGGGCCACAGCCACTTATCATGCCCGTCAAGGCAGGGTAGATCTGGCCTTGCAGGAAACCCCAACGCCTTCCTGGTATCGCCTCGATTTAGGGGTGCGTTACCGCTATCAGATAGCGGAGCTGCGGCTTGAGGTCTTTAATGTGCTGGACCGAACCTACCGGCAGCATCTTTCCTATGTGCGCAATCCGTACGCAGCAGGCCGACCTGTCTACGAGCCTGGCCGTACGTTTGCTATCAGTCTGATGCTGCAACGCTGAATGCCAAGCCCTGCCCTTTGGGCGGGGCTTTTGGCTTATAGCTCGCTTTCATCGCGCCAGCGACGCAAACGCCAAGGCGAAAGCGTATCTGGCCGCACCAGTAAAAAGTTGACGTTGCCACTACTTCGAAAAATGCCGCCCTGCTCAAGCGTCACCAGTAAACTGAAGGAACGCACCACACGCGCCTGCCGGCCTTCGTCGAACACTTCTTGCATTAGGATTTGATTCCAGCGTAGCTGAATGGTGCTCGTCCTCAAAAAGAGTCGACGCGTTACTTCCAGTTCTTGGGTAAAACCCCACTGACGTTCGACCTGGGCATCGTAGTCATAAAAAACAAACACAAAAGCCGAGTCTAAAAGCGGTTCATAGAGGCTGATGTCGCGCAGTTCATAAGCAGCCTGAAAATTTTGAAAAAACCCCTCAATGGTGCGGGGATTGCCCATAAAGGTGGCAAACGGGTCACCCTCTTCCAGCGCAGGCGCAAAAGGATTGCACCCGGCCAGCAACAAACTCCATCCGACAAGTAGCTTGAAGCGTCGCATACCCACTAGCTTTCCGGGTAAAACTACAACATGCAAGCCTGGAGAAAAAGTCTGCTGTCTTGTAGATTGGGCGAGCGTGCAACAACCGGCAATGCAGTTATGGCCTTAACGCTTGATCTCAGTGGCCGCGTCGTGCTCGTGACGGGTGCCAGTCGGGGTATCGGAAAGGCACTGGCCGAAGGATTGGCGCAGGCCGGTGCTACTGTAGCGGTACATTACCATCAAAACAGCGAAGCCGCCCACAGGCTTGCAGCGCAACTGGGTCACAATGCTCGGGCGTTTGGTGCCGACCTAGCCGACCTGGCCGCCTGCGGGCGCTTATTCGCGTCGGTAGTCGACACTTACGGCCGTCTGGACGTGCTCATCAACAACGCCGGCGTAGCCGTGGGGATCGAACTCGATGCATCTCCAGAAGATTGGGCGCGGGGCTGGGAGCAAACGCTGGCTGTTAACCTACGGGCGGCCGCATTCCTCTGTCATCTGGCTATTTCCCAATTTTTGCGACAAGGCGGCGGGCGCATCATTAACATCGCTTCCCGAGCAGCTTTTCGGGGAGACACCCCCGAATACATGGCGTATGCTGCCTCAAAAGGTGGACTTGTAGCCCTAACGCGTTCGATTGCCCGCAGCCCCAAACTGGGCCAGGCGGGCATTCGGGCTTTTGTGGTTGCGCCTGGCTTTACGCGCACCGACATGGCCCAGGACTTTATCGACCGCTACGGCCCAGAAATCGCCCTGGGAGATATTGCCTTAGAGCGCCTAACCGAACCTGAGGATCTGGTCCCCCTGGTGGTGTTGCTAGCTAGCGGCTTGGCAGACCATGCTACAGGCTGTACCATCGACGTAAATGCTGGCAGTTATGTACACTGAATCCTCTAGCATTCCCATCCAGCAGCTTTTACACTTGTTGGAGCTTGAGCGGCTTGAAGAAAACATCTTCCGTGGGCCCAGCCGCGACATCGGCAGTCCCAGCGTCTTTGGTGGGCAGGTGCTGGGCCAAGCCTTGCGGGCGGCTACGTATACAGTGCCCTCGGAACGTCAGGTGCATTCACTCCATGCCTATTTTATTCTGCCTGGCGATCCGAACGCCCCCATCGTCTATTTGGTTGAACGCTTACGCGACGGACGCAGCTTTACCACACGCCGCGTAACGGCCATCCAACATGGTCGGCCCATCTTTAACTTGGCCGCCTCCTTTCAGGTTGATGAGCCTGGGGTAACGCACCAAGATCCCATGCCCGATGTGCCGCCTCCAGAGGCTCTGACGGCGGAAGCTGAATTGCGTCGTCAATTGGCCGAACAGGCGCCCGAAGTCCTTCGCCCTTTTTTACTACACGAACGCCCTATAGAAATTCGGCCTGTTGAATCCACCAATCTGCTCTTTCCGGAAAAACGCCCGCCCCGCCGGCACGTATGGCTGCGTACCGCAGGCAAACTGCCTGATGATCCAGCCCTTCATCAAAGCGTACTGGCCTACGCATCTGACTTTGGATTTATGGGCACGGCCATGTTGCCACACGGTCTATCGTTTCTCCAACCCCACGTGCAAGCGGCCAGTCTGGACCATGCGATGTGGTTCTACCACCCGTTTCGGGTCGATGAATGGCTGCTGTTTGCTATGGAAAGTCCGGTGGCCGCACATGCCCGTGGACTCAACCGCGGCCTCTTCTTCCGACGCGATGGCACCCTGGTAGCTGCTGTTGTTCAAGAAGGCCTCATGCGCATTCGATCGGATTAACCCACCCGTGCAAAGCCAAGCGATTGTGTGGCGTAAAAGCGGTCGTAGTAGGCGCGCAGTACGGTATGCTCGGGCGCCTCAAGATTAGGATCCAGGCGGATCAGCTCAAAGGCCGCTTCGCGGGCTTTAGCCAAGATGGGCTGATCCTGCGTAATGTCAGCAATCTTCAGATCCGGCAGCCCGCTTTGACGCGTACCAAAGAAGTCGCCTGCTCCGCGCAGCTTTAGGTCCATTTCGCTGATTTTAAAGCCATCATCGGTTTCGGCCATGACTTGCAGCCGGGCTTCAGCTTCGGTCGTGCGCCGATGATCCACCATCAAGATACAATAACTCTGCTCGGCGCCACGCCCAACGCGGCCCCGTAGCTGGTGCAGCTGGCTTAGTCCGAAGCGTTCGGCGTGTTCGATAATCATGACTGTAGCATTCGGCACGTCGACCCCCACCTCAACCACCGTGGTAGCTACCAGAATGTCCGTCTCCCCATGCTTAAAGCGGGCCATGGCTTCTTCCTTCTCATAGGGCAACATGCGGCCGTGCAGCAAATCGACCCGATAAGGGCGAAACAGCTCCTGCAACCGACGGTAGCCATTTTCTGCATCCTGCAGGTCCATCTTTTCGCTTTCTTCGACCAAGGGATAGACCACGTAGGCCTGGCGTCCCTGCCGAAGCTGCTCTCGCAAAAAGGCATAAACCTCGCCCCGGCGTTTTTCAGAGCGAATCCAGGTAATCACGGGCTTGCGGCCGGCCGGTCGCTCATCGATAATCGACACGTCCAGATCGCCGTAGAGCGTCATGGCCAGCGAGCGAGGAATGGGCGTTGCCGTCATAAGCAGCATGTGCGGGTTTTCGCCTTTGTTGAACAGCTCAGCCCGCTGCAGCACACCGAAACGATGCTGTTCGTCCACAATGGCCAATCCCAGCCGATGAAACTGCACAGCCTCTTGAATCACGGCATGCGTGCCTACAACCACGTGCGCCCGGCCTTCGGCCAGGTCTGTTAGAATTTCCTCCCGCAACGCCCTACGCTGCCCTCCTAGCAACAGCCTTACCTCAACCTCCAACGGCTCCAGATAGCGTTGCAGATTGGCGTAATGCTGTTCGGCCAGAATTTCGGTTGGGACCATAAAGGCGCACTGGTAGCCGTTGTCCACCGCGTGCAGCATAGCCGCCATGGCCACAACGGTTTTCCCGCTCCCTACGTCGCCTTGCAAAAGCCGGTTCATTTGCCGGCCCGACTGGGTATCCTGTATGATTTCTTCAAGGGCTCGCTGCTGCGCACGGGTCAGCCTAAAAGGCAGGACTTCATTGAGGAATCGGTGATAGCGCAGGCCTGGCGGACCAAAGAGGGGACCGGCTACGTTCTGACGGATCTGCTTCGTACGAGCCAGCATGAGCTGGATAAAAAACAGCTCTTCAAACTTGAGCCGCTCCCGCGCTCGCGCCAGCTCAGCTTGCGTGCGTGGAAAATGAATAGCCCGAAGCGCCACGCGGCCGTCCATGAGTTCGTAGCGCAAACGCATCCACTCCGGCAAAATTTCTGGAAGGGCTAAGCCATGCGTTTTAAAAAACGCATACAAAATGCGACGAAACGTCCTGCTCGTAAGTCCCACCTTTTCCAGTACCGCACTGCCGGGATAAAGTGCGATGATGCGCCCTGTAGCTAGGGCAACACTGTCGCCGTCGAGCCGGTCAAAATCGGGATGCGTCATGGAAAACGTATAGCCGTAGCGCTGCACCTTACCGTGAAAAGCCACGCGGTCACCTGGCTTAAAGGCCTGCATAACCCAGCTCAGCCGATTAAACCACACGCACTTAAGGCGACCGCCGCTTTCATCTTCCAGAATCAGCTCAAACCGCTTACGGCCTTTGCCCTCCACCACCCCAGCAGCCAGGACAGTCCCAACCACCGTAACCGCTCCTAGGCGTTCGTCCAGTCGCCGCAGCGGCACAATCGTCGATCGGTCCAAGTAGCGCCGGGGGAAGTAGTGCAGCAGATCGCGCACCGTTATTACCCCAACGCGGGCCAGCGCCTCAGCACGACGCGGCCCTACGCCTTGCAAATAGCGCACGTCGGTTGATAAGACGTTTAGATTGGGCACGGCTACCGCAGGCTGAATCTGGGTTTACGTAATTTAACGTTTTTGCAAACGCTTTGACGAGTCGCAGGTTGTATGGAAACCGCATCGGACCCATTCTGTTAGTTATGCAAGTGTGTGCATCAAACCCCAAACAGCCATGGTTCCCCTAATGCTTAGTCTGCTTATGTTTTTCGGCTTCGGCAAAGACGACATGCCCAAGGTAGGCGAACGGGCGCCCGATTTTGAAGCCCAAGCAACTGGCAACAAAACCATTCGCCTAAGCGATCTGCGCGGCCAGTGGGTGGTGCTCTATTTCTATCCCAAATCCTTCACGCCGGGCTGCACAACCGAAGCCTGCACGCTGCGTGACGCCTATGAAAAGATCCAATCCCAAGGCGCTGTGATTTTAGGTGTCAGCTTGGATGACCTGGAAACGCAGGAACGCTTTAAACAGGAATACAAGCTACCCTTTGACCTCATCAGCGACAACGACAAAAAGATTGCCAAGGCTTATGGCGTGCTGGGGATGGGCGGGCTATATGCCAAACGGGTAACGTTCCTTATCGATCCCGAAGGGCGTGTGGCGCACGTGTTTGAAAAGGTCGATCCTGCCCGTCACGACCGTGAAGTGTATGAGACGCTCAAAAAACTCCGGGAAACAGTCAAGTCCTGAGCGGCTTTTGAAGAATTACAGACGTGTTTGCACCCCTTTGCTGGTTTTCTCCTTCATGACAGTTTAAGGGGCGCCAGGATGTATCCCTGCTACAGGGGCGATGCATGATCGCCCCTGTAGCGTGGAGAATGTGATCGTTGTAATTCCGTTGCTACAGACGACCTCGGAAGAGGGGCCTCTCCATCGTTTTACACGTTCGGTCGTTATGGTTTTGAACCGATGCACCACATCCGGTAACGACATCGTAGATATGGGATAGCCACAGGGGCTGCCCTGCGAAAACGATGATGCCGTGAATGGAGTTGGGCATGACAATGCATGGAGCGGTTGGCCGCCGGGATAAAACCTGGGTCAATCGTTCCCGTACCTCGTTCAACTGCATCCTCTCCATCCATCATAAAGTACAATCGCTTGGGTGTGCAGAGGATGATGAAATATGCACCCCGTTGGCTGTACTCATGTCCTCTTAGCCGAATCCTGCGCCGCTGAGGGCATTCGGATTCAACCTTCATGGTATTGCCCTACACCAACAAGGAAATTACCCTCTTCTCATCATTCATAGGACTCATCTACCATCTCTGCCCCGATCTGCCGCAGCGTCTCTTTCACCTTATGCTCCAGGGTTGCCGGCTTGATGCCGCCAGATTCTGACCGCGCCTGAACGAGTACCTCCACCTCCAGCTCCGCCCCATCGTTGCGAAGCGGCACGATCACGCCGCGGACAAAATCCGCGAGCTTGTCCCAGGGCACCTTGACGCGCAGCCTCAGATGACGTCCGCCGGTTTCTGGCGACGGTGCAGCGGATACTGGCGCCGCTACGCCCGGCTCGGGGGAGATTGCGGGGATAGTTTGCAGCGCTTGTGGCGAAGGTTCGGCCACAGCTGAAGCTGGCTGGACAAGTTCCTTTTGGACCAGTACAGCGCCAGCCTCGAGCAATGAAGCAGACGGCGCCTCCCCGAAGTACTCGCGCTCGCCGATCTTCACGGCAAAGATGCCCTCGCGCACGCCCTGACGGATCGCTTGCTCAATGACCGCCACACTTTGAACCATCGGCAACTGCGGATAGCGCAAAAACGCCTCGGCGATGTCGGCAACCGATTTTTCTTGCTCGGCCCCAACCGCCTTCTTGAGGAGGGTATGCGGCGAGATGTGCTCCAGCAAGAGGTCCTGGCTCTTTAAGTACTCGCGCACGCGCTTGGCCAGCGAGCCTTTCTCACCAGTGGTGGGCAAACCCAGATCGTGCCACTCCACACCGCTTTCGCCGGGCTTTGCCAGATGCCGATAGGCCGAAAGCAGACCGAAAGGTATCGCGCCATCTACATCCTTCATTTTGCTCTCCAGCGTTTTCTTATTTTCCTCCGACAATTGGCGCATGAGCGCTTTATCATCGCGGATGGCGCACAGGGCGAGAAAGCGCTTGACCTTCTGGCGCAAAGCGGCGAACTCATTGCCATCAGGGGCAAGCACCAGCAGGGTGTTCTGATAGGTGCGAAAGCGCTCGCCGCTTTTTCTGAACAGTTCATCTACCAACGCACCGGTGGCGCCGCTTTGTTTGGTGTGTTCCGGTGACACGATCGCAACTTTCAGCTCTTTTGTGTCGGGCACGTCCTGGGAGGCTCGGGGCCACAGCATCACGCGCAGCTCGCTGCCGGCGAGTTTCTCCAGCCGAGCGCGAATCTCTTCGACGATGAGCTCATCTTGCACCGCCTCTTCTTTCTCGACGATGACGCGATTGAGATTGGGCTGGCTGGAGAAGGAATACAAGCCGCCTTCCACATGGAGGTACCAGAGTTCTTCTTCCAGCCGGCGCAGCGCATCCCCGACCACGGCTGGCGGGATACCCTCGCGTAAGAAGGCCAGGCGCAGGCGCTGAATGCCCAACCCCTTTTTCTCTCCGCCGCTGAAGGAGCCAAAAAAGATAGCGGTCGCCAATCCACTGGCAACCCCAAAGGGGGCATATTCGGAACCCAGCTCGCGGTCGATCTTCTGGGCTTTGGCATTGCCATCGGCGATGTCGGCAGCGATGACGCCTTCGTACTCGTTGCCGATGTGCTTGAGCAGCTCGCGCCGAATCGTGGGATTGGCTAGGTTGAGGTGGGCGGGCTGGATCAGCGGGGCGGGATGCTGGCGCCGGTAAAGGTCGGCGACGACTTCTGCCAGGAGCCTGAGCACCCCGCGCGTGCGCTGGAAGGTCGGGTAGGTGCTCCAGCGCTCAAACAAAAGGTCGATCAGTTCCGGGTGAAAGGGATACGCCTTGCGCAGTTTGTCGCGATAAGCCGTCTCGCGCACCTCGCGCGGCACGTCGTCGCCCAGCCGCTGATAAAGCTCCCAGTAGCTTTCGGTCACCTGGTGCACCTCAGAAGACTCTGGCACATCCTCAAACAGCCGGCGACGGATGATCTCGTAGATCTCCTCGCCTTGCACCGGCGTGTAGATCGCCTCCACGCGCCCAAAGACCTGCTGGAGTTGGTGGAGTGCCCGCTCGCCTTCTTCGCCATAGGGAACACTGGAAGGCAGCGTCACCACCAACGCACACTGCGGCAGCACCTTCACCGTTTCGGTCAGCTCCTGGAAAAAGGCGATCACCTGCTCGCGGAAATCCTTGGCCTTCACTACATACTCGGCCACTTCGTCCATCAAGAGCAGCGTGGGCTTTTCGGTAAGAAGCTGATGGAGCAGGTCCTTGCCTGGCGAGCGCCGTTTCTGGTCGTGCTCAGCCAGCAGGGAGTAGTTACCCAACTGCTCCGCAAGCGCTCCCCAGGGCGTCTTGCCCAGCGGATCGGCAGCAGTGCCGACGAAGGTCACAATCCGAGTCTCAGGGATGGACTCCACTCCAGCTATCTCCCGGACTTTTGCTATCAGCTCCCTGGCGCTCACTATTTGCGGATCCTTGAAGAGGTGGTAGAGCGCAATCAGGCTGTGCGTCTTGCCGCCGCCAAAGGGCGTCTGAATTTGAATGATCGGCTCCCCATGCCCTTTGCCCGCAAGGCGCGAAGCAACGGCCGAAAGCAGGTTCACAAGCCCCTGCGTCGGGTAGGTCTTGCGGAAAAACGTCTCCGCATCGCGGTATTCCAGCGGACCGCGGTCGGCGATGACATCGGATAAATCCGCTGCAAAGACCGATTCATCAAACTTGCCGGCGCGGATGTCCCGGTGCGGGGTTATGACTTGATACCACGGATTCATGTGTGTCCTCCATCGGTAATGTCTAAACGTAACTGCCCAGCTTCTGCGGCTTGAAGGCTTTTGCGCCCATACAGCAGGCCTTGCAGGAGTTGCTTTTCTTTGTCGCCCTCGGGCAGAACCTCCGCAATCGCCTGGGCTACTTGCCAGAAGGTCTCGTTGTTGCCGTAGGTCAGGGAAAGGTGCTCGCGCAGTTTTTTCGCCTGGTTCTCATACCAGAGCCAAAGGGCATAGTGCAGGGCGTCTATCATGGTTTCAAAGCGCTCTTTGCTGGCAAACTTAGCGCTTTTGGCGCGCTCGAGCGGGGAAGGCAGGCGCACGTAGTCTTTTTGCTTTTCCACCAGCCCGCCTTCACCCCAGAGCGTGGTGAGTTCGACGCCGATGCCCTGGGCCAGTTTGCGCGCCTCATCAAAGGATACGCGGGCGTGGTTGTAGGTCCAGCGGAAGAGCAGATAGAAGCGCGTTGGCGAATCCAGACCGCCCAGCCGCGCCGATTGCAGGATGCGCTCTAAGGCAAACTCGCTCACTACCTTGCGCACGTATTCCAGAAGCTCGGCCACGGTGACCGGCTCCCCCGAGAGCTTCTCCACGCGGGCGTACTTACCGAAAGCCTCCACCGCCGGACCGATGGCGCTCATGAAGAAATCCGCCCCGCGGATGCCCTCTGCCCAGAACTGCGCCAGCCGCTCCCGCACCCGCGCCTCAATCTCCTTGCGCACCGTGGGATACTCGCCTACTTCGTTTGTGGTGCGCTTGCGGCAGACCATGTAGATGGAGGAAGCCAGGGCTGCCGATTCCTGGGCCCGGAGCCGTGCCTGCATCTCGGTGTGGATGGGCCAGGAGGCGGTCATGT
>OGCH01000281.1_pt1 | contig 30073 bp, 25 predicted proteins | sample 1570111 | NCBI WGS metagenome assembly OGCH01 (sample SAMN03436243, study PRJEB24508) | hot springs metagenome | biome: Desert Springs; feature: Hot Springs; material: Water | place: USA: Great Boiling Spring, Nevada | collected 2008-12-01 | depth 0 m m | reverse complement strand
GGGGCATCGTTTGTGGGTGCGCCCGCCTATGATGGCGATAACACCGTCTTTATCGGCAGCACTGAAGGAGGGTTCTATGGGCGGCTCTATGCCCTGGATCTCACCACCACCGATGATAGCCGACGGCTCAAGTGGGCGTATCCACCGCTGAATCAAGACCCCATCGAACCGATTACTGCCACACCCGCCGTCGCACTTGGCAAGGTGTTCGTCAATACAGGAGGCATCGACGGCGGACTCACCTATGCGATTAATGCCAGCAATGGCCGCCTTGTGTGGAGCCAGCCCGCCCAGCGCACCGCTATCCTCTCGTTCAACTACAGCTCACCGCTGGTGGTGCAGGGTCTCGATTATGACAATAATCCTGATACCCCGCCAGTAAATGCCGTCTTTGTGGGCAGCAGCTTGGGGCGCATTCTGGCTTATAACGCTGATGATGGCACCCCGCTTCAGCGGGATTGTGACGATAACCCCTCCACACCTCCTACCAACTTCAGCGAGCGGCTTAGCGGCGCCATTTTCAGTTCGCCCGTGTTCACTAATGTAAATGACACGAATCCGGAGGGGAACGATTTTGGAGCGAAACCAGCGATTGTGGTGGGCACAAACGCGGGCGAGATAGTAGCTCTGCACGCCACCGCTACCTGCAACAGCCGCTACGGCTGGCTCTTCGAAGGCTGGTAACTCTATGCCGACACACTTTTCGCCTCGCCTGCCGTGCTGGATGACTGGCTCTATATCGCTGATGATGCGGGCGTGGTCTATGCCTTCAACCAGAGAGGGCTGACCGGCTCCCAGCTGCGCGAGCTGCTACCCGACATAGGTGACATTATCGAACAAACCGGTCCCGAATCCCGACGCGACCGAGGTGATTTCAGCCAGACCAAAGTGACCGTCACGCTCAACAAACAAGAAGCGGACGAGGTGTTGGCAGGGCGGAAGAAGCCCAACGAGGTAACGCCCGAATGGCCCAAAGCGTTAGAGTGGGGTCAGACCTTCTATGTGATTGTGTGGGACTTTGAACTGAGTGGCAGGGAAACCCGCGCCGACCAGCTGGCGGTGCAAGTGGTTGGTCCAGGCGTGACGCGTGTGCATTATGCTCTGTCGCCGCGCAAGACCAACGCGCCTCCCAACCCTGAGCGCACCTATATTGCGGTGCATAGTATCACCGTGCAGCCGTCGGGGAACAACTTTTGGTCGCCCGGAACAGAGTACGAGCTGCAGCTGCGCGTGCCCGGCATCAGCTTCACCTCCGATTTGGACCTCTCGACATTGCCGACAGACCGTCCGGGAGGCGGTAACGAACCGGGTGAAGGCTGGAAATTCGGCATAGCGAACCCGCTGAAACTCGAAGGGATTGGGCGCGTGGGCGATGGCGGCACCGCAGCCAACACGGTGAACGGCAACGGCGGAGCGTCCGTGCTGGTGGACTTTGCCTTCGGTGGGGTCGCCAAACACGGCACCGTGATCGACGGCCAATTTGGTGTTGCCGACCGACGCCCAACAGACCCCACGAACCCACCCCTGCCGATTACACTCAACATTCGCGCGTGGACGGACGACCTGCGCTGGCAAGGTGGTGCCGCCGCGGTCATTAAGCCGCTACCGTGGGAGGTGCCGCCCACTGTGCCTAACCGCAGCCCCGACTATCCCGATATCGGGGCGCGACGCATGCGTATTCTCCATCAGGGCGGCAACGACCTGCGCCGAAACGCCGCGCGCCTTACTCCTAACCTCGAACCTGTCATGGTGCGAGTCGATGTGCCACGCTATCAACCTGCTAACAATAACGGCTATGCCTCGCGTACCTTTATCTATGTCGACTCGAACGGCAACGGGCGATTCGATGGGTGGGAGAACGCCGTATCGGGAAAGGTGAACAAAACGCCGATGGAGGCGTATCGCGAGATTACGGCGGCGATTAAGGTGGCAGAGGATCCGCGATTCTTGATAGAAGAGCAGACCGTCGACCTCGGCTCGCTGCCCGGCGGGTTCGGCTTCAACTTCGGTGTGATTTTGCCTGGTGCGCCCGCCTCCAGCTTCCGCCCCGACAACTGGATTTTCGAACCGTATTGGAAGCCCTTCCGCGTGCGCAACGAGGGGAATGTGAACCTCTATCCGCTCTATCTGGGCAAAGCGTTTGGCTCGGCTGCGGACACTATTATGCTCCACTCTGATATGGTGAGCCGCTTTGTGGGGATACCAGCGTGGACGACGGTGGTCAGCACGCTCGATCCACGATTCTGGAGTCGCAACGATCCCCTGCGTCTCCATGCGAACCCCTACTGGCAGCCCAATCCGAGCTGGACGCTGTATGCAGGGGTGATACCGGGCTACCAGCCGTATCCGGTGCTGCAGAAGGCGCGTCCGGGCGATTTCACCGGCATGCGCCTGACGCTCCCTGCCGTGCCTTATGGCAAAAGCCCCGATGTGAACGGCGATGGTCAGAACGACTTCGAGCCACGCCTACCCCAGATTAGCATCGCCATCCCACCGTTCCAGCCGATGGGTGTCTACTCCCAGTGGATCGGGGTGCATCAGCTAACTCAGGCAAACGGTACACCCGGCGTGGTGGGGAGCAACGACCCCATCACCACGCCGTCGATGCGCCTCGTGGTGCGGGTGCGCGAAACGCGGTTAACAGGTGGGATCAATCAAGGCTCGCAAATCCAAATCGACCCGCCGCCAGGCGATAACGACGTGCTCATCAGCAACCTAACTCCCGCCGCTTTCCGCGACCCGCAGACCGGTCGGCTGCAACTCTGGTGGAGCAGCAATCGCGTGTCAGACAACCCGAACAGCTTCTATCTCTACAAGGCGACGCTCAACTGGGACGGCAACCGCATGCTGATGGACGGCATCCCCGTCGCCGGTGGCTGGGTGCCAACAGCCATTGGTGGACCTTGGTGGCAAGGACCTGCAGGACCGTTCCCGAACGACCTAACTGGCGACCTGTTTGTGCAGGCGCTGGGGTTGAATCGCGCCCTGACCGATGAAGAGAAGCGCACTATTCGCCACCATCAGCCTGTAGCGTATCTTGCTCAAGATGGGCGTGCCTGGCTCTTCTGGACAGGGGAGGTTCAGGTGCAGGGTGTGAACTATGCGGTTCAGTTCTACACAGAACTGAACCCGCAAACAGGTGACCCGATAGGAAATATTAGCGTAGTGCCGGTTGACCCTGCGCTGCCGCGCTCGCGCCCACACATCACGGGCATACCGGGCATCGGCAACTGGCTGTTCTATGTGTCGGCGCCAGGCGGCAAGAACCAGATTTTCTACCTCCCCTCCGATGGGGATAGCTTCAGCGGCTGGCGTCGCGAGCAGGTGCTGCCACTTTCACGCCTCATCCGCAGTGTGGATAGCGTCGCCGCGCAGGTGTATCGCGTGGCACTTGACCCCTTGCAAAGTGGCTCACCCTTCGTGATTCTGGCGGATGTCACGATAACAGGCACGGTGGGTGAACAGAATGAGCCGGAGGTGCTGCTGGCGCGCTACTTTGTGAATCCACGCAACGGCACGCTCCAAACGCTCGATAGCCGCCAGGCAGCGCGATTGCTCGGCGCGATTCAGGACCGCCTGCTGCCACGCATCATCGATGAGGTCGCTGCGAAGGATGCGGGACGCAATGTGTGGCGCGTGCGCCATCTCGACTGGGCACGGCTGGGACGCTGGTGGAACGAAGACCCGAACAATCCCGATATCGACATCAAAGTCAACGGGAAGTCGATCCTGCTTGATCCGGCGAATCCAAACCAGCTGCAGGAGCCGGTGGAAGATGAGGCAACGGGGCTGCTGACCTTCCGCTACATCCGACGGGGCGCCAATAATGCCCTCATCGACGCGGGCACGATTGTGGTCGACCCGCTCAACGGCACCATCCGCTTCGTGAATCTGGCGCCCGGCTTGCGAGACCTCGTGACCGTGACCTACCGCCCACGCCTGTTGCGTCTGAATCCGTTCGCGCCGGGCAAGGTGGGTGGCTATTCGCAAGTGTTCAGTGTGCTGCAGCGCACGCTGAACCCGCGCTATGTAGATGCCCTCGTGCGTGGCGTCCTCAGCAACTCGCTCGTGCGTCGGGGGGCGTTGAATGGTGTCTGCAGCAGCAATGATCGTCCCACGGTGGATCGCCACTGGGTGCTGTTCCGACGCGGCGGCAGCGCACCCAACAGTCCGGGCAACTTCTACTTCAAAACGCTGCGTCCGGGCGTGCGGCTCAGCGCACCTATCGTCACCTATCGAGGGCGGCTGCCCCTACTGTCCGATACCCCACTGCTTCTATTCAGTCGAAACCACGCTACCGTGCGGTTGACTGCGAACAACCCCTCAAGCAGCGGGTTAGGCTTCTACGAGTACGACCCGCTGCGCGGCACCATCTACTTCACCACCGAGGACCTCGGCAAAGAGGTGGAGGTGCGCTACCTCACGCGTGATCCACTAACTGGTCAGGTTGTCGAGCGCAGCGAGGTGCAGGTGATTCGCTGGATTGACGAGGGCAATCTGCCCGGCGGAGTCACGGAGTATGTGTCGCCTGTGCCCCTCGATCTACCGACGAACGAGATGTATCTCTGGGCGGTGCCCAATATCGAGTTCAGCATGGCATCACCCCCGCTGAACGCCTTCCGCAGCTACGATGAGTCGCTGCTGCTCTTCTGGAGCAGCACGCGGAATGGCGTGCCTGACCTCTACGCCGGCGCGATTCAACCTAACTTCTACATCAGCCCGTTCGATTTCGATGCCGATTGAGATGAAACGCACCGCACTTTATCGGGCACATCAGCGCGCCGGCGCTCGGATGGTGGAGTTTGCTGGCTGGGAGATGCCCATCCAATATCAGGGCATTCTGGAGGAGGTGCGTGCCGTGCGCACGCGCTGTGGCATCTTCGATGTGAGCCACATGGGACGCGCCACCTTCCGAGGCGAGACCACCATGCGCTTGCTCCACTGGCTTGTGCCCAGCGACCTAAGTAAACTAACCGACTGTAGCGCGCTCTACACCGTGCTGACCAACGAGCAAGGCGGCGTGAAAGACGACATCATCCTCTACCGGCTCGTGAGCGACCACTGGCTGATGGTGTTCAACGCCGCCAATCACGACAAAGACCTCGCATGGTTCCAGAGATGGCTATCACAGTTCGACCCTGCACCCCAACTTACAGACGAGACGGAGCAAACGGTGATGATTGCGGTGCAGGGTCCGCAAGCGGTTGCACGCCTTGCGACGCTATTCAGCCAAAATGGGGCACGCCCCTCCAGCCCGTGTGCGCATCCAAGTTTCGAGACAGTGCCGCGCTTCGGCGCTATCACCTTTGAATGGCAAGGCATCCCCGTTTTTGCGGGGCGCACGGGCTACACAGGCGAAGATGGCTTCGAACTCATCGTGCCTGCCGAGGCGGGTGAAGCCCTCTGGGAACAGCTGATAGCGGCAGGCGCAACCCCATGCGGACTGGGGGCGCGTGATGTGCTGCGCGTGGAAGCCGGTCTGCACCTCTACGGACATGAGCTGACCGAGCAGACCAATCCCATCGAGGCGGGGCTGGGCTGGCTTGTAAGCGAGCGCACCGACTATATCGGTGCCGATATCATTCAGCGAATCAAGGCGGAAGGACCGCAGCGCAAGCTGATGGGCATCATGTTGCAAGAGCGCGGCGTGCCGCGCGAGGGCTATCCCGTGCTGATTGAGGGGCAGCCGGTGGGACAGTTGACCAGTGGGGTCTATTCCCCCACCTTAGAGCGCGGTATCGGCATGGCGTACCTGCCCGTTGAGCATGCCAAATCGGGCACACCCTGCGCCGTGGAGATTAGGGGCAAACCGATACCCGCCCTCGTCACCAGTCGGCGGTTTCTCAAAGCCGCAGTCTAAGCCTGTCGCGCTCCGCTATCCCATATCGAGTTGGCACCATGTTGTAAGGACCCAATCGCGCCCGTGCAGTTGGACCCATTCCTGCAACTGTCTCGATTCGGCATCTGCTGGGTTGCGATAATCTAACGCGGCAAGGATGGCACGGCGGAACGGCTCGCTCTCTTCCCCTTGGGCACGAAGCAGGCGGTACGCGCCCACCAGCCGATCTTCGGGGCGCAGTTTGCGCAGGGGGTCGCGCGCCACCCGTGGGATAGGGTCATCCAGACCCGGATGCTGAATGCGTGCCACCATCTCAGCGACCGCCTCGTGATGTTCAGCTGGGTCGAAGGGGAACGCTTTGAGCAGGGCACGCTCCAGCGCAGCAGCGGCTTGATCGAACAGGGTGCGTATCTCCCCATCCTGCAACGCCTGCTGAATCGTGGAGTAGCCCTTCTGAAAGCCGAGATAGGCAACCAGCGCGTGCAGCCCGTTATGCACATAGAGCTTGCGCAAAAAGTAGGCTTCAAATGGTCGCACCGCATGAACACCTTCGATGGACGGCATTTCTCCTTGGATGGCATCTGCATCGATGAACAGGCGGTCATAGCGGTCGGCACGCACGCCGGGCGGGTCGCCGGGCAGCTCCGCCACCACCTGCCTGCCTACCACGCAGCGCACCAACCCCACCTTTTTCAGAATGCCCGACATGTCGGACAGTTCGGACTGGAGCGCCTCACCCAGCAGTCGGTCGGCATGCAGCTCGTTCTCACCGAGCAGGATGTTGCAAGGCAGCCAACCCATTTCCGCACGCCGACACAGCCCACTTGCCAACAGAGGCGCAACCGAGGGCAAAGCGTTCACCCCCACCGCCGTCGCGATGAGGATTGCTTGGGCACATGCTTCCGCCACCGCTTCCTGCTGGCTGGTGTGGAGGGCATCGACAGGCGCTATGACCTCGCGTCCACCGTCTACCCATTCAATCCAACAGGCGCGATGACGGTGGAGGCTTGCCACCAGTTCAGGGCGTGCCTCCACAAACAGCACCTCCAGTCCGGCACGGGTAAAAAGCTGGGCAAAAAGCCCACGCCCAATCCGACCCGCGCCGAACTGAAGGGCTATCGGTCGCATCACCTAACTGTCGCCTGTCGCGCCAAAATTAAACAGCACGGTCAGCAGATCGGCGTCATCCACCGTGCCATCCCCATTCAGATCCTCGCTCAGGTTGGAGCCACTCTGCCCAAACGCGAATAGCACCCCAAGCAGATCCGCGTCATCAATCACATTGTCACCATTAATATCGCCGTTCACCAGATTGAACACCAACCCTGTGACATCGGCATCGAGCGACACATTGCGAATCACACGCCAGAGGCTGGTGGGCGCACGACAGGCGATGTGATAGGTGCCGGACATCAGGTAGGTGTAGAAAGAGAAATTGCCGTTGGAGTCGGGATTGACAACACGCTGCTGGCGCACTTGGTTGTTGCTCGGCTCCCGAATCTCGAAGGTCAGTGGCACGGTCTGAATCGCTTGGCGGTCGAAGTTAACACGCCCCGACACATAGCGCCTCACAGGTGTATAGTCGGTCAGTAGAATATCGTACCAGCCACCTGCAGGTCCCCCCGGATAGACAAAGCCTTCCACCAGAATGTAATAAATCCCTGCTGGCAGATTCTGTAAGCTTATTTTGGAGGTGAATGGATTGAAGGGGTCATGAGGGTCATCATCGTTGGTAGCGAGCGGATTAAGGCTCGAATCGTAGACCGTAAGGATAGTATCGGTAGCTCCAAAGGTGCGCACGGTGAGGTTGCCCGCTCCAATCTCGATGAGATAGTAATCCTTATCCGATTGTCGGTAGGTGAGGAAGGCGTTCGCAATAAGGGTGAAATCATCGGCGAGGTTGCCAACATCGGTGGCGGTAGCGGCGGTGTTATTCGTACCATTCACCTCATAGGGGTCGTAATCCGGTGCGGTACTCCCATCGAACATGCGCAGCGTATAGCGGAATCGCGCCAGTTCACCCGATGAGCTGATAGAGCGCACCTGCACATAGTAGGTGCCTGCTGCGAGGCTGATGGTAATACCCGAGTCGGCGTTGGTGAAGGAGGTATCCCGATTACCGCGCGTATTGTCCCCTGGCACATCGTCATCGTTCTCGGCGATCAAGCCTCCGCTGCTGTTATAAAGTGCCAGTACCGAATCGAAAGGGGTATCCACACGAAAAGTGTAGGTTCCCGCCTGTAGGATTTGGATTTGAAAATGGTCTAAATCGCCATCGGGGTTAATCAAGCCCCGAATGACCTTCATCACTCGCTGATTGGTCGCATCGCGTCCAACCACGCCCACATTCTGGGCGGTACCAATCGTGTCATTCAGTTCTTGGTCGGTCAGGAATTCGATACGCGGCGCTTGTGCAGCCGCGAGCGCAAGCGTGCATGCCAGCCAACCTATCAGAAACGCTTCCCTTCTCATGGCTCCTTTCCCTCGCCTCTATTATAGCACATCTCGCGCTTTAAAGCAGCCCCCGTTCGCGAAAACTGGTATATCTGCCGTCGCCAATGATAATGTGATCCAGCAGTTCGATGCCGAGCAGGGCGCCAGCATCACGCAGGCGTTGAGTGATGGCGATATCTTCGGGGCTAGGCGTCGGGTCGCCGCTGGGATGATTGTGCGCGGCAATCCAGCAGGCGGCGCCCTCCCGAATGGCAGCCCGATACACTTCGCGTGGATGCACCAGACTGCTATCCAGCGTGCCGATAGAGATGGTCTCGGTGCGCAGCACGCGGTTTTTGATGTCTAACAGCACGGCGATGAAATGCTCGCGCTTCTCAAAGAGCAGGTTCGCATAGAGCAGATTGTAGACATCTTCGGGTGAACGGATTTGGGGGCGTTCTTGGAAGGTGCTGATGGCGACGCGCCGTCCCAGCTCCATCGCGGCAGCAATCTGGGTCGCCTTCGCCAATCCCATTCCCTTTATGTTGGCTAACTCATGCACGGTGGCATTTAACACACCGCGCAAACCGTTGAAGCGTTGCAGCAGCTCCTGCGCCAGCTGTAATGCGGAGCGTCGGCGTGTGCCCGTGCGCAGCAGAATAGCGAGCAGCTCGTGGTCGCGCAGGCTTGCAGCACCCCAAGTGGCGAGTTTCTCACGCGGACGCTCCGATGCGGGCAGTTCCCGAATGGTCGTGTAAGCTGTCGATTCCATCGCCTTCTCCTCTCATAACGCCTTTTTGAGGCGGGTATGCACAAAGTCCATGAGCGAATGCACCGCGCCGCCGGCTATCAGCCCAACAAGGAGCGCCACCACCTCACGCTGATAGGTTAGCACCCAATCGGTGGCGTGCAAGAGCCAGCTCTGGGCGTCCACCTGCAGCGCGATACCGATTCGCTGCAGCAGCCATCCAACGAGCCAACCCAGCAGGGTCAAGACACCGATGAGATAGGCGACGCGCAGCAGGGGACCAATGCCCAGCCCGTGCGAGATCCAGCTGCGGTGCGGCACCAGCTTCTGATAGGGATACCACAGCACGCGCAAGGGTCCCCAGCGGTAGTAGGCACTGGAGCGCGTGTCCAAATCGCTGGAGAGCCAGATGCCGGAGAAGGTGTAGCTGGCAATTGCCAGCCAGGCGAGTGGGCGGGTTTCAGGTGGCAGATACATCGCACTCAGCGGTATCGCCCCCAACGCGCTTCCGACCGTGACCCAATCATGCACCTTGCCCGATGGCATCTTAGCTCCCCGCCGCTTTGCGCATCTTGTTGATTGCTCTGGCTTCCAGCTGGCGCACCCGCTCGCGACTGAGCTGCAGGCGCTTTGCCACCTCATCCAGCGTGAGGGGATCGGTGCCGCCCAGTCCATAGCGGAGGCGAATGACCTCTCGCTCCTTCTCGTTCAGTGCGCCCAGCAGATGTTCTAACTCGATCCCTTTCAGAAATTCGAGGTCTTGCTCCTCTTGCAAGAGGTCGAGCAGGGTGGTTTCCTCGCTTTCGCCCACCGGGGTCTCCAACGAGATGGGGCGTGCCACTGCGTTCAGCAGATTGCTGACCTGCTCCACTTCCATGCCAGCGTGGCGAGCAACCTCATACAGGGTTGGTCTGCGTCCCAGCTCTTGTTGGAGTAACGCCGCTGTCTGGCGCACACGCCGTAGGGCTTTCATCAGGTGCGACGGCAGGCGTACAACCGATGCCTGCTCCTGTAAGGCGCGTCCAATCTGATGGCGAATCCACCATGTGGCATAGGTGCTGAAACGGGTGCCCTTTTCGGGGCGGAACAGCTCCACCGCTCTAATCAAGCCGATGTTCCCTTCTTGGATCAGGTCGGCAAGCGGCAGTCCACGCCCCGTGTAATGGCGTGCGACGGAGATAACCAGACGCAGATTCGCCTGGATGAGCCGTTCACGCGCGGCTTCATCGCCCTCCCGCATGCGATAGGCAAGTGTCTGCTCCTCCTCAGGCGTCAGGCGCGGGAAACGAGCGGCTTGCTGAATCCAGCAACGCACAGGGTCGTCAATCTCGCCGCTTTCGATCTCTTCAATCGCCCGATCGGCCTCCTCTATCAGTTGATGGAGTTCATGGTCAGCGACCTCACTGCTGGGCAAAAGCGGAATGCTCTCCGCTTCCAACAGGTTCAATACATTCTCTATCATCTCTGGCTCCAAATCGGCTGGCAGATAGTCCAGCAGCTCCTCGATGGTGAGATAACCCTGCTGCTGCCCTTTTTCCAAGATTGGGAGCATCTCCGCTGAGTCGAACCAGGTTTCCATAGGCTGCGATTGTCCTCCCTTGCTTCGATGTGTTGGTGTTGGGCTTATTTAAGATTCGACGCGCAGGCGCCAATATTCCTGCCACTTTTCGGGATCGGACGGTTGATCGCCGTGTGTCAGCTCGCGGATGAGTTGGAGGCGTCGGGCACGCTCCCATCGACGGCGCAGATAGGTCAAGCATTCTGCTACGATGACAGGCGAGAGCGGTGGCTCGCTCTGGAGCAGCAGGCTGGTCAGCAGCGCTCGGAGCGTTTCGTCGGGTATTGTAGCAAGCAGCTCCTGTTCGGGATAGCGATAGGGTGGCTGGGGCAGTTGCTGAAACGCCTGCGCCAGGGCACGATGTTCGGGCAGGCTCCATTCGAGATGGGGCAGCTGCTCCAGCACGAGCGCCGCTGTTTCGGCGGTAAGGAGGGCACGTAGCAAGGTGCGTTCGGCATCGATGACGGCGCGAGGCAGCTGCACAGCGAGACTGGGTGCGGGCGCGACCATTTCAGCTGCGGGCGATTCGGAGCCTGCTACGCGGGCAGGGCGACGCGAGGCACGCTGAAGGCGACGCACCTCCTGCTGCAACGCTTCCAGCGCCGCCTGCGGGCTGGTCAGATACGCCGGGCTGAGCGGAGCTAACCGTTCCAAGCACGCCGTGCGCTCCACCGCACTGCGCAGCCCTGCCACGAAGCGAAGGGCATCCTGCAGCAGGCGCGTGCGAGCCGGCAAATCCAGCGCCTCCACGCGCTCAACGCCCGCTTGCGCCAAGTGCGTGCGCAGAATCTGCTCCAGCCCAAAGAAGGGCGCAGGGTGCGCCGTTTCCAACGCCTGGTGCAACGCCTCCGTGCCCGCTTTCTGCAGCAGACTGTCGGGGTCTTCACCGGCGGGTAGCTCCACGATGAAGGTGGGGATGCCTGCCGCCTCCAACACCTCAGCGGCACGCAGCGCAGCGCGAATACCGGCATCGTCCGAGTCGTAAAGCAGATAAACGCGCTCCACCATGCGCTGAAGCCGCGCAGCATGCTGCTCCGTGAACGCCGTGCCCAGCGTGGCAACCGCATGCTCGAAGCCATGCTGGTGTAGCATCAGCAGGTCCATATAGCCCTCGACGACGATGGCACTGCGCTGACGCAGGATGGCTCCTCGCGCCAGATGCCAGCCATAGAGGGTGTTGCGCTTCTCGAACAGGGGTGTTTCAGGCGTATTGAGATATTTAGGCTCCTCGTCCCCCATGGTGCGCCCACCGAACGCAATCACGCGCCCAGCCGCATCATGAATAGGGAACACCAGTCGGTCGCGCAGATAGTCATAGTAGCCGTGTTCGCCCTGCCGAATCAGTCCCGCTTGAAGTGCCTCCTGCTCGCTAATGCGGTGTCGTCGGAGGAAACGGAGTAGGTGATCCCAACCTCCTGGTGCATAGCCCAGTTGGAACCGCTCGATAGTCGCTGGGGTCAAGCCGCGCTGCTGCAGGTACTGGCGGGCGCGCGGGGCACGCTGGAGACAATGGCGATAGTAAAAATGGGCAGCAAACACGGCGCGGCGCAATCGCTCCAGCGCATCACGCTCCTCACTCTGCTCGGTCGACTCGGGGTGCAGCTCGATGCCTGCACGCGCTGCCAACCGCTGAAGCGCTTCCCGGAAGGAGATACCCTCGATGCGCATCAAGAAGCTGAAGGCGTCGCCCGACGCTCCACAGCCGAAGCAATGGAACCGGTTCAGGCTGGGGCTGACATAGAACGAAGGGGTTCGCTCCGTGTGGAACGGGCACAACCCTTTGAAATTGCTACCTGCCCGCTCCAACCGCACATAGCCTGAAACCAGTTCCACCAGGTCGATGCGTTCACGAATCGCCTCACGCGGGTCGCGCATTCAATTGGCTCGCCTCACTTTAGCGTGGCTGCCTATCCTTCACTCTGTGTTAGATGGCAGGACCGCCGATCATGCCACCCTTGCCACCGCCACCTCCTGCAGGGGGTGGCGTACCGGGCGCACCGCCTGCTCCCATGCCGCCGGGTGAAGGACCACCGGGCATCCCACCCTGCTGCTGACCACCACCCAGCCCCACAAAGCCTGGACCGCTCAGCGGGCTGCCCGCCGCCACGGCAATCGCCATCACCTTGTTGGTTTTGGCATCGATCTGGAACGCGACACCCAGCTTGTTGTAGCGCACCAACACAACGCTGCCATAGTATTGGTGCTCCTGGGGGTAGCCGTAGGCTTTGATGACCTTGCTGTAGGGGTCGCCGAGCGTGATGCCGCGCGCGGTACGCACATTGGGGTCTTTCTTGTAGCCGTACGCACTGATTTGCACCACGCGTCCATCCTTGTTTATCACGAAGGCGTAGGTGGCGCCACCCTTACCCTTGTAGAGGTAGACGGTTTCCATCTCGATGCGCTGCTCCGTGGGGAAGTTGCCCGCACCGGGTTGCCCGCCCGGCGGTCCACCAAAGCCTGGTGGTCCGCCCGGACCAGGCAGACCCCCTTCATCACCTGAGGGTGCCTGCCCGCCTCTCTGTTCGAGACGCTGCAACGCAACCGATACATAGTTAATCTCGCGTGGGTTGCCAAACTTCTCCAGTACCCGTGTTGCCGGGCTGAACAGGCGAATGCCCAGCAGCTGAGTTTCAGCCTTCTGCTTGCTCTGGGCGGTCAAGCCCATCAGCAGCACCAACGCACCTGCGGCTGCAATCGTATAACCTCCTATTCGTCTCATTCCCTGTCGCCTCCGTCGATACTATACCCTATTTTCGGCTGATTCGACGCCTCTCCTGCTGCCAAGTGTCAAAAAGAATCGTGCCGAGTTCACGGGTAGCGATAGATGTGTTTGAGCGAAGAGAACATCGGGCGCCGCAGCTGACCATACAGCATGCGACGCGCATGCCCATCGCACCAGAGCATGTTGGCAGCCGACCGATGCAAAAAGTTGAAATGGTCGATATAGGCTTGAATTCTCGGAGGTCCCTCGTCCCACTCGTACCCGCGACGCGGCCAGTCGGCTTGCTGCAGCCAGTTGCAGATGGGGGTCCTGTACCCATGCTCCCACATGATCAGGGTGCGCGACGGCTCCTCCACCTCGGCATCGGCTGCTGGAATGCAGGTGCAGTTCCAGAAATCGTACCATTTCACCACAGGGCTGTACTCGTTGCCCCGTGCAGCCGGGTTGCGCGAGTAGTAAGGAGATGCATAATAGTTGCTGTGGAACCAATTGATGGCGTAGGCCATCTGCCATTTGCCTGGCATGCTGGGACAACGCTTGATACCCTCGTTTTTCAGGTAGGGATCGAGAAAGCCCACGCGTGGTGGACGCACCGCAGGCTGCGTCGTGTCGCCATAGATGCAGCCTCTGGCTGCAGCGTTGGTTGTGTCATATCCCAGCCAAGGCTTATAGGGGTTCGGATGGTTCGCAATACGCTCCCGCACAAAGGCGGGGAACCATACCTCTTCCGAGTCGGTAAGGTAGAGCCGCATCGCAGTGCCGAGCTGCTTCATATTGTTTATACAAGTTATCTGCCGAGCCGACTCCCGCGATTCGGCAAACACGGGGAACAGTATCGCCGCCAGAATGGCGATGATTGCTATCACAACCAGCAACTCGATCAATGTAAAGGCTCGCTGTCGCATAATGATTCACCCCACACTATCATACCTGTTGACAATCGGATGCAATAGGGTATCCTGAAGGGGTGCGCAGGGAAGCAAATGAGGTACGGAGGCAAGGCAAGCGGCGTGCAGGGGCGTGGCGAGGGCTGCGAATTGCGTTGCTGTTGATGGCGCTGGCGGCGATTCTTTACTGGTTCTGGTGGCAGCCGATGCATGAGCCGCCCCCACCGCCCCGTATCGAGTTTCGACCATGAAGATTGGGCTGCTCGGTTTTTCGCTAAGCGGGCGCAGCACGCTGTTTGATGCGCTCTCACATGGGCACGCACGGGAAGGTATCGCCACCGTGCCGCTCCCTGACCCACGCTTGGAGCAGCTGGCGCGCTTGGAGCATGCGAAGAAGGTGGTGCCCGCCGCGCTGGAGTGGCACGACGACCTGCCCGATGTCTTACCCAACCAGCCCGCTATGGTGCGCGCCGCACTGAACCATGCCCGCACGATGGAGCTGCTCGTGTGCGTGGTGCGCTGGTTCGACAGCCCCTATGCCCCCTATCACGCCCCTATCGACCCCGCACGCGACCTGCGCTTCTGGCTGGATGAGTTTATCCTGAGCGATTTGCAGATCATCGAGAATCGGCTGGAGCGTCTAATGCGACTGTTCCAATCGCACAAGGAGAGCGCGGGCGATCGCGCCGAAGCGCAGGTGCTGCAGGAGTTGCATGGTCGGCTACAGCGGGGTGAAAGCCTGCGCGACCTGCATGTTGCCCCAGAGATAGAGGCGCGGCTGCGCGGATTCGGACTGCTGACCCGTAAGCCGCTCGTGGTGGTCGCTAACCTTGCCGAGAACCTGTTGGGCAGCGAGGCAGAACAGCCCGAATGGGAGCCGTTAAGCGCCCTCTGCCAGCAGAGGGGCGTCCCGCTTATCGCCCTCAGCGCCTCCTTTGAGCGCGACCTGCAGCAACTGCCGCCCGAGGAGCGCGTCCCGTTCCTGCAGATGGTGGGGCTGACCGAGCCACGCCTGAATACGCTCATCCAAGCCGTGTATGAGCAGCTTCAGGTGCAGCGGTTCTATACATTGGTAGGGGGTGATGTACGGGCTTGGCTGCTGCGGCGCGGGGGCACTGCATTAGAGGCGGCTGCCACCATCCACACCGACATGGCAAAAGGCTTTATTCGGGCGGAGGTCTGCCCCGCCGACGCGGTGATTGCATGTGGGGGTTGGCAAGCAGCCCATCGCGCGGGCAAGGTGCAGGTAGTCGGGCGCGACCATCCGCTGCACGATGGGGATGTGGTGCAGATTCGTTTTAATGTTTGAGCGATTCGCGCCATACAAGCCACACGAATCGGGGCAAATTGCGCACTTTGGCGATTTTGCGCGGGTCTTGCAGCAGTCGCCAGAGCCATTCCAGCCCGTAGCGTTGCATCCAGCAGGGGGCACGCCGCACCACCCCCGCATACACATCGAAGCTGCCGCCTACACCGACTGAGACGGGCACGCCCAGCCTCTGTTTATGGCGGGCAATCCACTTCTCTTGGCGTGGCATGCCCATCCCAACCAGCAGCACATCGGGTCGCGCCTCGCAAATATGCGTTAGCACACTGCTTTCCGATTCGGGCGTAAAATAGCCGTGCATAATGCCCACAATCTGCGCGTTCGGGAAGCGTTGCAGCAAGGCATGGGCAGCACGCTCCGCCACACCAGGCGCCGCACCTACAAAATAGAGCCGATAGCCGCGCTCATGGCTGAGCCGTGTCAGCTGTGCCACCAGCTCCACGCCGGGCACGCGCTCCGGGAAGGGCTGCCCCAGCCGACGCGCCGCCCACAGCAACCCTGCGCCATCCGGCGTGACCAAATCGGCGTCCATCAGCAGCGCCCGAAACTCCTTATCCTCCTGTGCCAGCACCAGCGCGTTCGCATCCGCCGTGATAACCATGCGGGGCGTGCGCTCTGCTACCCAGCGCTCGATAGCCAGCAGGGCATCCTGCATGCCGACCTGATGCACCCGCACGCCCAGAATCGAAACCGCTGGCAACACCTCCATCCCAGCCTCTGTCAGCGCGCCCTCCATGCCACTCTAAGCATACCTTATCCATGCGCAGGAACCTTCAGGGCGGGGAGAGGGTATAATAGAGCAGTAGACGCAAGGAGGTCAACTATCCGATGGCACGGCGATACGACAAAGACGACTTTTTCGAGGAGGAGCCAGAAACGCAGATCCGCGCGTTGGCAATCCTCGATGAGATTCTGCGCATCGCGCCCCGCACCGACCTACGGCTAATCCGTTTGCTGCAGCTCCTGCGCCACCAACTCGAAATCGACGAGAAGCAGATGCAGGAGGCGATTCAAGCCATCCAAGAGTACGAAGAGGCGTATCAGAAACTCACCTCGCCTGCCAACCGCATCGGCGTCTTTCTCGGCTCGCCCGACAAAGACATCGCCATGGTCGCCATCGGCGACAGCGAATACTACGCCAACATCGATCCTAAGCTGGAGAACAAAGATTTTAAGATCGGCACGCGGGTCAAGGTGAACGAGGCGTTCGCCGTGATTGGCGATTTGGGGTACCATCCCGCCGGTCCCGTGGTGAAGGTGCAGGAGGTGCTGGACGAGCAGCGACTGCGTGTGGCAACCGACCCGCAGGGCATGACCTCCCGCATCGTGTTCCGCTCCAGCGACCTCGCCGAAACGGTAATCAAACCGGGCGATGAGGTGCGCCTGGAGCCAAACTTCAAGGTCGCCATCGAGCATATCCCCCATCAGGAGGTGCGCGACTACTACTTCGAAGAGGTGCCCCCTATCGAGTGGAGCCAAATCGGCGGTCAAGAGGAAGCCATCCGACTCATTCGCGAGACCATCGAGCTACCCTTGCTCTATCCCGAACTCTTTAAACGCTTCGATAAGCAGCCACTCAAGGGCATCCTGCTGTATGGTCCGCCAGGCTGCGGCAAGACGCTCATCGGCAAAGCGACCGCCTACAATCTCACCCGCCAATATTCCGAGCGACTGGGCAAGCCTGTCAAAGAGTACTTTATGTACATCAGCGGTCCCAAAATACTGAACATGTGGCTGGGTGAGACGGAGCGGATGGTGCGCGAAATCTTTGCGATTGCCCGTGAGAAGGCGCGCGAAGGCTTTCTCGTGTTCATCTTTATAGACGAAGCAGAATCGATTCTGCGAGTGCGCAGCTCTGGGCGATGGCTCAACATCTCCAACACAGTGGTGCCACAGTTCTGTGCCGAGATGGACGGGCTGGTGAGCCTCGAAAATGTGGTGGTGATGCTCACCTCAAACCGACCTGACTATATTGACCCCGCCATTTTACGACCGGGGCGCATCGACCGCAAGGTGAAGGTGAAGCGCCCCGACCGCGACGCCACCGCCGAGATTTTCGGCATCTATCTGCACGAGCGCATCCCGCTTGACCCCGACTGGGTGGCGCAATACGACAGTCCGTGCGAAGCGCGCGCGTGCATGATCGAGCAGACGGTGCAGTACCTCTGGCGTAAAGCGCCCGATACCGAGTTCCTGCAGGTCTACTTGCGCAACGGCGGGGTGGAGACGCTCTACTGGCGCGATTTGGTTAGCGGCGCGCTCATCAAGTCGGTGGTGGATCGCGCCAAGGAGTATGCTATCCGACGCGCCGTCGAAGACCCCGACCGCGAGCATGGTATCCGCCTCGAGGATTTGCGCCGCGCCATCGAGACCGAATATCGCGAGAACGAAATCTTCCCCAAGTCGGATGCGATAGAGGATTGGCTCAAACTCATCGATTACGAGCCGGAGAATGTCGCCAGCGTGAAGCCCATCCGCCCCGACAGTCGCCAAGACGACACCCGCCGCACCATTATTTGATTAGGAACCGATTCACCCAGTCGTGGTGTTCTTCAGTTCCCATTCTCTTGGCTGGATTGGGAGCCGTTTTCAGTGGGGGTAGGCTCTTTTTCTTCGGGTAGCGGGATGGCATGCACGGTGCGGATGCGGTGTCCTTCCACCGCATGGACGCGCAGCTGCCAGCCGTTGGCGGTCACGACCTCGCCCTCGCTTGGCTGATGACCCAACAAGCCGAACACGAAGCCGCCCAGCGTATCGAACTCCTCCGATTCGAGCGGTGTCTGCAGCAGTTCGCTTACATCATCGAGGTGCATGCGCGCGTCGATAAGCAGCGAGCCGTCAGGAAGCATTTGCACCGGTTCCTCCGGCTCCACATCGTATTCGTCTTGGATTTCGCCCACAATCTCCTCCACCAGGTCTTCGAGGGTGACCAACCCGGCAGTGCCGCCATACTCGTCCTGCACGATGGCCATATGCATGCGTCGGCGACGCAGTTCCTGCAGTAGCTCCACCACGCGCTTGCTTTCGGGCACGAAGTAGGCAGGGCGCATCACTTCGCGCAGCGAGAATTTCAGCGACGCTCCCTCGCACAGGCGTAGCAAATCCTTGGCGTGCAGCACGCCCAAAATATTGTCCACGCTGCCCTCATAGACGGGGATGCGGGAGTGCCCCGTCTTGCGAATCAGCTCGATGGCTTCCTGCGGGGTCGCCGTGATGGGCAGGCATTTCATGTCGACGCGTGGGGTCATCACCTCGCGGGCGATGGTGTCGGTGAACTCGAAAATGGATTGAATCATCTCCTTTTCTTGCTCTTCGATGACGCCTTGTTCCTCGCCCGCTTCGACCAGCACGCGCAGCTCCTCCTCGCTCACCACAGGCGCCAGCCTCTGGGGCTGGATGCCGAGCGGCTTCAGAATAAGCCGAGTGATAGCGTTCACCAGCCACACGGGGGGCGCGAGCAGCTTGTCAAGGAACACCATCGGCACGGCAATCGCCAGGGCAATCCGCTCCGGGTAGGTCACGGCGATGCTTTTGGGCACAATCTCGCCGAAAATGATGCTGGCGAAGCCCGTCAGCAGCGTCACCACCACCACGCTCAGCCCATAGAGCAGTTGCGGCTCCACAAAAGGCTCCAGCGGTTTGAGCGTGCGATAGAGCGGTGTAGCGAGATTTGTAGCGGCGACAGCGGACGCCAGAAAGCCCAACAGCGTCACGCCCACCTGCACTGTGGAGAGAAAGCGCGTTGGTTCCTCCTTCAGCGCCGCTATGTGGTGTGCCAAGCGGTGCTTTTGCTCCGTCAGCATACGCACCCAGCTGTGGCGAATGGAGATGAGCGCGGTCTCGGCTAAGGAGAAAAAGGCGTTTCCCAGTAGCAAGACCACAATCAGCAGCAGGCTGGTCGTCGGCGTCAACCCCTCCCCAGCGACTGCTGCGTGTGAAACGGGCATCTGCCCATACACCACCCAGACCAGTAGCCCCGCAAGAAGAGCTATCAGCAACGAACGCCAACCACTTTTTTGCAAGGCATGCTTAGAGGCAGAGTCTGTCATCGGTGGTCTCAACCTCCTTAGCGTGGCACGAGCCAGTAAATAAGGGCTGCCATTCCAATCCCCAGTAGGCTGCCCAGCACCACTTCCCGCAGGGTGTGGATACGGGCTTCCACACGGCTCTGCACCACCAGTGCTGCCAGCAGCAACGCCAGAATGGACGCCAGCAAGTTGCTCGACACGATGATGATGGAGAGGGCGAAGAAGAAGCCTAACGCGCTATGCCCGCTTAGCACTCCACCATGGAACAGGCGCACCTTGCCCTGGGTGGACAGCACCTTCGCTAGTGAGACAATGATGAAGATGAGGATCGTGCCGACCGTCACGGCGATGGTCATGGTCGGCTCAGCGCGTTCCATGCGCAGGCGGATTTGTTCCAAGCGCAGGTCGCCCATAAACAGCACCCAGGCGACCACGATGGCGTTCAGCGTGGCAACAAGCACCGCGCCCGCTGCGATGTCTTTGGCGAATTTGGCACGCGGGTCATACTCCTGCGTCGCCAGGTCGACTGTCGCCTCGATAGCCGAGTTGAACATCTCGGCAATCAGCACCAGCGAGATGGTAAACAGCAGCACCAGCATCTCGCGCTTATCGAGGCGGAATAGGAAGCCCATCAACAGCACCAGCACCACACTGAAGAAGTGGAAGCGCATGTGGCGCTGGGTGCGCACGACGGCAATAATGCCTTCGAGTGCGTAGCGGAAGCTATCCAGCGGGTTGCGCCGCCATGGATGCTCCACATTGTCGTTCGGTGGGAGCGTGCCCGCCGAGCTGGGACGCTCTGACCCGTCGGACAGGTCAGCCGAAGCCACCTCTTCGGTTCGTTCTACCGTGTCGCCTGCTTCATCCCTCATAATGGCGTGAAGACCACTCCTCCTTCGCTGCATAGCCCAGAGCGCGCAGCGTCCGAGCGGCAAGCTGGTTCATGCGGGCACGCTGCGCCTCGGTTCGATCGTCGTAGCCCAGCAGGTGGAGCGTACCGTGCAGGCAGAGCATCAGCAGCTCGGTGAGGAAATCGTGCCCGTTCAGCTCTGCTTGCTGGGCTGCCTGCTCCACGCTAACCACCACATCGCCGAGCGGGATTTCAGGCATAGGTGCCATGGGAACTTCCGCTGGGAAGCTTAGCACATCGGTGGGAGCGTTGATGCCGCGATAGCGAGCATTGAGCGACGCTATCTCGTCATTCGTGGTGAGCCAGACGCTAACTTCTATTTTGGGATCAAATAGAATCCCCCCACTCCCTGCCCCCTCTCTCCCCTTCCTAAGGGGGGAGAGGGTTGGGGTGAGGGGGGATTCGCTCCGCACCACACCTGCGGGGCGAATATTCTCGGCATCTCGCTCGCTCTTCAGCACCTGCTCTACCAGACAGCGAATTGCCTGCGGTATCGCTTCGTTTCGCAGCCATTGGAGAGCCGATTCCAGAGCGGGTTGGTTTGAAAGAAGAGCGGTAAGGAGCGGGTCGGCTTCGGCTGCGCTGCCAACCGACACTACAATTTCAGGGCAGGTTTCCCACATAGATTGCTTCACTCTCCGGTCGAACACTGTGATACTCCACCCGGCGGTGGCGCAGAGCAACCAGCACACGCACGAACGCCTCCTCAATTAGTTTAAGGTCACGAAAAGTGAGGGTGCTTTCGTCCAGTTGACCGTCTTGCCGACGCATCTCGATAAGCTCATGCACATAGCTGGTGAGTCGTGCTGGGGTGGGGTTCTCTAAGGTGCGCGTGGCAGCCTCCACCGTGTCTGCCAACATCACGAGTGCCGCCTCGCGCGTCTGCGGTTTAGGTCCGTCATAGCGGAAATGCTGCTCCAGCACAGGATCGTGCCCCTCACCCACTGCTTGATGATAGAAATAGGTAATCAGGGAGGTGCCGTGGTGTTGGGCGATGATGTCGCAGACAGCGGTGGGCAAGCGATGCTGGCGCGCCAGCTCCACGCCGTCGCGCACATGCGAGGCGATAATGCGGGCGGAGAGGGCGGGATTAATGCGCTCATGGGTGTTCGGACCCGTTTGGTTTTCGATATAGAAATCGGGGCGGGTCAGTTTGCCGATGTCGTGATAGTAGCCGCCGACTCGTGCCAGCAGCGGGTCAGCCCCCACTGCCAGCGCAGCCTCTTCCGCCAATTGCCCGACATACTGGCTGTGGAAGTAGGTGCCGGGGGCTTTGTCGCGCAGCTCGCGCAGCAGTGGATGCTCCAGCGAGGCAAGCTCCATCAACACCATCGGGGTTGCCAGCCGGAAGGGTCGCTCCAGCAAGGTCAGCCCCAGCCAGAAGAGCGCCATCGCACTGGTGCCACTTACCAGCCCCCAGAAACCCGCTGCACCCGCCTGCAGCCAGTTCCCATGCTGATGGAGCTGGGCTGCGAGGGAGCCGAGCATCAGCAGCGCGCTCACGAGTGTGCCCGCGAGCAATAAATCGGTGCGCTGGCGCATCGGATACACCACAAAAATCGCGCTCCAGCCCACCAGCCCCACGAGGCTTGCCGTTAGAATGGGCAGCTCCAGCGCGACCGCCACACCACTGAGCAGCACAGTAAAAGTCAGCACCGCCAGCAGGGGATGGATCAGCACGCTGAGCATCATGCCGCCTGCCAACAGCGGGGCAAAAGCAAGAAAGCCACGCTCGCTACCCAGCACTGGCTCATGCGCCAACGCCGCCACGACTCGCACTCCCATCAGGCTTGCCAAACCAATCAGCACCAGTAGCAGCAACCCAACCTCACGCATGCTGGGCGCAATAGGCGAGCGCAGCGACAGCCCTGACGCGCGGGTCAACCCAAATTGGCGAACGAAAAGGCTAATCAGACCCAGCTGCGCCAGGGCAATCAGCGTGCGCTGCAACCACTGCTGGGGCAGAGCGGTAATCTCCCCGTTCAAGACGGTCAGTGCAATCCAGCTCAAGAGAACCGCCACCAGCAGTTCCCACCGAACAGGAATCGTCATCCCTTTGCGGGATGCCGTTCGGAGGCTGCTGGTACTGCGACCCCGCTTTAGAGCCGCCCAACCGATGCGCATCGCTTGCTCTATCGCCTCACTTTTTGCGTCGGCGCTGCTTCTGGCGCCGACGCCGCTCGCTGGGCTTCTCATAGTGGGTGTGCCGCTTGTACTCCTGCAGAATCCCACTCTGCTCCAGCAGCTTCTTAAAGCGCTTGAGTGCGCTATCTATCGACTCGTTCGGACGAACCTGTACATGTGCCAATTCCTCTTTGCCTCCTTCCTCCTTAGAGATTTTACCCTACGATTCACCTCTTTCCACAATTCTCCTGCTCGAAGCGCCCCGGGACAGGTCACCCAATGCCCACTTCCTGCACCAGGTTGCGTGCTGCCACCACTGAGTCGGCAAACACCTGGAGGGCAAACTCGGCTTGCTCGCGGGTCATAATGAGCGGTGGTTCCATGCGGATGACTTTCGGGTTGTTCAGGGTATAGGCAGCGATGACGCCTCGCTGAATCATATTCGTGATGGTCAGCTCGCCGAAATCGGGTTCATGGAACTCAATCCCAATCATCAGTCCGCGCCCGCGCACTTCCTGGATGAAGTCGGGATATTCCGCCTGCACCTGTCGTAAGCCGTTCAACAGCGCCGTGCCCACTACTTGCGCGTTCTCCACCAGTCCTTCCTCCTCGATGACCTGCAGGGCTGCCAGTCCTGCGGCACATGCCAGCTCATTCCCGCCGAAGGTGCTGGTATGCAGGAGCGGGTTATCCCCGAACATAGCGTTCCAAAGCGGCTCGCTGGCAGAGAAGGAGCCGATAGGAAGCACGCCTCCGCCCAGCGACTTCGCCAGTGTCACGATGTCGGGTATCACGCCCGTATGGTCTACGCCCCACCATCGCCCTGTGCGCCCCAGCCCTGTTTGCACTTCGTCGGCAATCAGCAGCGCACCGTAGCGGTCGCAAAGCTCGCGCAGACGCGGCAGGTAGTCGTCGGGTGGAATACGAATGCCACCCTCACCCTGGATAGGCTCCACTATTACGGCTGCCGTATCGTGGTCGATGTGGGCAGCCACGGCGTCAGCATCGCCAAAGGGCACATGGATGCAGCCGGGCACCAGCGGTTCGAACGGCTTGCGATACACCTCGCGCCCACTGACACTCAAGCTCCCCAGGGTCTTGCCGTGATAGCCGCCCAGCGTCGCGATGAATTTGGTGCGTCCTGTGGCTTTGCGTGCCAGTTTCAGCGCGCCTTCCACCGCTTCCGCGCCTGAGTTGCAGAAAAAGGAGTATTGCAGATTGCCGGGCAATCGCTCAGCGAGGCGGGCAGCCAAGCGGGCTTGCGGCGCGTTGAACATAATCTTGCTCGGCATCGGCATCAGGTCGAGTTGGCGGCGTACCGCTTCCACCACCTTCGGATGGCGATGCCCCAGCGCGAACATGCCATACCCACCGAGGCAGTCCAGAAACCGTCGCCCCTGCGCATCCCAGATGTAGCATCCCTCTGCGTACCACTCTACATCCAGCCCAGCGAAGCGCAACACCTTCGCCAGCCCGGGATTCAGGTGGCGCTCGGTCAGCTCCGCAATCTCGTCGCTCAACTGCTGCGGCTGTTCAGGAAATGGAACTGCCATCGATCTGCTCCTGTTGGGGGATTATACCCTGCAGGATACTCAGAAGGCGAAATAATCCATACTGCTAAATCGGGCGTGCCCTCGATAAAGTTGGCAGGAATTGTGCCTTTGGGCAGGTGCAAGCATCCCATAATCGGCAAATGAGGTCGCCATCAGTTTTTACCCCTGACCATGATATCTTGTGTCTCGGGAGTTAGGATGTATGTATGCCGGTCGTGGGGTACAATGGGCACATGCAGTTCTATGGCGTCAAGGAACGTCGCATGGTGGAAGTGCCTCGTGAGCATGTGCGGGCGCACAAGTACGAACGCACCACGAAGTCAGGCAAACGGCAGGTGTGCTACGCCCTGAAAGCCAACTACAACGGGCAGCGACTCACACGATTTGTAGACGAAGCGACCTACCTGGAGTACCTGTCTAACGATGAGAAGGAGCGAGACTGGGATGAGATGTTCGCACGCTCCCAAGACCTGCTCGCGCATATGGCGGAGGAAGCATTGCGGGAGTATCATGCAGGAGGAACAACGCCGCTTTTCGAGGATGATGAATGAAGTCAAGGGCAACACCGAGCTTCTGGAACCACTATCACAAGTTGCCCCCCAGTGTTCAAAGAAGCGCAAAACGAGCCTATGCCCGCTTCCGACAAAATCCCAATCATCCGAGCCTGCGCTTTAAGAAAGTTCATACTGAGCAGGAAATCTACTCGGTGCGTATCACGGAAGATTATCGTGCGCTTGGCGTGCGAGAGGGTGATACGATCATCTGATTCTGGATTGGCTCACACGCCGATTACGAACGCCTGTTGAGATAGTTTGGGAGTTTGCCAGTGGTATTTGCGCTTGAAAGCATTGCAAGCGAAGCAGGTATTGTGGCTGTTTTTGGATACCAGATGAAGCGCGAATCAGCTTCCCAATCGCGCCTCGTATCGTGCCCGCTCGTAGGTCTGCTCGTAGACCGCCTGTAGGTCTAAGTAGACTTCGCCATCTTTGCGAAGCAGGGGGATAGGGATGGTGGGCATCGGCTCATCGCGCCGCCAGTGGTAGACCTCCACAGCGGGGCGATACTCGCTGCGCGACACGAAGGCGTAATAGTCGCCTTCGGGCAGTGGCTCCACCGTCGGCAGGCGTTCCCTCTTCAACAGCAGATCGATCTCCACCAGATGCACTGCGCTCTGCAGGATTTGCTCGCGTTTTCGCAGATACTCGTGCCTGCCGTCCGCGCCCACCCGCTTGTTCGCCGGCGAGAGCAGCTCGATCACCGTCACCAACTCCCGATTCGGCAAGGATACAATCGCTATGTAGCGTTCGCGTTGTTCGGTAGGCATCGGGAGAGTGAGAATAGTGGGTTCCGCGATGGCGGCGCGCGCGGATTGCGTCCTTGACTCGTCCTTCGCCTCGGTGTGAATCACGATATCGGGGCGGAACACCTGTCGGGCGGGTACAGGCTCCGTGTGTTCCACATAGATACGCTCCTCTATCTGAGCGGCATACTTCGGCAGCAGCTGCGGCATCAGCCACGACTGAATCGACACCATCATATTCGGGTGAAAATCATGCCATAGCTGCTCCTCGATTCGCGGATCCATCCTCAAAGGGCGCGATGCTGCCATACCTTATAGTTTACCCTCGCCCCTGTGGGTGTTCGACAAGATGGCTGCACTGGCTACTAAAGGGCACGAGTGGAGAGGCGATAGCGCATGTAGATAGCCAGCGCGTTCATGCTAAGCAGGAGAAGGAGCAGCACGATGATGCCCGCCGCCGCGTTCTGATGGAAGCCGGGCTGGGGACGCGAAATCCAGTCATAAATCTGCACGGGCAGCACAGTGAAGGGCGCGAAGAGACTGTTCGGCAGAGCGGCGATATACGCGAACGCGCCGACCACCAGCAACGGGGCGGTCTCACCTACCACGCGTGAGAGCGAGAGGATGACGCCCGTCAGCACGGTGGGCATCGCCACGGGCAGCACGGCGTAGCGCACCGTTTGCCAGCGCGTCGCCCCTAACGCCAGGGAGGCTTCCCGCAGGCTGCGTGGTACGGCACGCAAGCCCTCGCGCGCCGCCGTGATAATCACAGGCAACGCCAGCAGCGCCATCGTACACGCGCCCGCCAACAAGCTGCGCTCCATCATCAAGGTACGCACGAACACTTGCAACCCCAGCAAGCCGTAGATGACGGAAGGCACCCCTGCCAAATTGGTGATGTTAATCTCAATTAGGCGCGTCCAGCGGCTCCTGCGGGCGAACTCCTCCAGATAGATGGCGGCTCCCACTCCTATCGGCACCGCCATCGCCGCCGTCAGCAGCATAAGATAGAAACTGCCCACCAACGCTGCTTTGATGCCTGCCTGTTCTGGGCGACGCGAGGCGTACTCCGTCAGAAAGCTGACACCTAATCGCGCATAGCCATCGAGCAAAATCTTGAGCAGCAGCACGCTGAGCATCGTGAGGGCGAACAGCACCATCGTCGCCGCCACCACTTGGAAAATCATCTCACGCCGTCGCTCGCGGGCACGCCAGCGTATCGCCTCTGCCGTTGCGATGCTCATAGTCTCACTCCTTTGTAGCGCGCTCGAAACGCCTCGCTCACCAAGTTCAGAATCAGGGTGATGACAAACAGCAGCAGCCCCACCGCGAAGATAGTGTTGTATTCCAGTGTGCCGTGGGGTACATCGCCCATCGCAATCTGCACAATATAGGTGGTCATCGTTTCGATGGCACGCAGCGGATTGAAGGTAAGGGTGGGCTGCTGCCCGGCGGCAATCGCCACAATCATCGTCTCGCCCACAGCACGCGAGATGCCCAACAGAAACGCTGCCGAGATGCCCGACATCGCGGCGGGCACCACCACGCCCCAAGTGGTCTGCAGGCGGGTCGCCCCCAACGCCAGCGAGGCATAGCGCAGGCTGTTCGGCACCGCCGAGAGCGCGTCCTCGCTGAGCGATGCCACCGTCGGCAGAATCATGATGCCCATCACCAGCCCCGCGGAGAGCGCGTTAAAGCCCTCCAGCGCAGGAATAAACCGCTGCAAGAGGGGGGTGACAAAGGTGAGGGCGAAATAGCCGTACACCACTGTCGGGATACCCGCCAGCACCTCCAGCGTGGGTTTGATAACCCCCCGCATACGGCGCGAGGCATACTCACTAAGATAGACCGCCACAATCAGCCCCATCGGGGCAGCCACCGCTATCGCTATCAGCGTAGTCAGCAAAGTGCCCGTCACCAGCGGCAACACCCCAAACGACTTGGGGTTAAATAGCGGTGCCCAGCGCGTGCCCGTCAGAAACTCCCGCAACGACACCTGTCGGAAAAAACCCAGACTCTCACTCAACAGAATGAACACAATAGCAAAGGTGGTCAAAATGCCAACCAACGCGCAGAGAAAGAGGAAGGCAAGTGCGACACGCTCCTCAACGCGCACACGCCAGCGCACGCGAGGCGAGACGGGCACTCGCGCAACTACCTGCTCCCGGTTCGAAAGAGTGCCCTGTGCCGCCTGATAACCTGAGGGGGACGACGACCCAACTTCTGCCGCTTGACTCGGCGCAGCTCTATTTTGCGCCACTCTCGCCTGCCTCCTCGATGCGATAGAGGTCTTCCAGCTTTACCCCGGCTGGCGAGCCGTGTGCCCCGAACACGGAGCCGGTGATACGCTTCTCCACGCGCTGCTTCGCCAACTCATATACCTTTGCGGGCAGCGGAACATAGCCCACCTCTTTCGCCAGCGTCGCTGCATGCTCGATGTAGAACTTGACAAATTCGCGCACCTGCGGCTTCTCCAGCGACTTCACATTCACATAGATAAACAGCGGTCGCGAAAGAGGCTGATAGGTGCCGTTTATCACGGTCTCCTCGCTGGGCGGAATAGGTCCCTCGCCGTTGCTCGGATCCTCGTCATCGATGGCGACCGCCTTCAGTTTATCCTTGTTCTGCAGGTAGTACGCCAGCCCGAAGAAGCCGAGCGCGTTCTCGTTATTCGCCACCCCTTGCACCAGAATATTATCATCCTCGCTGGAGCTATAGTCGCTGCGACTGCTGTGTTCCTCACCCACAATGGCAGCGGTGAAGTAGTCATAGGTGCCCGAATCGACACCCGCTCCAAACAGCACCAGCGGGCGATTCGGGAAGCCGGGGCGGATCTGCGACCAGTTTTTAATTTTGTCGGTCGCGGCTGGCTCCCACATCTTCTTCAACTCCTTAACAGTCAGGTAATCGCACCAGGTGTTTTTCGGGTTCACCACGACGGCGAGCGCGTCGTAAGCGACGGGGATTTCGATGTATTCGATGCCATTTTTGCGGCACGCTTCGTCCTCCACTGCGCGAATGGGGCGTGATGCACCTGTGATATCGACCTCGCCGTTGGCGAATTTTTTGAAGCCGCCGCCAGTGCCCGATTTGCCCACAACGGGCATAGTGCCGGGGTACTGCTTCTGGAACTCCTCTGCTACCGCCTCCGAGAGAGGCAGCACCGTACTGGAGCCATCTACCACGATTTTGCCGCTTAGGCTACCTGTCGCGCCGCTGGACGCCTCGCCCGCCTTGCCAGAGGGTCGCCCACAGCCAGCAAGCAGCGCCATCGCAAACGCCATCGCAACGGCTAACCCAATCCAGAAAATGTCCTGCTTGCTCATCGTAACCTGATTGTAGGACATGTCGTGTTAAGGAATGGTTAAGACCTATGCGTTTGCCCTGTTAGCTCTTCTACCATTCAGGAGGAACCAGAAAAAATTCGCCGCACGGGGCGAGTGCCGTGCGGCGCATTCCATCTTTCCCTCGCGCAGGCAGAAGGGGAGAGGACCGAGGCTGGAACGAAATCGCCAGCCAACGATAGCGGCATGAAGCATACAACACCCTTTCTTAAGGCGTGGTTAAACCCCTATTAAGAGCATGTTAGAGCAGGAATCGGGCAATCCGCTGCGAATCACATCTCTATGCAAGCCACCATTTTCTGGGCAGGTATAGGTCTGATGACGCTAGCAATCGGCGCAATCGCTCAACCTACGGAGCAGGAGAAGATGAGAACAGACGCGGATAAAAAGCGCATGCTAATCGTCACCCATACGGCAGGCTTTCGCCACACCGACTCCATCGAGGTGGGCGAGAAGATATTGGCGGAGCTGGCGCAACAGAGCGGACGCTTCACCGTCGACTACTGTCGCACAGCAGACGATGTGAAGAAGATGCTTACTCCACAGTATCTCAACGAGAACCGCATCGACGGGGTGATTTTCCTTAACACGACCGGCGATATCGGCATTCCCGACCTGAACGCCTTCCTCAATTGGCTCAAAACGGGCAAAGCCTTTATCGGCATCCACGCCGCCACCGACACCTATCACAACCGCCCCGAATATCTCGACATGATTGGGGGCGAGTTCGCCTATCACGGGCGACAAACGAAGGTACGAGCGAAGGTGGAAGACCGAAAACACCCCGCAACGGCGCACCTTGACGCCGAATGGGAAATCTTCGATGAAATCTATATCTTTAAACAGAACAATCGCGACAAGGTGAAGGTGCTGCTGTCGCTGAACCATCATCCAGATGACGGCACGCCCGAAGCGGGCAAGCCGGGCGACCATCTGCTGGCGTGGTGCCGCGAGTATGGCAAGGGGCGCGTGTTCTATACCGCGCTGGGACATCGCGTCGATGTGTGGCAGAACCCCGACTATCAGAAACACCTGCTGGGCGGCATTGAGTGGGCGTTGCGCCTGCGGTAAGAGAGTGAGTCGCTATGAATCGCATCGTGGTCAAAAGCCCTGCGGATGGCAGCATGCTGGGTGAGGTGGAGCCGACCCCACCTGAGTTGATCCCGTCGATGGTGGAGCAGGCGCATCGTGCTTATCTGGAGTGGCGCCAGACCCCCTTACGCCAGCGCGCCGAGATCCTGCGCCAGTTGCGCCGCCTGCTGCTGAGGGAGCGTGCCACCATCGCCGAGCTGGTGGCGCG
>OGCH01000279.1_pt1 | contig 30316 bp, 34 predicted proteins | sample 1570111 | NCBI WGS metagenome assembly OGCH01 (sample SAMN03436243, study PRJEB24508) | hot springs metagenome | biome: Desert Springs; feature: Hot Springs; material: Water | place: USA: Great Boiling Spring, Nevada | collected 2008-12-01 | depth 0 m m | reverse complement strand
CGCAAGATCCCGGTGAGGCCGCTAGTTTTTTGCACCCCCCCTCGTAATCTTTAGGCGCAATGGAATGATTTGGAAAAGTTTGAAGAGGTCATCCACGTGTTCCTGAGGGGTGTGGTGAGGAAGGCCGAGCTTTTCGCAGACGTAGTCTTCCAAAATTCGCACGCAGATTTCCTGAGCCAAGTCTTTTCGAGGGTCGGTGGAGTCGAAAAGCTCTGGCAAGGCCTGGTTCAGAGCGCCACGGAGAAGTTCATGGACAAAAACGAGGAGCGTTTGGTAACCCCGCTCTTCCACTTCGGCTGGTTCTAGGCTTACCTCCACCATCCGCTCCACCTCGGCCACAACCTTTTTTCCAAGAGGGCCGAAAGCTTCGTAGTTTTAGGCATGTTTTTTGGCCCAAACCCGGCGCTTTCCATCTTGTCTTACAAAAAATTCTTCGACTGCGAAGCCTTTGAGGAGTTCGTGTATTTCCTCGTTCGTCCAAAAGCGCCAGAGCATGCGGTCCCTTCTTCCTCCGAGAAATTGCCAAGTTCCGTCGGGAAAAACTAGATGCGGATACCTTTCGTCCTCCGCATCGGGCGGCCCGTCCATTCCCAAAAGAAGAAGGCCACCGGGCCGAAGAACGGCATAAATTCGGCGCATGGCCTCCTCCGCTTCTTCTTTGAACATGTGGTCCAAAACGAAATTGGCGATCACGGCATCGAAAACCCCATCGGTGGGCAATTCCTGAGCTGGACACACGAAAGCCTCGATGGGGAGCCCCTCTTCTTCCGCCCAGGCCCGCAGATGCTCCACCGCCACGGTCGAGATCTCCACGGCGGTCACGTGGAATCCAGCCCTGGCTAGGGCCACGCTCAAGTGGCCCCTTCCGAAACCTACATCGAGGATGGTTTTCACCCCAGCTTCGCGCAGGCGCTCCAAAAGCCAAGACCAATCGCGATCCGCCAGCGAACGGTCAGGCGGAGTCTGGAAAAACATTCGTTCCCAAACGCGCGCTTGTTCCTCAGGATGGCTCTTCATCGTCCCCAAACGGGATCGGCCGGGGACCGCAATATCCGCCCGCGGCTTCGGAGAGTTCGCTGTACCCAAAAGAGTGGTTATAGGCTTGGACTTTGTACCAATACCAGGTGGCTGGCCTCACGTTGCTGTCGAACACAAAGGTTTCCTCGACGGAATGGGCCACGACGGTGTGGTAGCTTCCATGCTCCACGAGGTCACGAAACACGGTATATTCGGTGGCGCCGGGAACGGGATCCCAAGAAACGCGGATCTTGTCCGGAAAATCTCCCCTGGTAGCCTGCACATTTTCCGGAGCAGGTGGACGGCCGGCGTAGCCCCGCACGGGCGCGGATTCCGGACCGCAGCCAACGGCATTGCAGGCCCGAACTTTGTACCAATACCACTTCCCCTGGTTTTCCGTCCCTACTCTATCCGTAAAGCTCGTGCTTCCCGTGGAATCCAACGGCTCGTAGGGCCCTTGAGCTACAGGGGCCCGGCGAATTTCGTAGTATGTGGCCCGCTCCACCGGATCCCAGCGGAGGACAATGGCTTCCCGCTCTTCTCCCGCGCTTGCGCGAACTTCCGGCGCACGGTCCGGCGGAAGAACGGGCACCTCTTCCAAAAGACCGCACCCCGCGAGGAGAAGACCTCCCAACACTAGAAGCGCTGTACCTAGTGGCCTTTTCATTTTCGCCCTCCTTCCCCCAAAATTTCGAGAAGCCCTTTTTCGCACATTTTAAGCTCCGCCAAAAGCTCGGGCTCGCTCATTCCCAAAAGGGAAAGAACCTCGTTTTGCAGGGAGGAAATGAAAGAAGCCCCAGCGCGGATCTCCTCGCAAAATTCCGGATAACGTCGCAAAAGGGCGGAAAGGCGGCGGCGGAACCCCACCACCTCTTTCCCTTCCACGAGCTTGTCCGCCAAGAACACGAGCTTTTCCTCCCAACTCCTGGGGAGGCGTTCGGGATGAAGGACGTGGCGTTTGGCGATCTCTCCGAGCTTTGGGTAGCCCAGTTTTTCCAGGATCTCTGCGGCCCGCTCGCCGTGGTTGTTCCCCTCTTTTAGGGACCAGATTTTGTCCAAGTCGTGCAAAAGCCCGCCCCGGTGGACGAGAAGGGGATCGACAGGAACGCCTTTCTCCCGCAGCCTTTCCGCAAGAAAAAAGCCCACTGCAGCCACCGCCGCGGAATGTTCCACCACGTTCTGGGGCACCCCGTGATCGTGGAGAATCCCGAGGCTTTCCTCGAGGTCAGGAAGCTCGAATTTCCAGGGCTTTTCAAAGTCTTCGGGTTTGTGGAGCTCAAGGTCGTGGAGGGGATGGATTTCCGGGCACCTTTCCCCTTCGAAATTCGCCCATACCGCGCGGAACCCTTTTCCTTTGGCCCACCGAATCCAGCCGTAATCGGTGGAAATCAAGACCACATCGTCCTTTTTCTCGGGCCGAGGAATTTCCTCTGGGTCCAATATGAGGGGAAAGCACAAAAGGAAGGTGGGCTCTGACCTTCCGGCGCGAAGCAGGGCCTTCGGCTGAGGTAAATGCGCGACAGCTTCGAGAAGAGAAGCAGGAGAGGCCGAAGGAACAAGAAGCACTAGTCCTCCCTTCCGCAGGGGCAGTGACGCTCTTCGGGTATACGCAATAACGCTAGCTCCAAAAGCTTTCCCAATTTCGGCAAGCTTTCCTCCATGACCTTGGTCACATGCCCGTGGGAGACAGGCTCTTCGCCCCACACGTCCAAATCCGTGACCACAGCGATGGTGGCGTAACAAAGGCCAAGTTCCCGCGCGAGAACGATTTCCGGAACGAGGGTCATGGAAAGGAGGTCTGCACCAAAAACGTCGCGAAAGAGCCGGGATTCCGCGCGGGTGGAAAACCGCGGCCCCTCAAAGACAAGAACTGTCCCCTTCGGATGAGCCCTAAGGTCCAGCTCCTGGGCGGCTTCCCAAAGGATTTCTCGGAGCTCCGGACAGAAAGGATCAGCCATGGCAGTATGCACCACTTTTGGACCATCGAAGAAGGTGGAAGGGCGGCTTTTGGTCCAATCGAGGAATTGGTCAGGAAGAACGATATCGCCCACCTCGTAATCTGCACGAAGCCCACCCATGGCGGAAAACGCGAGGATTCTGGAAATCCCGAGCGCGTGAAGAGCCCAGATGTTCGCCCGGTAAGGGACTTGGTGCGGCGGGATTTGGTGGAGCGGGCCGTGGCGAGGAAGGAAGGCGATTTCTATGCCCTTCACCTTCCCCATCATAAGACCAGGTGAAGGAAGGCCGTAAGGGGTGGCTTTCTTGATCTCTTGGGCCTCGGAGAGAAGCCCAAGACGATAGAACCCCGACCCACCGATAACGCCGATCCGCGGGGTCATGGCGAAGTAGTTTAGCCGATGGAACTTGTTTGGATGCTTGACAGGTTTGTCGGGGGCCGCTAGGATTCACCAATGGTTCTTCTCCCTTCCCTTCGAGTTGAGGCCGGCTCGCTTCCTGAGGGCGTCCTTCTTCCCGGAGATCCCGGCCGAGCCGCCCGCATCGCCGAGCGCCTGGAGAAACCTGAAGAGCTCGCAAAAAATCGGGAATTCCATTCTTACCGAGGGCTTTGGAAAGGCGTTCCCGTGGGCGTGATCTCCACAGGGGTGGGAGCGCCGGGAGCCGCCATCTGCGCGGAGGAAGCCATTCGCGCCGGCGCAAAAATCCTCATCCGCGTGGGAACTGCGGGTTCCCTCCAAGACCACGTCCAGGATGGGCATCTCGTGGTGGCCCTCGGTGCGGTCCGTGCTGAAGGAACTACACCTCGGCTTCTTCCCCTGGAGTTCCCCGCTTTGAGCGATCCAGAAGTTTCTGCCGCCCTTTGGGAAGAAGCGAAAAAAATGGCGTCGGATGTGCACCGAGGGGTTGTGGTCACCTTGGATGCCTTTTACCGCGGGGTTTTGGATTTGGGGCTCGATACGTACGCCCAAAGCGGGGCCTTGGCCGTGGAAATGGAATGCGCGGCCATTTTCTGCGTGGCCCAACTTCGTGGAGCCAAAGCTGGGGCGATCCTCGCCATCGACGGCGATGCCCGCCGCGCGGCCCTGGGCGACTATAATCCTCATCGAGAGGTGGTGCAGAGGGCTATCGACCTCGAAATCGGAGCGGCTTTAAACGCCCTGGCCCGCCTCTTGAAACATTAGGGGTGAAAGGGGGTGTTTATGCGGCGAGTCCTTTTGGCCTTAGGTCTTTTGGCTTTTGGGATTTTTGCCCACGCGGATTGGACCCTTCTCATTCTCCACACCAACGATGTCCACTCCCAGCTCGATAACTTGGCCAAAATGGCCACTTTGGTTGAGGAAATTCGCGCGCAAGCTCCGGATCTTATTTTCCTTCATGCGGGTGATCAGTTCCTCGGAACCCTCTATTTCACCGTGCATAAGGGACTGGCGGACGCTGAGGTTTTGAATTTGCTTTCGGTTTCGGCCATGGCTTTGGGAAACCACGAGTTCGACGAGGGCCCGGCTGGGCTGAGCAGATTTGCTGACGTGGTGCGTTTCCCCCTCCTCTGTGCCAACTGCGACGTGACGCGGGAGCCTCTCCTTTCTGGAAAAATCATGCCCTACACCGTTTTGGAGATCGCGGGCGAGAAGGTCGGGGTCATCGGGGTCATTACCCCGGATACCGCTTGGTCTTCGAATCCTGGCCCGAACGTGACCTTTACGGATCCCGCTCTTGCTGTGCAGCAGAGCATTTCCGACCTTTCCGCGCAAGGAATCGATAAGATCGTGGTCCTGAGCCACCTCGGTTGGGACAAGGATTTGGCCCTAGCCCAAAGTGTGGCCGGGATTGACGTCATCGTGGGCGGCCACTCCCACACCTTGCCCGCCGTCTACCCCACGGTGGTGGAGAGAAAACTCCTCAACGTGAACAAGGCCGCGCAGGAAGAGCTCGAGGCCCTTCCGGGAATCGGCCCCACCATTGCCAAAAGGATCATCGAGTGGCGGGAGACCAAAGGACCCTTCCAGAAAGTAGAGGATCTCCTCCAGGTTTCGGGCATCGGGCCCGCGCGGCTTGCGGCCATCCGGAACCTCGTGACGGTGAGCGATGAGCCTGTGCGGACTTTGGTTGTACAGGCCGGGGAGTACGGCCAATACCTGGGCCGGCTTTCCGTGACCTTCGATGACGCAGGCCATGTTATTTCCTGGGAAGGCGAGCTCATCCCCACAAAGGATTTCGCTCCCCATCCCCAGGTGGAGGAAAAGCTCGCGACTTTCCGCGAGCCCATCGAGGCCTTGAAGCAGAAGGTGATCGGTGAGACCCAAGTGGAGCTGGTGGGCGAGCGGGCCTTGGTGCGCACCCAGGAGACAAATCTCGGGAACCTCGTGGCGGACGCCATGCTTTGGAAGGCCAAGGTCGCGGGCGCCCAAATCGCTCTTTGGAATGGCGGAGGAATCCGCGCCTCTTTGCCCGCCGGACCGATCACCTTCGGCGACTGCATGGCCATTCTGCCTTTTGGGAACTACCTTGTAGTTTTGGAGCTCACCGGAGAACAAATTTGGCAGGCGCTGGAGAACGGGGTTTCTATGGTGGAGAGGACCGCCGGCCGCTTCCCGCAGGTGGCGGGCTTGCGCTTCGTGTGGGATCTTGGTCAGCCTGTGGGCTCGCGGATCCTCTCCGTTGAGGTCTTCCAGGATGGCGTCTGGCAGCCCCTCGATCGCACCGCCACGTATCGTCTGGCCACAAGCAACTTCCTCGCCGCGGGCGGCGATGGCTACACCATGTTCCTGGAGGCCAAAAACGCCTGGAACCTGGGCTTCGTGGACTACGAAGTCCTCGCGGAATACATCCAGGCCCATTCTCCGGTGGCTCCGCAGGGGGAGGGCCGGATCGTCCGGAAATGAAAGGGGGTGAGAGCTGCGGAAAAAAGCGTAGGCCCTGGAAGAGAAAAAGTTCCCAAGGAGGTGCGGCATGAAAAAGTTGCTTCTTGCGGTTTTAGCGGTATTGGTGTTGGCTTTGGGTGGCTTTGCCCAAAAGAAGATCTGCCTCTATTTCGACCAGACCGGGCCTGGCGACTTGAGCTTCAACGACATGGCTTTGCTGGGCGCCCAGCGGGCAGCCGAAGAGTTTGGACTGGAGGTTGTCTACACCACGGCCGCAAGCCCCATCGAATTCCTCTCTGACCTTTCCATGCTTGCCGAAAGCGGCGAGTACCTGATCATCATTGGGGTGGGCTTCCTCCTCTTCGACGCCCTTCCTGAAGCGGCGCGTTTGTATCCTGATCAGAAGTTTGGGTTCGTGGATGGGCCGAACTTCGGGTTGCCCAACATGATCGGGCTCCTCTTCCGCGAGCAGGAGGGCGGCGCGCTTGCGGGAGTGGTGGCGGCGCTCACTGCCATTGCCTACGGCGACCCGGCAGTGGGGGCAGTGGCCGGAATGGAGATCCCGCCTGTTTGGCGCTACGAGGCTGGATACCGCTTCGGTGCCCACTGGGCCGTGGACTGGTACAAGAAGCACACGGGCAAGGACGCGAGCATCCGGGTTCTCGTGACTTATGTGGGGCGGTTTGACGACCCGGCAGGAGGGAAGGTGGCCGCTGAGGCGCTCCTGCGGGCCGGCGCAAGGAACATCCTCGGCATTGCTGGGGCCACCCACCTCGGGGTGTTCGACGCGGTGGAGGAAGCCGGCCGGGCTGCTGGGCTCAAGTATGGACCGCCCTTCGGCTACGGCGCGGATGCCGCCCAGGAATACATCAAGCCCGGCTTCATCCTCGGCTCTGCTCGCAAGCGCGTAGATGTCGCTGTCTACGAAGCGGTGAAATGGGCCTTGGGGGATGAGCCTGGTTTTAACCTCGTCCTCGGCTTGGCCCAGGAAGGCACGGGGTTCAGCACCGAGGAGGACATCGTGACCTTCGTCAACCTCGCGGTGAAGGCGGGCTATCCTCTGGCCGCAGCTCCTGAGGAGGTGATCGCCCGGATCCTCGAGGCTCGCCAGAACGTGCCTTACTTCGTGTGGCAGGGTTTGGGTGAGTTCATGGGCCTTCTCCGCGCAGGGGCTATCAAACTTCCCGAGGCCGACACCGCTGAGCAGATAGATGCGGTCCGCAAGATGTACCCATGAGCTTTCAGGTAAGGGGGCCAGCTCTTAAGCTGGCCCCTTTTTCATTCGTAAGCGATGGAAAACCTGATTGAGGCGCGCAAGATCACGAAGATCTACACCGACGGCACGGTAGCCCTGCGGAACGTGGACTTTTCCGTTCGTCCGGGTGAGGTGATGGGGCTTTTGGGTGAGAATGGCGCAGGAAAAACCACGCTCACCAAAATTCTCTCCGGCCTCCTTTCTCCCACGACGGGCACCGTTTTCTGGAAAGGGAAACCCACGAGGTTTTCCTCCCCGCGGGAAGCGTTGTTGGCTGGTATCGGCATGGTTCATCAGCACTTCGCCCTGGTGGGCCCCTTCACAGGTCTGGAGAACATTGCCCTGGGCGCCGAGGGAGGCTCTCTTCTTTCTCCGGTGCAAACCAAACGTATCCGCACAAAGGTCGAGGAGATCATGAAAAGCACCGGGCTTCAGGCTCCTTTGGATGTGCCGGTAGAGGACCTCCCGGTGGGCGTGCAGCAGAGAATCGAAATCCTCAAGGTTCTCTTCCGCGAGGTGGAGCTCCTTATCCTCGACGAGCCCACGGCTGTGCTCACCCCTCAAGAGGTGGAGGAGCTCTTCGTTGTCCTCAGAAATCTTGCCGAAAGCGGGAAAAGCGTGATTTTCATCACCCATAAGCTCAAAGAGGTGCTGGCTGTGGCGGATCGCATCACGGTCCTCCGCCGCGGTGAGCTTGTGGGGGTGCGCCGGGCAAGGGAGACCACCGCGGAGGAGCTGGCCCAGCTCATGGTGGGCCGGGAGATAGGGACCGTGAGGAGGCGGGAGGCGCGGCCCCTGGGGCCGGAGGTCCTAAGGGTGCGGGATCTCGTTGTCCCAGGCCCAAGGGGCGAGCTTTCTGTGCGGGGCGTTTCCTTCAGCGTGCACGCCGGCGAGATCCTGGGAATTGCAGGGATCCAGGGAAACGGCCAGACGGAGCTGGTAGAGGCCCTGGTGGGCCTTCGGCCCTGGAAGGGCCACGTGGAGCTCAATGGGCGAAGTTTGGCCGGGCTGAGCCCGCGGGAGATCTCGGCCTTGGGTCTTGCCCACATCCCCGAGGATCGCCATGGGATGGGCCTCTTTTTGGACATGACCGTTGCGGAGAACAGCATCGCCGGAAGGCTTTCCGCTTTCCAGGGTTTTCTGGGCCGCCTGCGCTGGTCCAGCATTTTCCGGTTCGCCCAGGACCTCATCGAGCGCTTTTCCATTCAGGCCCGCAGCCCCCGGGCGCCCGCGCGCTCCCTTTCCGGGGGGAACCAGCAGAAGCTTGTGGTGGGCCGCGAGCTCAGCAAGTCCCCGAGAGTCCTTATTGCCAACCAACCTACCCGGGGACTGGATATCGCCGCTACCCAATTTATCCGGGAGCTTCTCCTTCGGCTGCGCGATGAGGGGATGGCCATCCTCCTCGTCTCCGCGGATCTCGACGAGATTTTTGAGCTGGCGGATCGGGTGGCGGTGATGTACCGCGGGACCTTCACGGGTGTTCTGCCGGCGGAGGAGCTGGACCGGGAGAAGGTCGGGCTCCTCATGGGAGGTGTCACGTTGGAGGAGGCCCGGGGATGAGATCTCTTCTGGAAACCATAGCTGCCCTTCTTTTGGGCATCCTGATTGGCGCGGCCATCATGGCCCTCTGGGGACGGGACCCGTGGGCGAGCTACGCGGCCCTCTTCCAGGGCGCTTGGGGTAATGCCCGCGCTTTGGCGAGCACCGTGAGCCGCTCCCTCCCCCTAGTCCTCACCGGACTCACCTTCGCCGTGGGTGTGCGGGCCGGGCTTTTCAACATCGGAGCCCAGGGCCAAATGCTCATCGGCGCGGTTACAGCCCTGAGCGTCGGACTTTTAGCCCTCCCTCCGGGAATTCATTTGGCGTTGGCCCTCGTGTTTGCGGGGATTGCCGGGATGGTCTGGGCCTTGCCAGTGGCCCTCCTCAAGCTCCTCCGGGGCGTGAGCGAGGTCATCTCCACCATCATGCTCAATTGGGTGGCCCACTGGCTCACCCTGTTTTTGGTGGTCCGGAAACTCTCCGACCCTGTTCGCGGCGAGCGCACTTTCCAGGTTCCCGTGGGCATGCGCTTCCCCGTGATCCAGGGCGAGCTTACTTGGGCGATCGCCCTGGGCCTCGTGGCCTCTTTCTTCCTCTTCTGGTTCCTCTGGCATCACGCCAAGGGGTATGAGATCCGGGCCTCGGGCCTTAACCCCCGAGCGGCGCGGGCAGCGGGGATCTCCGTGTCCCGCTCGCTCCTTTGGGCGATCTTGCTGGGAGGGGTTTGCGCCGCCTGGGCCGGAGCTATCCAGGTCCTCGGCCGCTTCCCCTACGCCATCACCAGCGATCTCGCGAACCTCGGGAACCTGGGCTTCGACGGAATTGCCGTGGCGCTTATAGGCCGCAATCATCCTCTGGGCGTGCTAGCCGGGGCCTTCTTTTTTGGAACTTTGGCCACGGGCGCGGCCCGCATGGGCCTTCGGGGCATTCCTCTGGAGATGATCCAGATCGTGCAGGGCGTGATCGTGGTCTCCATGGCCGCGCCGGAGGCGTTTCGGCTGGTCCGCCTCCGGCGGAGAAGGGGAGGGACATGAAAATCCTGCTGGATATCCTTCCTGTGGCCCTCAGGGCAATGATGCCCATAACGCTGGCTGCCGTGGGCGAGATCGTCACGGAGTGGAGCGGCGTGGTGAACATCGGCCTCGAGGGGATCATGACCCTCTCCGCGTTCCTTGCGGGGATCGGGAGCTGGGCCACGGGAAGTCCGTGGCTTGGGCTTTGCGCGGGCCTCCTCACCGGGGCCTTCATCGGCCTAATCCATGGCTTCATCGCTATAAAGCTCCGCGGGAACCAGGTTGTAAGCGGGGTGGGCATCAACCTCCTGGGGATGGGCGCGGTGGGCTTTGGTGCCTGGGTTCTTTGGGGAGCCAAGGCGCCCATGCTCGATCAGCGCTTTTGGATCCCCGGAATCTCCCTGTTCGGTGTGAGCTTTAGCCCGTTTGTCTTCATCACCCCCGTTGTGGTAACCCTCACCTGGGCCATGCTCACCCGCACCGCCCTGGGGCTGCGGATCCGCGCGGTGGGAGAGAACCCGGTGGCGGCGGACGTGGTGGGCGTGAATGTGGAGGGGCTCCGACTGTTCGCAGTGGTTTACGGAGGAGCCTTGGCGGGATTGGCGGGCGTCTTCCTGAGCCTGGACTGGTTGCATACCATCAGCCCAACCCTTCCCGCGGGCAGGGGCTTTATTGCTTTGGCCAACGTGGTGTTTAGCAAACTCAACCCGTTCCTGGCCCTCCTCGGCGGTTTTCTCTTCGGATACTTCGATGCTTTGGCCATTCATCTTGCCTCAGTGGCCGGTTTCGGAGGGGGTGTACCCTACCAATTCATGCGCATGATCCCCTATTTGGTCACCCTGGCGGTGGTTTCGTTCGCCATTGGCCGGGCCCGTTTTCCCGCGGCCTTAGGGCAGCCTTACCGAAGGGAATGACGTTTCGCCCAATTTTTTGGCAGGACGAAACGGTTTGCCTTTTGGACCAAACGCGGCTCCCCTGGGAAGAGAGGTGGCTTCGGCTCCGGTCCTGGGAGGAGGTGGCGGAGGCCATTCGGGCCCTACGGGTCCGGGGCGCCCCGGCCATCGGGATCGCCGCAGCCTACGCCTTGGTCCTTGCCGCCAAATACCCGAAAGGCGGCCGCACCGCGCACGAGGAGTTCCTTTTGGCTCTTGAAGAACTCCGAAAGACGAGGCCCACCGCGGTCAACCTCTTTTGGGCCTTAGACCGAATGCATCAGGTTTTTGAGGAAAACGCAAGTCGGCTGGATCTTCCGGAAATCCTTCTTCGGGAAGCCCTGAGGATTCACGAGGAGGACATCGCCGCCAATATGCGGATCGGGGAATTCGGGGCTGGGCTGCTTCAGCGCGGTTCCCGCGTGCTTACCATCTGTAATACCGGGGCTTTGGCCACCGGCGGCCACGGCACCGCCCTAGGCGTCATCCGCACGGCCTTCTCGCAAGGGAAAATCGAAATGGTTTACGCCTGCGAGACAAGGCCGGTGCTGCAGGGGGCTCGGCTTACCGCCTGGGAGCTTCAAAAGGACGGGATTCCTTGTAGGCTTATCGCGGATTTCGCCGCGGGCCTCCTCTTTTCCCGAAAGATGGTGGACGCCGTTTTGGTGGGCGCGGATCGCGTGGCTCGGAATGGGGATTTTGCCAATAAACTTGGAACCTACATCCTTGCCGTCCTGGCCCAGCGGCATAAGGTCCCGTTTTACGTGGTGGCGCCCTCCACAAGCTTCGATCTTTCCTTGGCCCACGGCGACCTCATCCTTATTGAAGAGAGGCCGGAGGAAGAAGTTTTGGCGCCTTACGGATGCCGATTCGCTCCCGAAGGCACCAGGGCCTGGAATCCCGCGTTCGACATCACCCCAGGAGGGCTTGTGACCGCATTCATCACGGAAAAAGGGGTGATCCGGCCGCCTTATGAGCACACGATCCCTGAGGCCCTTTCGGGCTAAGGTGGCCTGGGCCTACCGCCGCCTGGGCGAGCTTGGCCTCGTCTCCGGAAGCTCGGGAAACGTCTCCCTGCGGGTGGGAGAGGTCGTCCTCATCACTCCCACGGGTATCCCCTTTGATCGGCTGCGGGAAAGGGAGATCGTGGCCCTGGACCTTTCCGGACAGGTCTTGGGCCGGGGTTCCCCTTCCTCGGAGTGGCGGTTGCACGTAAGCATCCTTCAGGCAAGGCCGGATGTGCGGGCTGTGGTCCACACCCATTCCCCTTTTGCCACCGTTTTGGCTTCCTCGGGAAAAGAGTTTCCCGTGCTCCACGATGAGGGCCGCCTCCTTTTTGGGGAGAGGATCCCCATTTCTTCCCGGGCCCTTCCGGGGACTTGGGAGCTTGCCCGGGCGGCCGTGGCCGCGCTGGGCCAAGGAAAGGCCCTCCTCCTTTCCCGCCACGGCGCGCTTACGGTGGCGCCCAACCTTGCCGAAGCCCTGACCCTCGCGGAAAAGCTCGAGGAAGTCGCGAAAATTTACGTTCTTTCCCGCCTGCTTTAAGCGCGCGTTAGAATGGCCAAAGAAAGGAGGCTCCTTGACCACCGAGGAAATCCTTGCACTTTCCCTTTCTCTTGCGGGCCTTGCTGAGGTTCCCGCGGATACCGCCATCCATGTGCCAGGTAAATCCATTCGGCGCGTGCTGGCGGGGATTGATTTGGAAGGCCCGGAACTTCTTTGGGCCAAGTCCCAGGGGTTTGATCTTGTTCTTACCCATCATCCGCCCGGGGGCCTTTCCGCGCTCCGCTTTTGGCAGGTGCTTTGGCGGCACGTGGAGCTCATGGTGGCCTACGGGGTGCCGGAGGATGTGGCCCAGGCCGCGGCGGCGGAGCTTGTCCGCGAGCACCGTCCCTTGGATCAAGCCCGCAATTACCTGCGCCTCCCGGAATTCGCAAGGAAACTGGGGATCGCCTATATGAACATCCATACCCCGCTCGATGAAATCGGCCGAAAAAGGCTTGTCGAGGCCGTTTCGGAGCTTTCCCCAAAGGACAAAGTGGAGGATCTCCTCGCCCATCTTCGGGAAAAGTTCGGGGAGTTTCGCCACGCCGCCACGGAAATCGATGTCGTCTTAGGGAGCTCCCAGAATGCCCTGGGCAAGGTGGCGGTGATCCACGGGGCGGGCACGAACGGCGGCTACCCCGTGGCCAAGGCCCTTTACGACCACGGGGTGGATACGGTAATCTATATCCACATCCGGCCCCACGAGGCCCATCGGCTAGCCCAGGAGTACGCGGGAAAAGGCAAAAACTTGGTGGTAACTGGCCATATCGCTAGCGACTCCTTGGGCATCAATCCCTTTCTTTCCGCGCTGCGGGAAAGGGGGCTTTGGGTGGAAACGTTGGACATTGTGGCCCCGTAGACGATGATCCTCGCGGGAATTCGGTTTTTGCGGAGCTATCCGGATCTTTGGAAGCTCTTTTGGTCCAATGTCCTTTGGACCTGCGGTTCGGGTCTCTATTTCTTCGTTTGGCCCAACTACGTGCGGGATTTGGGCGGCGGCCCGCAGGCCATCGGTTATCTCACCGGCCTCATGTACGGGGTCATGGCCCTGACCCTTCTTCCCGGCGGGTGGCTGGCGGACCGTTTCGAGCGGAAGAAGGTGATGCTCCTCAACTGGGGGCTTGCCGCGCTCGCGCCCCTACTTTACGCTCGGGCCAAAACCTGGCCGGAGCTCATCCCCGGGGTCTTTCTTTACGCCCTCTTCTTCGGCTGGCCGGCCATGGAGGCCTACGTGGCCGACACTGTCCCGCCCGAGTCCTTGGGCAGGGCCTTCGCCCTCACCAACTCCGGCTACGCCCTGGGGGCTATAGTTTCCCCGATCCTCGGTGCCTCCCTCCTTGGGTTTTTGGGGATGCGCGGCCTTTTCCTTCTTGCTTTCTTTGCGTTTTCGGGCTCCACCCTCCTTGTCGGTCTCATGCGGAGCCAAAAGCCTGTTCCGGTGCCTCATTCCGATCCCGTGCCTGCTCCCCGCGGCCTCTGGCTTTGGGTGGGGGTGCTCATGCTCACCTCCGCGGCGAGCGCCGGGGCCCGACCTTTCCTTGCGCCCTTCCTCGAGGATCGGTTCGGGTTGGGAAGGGCTTTTATCTTGGCCTCCGGTGCCCTCCTCTCCTTTGGCGAATTTTTCTTAGCTTGGCCCTTAGGGCACGAAAGCGAAAGAAGCCCATCTCGGGCAATTTTTGCGGCGCTTTCTCTCTGCGCTTTGGGTTCGGCTCTTTTCCTTTGGCCTTACGGCTTTATCCCCGGCCTATTCCTCATGGGCACCGATCGCGTGGTCTATTCCCTTTTGCGCTCCATAATCGGTGCCCAAGTTCGGCTGGGCCGAGGAAAAGTTTTTGCGCAAACGCAAATTTTGGCCACAGGGGCGGAGGCCCTCGCCCCATTGGCCACCGGCTGGCTCTATGACCTTTCTCCGGAGAGCCCGTTCCTCCTCTTTCGCATAGTCTTTTCCTTCTTGGCCGTGTTCTTCCTATTGCGCCCCGCCGCTAGAATCTTGGGAAAGGAGGAACCTTGGATTTGGTCGTTCCGGATCTGGGAGAAGTGGAAGAAGTGACGCTTCTGCGCTGGCTTAAAGAGGAGGGCGAGGAGGTAGAAGTAGGGGAGGCGGTGGCTGAGGTGGAGGCGGATAAAGCCGTGTTTGTGATCGAGTCTCCCTCTGCGGGTTTCCTGCGCGGCCGCAAATCCCCGGGGACGAAAGTGAAACCGGGCGAGATCATCGCCCAAATTCTTCCGGAATGAGAAGGGCCTTGGTTTTGCGGTTGGGTCGGGTTTCCTACGGCCCGGTCCTTTCCCTCCAGCGGAAACTTCATTCCCTCCGACGTTTGGGAAAAGTGCCGGATCTTCTCCTCTCTCTGGAGCATGAGCCCGTGATCACCTTGGGCCGCTCCGCCCAAGAAAAGGACCTTCTCCTTTCGGAAGAGGAGCTTCACAAACTGGGGGCGGAAGTTTTTTTCGTGGAGCGAGGCGGGCAAGCCACCTACCACGGCCCGGGCCAGCTCGTCCTCTACCCCATTTTGCATCTCAGGGAGCTGAGGATCAGCCTTCGGGAGTACGTTGAAAAGCTCGAGGAAATCATGATCCGCACGGCCGCGGCTTTTGGGGTTTCCCTTTTTCGGCGTCCCGGCTATCCCGGTGCTTGGCACGCGCAAGGAAAAGTGGGGTTCGTGGGCGTTTGCGTGCGGGCATGGGTCACCTTCCACGGATTAGCCCTGAATGTGGACGTAGATCCCAACGGATTCCAATGGATCGTGCCCTGCGGCCTTCCCGGCCTTTCCGTGGTATCCTTATCCCAGCTTTTGGGGCGGCCTTTAACCGTGGGCGAGGTGGAGCCCATTGCCCTTCGGAGCTTTTCCGAGGTTTTTGGGCTTGAACTTTTGGAGCTTTCCGGAGACGAGGTGAAGGCTTGGTTAAGCCAGATTGGCTGAGGGTGGAAGTGGAGCCGAGCCCAGCCCTGGGGCGGATCCGCGCTTTGCTTGAGGAGCACCGCCTCTCCACGGTGTGCCAGGAAGCACGCTGCCCAAACCTCCCCACCTGCTGGGGAAAGGGCACGGCCACCTTCATGATCCTGGGAGAAATCTGTACGAGGGCCTGCCGGTTCTGCGCAGTAAAGCACGGGAAGCCCTTGCCTCCGGATCCCGAAGAGCCTGAACGTCTGGCCTCGGCCGCGAAAGCCTTGGGCCTTCGCTACGTGGTTCTCACCTCCGTGGATCGGGATGATCTTCCCGATGGCGGCGCTTCTCACTTCGCTTCCTGCATTCGGGCCCTGAAGGAGGCTGTGCCTGGCCTCCGCGTGGAGGCCCTCATCCCCGATTTCTCTGGAGACAAAAGGGCGCTTGAAACGGTAGTGGAAGCCGGGCCGGATGTAGTTGGCCATAATCTGGAGACGGTGCGGAGGCTCACCCCCACCGTGCGCGACCGGCGCGCGGGCTACGAGCTCTCCCTCTCCGTTCTTCGGATCCTCAAAGAACTATCCCCCAGGATCTTCACCAAATCCTCCCTTCTTTTGGGGCTGGGCGAAAGGGAAGAGGAGGTGGAGGAAGCCCTTTGGGATCTGCGGGAAGCTGGGGTGGATATCGTCGTTTTGGGCCAATACTTGCGGCCTACTCCCCGCGAGCTTCCTGTGGCCTGCTACGTTCCGCCCGAGGAGTTTGAGTCCTGGCGCAGGCGGGCCCTGGCGATGGGGTTCCGCGCCGTCCTCTCCGGGCCTTTGGTGCGCACCTCGTTTCGCGCTTCCGAGGTTTACGAGAAGCTTTTATGCGCGTCCTCATAGACCTTGCTTTTCGCGATCCTGCTTTGAACCTGGCGTTGGAGGAGGCCATTTTGGACGGGGTGCGGCGGGAGCTTTCCCCGCCCACTTTGCGCATCTGGCGCAATCCCCGCTGCGTGGTGGTGGGAAGGGGGCAAAGGCCCGAAGAGGAGGTGGATTTGGAGCTTGCGCGAAGGTGGCGCATCCGGGTAGTCACGCGTCCCTCTGGCGGCGGCACCGTCTACCACCACCCTGGAAACCTCCTTTTCTCCCTGTTTTTGCCCCTCACGGGAAAGTGGCGGTCCGTGCGGGAATCCCAGGAAGAGCTCTGCGGGCTCTTGGCGAGAACTTTGCAAGAGCGGTTCAAGCTAGCCGTGGAGGTGAGGGAGGGCGGGCTTTTCGTGGGCGGAAAGAAAATTTCCGGGTCCGCCCAGCTTCGGCGCGGCGCCCTCCTCCATCACGGGACTTTACTTTTGGCGCCGGATGTGGTTCCCATGGAGATGGTGTTGCGGGCCATGCAGCCCGGGTATGCGCCAAGCGGCGTAGCCTCTCGGCCAGCGCCGGTGGCGGATCTCTCTTCCATTTTGGGCCGGGAGGTTTCTCTAGAGGAGGGCGTGCGGTTGGTGCTTTCTGCATTTCGGCCGCTCGGAACTCTTCGGCCTTCTGCCATTTCCCTTCGGGAATGGGCCTTAGCCGACCAAATTTTGGCCCAATGAGGCCGCCCACGGAAGAGGATTTGCGCGTTATTGCCTGGCAACTTGGCCGTTCCCCTCGAGGTGTGCTCGCGGTTAAACCCTGTCCGTACGGCTTCCCCCAGGTCATCCTCAATACCCCCCTCCTTCGTCTCGCCTCCCCGGCCTCTCTTTCAGGAAGTCCTGTTCGGGATCTCAAAATTCACGATCTTTCTTCCCCAACTGGCGCTTCGGGCTCCCAAGGCCCTTCCTCTTTCTCTGGGCCTCTCCCCCCTCCCCCAGAGGGGGAGAGGGTCAGGGTGAGGGGGAAGGAAACCCTTGAGCCCATGCCCACGATTTTTTGGCTCACCTGCCCCTTTTTAGTGGAGGAGGTTTCGAAGCTCGAGTCCGCGGGCGGGGTGAAGCGCTACGAACGCCTTTTGGAAACCGATGCAGGGCTTTTTGAGGAGTACCTCGCGGCCCATCGGGCCTATCGGGAAATGCGCCTCTCCCTTCTTTCCCCGGAGGAGCTGGAGTACGCCAAAGGGAAGGGGCTTCGCTCCATTTTGGACTCCGGGGTTGCGGGGCTCATGAACCCCAAAAGGGTAAAGTGTTTGCATGCGCAACTCGCGCATTTTTTGGCCACTGACCAAAACCCCGTCGGCCGCCTTGTGGCCCAAGAACTCTCGGCTTTGGCTTGTCCAGACCAGCGGTGCGCCCTTTTTATCACCGGCGCGTAAACTCCCCCAGTGAAAGGAGGTTCCCATGCGGGAAATTCTGGGGTTTCGCCGGTTCACTACCCCGCTTGTCATCACCCTGCTCTTTTGGTTGGGATTGCTCGGCATCGTCATCGTGGGATTCGCCATCGTTTTCTATGAGGAGTCCGAGCCCCCGATTTCCGTGGGCGGGCGGATCGGAATTGCCATCGTATGGATCCTTTTCGCTTCGCTTCTTTGGCGGGTCCTCTGCGAGATGCCCATGGTTATCTTCCGGGGCTACGAAACGCTCGCGGAAATAAGGGAAACTTTGAAAAAGATCGAGGAGAAAGGGAGCCCCATGGCGGAATAAAAAGGGGCCTCCTGGGAGGCCTCTCTTCGTTTTGGATGCGCGTCCTCTTAGGGGTCAGCTTTAACCCTGGGCGGCTGGTTCACGTTGAGAACGGTGATCACCACCTGGTCCTCGGCCACCGCGCCACAGGCATCCACCACGCGCATGGTAGCAACCACTTTGAGGGGCTCGCACCCGTCCACTTCCGGCGCGATGAATACCGGGCACGGCGTATCCACTCCCAAGAGCTTTCCCGCGGTAACAGTCCAAAAGATCTGGATGGGGTCACCATCGGGGTCCCAAGCGCGGCCGAGGATCATAATCTGGCCACATTCGGGCACGGCGAGGTCCGGGCCGGCGTCGGCCACGGGCGGCCGGTTCACGTTACGCACAAAAATCCGCACGGTATCCCGGCTCTCCGCGCCGCAGATGTCTCGCACCAAAAGCACGAGCTCCACCACCTCGCCCTCGCACCTTTCGGTGAGGGGCGCGGTGAAGATGGGCGTGAGGCTATGTGGATCATCCAGGCTTCCGCGGCCGCAGGGAATGATCCATGTGACAAAAATCGGGTCGCCATCGGGATCACAGGCCCAGCCGGAAAGCCTCACCTTTCCGCCCTCATCCACCGCCAGATCCGGGCCCGCATCCACCGCGGGCGGACTGTTCACGTTGAGCACGTGGATCCAGATCGTGTCCTCAGCCTTGGCACCGCAGGCGTCCTCCGCCACCACGGTAATGGGGATAAACTCTCCCGCACAGTCCGCGACTAGTGGCGCGTAGTAGAGGGTCTCCAAGGCGTGCGGGTCGGAGAAAAAGCCTTTGGGCGCACGCCAAGTCACCTTCACCGGATCCCGATCGGGATCCTCCACATAAGCCCGAAGGAGGATGCTCTTCCCCTCCTCCACAGTTTTCGCTGGGGAGACCATGGGCGCCGGCTCTACCGTGGTCGGAGGCAAGGTAGGCAGGGGACAAGGCTGGCAGATTCCCTCGTCGTAGAGGAAGTTCTGGCCTGGCCCGCCGTCGAGTTTGTTGCAGCCCGGTCCGCCCAAAAGGACGTCACAGCCGGGGCCCCCGAAGAGGAGGTCGTTTCCGGCCTCGCCCTCCAGGCGATCGTCGCCCTCCTCGCCGTAAAGGATATCGTCGGCTGGTCCACCGAAGAGGAGATCATTTCCGGGCCCGCCCAAAATGAGGTCGCATCCCGGACCGCCCTGGATGAGATCGTCGTCTGGCCCACCGATGAGGAGGTCGTTTCCCTCAAACCCGAAGATTTTGTCGTTTCCATCTAAGCCCAGGATGAGGTCGTTTTCCGGTGTCCCAAACAGGATGTCATCGCCCGGGGTGCCCACGATAACCTTCGCCGGAGGGTTGGCGGCAAGGAAGCGGAGGATAACGTCCCACATGGGGTCGCAGGCCGGATAAGGAAGGTGTTCGAGGAGAAGGGCCACGATCTTGGGATCCACCCTGTACTTCGCCAGGCATTCGGGTATTTGGGGAGCAGGAACGGCGATCTCGATGAGGATCCCCGGGAGGGCCGTAGGTTCTGCAGCCAAAACGAACTTCCCGCCGCAGGTTTCCGCCAAAGCTCGTAAGGCTTCCTGCGCCTGGGCCTCAAGGGCGACCCCCACCACGTCCAGGACGTAGCCCTTTTGGCAAAGGTCCGCTACCACGGCTTTCGGGTCCCCACCGCAGGTTTCTTCTCCGTCCGTAAGGAGGATGAGGCGGGTGCCAGCGGGTGCAGCTAAAGCCGCAAACCTCAGGGACTCCGCGAGGGGCGTCCAACCCCGGGCCTTTAGCTCTTGGATTCTTGAAATGAGCGCAGCCCGTTCCGCGAAAGAATAGGTACGGAACGGGAAAAGAAGCTCAATATCCGCACAGCTTTTCTCCTTGGGTTCCGCGTACCTGTGGCCAAACACCACGAGCCCGAAAGAGGTATCCTCCGCCAATGCTTGGATTGTCTGGATCAAAGCTTCCTGGGCCCAAGCAAATTTCGTCTTTCCTCCAGCCCAAGGGTCATTCATGGAGTTAGAGGCATCGAGGATGAAGATATAGCCCGCCGGCCCGGCGAGGAGGCCCAGCCCCAACGCCACCAAAAACAGGACCAACCACGCCAATCGCATTATCGCCTCCTTAAGCCTCTGGGAGAGTATAGCGGGGAAATGCGTTCCGGTATGTTATGCGAGCTACACTCACCGAGGTTTGCGCAAAAACCGCCGGCCCCCTACCTCCTCCACCAAGCCCGAAAGCTCCAGCTCCAAAAGGATTTGGGAAACCTGGGGGTGAGATAGCCCAGTTTTGGCCACGATTTCCTCGATGGAAAGCGGCTCCAAAGAGATAAGCTCGTACACCCGCGCTGCCTCCTCTGAAAGCTCGGGCATGCGGGGCTTTGGGGAAAGCCTGGGAAGAGGGAGCATCCCTAACTCCTCGAGGATATCGTCCACGGAGAGCACGGGCTTTGCGCCCTCGCGAATGAGCCGGTTTGTGCCCGAGGAAGCTTCGGATGTGATGGGGCCAGGGACAGCAAGAACTTCCTTTCCTTGTTCCAAGGCGTAGTCAGCGGTGATGAGGGCTCCGGAGCGCTCCGGCGCCTCCACCACGACCACAAGGAGGGAAAGCCCAGCGATGAGGCGGTTCCTTCGGGGAAACGTCCACTGCGTACCCTCCATGTCCCAGGGGAATTCCGAAAGGACTGCTCCCCGTTCGGCGATCCTTCGCATGAGCTTTTCGTTCCCCGCAGGGTAAGGTTTTCCCAAACCCGTGCCCAAAACAGCGAGGGTTCGTCCGGAAAGGAGGGCACCTTCGTGGGCGGCGGTGTCGATCCCTGGGGCCATCCCGGAAACCACGGTGATCCCTCGCTCCGCAAGCTCCTGGGAGAGTTTTTTGGCCACAAGCCTTCCGTAACTCGTGGCCCGGCGGGTCCCCACAATGCCCACAGCGAGCCTGTCTTCCGGCACCCACTCCCCGAGAACATAGAGAACAAGCGGCGGATCGGCGATCTCCCGGAGGGGTTCAGGGTATTCCTCCTCGACCGTGACGATCCTCGCCCCGGCTTTCTCCGCTTTGGCGAGTTCCTCCTCGGGCTTGGCCCTTTGGCGTTCCTCCCAAATTTGGCGGGCCGCCTCGCCAAAAAGATCCGAAAGAGGGCCGTGGCTCAAGGCCTCCCAGGCCTCGCAAGGATCAGGAAAACGCTCAAGAAGAAGTTTTCTTCGCCGCGGAGTGAGGGAGGGGATGAGGTTCATCCCCACCCACGCGAGCTTCCTTTGCTCATTTACCTCCGCCATCTTTTAAGTGCTCCTCGGGAGGACAAACCGGGGCCTGCGGAGCCCTGCGCCTGAGCAGGCTCTTCGTCATCTGGAGGATCCAGCGCCAATGAAGCCAAAGGTGCACGATTGCGCCGGCGGTGACGGCAATACCCGAAGCCTCGTGCACTCTCTCCCAGGTGTGGCGGGGAAGGCCGAGAACGGAGGAGAACCCAGGGTTTCGACCGCCGCGGTAACCGCCTTCGCCTTGGGCCATGAGAACAAAACCGCTTAGGGCACAGAGAATCCCGGTGAAAAGTAGGAACATATCCACCGCGTAGCAGATCACCGCTTTCCTGGGCATTGGCTTTCCTTAAGCGACTCATTTTACAATCGGGGGCTATGTGGCGAAAAATTCTGGTCGTGATTCTGTGGGGTGGGTTAGCTTTGGCCCAAACGGGGCTGCATGAGCACGCCCTTGCCCGCTTGGACGGAACGCATTTTGCGGTAGCCCGGGGCTTGCGCGTGGAAATTTACAACGCCGGGAATCCGGATAAGCCCGAACGCACTTTTGTGGCGCCGCAGAGGCTTGAGGGTGTGGCCTCGCTTGCCGCCTCGCCGGATGGGAAATACCTTGCCGCCGGAGGCGATTTCGGCCGCCTGGCCATCTGGGAGCTTCCCTCCGGAAACCTCCTCCATGAGATCAAGCTCCATAGCTTCAAAGTCTGGACCGTGGCCTTCTCCCCGGATGGCAAAATTTTGGCCTCCGGCGCCTTCGACGGCACTGTGAAAATCTTCGATTTGCGCACAGGCCTTGAGGCCGGGGTTTTCGTGGACCCTGACCTTCGCTCCCCGGATAACCCAGAGGGCACGGCCCACACGGGCTGGGTGCGGTGCGTGGCTTTTTCCCCGGATGGAAAGTACCTCGCGTCAAGCGGCTGCGACGGGTATGTGCGCATTTGGGACCTCCAGACCCTTCGCCTCCTTGCGAAATTGCGCGGAGGGATCAACGTGTATTCTGTAGCCTTCTCCCCGGATGGGAAATTTTTGGCCTGGGGGAATAACCCGGGCGAAGTGCGCCTCGCTTCCGTGGGCGACTGGAAAGAAATTCGCGTGACGCCCGTGAAGAATCCAGCGTTTTGCGTGGCCTTTTCCCCAAGCGGGAAGTACCTTGCGGCCGCCGGCCACCAAAAGATCGTTTGGGTTTGGGATGTGGCGAAAGGAGCGCTCATTGCCGAGCTTTCCGGCCACGATGGCCGCATTTGGGGATTGGCCTTCCTGACGGATGAGCGCATCGTCACGGTGGGCGAGGACGGAGTTTTTCGCCTGTGGAATTTCGCACCCTAAGGCTTTCTCAGCTTGCGGAAAGGATAGTTGGCTGCCGGGCCTGTCCCCGCCTTGTGGCTTATCGGGAGGAGGTGGCTCGCCGTAAGGCCCCAGCCTTCCGGAGCGAGACCTATTGGGGAAAACCCGTTCCGGGATTTGGGGATCCGGAGGCTTGGCTTTTCATTGTGGGTTTGGCTCCCGCGGCTCACGGCGCCAACCGCACGGGAAGGATGTTCACCGGCGACGGTCCCCGCGGCGCCGGCGATTTCCTCATGGCCGCCCTCCACAGGGCGGGGCTGGCGAACCAACCCTTTGCCCGCGCCGCAGATGATGGGCTTTCCCTGCGGGGTGTTTTCTTGAGCGCCATCTGCCGCTGCGCCCCGCCCCAAAATCGCCCTACGGCCGAGGAAATCCAACGCTGCCTTCCTTTCTTGGTGGAGGAAATCAGGATCCTGCAACCGGAGGTCCTTCTTTGCCTAGGCGGGCTTGCGTTTTCTTGGACCCTGCGCGCTTTGGCCGCTTTGGATCTAAGTGTTCCGCGGCCGGCGCCGAAATTCCGGCACGGCCTTTCCTTGGACCTTAGGCCGGAAGGCCCGCTGGTTCTCGCTTCTTACCACCCTTCCCGCCAGAACACCCAAACGAAAAGGCTTACCCCGGCCATGCTGGATGGGGTGTTGACCCAGGCCCTCGCGGCAAGAGGACTTCCTCCTGGGAAGCCCGGAGCATAAGAAGGGCGAGGAGAGCCAACAGGTACCACAGGGCAAAGCCTTCGCCCACAGGAAGCACCGCACCCGGAAGTTTTCCGAGTTTTTCCACCACCCAGAGGTAGGGGGCGGAGAGGCCCGCCAAGATCCGGCCGGCCCAAACCTGAGTCTGAGAAATGGCAAGAAAAGGAAGCCCGAGGATCCCAACCCAAAGGAGAACTGTAGTCCAGGGGATGAGGAGGGGGTTGGCCAAAAGCCCGTAGGGCGCGAGGTACCCAAACGTTGCCCCTAAGAAGGGAAGGACGCCCAGTTGGGCGCAGACGGTCACCACTACAAGATCCAAAAAGTACCGAGGAACGTGGGGAAGACGCCGTCGGAGCGCGGAATCCGTCCAGGATGGCAGGAGAAGGATGATCCCGGTGGTGGCGGAAAAGGAGAGCTGGAAGGCGGCATCCAGGGCAGACCAGGGCCAGATGAGGAGGACGATGAAGGCAGCCAAGGAAAGGCCTTGAAGGGGATCGAGCCAGGCTTTGGCCACGAGGCCGCACTCCCAGAGCATCCAAAACACGCCGACGACCCCGAACATCACCGCCGCCCTAAGGAGCGAGATGCGTAGCCCGCCTATGAGGACGTAAAGGCCCACGGCGGGGATAAGGAGGAAGTAGCGCCAAGCCCGAGGTAACCGGAGAAGCCTTAAAAGGAACCAGCCTCCGGCCACAAGGATCCCCACATGGAGCCCGGAAAGGGCAAGAAGATGGGCTACACCCGCCTGGCGGAAGGCCTCCTTTTCTTCGCTCGTAAGGAGGCCACGGCTTCCCAAAAGGAGGGCGCTCAGCAAAGCCCGCGCCCGTTCCGGAAGCCGAAAAAGGAGGCCTCGCAGGGTTTCCCGGGCGCGGGCCGTCCAAAAGAGAAGGCCTCCTTGGCTTTCGGAAAGAAATTCCACCCTGTCCGCCCAAAAGAGGCCATAGATCCCGCGGCGGACAAGATATTCCCGCCAGCCCTCTGGCTCGGGAACGCCGTACCTTCCGAAAAGGCGCACCTTTTGGCCCGGATAGACAAGAACCTCCTGGGGGCCGTAGGCCAAAAGGCGTACGCCCAAGGTTTCCAATTCCACCGTGAAGGAGAGCCTTTTTGCCGTGGGCTCAGGAAGGTCTATCACGATGCCCCGGCATTCCCGCAGAAGGGGGAGCTGGAGTTCCAGGTGTTTGGGGACGTTAGCAGGGTGGATCAGGCCCATGCCCAGGAGGAAAGAGGAAGCCCAAAGAAAGGGCACAAATTTCCGCGAGATTGCAAGGAGAAGAAAGAAGGCCGAAAGAGGAAGGGACCAAGGCCCAAGGTAGGAAAATTGGCCGAAGGCGAGGCCAAATCCCAAGCCCGCGGCTATTCCCGGAAGAAGTGCCCTTCCCATTCCTTTGCTCCAGTATAACCTTCGGTTTCCGGATACAAAGGGCGCTCGCGCACGAACGATTTGCTTGTTCTTCCCGTTTCGGCTACGCTAGGGTCTCGGCCATGCGTGCCGAGGTAGCCCTCAAAGGGCGGTCGTTTATCAACGCTCTGGATTTTTCTCCTCAGGAGTACGAAGCCCTTTTCGCTTTAGCCGAGGAAGTTCGGGCAAGGCCCAGGGATTTTGCGGAAAGCTGCGTAGGGAAACTTTTGGCCACGCTTTTCTTTGAGCCCAGTACCCGCACCCGCCTTTCCTTTGAGGCAGCCATGCTTCGGCTAGGTGGGAAGGTCCTCACCGTGGCCGATCCCCAGACGAGCTCTGTAGCCAAGGGCGAGTCCCTCGCGGACACCATCCGCACAGTGGCTGCCTACGCGGACCTCATTGTCATTCGTCATCCTAAAGAAGGGGCGGCCCAACTCGCTGCCATGTACTCTGAGGTCCCCGTGATCAACGCCGGCGATGGCGCCCGGGAACACCCCACCCAAACCCTTACCGACCTCTACACTATCCGTACCCTCAAGGGAAGGCTTTCCGAGCTTAATGTGGCCGTGTGCGGAGACCTCCGCTACGGCCGCACCGTGCACTCCCTCCTCCGCGCCTTAACCCGCTATCCGGGAATGCGCTTTTTCCTGATCTCTCCCCAAGAGCTTCGGATTCCGGATCCCCTTCGGGACGAGCTTTTGGCCAAGGGCAGCGTTTTCGAAGAGATGGAGCAAATGGAGGAAGCCCTGCCTTATGCCGACGTTCTTTACATGACCCGCGTGCAAAAGGAGCGGTTCTTCAACGAGGAAGACTATCTGCGGCTGCGCGATTTCTACATCCTCACCACCGACCGGCTGAAGCTTCTCAAGGAGGACGCCATCATCATGCACCCCCTTCCCCGGGTTACCGAGATCGCCTACGGGGTGGACGCCGATCCCCGCGCGGTCTATTTCCAGCAGGCGCGGTTTGGGATGTACGTGCGGATGGCCCTCATTCTCAGCGTCCTGGGGGTGGTGTAGGTGCTGCGGGTCGATCCCATCCAAGAGGGCATTGTGCTCGACCATATCCGCGCCGGGATGGGGCTGCGCATCTTCCAAGAGCTCGGTCTGGGAGAGAAAAACCTCACCGTGGCCCTCCTCATGAACGTTCCCAGCACCAAACTTGGCCGAAAGGACATGATCAAGATCACCGGCGTTTTGGACCTGGACCTCACCAAGCTCGGCCTCCTGGACCCAGGAATCACCGTGAACTACATCGCGGGTGGAAAAGTGGTGCGGAAGGTGAAGCCCGGCCTTCCCGAGCGGGTCATCGGCCTCATCCGCTGCCGCAATCCCCGCTGCATCACCGCTACCGAAAGCTACGTCACCCCGGAGTTCATCCTGGTGAGCCCGGAAACCAAGGAGTACGCCTGCTCCTTCTGCGGCGAGCGGGTGCGGGTGTGAACCTGCTCCTTATCCGCAACGTTCGGGTCGTCGATGCCTTTGGGGAGTGGCGCGGCGATGTGGCCATCGAGGATGGCACGTTCGCTGCCCTAGGCCGGAATCTCTCCTGGCCGGGCGCCCTGGTGTTGGACGGCGAAGGCCGCACCCTTCTCCCAGGCTTCGTTGATCTGCACGCGCATTTTCGTGACCCAGGTTTCCCCGAAAAGGAGGATCTTCGCACGGGATCATGGGCTGCCGCCCACGGCGGGTTCACCTCCGTCTCCCTCATGGCCAACACCTCCCCGCCCTGCGACTCCCCGGAGGTGGCCCGGTACATCCTGGAAAAAGCCCGCGCCCTGGGGCTCGTGGAGATCTATTCCGTGGGCGCGATCACGAGGGGCTTGCGCGGGGAAGAACTCGCGGATCTTCGGGCGATGGCCCCTTTTGTTTGGGCCTACTCCGATGATGGGAAAGGCGTAGAGCGGGCGGATCTCATGGCTCAGGCCCTGCGCTTTTCCGCCTCCTTTGGGAAAAAGATCCTTTCTCACCCGGAATTTTCCGGCCTGGAACGGGATTTGGCCGAAGAGCTCATGGTAGCAAGAGATCTTCGTCTGGCCCAGGCCACCGGCGGTTTTTTGCACCTCCAGCACCTGAGCTCCCCGGGATCCTTGGAGCTCGTGCGCCGCGCCAAAGCGGAGGGAGTTTTCGTCACCGCGGAGGTCACGCCCCACCACCTTTGCCTTTCCCGGGAGGAGTGGGGCGACTATCCCGTGAACCCGCCCCTTCCCGCGGAACATGTGCGGCTGGCCTTGGCTGAAGCGTTCCTCCGGGGCGATTTCGATGCCGTGGCCACGGATCACGCTCCCCACACCCCGCAGGATAAGGCCCAAGGCGCACCGGGGATCTCCGGAATCGAGACGGCCTTTTCTCTTCTTTTCACCCGCTTTGTTCGTGAAGGGAGGATGAGCCTAGGAGAACTCTCCCGTTACCTTTCCCTGGGACCGGCGCGCATCATGGGCCTGCGCAAGGGCCTCGTGCGGGTGGGCTACGATGGTGACGCCGTTTTGATCGAAGAGGACGAGAGTTTTACCGTGGACGAAAGTTTTTTCCTCTCCAAAAGCAAGAACACTCCAATCCTCGGGACGCGCCTTTGGGGGAAGATCTGGGCCACGGTGCATCGGGGCGTGGTGATCTACTGTGAAGGGCGCGTGCTCGGCCGGGACTATGACGATCATCGACAGGTTGTACGCGCAGGTTGAGGAAAAGGGGCCGATTTGTGTTGGCCTGGACCCCGCGGAGGAGGTTTATCCGCCCGGGTTCCTTCAGAAATTCCCTTCCCCCGCGGAGGCGGCCCTGCGGTTTTGCCAGGAGATCGTCGCCGCCACCGCGGATCTTGTGGCCTGCTACAAAGTGCAAATTGCCCATTTTGAGGCCCTGGGCGTGGAGGGCCTGCGGGCCTATCGCGACCTTTTGCGCGAGCTCCGCAAGGAAGGAATCATCGTTATTGGCGACGTGAAGCGGGGGGACATCGCTTCCACCGCCGCCCACTACGCCAAAGCCCATTTCGCCGGCGAATTCACCGCGGATTTCATCACCCTCAACCCCATCTTTGGTTTTGATGTCCTGGAGCCTTTTTTGCCTTACGTAGAGAGTGGACAGCATGGAATTTTTGTGCTGGTGCGCACATCGAACCCCTCAGCCTGGGAATTTCAGGATCTCCTTATGGACGGCCAGCCCTTTTATGAACATGTGGCGGCGAAAGTCGCCGCGTGGGGCGAAAAGTTTCGCGGAAGCTGTGGGTACAGTCTCATCGGAGCGGTGGTGGGCGCCCAACGCGATGTCCTCGCGCGGCTGCGCTCCCGGTTTTCCCGGCTCTTTTTCCTGGTTCCCGGCTACGGCGCCCAGGACGGGAAAGCCGCGGATGTGGCCCCGGCCTTTCGTGAGGGGAACGGCGCTGTGATTGTGGCGGCCAGGAGCATCCTCGGGGCCCACCGGGGAAAACCGGCCGCCGCGGAGCGCTTTCCCCAGTACGCCCGGGAGGCCGTCCAGGCCATGGCCGAGGACCTCTCCCCATGGCGGGCCTAGCCTTTCGTCAGGCTTCCGTTTTGGAGCAGCGGGAAGTCCGCCCCGGGGTGTTCGTCCTGCGGGTGGGAGGGGAATTCAGGGCAAAGCCCGGGCAATTTTTCATCCTTCGGGCTTGGGAGCTCTACCCCTTTTTGGGCCGTCCGATGAGCGTTTTCGACCTCTCCCAGGATTCCCTGAGCTTTGCCTACGCCGTGCGGGGAGAAGGCACCCGGGCCATCTCCCGCCTGCGCCCAGGGGACAAGCTTTGGCTTTTGGGGCCCCTGGGAAACGGGTGGACCCGCGCGGAAGGGAGGGTAGCGTTGGTAGGCGGCGGTATCGGTCTTGCTCCCCTCCTTTTCACGGCCAAAGTTTTCGGTCCGCCCCTCGACATCTTTCTGGGCTTTCGGGAGGAGCCCTTCCTCCTCGAGGAGTTCCCACCCTTTGCCCGTGTCCACGTGGCCTCGGAGCGCGGTGGGCCTCCCGGAGTTTTTCCGGGCCTTGTAAGCGAAATGTTTGAGCCCCATGGCTATGCCGCAGTGTACGCTTGCGGTCCCCAGGCCATGTTGGAAGCCCTCTACCAAAAGTGCCGTCGGGTCGGTGTTCCCCTTTACGTCTCCCTGGAGGAGCGCCTGGCCTGCGGGATCGGTGCGTGCTTGGGCTGCACGATCTTCACGAAAAATGGGCCAGCTCGGCTTTGTCGGGAGGGCCCGGTCTTCCTCGCGGATGAAGTGTTCCATGGAGCCTGATCTTTCCGTGAGCCTGCGAAAGCTTCGCCTTCCCTTGCCGGTGATGCCCGCAGCCGGCACTTTCGGGTTCGGCGAGGAATATGCCGAACTATACGAGCTCTCGTCCTCTTTAGGCGCCTTGGTGACGAAAACGCTCACCCTCCGGCCCCGTTTGGGAAATCCCCAGCCCCGCCTTTGGGAAACGCCTTGCGGGCTTTTGAACTCCATCGGCCTCGAAAACCCCGGCCTCTCCGCGTTTGTGGAGGAGATCTTTCCCCGCCTTCTTCAGTTCCGTCTGCCCATTGTGGTGAGCGTGTACGGCGAAAACGTCGAGGAATACGGGGAGCTCGCCCGCCGCGTACCCCGGGAGGCCGCGGGGTTGGAGCTAAACCTCTCCTGTCCCAATGTGCCGGGGAAGCCCCCCGTGCTTTCCGCGGAGGAGATCTTCTCCCGGGTGGCCGCGGCGAGGGAGGCTTGGCCTGGAGAGCTTTGGGCCAAGATCTCGCCAGAGGGAGAATGGCTTTCCGCCGCCCAGGCGGCGGAAGAGGCCGGAGCCGATGTGGTGGTGGCCACAAACACCTTCCGGGGAATGGCCTTGGATCTTGAACGACGAGCCCCGGTTTTTCCCAACCTTGTGGCCGGCCTCTCCGGCCCGGCCATCAAACCCCTTTGTCTTCGCATCGTGTACGAGCTTTGCCGGGTTCTGCGCATTCCTGTAATCGGCTGCGGTGGGATCAGAAGCGGCAGGGATGCCCTGGAGTTCATCCTCGCTGGCGCCCACGCCGTGCAGGTGGGAACCGCCAATTTCTTCGATCCCTTGGCCATCCCCCGCATCCTCCAGGAAATGCGGGATTGGCTGAAAAAAGAAGGCTTAAGAGGGCTTGAGGAGGTGCGCGGATGCGCGCAGAGGAGGTAAAGGAACTTTTGCGGGCCACCGGCGCCCTTTGGGAAGGGCATTTCCTTCTTTCTTCCGGACTTCATTCCTCCCGATACATCCAGTGTGCCCGGCTTTTGCAGTACCCGTGGCATGCGGAGGCGGTGGGCCGGGCCCTGGCGGAGAAGGTGCGGGATCTTTCCGTGGATGTGGTGGTGGGTCCAGCCCTTGGCGGGATCATCGTCGCCCACGAACTGGGCCGAGCCCTCGGGGTGCGGGCCCTCTTTGCCGAGCGGGAGGGCGGAAAACTCGCCCTGCGCCGGGGCTTTTCCATTGAACCGGGGGAGCGGGTGCTCCTTGCCGAAGCCGTGGTGACCACCGGCGGCTCCACCTGGGAAACCGCGGAGGTGGTGGCCTCCTTCGGCGGAGCCGTGGTGGCCGCCGCGTGCATTGTGGACCGCCGCGGCCCTGAGGCCAAAAACCTTCCGTTTCCCCTCTTCTCCCTTCTGCGCCTGGAGCTCGAGACCTACCCGCCTGAGAGCTGCCCCCTCTGCCAGGCCGGACTCCCCCTGGAGAAACCGGGAAGCCGCCCCCGGAGCTAGCCCTCACTCCCACTCGATGGTCGCCGGAGGTTTGGGGGTGAGGTCGTAAAGGACACGGCTCAGCGTAGGAAGCTCCCGAAGAAGTCGTGCCACGAGAGTCTGAAGCCTTTCCCAGGGCAGGGCCAAGGGCTCGGCGGAAAGGGCGTCCAGGGAACTTACGAACCGCAACACCAAAACTTCGCCGTAATGGCGCGTTCCCGCCCGCACTCCTGTGGCCTTCTCCGCAAGAAGGATGGGAAAAGCCTGGAAAGCGGGGAGGTCAGCGGTTTCCTCCTCCACAATGCGGGTGGCTTGCCGCAGGAGCTCCACGCGCTCTGGCGTGACCTCACCTACCACGCGCACGGCCAAACCTGGACC
>OGCH01000275.1_pt1 | contig 30405 bp, 30 predicted proteins | sample 1570111 | NCBI WGS metagenome assembly OGCH01 (sample SAMN03436243, study PRJEB24508) | hot springs metagenome | biome: Desert Springs; feature: Hot Springs; material: Water | place: USA: Great Boiling Spring, Nevada | collected 2008-12-01 | depth 0 m m | reverse complement strand
GCAAACCTCTCCGCTTTCCTTGGTTCCCTCGTTTCCGTGTACTTCCCCTATCCCGAAAGCGAGGGAGTGTGCCGGGCCGTGCGCGAAGGGGACGTGCTTATGGACACCTTCACCGTGATCCCCGGGGACGCCTGTGGCGCTGCCATGGAGATCCCGGCCATTGTGTAAATCCAGGTGGTGGACAGAGTTCCGCCCTCCATCCTCATCCCGGCACAAGATCGAACAGCGAAGTGCGACGGTTGCGGCAACACCGCAGAGCTTTCCTCTTGGCTTGCGGCAAAGGGTTGTGCCCTCGCTTTGGACAACTGCTATCGGTCACCTGGGCCCACGACTACGGCCTGACCGTAATTTTGTGGGTATTCCAAAGACTTGACTCGGGGGGGGGGCGGGGTGCCTAAAATGGGAAAAAGGGGGCGAGGATGAGAGGGAGGCTTACCGCTTTTCTCTTGATAAGTGTGGTGATTTGGGAAGCCACAGCTTTGGGAAACGCTGTTCCTCAAGAAGTAGACAAACTTCTCCCATATGCATGCCCACTTTGGCAAACGAGCCTCTTTTCCTTGGTGGGAGACCAGGCGTTGTTCATCGGGGTGGCCGATGTGAACGGTGATGGTGTTAGGGATGCAGTTTTTGCTGGCAGCGAAAGGCTTCTGGTCTTAATTGGAAAGGGCGAGGGGACCTATGAGGAGGAGTTTGCCTGGGGTGTTTATCCCAAAGGAAGCACATTTTTACCCATCTGTGGCGATGTGGCGGACTTGGATGGTGACGGCTGGCCGGACGTTTTGGTAGCGGTTTTGGATACAACTGAAAAAGCTGGCCACATATGGGCTTTTCGTAATTGGCAAGGAATCTTTGAGATGGCTTTTTCTATTACGCTTCCCTTCACTGTTTCCGCTCCAAAAGGACTTTTTCTTCCCGTGGGCAACCTCTGGATCAGGGACTTGAACAGCGATGGAAAGATGGACCTGGTGCTGGTGGGTGGGGACCCGGGGGATTCGGGGGTTTACGGCTTCCATGGCGAAGGGGACTTATCTTGGCGTGAGCCCATTAGATTGGCCCCGGCCCCCGGCCGATGCTTTGCGTTCGAGGATTTTGATGGCGACGGAAAGGGGGATCTTGGCTTCTATAGCGAAAGCGAAATCACCATTTTGTACGGTGACGGCGGGGGCGGCTTTCTTCCTGAGGTCGTATTCCGTCCTCTTGTCGAGGATGAGCGCATAAGAGCGGTTGCCGCGGCGGACATGGATGGGGATGGCCAACTTGACCTCGTCTTTTGCCTGGATGACCACCTTCTAGTGGCCTTCCAAAAGACCCGGAGGTTCCAAGTGGGAGCGAGGGCGGAGGTGGCCGGCCGAGAAATATTGGTTCGGGACTTTAATGGGGACGGAGCCCCCGATGCGCTGGTGGGGATGGGGCATCTATGGCATCTGGTTCCTGGTGATGGCAAGGGCGGGCTCTGCGGCGTGGTCAGCGAATACCTTATCTGGGAGACGGAGTTTGCGGCCGCAGACATCAATGGGGATGGTAGTATGGACTTCTGCTCCCGGGGGCCAAGCGCCCAGCCTTTGGTCCTCCCAAGCGGCCCGGTCCCCAAGGGAGAGAGCCACATTCCTTTTGATGGTAACGCCCTTCTTGCCGTGGGCGACCTCTCCGGAGACGGGGCAGCGGAGCTAGTGACCTGGAGCAGGACGGGGATGGAAGCGCTTTGGAACAATGGGCAAGGTGGATTGATCCGCACACCTTTTGCCTCCATCAACAATTTCGTACCCGTGCTTGCCACTATCCACCACGGCCTCCTCTACTGCCTCGAGTTCGAAAGCAAGGCAGAGATCGTGGACGGGAAAACTTTTGAGGTAAAGACCACCACCCTAGGAACCCTGTCCATTTTCTCTTCCCATGGGGAGAAGCTGGTGGAGTTTGAACTGGGTGAGGATCCAGCTCCGGGTCTAGTCGTCGCTGATCTCGATGTCAACGGCATCCCTGATGTCCTCTGTCCTCTCAAAAATGCGCTTGTGGCAATTTGGGACGGGGTGGAGCTGCGGCGCTACCCCTGGGAAAAAGGTGAACTCACCCTGGTGTGGGCTTCGGATGCTTCCCCACAAAAGCCGGCCAGGGTCATCCTTGTCTCCACGGAGGAATACCCGGAAATCTGGGAGGCCAAGTTTTCCCAGCGCGAATTGGTTCACAAGGAGCTGCTGGTGAGGCTTCTTTCCGTTCCTCTAGCTGTAACCGCTGCGGATTTCGATGGGGATGGCCAGCTTGACCCGCTCTTCGCCTGTCTTGTTTTCATGGAAAAGGAGGGAAAGCTGGCCACGGGTGTGGAACTGGTCTTGGTTCTCTCTGGAAGTGGACCGACCACCCACCTTGTCCAGCCCCTCTTGGGCGAGACGCCCTGGCCATTGAACGGGGCTGCTGCCGGAGATTTCACTGGCGACGGCCTAGCCGACCTGGCTATCTCCGTGGTCAGCGGAAGGGGGTGCTTCCTCCTCCCGGGCCAGGGAGACGGAACCTTTGGCGAGGGAGGATGGGTTCCGATGGCCTTTCACTTTGGCTTAGGCCCGATCTTCGGCGCTGATCTTGATGGAAATGGGCAGGAGGAGATCATCGCCTCCACCTCTGGGCTTGCCCCTCACATTTGGGTTCTCTGGAACGGGGGTGGAAGATGAGGCGCATGCTTTTTGTGGCGTTTTGGCTGGCGGCCGTGGCCATCACAGCCCTGGCCGAGGAAACTTTTTCCTGTGTAGCTGACCTATCGGCGCATTGGAAAACCACATGGGTTCCCGTTAGCTTGCCTCTCGGCGGAATTTTGGGCCGAATCATAGAAAAAGTAGAAAAAGAAAAGATCTCCGATGTGGTCCCAGGCGTGCGGATTACTTGGACTTTGGAAGACACCCTCGTCGCCACAATGCACTGCGGGTGTCCAAAGGACCCACGCGGAGAACTGCGCTGCTGCAGCGGTCCCAATGCCAGAGCCTTCGCCCGCCTGACCTTGTATCAAGTCCTTGCTGCGCCCTATCGAAGCTATGGCACTGTCTATCCTGTGGGAGGAAATGCGCTAACCAATCCGATAAGTTCTGGAACAGCATTTAACCCGGAAACGGGCTTTGGCGGTAAGGACCTTTGCGATTGGCCAGGGGCAGTGGAGCTCACCATCCACAACTACACTGGCCGCGTAGGAATTACAGTTGGCCTCGAATGGCTCTTTACTGTAGACACAGTGGAAGTTTCCATTGACGCGAATCAGATCTGCGACTGTAACCCCATGGAGAGGTGCATTGAAGAGGCCACAAACGCTCCATCGCTTGTGATCCCTAATCAAATTGTGGTTCCAGAGGGAGGGACAAGGGAATTTATTGTTTGGGTAAACGATCTCGATAAAGATGTGGTTAGCATCAGCATTGACAAAGGCAAGATCAAGGATTACGTTACAGATGCGGAAAACCGCGTCATCGGGGCCAAGATCCTCGTCTTGGATCAATCCGAGAAGATATGGGTCAGGGCTACTGATGCCTGTGGTCATGCAAGTGCAGTAAGTCGGGAAGTTATTGTGGTTCACCCGCCAAAGATCGAGAAAGTGGGAGGGCGGTGGTCTACGAAAAGTTATCTGATCTGGGGTTGGGTATGGGATCCGGATGCCTACAGGGCGACGGTGGAAAGAGAGCTTGCTGAAGAAGTTACCGTTGGCTGCGGGTTTGTCTCCACTGGCGGCGGTAAGTTCTTGATTGGTCCATATCCGCACGCATTGGCCCAGCAAGTTCAAGTGGAAGCTACTTATTTTGCTTGCGACAACGAGGGGTGCCGCTGGCCATTTGCAGCCGAATTTACCTTCCCCAACCGTGGTGCGCCCCGACAAGTCCGGCTTTTCATCTATGCCCGCGATAAGTGGGGTTTCGAAGACCATTGGACAGAAACAATAACTAATCAGCCCCCAAAGACATGGATGCCGCAAACTTGGCCTCCTTCCTCTTCCCCGGTGCGGGTAAGACGCGGAGAAGAAGCGAAGGCCTTGGTGGTGGCCGAAGATCCAGAGGGTTTGGAAGTAACCCTTACAAAACTTCGCGGTCCTGGAGAATTCCCAGAGCTCCAAGGAGAAGGTCGGGTAGTGGGTGTGTGGTCTTGGCGCGCCAATACCACACAGCCCTGGCACCTCATCGCCTTCTTTAGTCAAGATCCGCCTTTTGAAGGGGGCACATTAGCCTACCTCCTCCTTCATGTGCTCCAGCCGCCTAGGGCTTATGGCGGATATGCCCGGGTCCGTCGGGGAGAAACTACTACCGCTTACCTTTACCTCGACGACCCCGATAGCTCCTCCCACACCTTTTCTTTCCTCCCACCCCCAGGCCTCACTTTGAGCGTAGGAGGCAAAGAGGACACCCCCGAGCACTACGGCGAGTATCACAGCCACCTTTATCGGGTAGAGATCAGGGTCGACAGGAGCCTCTGCGACGGCGTTTACTCCGTGCCATTTACCGTGACCGATTCCGATGGCCTTTCCGCGGAAGGTACCCTCGTTGTTCACGTATTTGGCAACCGGCCGCCGGAAGTGCGGGGCAAGCTTTATGGCGAGGCCACGGTGGTTCTTTATCCCGACCGTGCGGAAGTTTCCCCTGTGGTCGTACGGGGTGAGGTTTTCGATCCCGAGGGCGACCAAGTTTTCGTGGAGGCTCCTGGTATCCCACCCCAGTTTGCTGCGAACCTCTCCGCTTTCCTTGGTTCCCTCGTTTCCGTGTACTTCCCCTATCCCGAAAGCGAGGGAGTGTGCCGGGCAGTACGGGAGGAGGACGTGATCGAGGACTTCTACACCGTAATCCTTCGCGATAGCTGCGGTGCCATCACCGAGGTTCCGGTTGCGGTGCGCATCAAGGTAGAGGATCGAATTCCACCCAAGATCGTTTACCCTGCCCAGAATAAAACTGTGGAATGCAACGATTCGGGGAACACCGAAGAGCTCTTGGAGTGGCTGAAGGACCACGGAGGAGCCTGGGCTTTTGATAATTGCTGCGATGTGGTCTGGACCCATGACTACAGTCCGGAGAAATTCATGACCACCTGCGGGAAGGCGGGTTACGTCACGGTAACCTTCACCGCGCACGACTGCGCCGGGAACTCCTCCTCTACCTCGGCCACCTTCCGCATCGTGGACACCACCCCGCCGAGCCTCCAAGCTCCGCCGGATGTCACGATTGAATGCGACGAACCCACGGATCCCTTGCGTACTGGCTGGCCCACAGTTTTCGATGTATGCGATCCAAATCCAGCGATCACGTACACGGACGAGGTTTTGTCTGGCGCCTGCCCCCAGGCTAAGGTGATCCGGCGGACTTGGAGGGCCACGGATGCCTGTGGGAACTCCTCTCAGGCGGTGCAGAAAATCACCGTGGTGGACACGAAAGCTCCGGAGTTCCTCTTCTTCCCCGACGATGTGGAGCTTGGGTGCAACCCGCCGGACACGAGCCCCAGCACCACAGGGAGGCCCACGATCCGCGACAACTGCGATCCCAATCCCCAGCTGACCTACAGCGACAGCGTTTCGCAGGAGGGCTGCCGTGTGGAAATTCTCAGAACCTGGAGGGCCCAAGATGCCTGTGGAAACGTGAACGAAGCGGTGCAGCGCATCGTTTATACCGCGGACACCGTGCCGCCAGTTCTTTCCGTGCCACCCAATGTGGATCTGGGATGTCACTGCAGCCGGCCGGATACCTCGCCCGATGTCACCGGCTGGGCCCAGGCCACGGACAATTGCGACCCCCAGCCCACCATCGCGTATAGCGATGTGGAGGATATCCAAGGGGAATTCCACACGATCACCCGCACCTGGGTAGCCGTGGATTCCTGCGGGAACAAAGCCCAGGGCACGCAGATCATCTGGTTCAGGATCGACCAGACCCCGCCGACCCTTTCTGTGCCCGCTGATCGGGATTTGGGGTGTCATTGCACGCCACCGGATACCTCTCCGGGCGCTACGGGCTGGGCCCAGGCCACGGATAACTGCGATCCCAACCCAGTCATAACCTACGAGGACACGGAAACTGTGGAGGGGAGGTCCACACCATCACGCGGACCTGGAGGGCCACGGACGGCTGCGGGAACTCCGCAGAAGGGCAGCAGCGGATCGTCTACCGGCTCGATCAAACTCCGCCCACCCTGAGATGTCCGACGGGTGTGACCGCCTACATTTACGGGTGCAAGGCCAAGAACGAGTCGGTGTGGGTGAGTTACCCTGTTTCTGCTACGGACAACTGCGATCCCGCTCCCTTGGCGTGGTGCACGCCTCCGGGCGGACAGTTCAGCGCGGGTACCACGTATGTTACGGTGGAGTGCGCAGCCCGCGACCGCTGCGGAAACGAGACCCGCCGCACCTGCACCTTCCCGGTCACCGTCATATGGGTGAACCATCCACCTGCGGCCTGGAGCGGTTCTATTGCCTGTGACGGCTCTTGTTGTGTTGAGGTGCACGATCCAGATAATGACCCCATCTCCATTAGGATCGTCTCCCCACCTGCATGCGGCACGGCATGGGGCCAAGGAAACCGGGTGTGTTATACCACGGCGGGTTGGAAGTGTTCTGTCCCACCCCGTCCGGGAGTTATGGACTCTTTCAGCTACGTCGCAAGCGATGATTGTTCTGAAAGCGTTGGCACTATCGTTGTCTACATAACCTGTGAGATCTGTCCTTTGGCTTTGCCCCCAGGGGGTGAGCCATGAGGGCGTGGGTGGCGGTGGGACTTGCCGGCGGGGTGGCGCTCGCCGCCCCGCCCTCATTCCTTTGGCAGGCTGAGCTCTCCTGGGAGCTTCCCACCGTTACGTTCTCCTTCACCACCAAAATGGAGCTTCTTTGGACCCTGCCCCTTTGGGCCTGGAAAAGCACCGTCGACATCAAGGATGGTCTTTGGACGAATTTGACCTTTTCCGGCTCTGGGAAGATCGGCTTTCTTGAGGTTTTCCCTGCGGTTTCCTTCGACCCCCAGGGCTTGCGTTTGTCCGGTGCCACCTTCACTTGGAAACATCCTTTGGCCCAAGGGTTCCTCGAGGGCGTGGCCCGCCTGGAGGAAAGGGGATTCGGCTGGGGGCTCAGCTACCTCGGCGGAAGGGGAGAGGCTCTCCAGCGGCTGCGGCTGAGGTTCAACCTCAAACGGTACCTAGATGAGGTTTTGGAAGAGAGCTTCTCGCCGGAATTTTCTTTTCTGGAGGCCCTTTTCAGGGTCCCTTTGGAGTGCTGCAACACCACACTATCCGCACGGTTTGCCTACACGAAGGCGGGTTTTGAGCAGCTGAGCCTGGGCCTATCCCTTCCCCGCGGCCTTTCCTGCGACCTTGGGTTTTGGGCCAACGTCCTTTTCCGCGTGGACAGAAAAGACGCCCACATTTTTCCCAGCCTCGTCTACGCCCCGCCAGCCGGGGTCATTCTCTTCCTCGGTGTGGACTGGGAGGGTTCCACCTTCAAGGGCCTCAAAATCTATGCCTTTGGCGTACAGGGAGAGCTCGGGAACATGCGCTTCAGGTTTTTCACTTCCCTTGCCGAAGACGAGATCAGTTTTGTCAAAGACCCTTATTGGGAAACGCTGACCCTCGCTTGGGCCTTTCCCGGATGCTGTGGAGGGAAGGGAGAAGTACAAATGGACCTATACTTTGGGGAGGCGGGGCTTTTTGGGCTTGGGGAGATCAGTCTCGTTGGAACAATTCCTCTAGCCAAGAACATGAGGGTGTCCTTTGGGGTAAGCTCAAGTTTGTTCGGGCCCAAAAGGCTCTTGTTCGGCTGGGAAACTGCTTTCTAGCGAAGGGGAAGGTGGTAGGGGGCGCGTTTCTTTGCCGATCTCTGTCCACGCCCACAGTTGGCAGGGGATCATTATTCCGAAGGTCTGTGTTGGGATGCCTTTTCCCTAACACCGTTACTTTTGCCGGAGGGGCAGGATCTTAAATTGGAAATGGTGCTAGGTTGTTTAAAGTAGTCGAACAGGCATACATACGTAAAGGAAGCCCTCGTCGGCGGGGGCGATATTTCCTGCTGGCTCCAATAGGCCGGCCCGCTCCGGTGCGGAAAGCCAAAGCGCTACCTGATCCGACTCCATCCTCCGTAAGGCGTCGATGAGGTATTCCGCTTTGAAAGCGATCTCGATTCCCCGAGAAGGAGGCCGCAGAAGCTCCACCACCTCTCGGCTTTTTCCCCGTTCCCTGGAGGCTGCGGAAACCTCGAGCGTCGTGGCTTGGGCGGTGGCGCGCAGGGTCACCGCGCCGGACTCCTCCGCGGCAAAAAGCTCGGTGCGCCGAAGGGTTTCCAAAAATTCCTCCCGAGGAAGGAAAAGGCCGATTTGGTTGTCCTTGGGAATGACCCGCTCAAAATCGGGGAATTGCTCCTGGATGAGGCGCGAGGAGAACGTCACCGGTCCGGCCTGGAAGTGGATTTGCCCGGCCTCGGCGTAAAGGGTGGTCGTCTCCGCCACAATTCCCGCAAGGACACGCTGAAGATCCGTGAGTACCCCAGCATCCACGAGGAAAGAGCCCTCAAATTTTTCGGAAAGCCCAAGCACAGGGACGCGCTTGATCGCCAAGCGATACCCGTTGGTGGCGGCAAATTTTGCGCTGCCTTCTTTCAAAACGATGTCCACCCCTGTTAGGGCCAAGCGCGTGGTTTCCGAGGCTTTGAGGGCGGCAAACGCGGTTTGGGCGATGGCCTGGAGGAGTTGGGAGGTCTGTATTTGGCCCAACGGATCGGAGGCGGGCTCGGGGAGGTTTGGGTAGTCCTCGGCGGGAAGGATCGGGAGCTCAAACGTGGCTGGGCCGCAGGTGAGCCGCACCTGGGCATCGGCGGACTCCATGCGCACTTCCAGGACTTCGGGAAGCCGACCCACGAGCTGGCTCAAAACTTGGCCGGGTAACACCGCTCTTCCCCGTTCCTCCACGTTAGCTGGAACCCGGCAACGGATGGCCCTTTCCAGATCGGTGGCCGCGAATTCCACTTCGCCATTGAGGGTGACGAAGCGGATTCCGGCCAAGGCCGGCATGGCCGTCCTTCCGGGCAAAGCATGGCTCACGGTGCGCACCCCGAACTCCAAATCCTCCCGCCGCAGTGTGACGTTCATTTACCCTCCTTGCCCGCGGAATCATATCCGGAAAGGGGAAGCCGAGCGAGGATTTCCGCGGTCACCGCCGAAGGCGGAAGAGTTCCATCAATCACATAACCCCGGGGAACCGTGCGGATGAACTCCAAATAGGCGAGCCGAACCTGCGTAAAAAAGCTTAGGCCTTCGCCCTCGAACCGATCCCGAAGGGGAGTGCGTTCCAGAGCCACTTGGGGCGGAAGGTCCAAAAGGAAAACGTAATCGGGCTCCAGTCCTCCGGTGGCAAGCTGGTTGAGCTTGCGGATGAGATCCAGGGGGAGCCCCCTTCCCCGGCCCTGATAAGCCAGGGTGGAGAGGGTGTAGCGGGAGCACAGGACCCACTGTCCCCGGGCCAAGGCAGGCTTGATCACTTCCTCCACGTGCTCGTGCCGGTCGGCCACCATGAGGAGAAGCTCCGTAAGCGGCCGCATCTTCGTTTTGGGGTCCAAAAGTATCTCCCGGAGTTTTCGGCCAAGCTCGGTTCCCCCGGGCTCCCGCGTGGTCAACACCGGAATCCCTCGGGAGGAAAGGGCCTGGGAAAGAAGACGCAGCTGAGTGGATTTCCCCGAGGCATCCGGACCCTCTAGGACGATGAATAGCGGCTTCATTTTTGGGCCCTAAGGATCCCCAGGGCCAAGATTCCCACGCCCAAAACTAGGGCGGCATCCGCCACGTTGAACACCGGGAAATTCCCCAACGCAAAAAGGTCAAGCACATAACCCAATCTTGCGCGATCGATAAGGTTTCCCAACGCTCCTCCCAAAATGAGCGCGCTTGCCCAGGCTTTTAATCCCTGAGGACGGCGCCAAAGAAGATAAGCGAAAAGGAGAGAGGCCACCACGGCAGAGGTCACGAGGAAGGCGAGGGTTCCCTCGGGGAAAAGGCCAAAGGCCGCGCCAGAATTGTGCACCCGTGTGAGGCGAAAAAACCTTCCCCCCATAGGCCAAACTTCCCCAGGCTGAAGCGCCCTGGTCGCCCAGAGCTTTAAGCCTTGGTCCAGGGCGAGGACGGCCGCAGCCCCCATCCACCATCGCTTCATCTTCGCCAGTCTACCCGGGCCCTCCCTTTTCGCCAAAATCCGGACCCTTGCCCAAAAGGTTTTTCTCCCGTAGGCTTCTTGTCCCATGGCTGGCCTCTATATCGCCCTTTTGCATTTTCCCATGCGGAATCGGGAGGGACAGGTTGTGGTGACCGCCCTCACCTCGTTGGATGTGCCCGACATTGCCCGCACCGCACGCACCTACAACGTGAAGCGTTTCTACATCGTGCATCCCGTGGAAAGTCAGCGTCGAATTGCCGGAAGGCTCCGGGATTTTTGGCTTTCAGAGGAGGAGCTTCCCACGCGGCGGGAGGCCCTGGAACTTGTGGCCATCCGGGAGGATTTGGAGGAGGTGTATGCGGAGATTTCCGAGCTTGAGGGCCGGCCGCCCTGGGTTTTGGGTACCACTGCCCGCGCTCATCTCCTCCCTTATCCCAAGGTGGACTGGGAAGAGGCCCGCCAAAGGCTCAAGGAGACGCCCACCCTCATCCTTTTTGGCACGGGGCATGGGATGACCGATGAGCTTTTGGCCGCATGTGATGCGCTCCTACCTGCGGTGCGGCCTGGCGGGTACAATCACCTTTCTGTACGGGCCGCAGTGGCCATTATCCTTGATCGGCTGAAAGGAGAGGAACCATGACCGGCATGGACGATCTCATCCGCACTGTAGAGGCAAGGTTTATTCGCGACGAAATCCCGGAATTTCGCCCGGGCGACATCATCTGCATCTATGAGAGGCTCACGGAGGGCGCCCACGAGCGCCTTCACCCCTTCGAGGGCGTGGTCCTGAAGATCTCCGGCACCGGTGCAAACAAGACCGTGACCGTGCGCAAGGTTGCGGCCGGTGTGGGTGTGGAACGCACCATCCCCCTTTATTCCCCAAAAATCGCGCGGATTGAGGTGGTGAAGCGGAACACCGTGCGGCAGAGCCGGCCCTATTGGCTGCGCCGGGTCACGAGGATCCACAAGATTCAATGAGCGAGAGGAGGGTGCGACCCGCGAAAAAGCCGGCTTGGCCGGTGCGGGTTTGGCATTGGTACCAAGAGCGCCGCCGCCGGAAAAAACCGCCCTGGTTCATCCGCCTTTTGCGCCGAAAAGGGGTGCACCTTTCCCCTCGCGCCGAGCGGGCCGTGGCTTGGGCCGAAACCATCGTCGAAGTCGGCCTTCTTTTTTGGCTCATCATCACCTACGTCACCGTGCGCATGACCGTGCCCACGGGGTCCATGATCCCCGCCATCCTTCCCGGCGATTCGTTCTTCGTGGACATCATCTCCTACCATTTCCGCTCGCCCACCCCGGGAAGCATTGTGGTTTTCTGGTTTTTGGAGGAGCTCAAGGTGACGAAGGTGCGGCCGGGAAGCCCAGCCGCGGAGGCCGGCCTTCAGGTGGGCGATTACATCGTCGCCCCAGGCCGCTGGGATATCGGGGTGGGCGGAGAACCCGTTCCCTCGCTTCTCACCCTTTCCCGGCGCATCCAGGCCAACCAAGGTGGGTCCTTGGAATTCACCGTCCTTCGGCCCATCACGGAGCGCGAGGCCCAGGTCGTCTCCCTTTGGGTGAAGGTCCCTTCAGACGCGAAAAATTTGGGCGACCTCGGGATTGACTACAAGGCCCGGCGCTCCCGGTACGTGAAGCGCTTGGTAGCTGTGGGTGGGGAGACTGTGCAAATTGGGCCCGGCGGGAAAATCCTCATCAACGGGGAACCTTCCCCTATCTTTGCCGACATGACTTACGCCCGCACCGGGATGGGCATCCGCTACGGCGTTGGGCCCACTCTCGTTCCCGAAGGGCACTTTTTTGTTTTGGGCGACAATACCCTGAACTCCTACGACTCCCGCTACTGGGGATTTGTGCCCAAAGAGGAATTCATCGGGTGCCCCTTCTTCCGGGTCTGGCCGTTTTCCCGGTTCGGCCCCATAAACGGGTATTTCTGGAGTAGCCGGTTCTAGGGGAGTTTTCCCGCGAGCTCCTCCGCTTTCAGTCCCCGAAGGAGAAGGACTTTCTCCCGCGTTTTCTCGCCCCGAAGGATGGAAACCCGGGACTTCGGTAAGCCTAAAAGATCGGCGAGGAATTCCACGAGGGCTTGATTGGCCCGGCCTTCTTGGGCGGGAGCGGCAATGCGGATCTTCAGAGCCTCGCCGTGGAGCCCGGCAATTTCCGAGCGGGCCGCACCCGGCTGCACCCAAACCCTGAGCTCCACCCCTCCTGGGACCTCGCGAAAAGCCTTCTTCGCTAGCTCTCCCACGTTCTCGGCAGGGTGGAGATGCTGGGCGGAGGCGAGAGGATCTCCGCAAGAAGGATGGCCACTCTCGGGTCTTTTTTCAGGATTTTCCGGATCGTCTCGAGAGCGCTCATGATATAGCTCCAGGGCTTTGCTCGCCAGGCTCCTGGGGAGCGGGCCCTTCCTCGCGGGCCAGGCGCTCCCGCATTTGGGTATCGGCTTGGATATTGCGGAGGCGGTAGTAGTCCATGATCCCCAGTTGCCCTTTGCGGAAGGCCTCAGCGATGGCCCGAGGTATCTCCGCTTCGGCTTCCACCACGGCCGCGCGGCGCTCCCAAACGAGGGCTTTCATTTCCTGTTCGCGGGCCACCGCTTGTGCTCTCCGCACCTCGGCCTGGGCCCGCGCCACCTTGAGGTCCGCTTCCGCCTGGGCCGCCTGGAGCTCGGCTCCGATGTTCCGCCCCACATCGATGTCGGCAATGTCGATGGAGAGAATCTCAAAAGCCGTGCCGGCGTCAAGCCCTTTAGAGAGGACGAGCTTTGAGATGGAGTCCGGGTTCTCCAGGACCTCTTTGTAGGAGTTGGCTGAACCGATGGCGGAGACAATCCCTTCGCCCACGCGGGCGATCACCGTCTCCTCGGTGGCGCCGCCCACGAGGCGGTCAAGGTTGGCCCGCACCGTCACCCGGGCAACGGCCATGAGCTCAATGCCATCTTTGGCCACCGCCGAGACCTTCGGGGTTTGGATGACCCTGGGATTCACGGACATGGCCACGGCGTCGTACACATCCCTGCCGGCGAGGTCAATGGCCGCCGCCCGCTTGAACGTAAGAGGAATTCCTGCTTTATCCGCGGAAATGAGGGCCCGCACCACCCGCTCCACGTTTCCGCCCGCAAGATAATGGGCCTCGAGCTCGGAGACGGAGAGTTTTATCCCGGCTTTCCAGGCAGCGATCATGGGGTTGATGACTTTGTGGGGATTTACTTTCCTCAGGCGCATTCCGATGAAGGTGAGGGGGCCCACTGGTACTCCCGCGGCTAGCGCGGAAATCCAGAGCCCCACGGGAACGAAGTAGAAGAAAATGTTGAGGGCCACAAACGCCAAAACACCGATCACTAGCCACATGATCCACATTTCATCCCTCCTTCACCCTCCGGACTACCTTGCGGTAGCCCTCGTCCTGCACGATCTCCACCGTGCTTCCTTTGGGGATGAATCCTTCCTCGGCCACCACGTCCAGGGTTTCGCCCTCGAACTCCGCCTTCCCTACAGGATGGAGATCGGTGAGGGCTTGCCCGCGCTTTCCCAAGTAAGGGCTTGCGGCGGAAGGGAGCTTCCCTACTGCCCGCTCCTCAATGGCCGTTTTCAACACCACTCCGCCCAGGCGGAGCCGGGATTTGGGAATCCAGGTAAGAAAGAGGGCGAACCCAATGAGGCTCACGACTAAGGCCAGGGCCACGGCGCCAATGGCGGAAGCGGCTTCCGCCGGCCCGGTGAACGGCCCGGTCATCGCCGTGTAAAAACCAAGCCCAATGAGGACAAGGCCCACGATCCCTGCCAGACCAAAATCCGTGGCAGTAAAAACGAAGACCTCGAGGAGAATGGCGATGATTCCCGCGAGGAAAAACACAAAGGATTCCCAGCCCGCAAGGCCGGCAAGATAGTGGGACCAGAAAAAGAGGGCCAAGGCAGCAAGGCCCGCAGTTCCAGGGATCCCAAATCCGGGGGTAAAAGTCTCGATAAGGAGGCCCAGGAAGCCCACGGCGATGAGAAGGGCCGCGACCCAGGGATTGGTAAGGGTGTCCACGAGTTGATCCACCCACCGGTACTCCGGGGAGCGCAACACCGCGCCGGCTAAACCGGAAAGCTCCAACACCTGGGCTAAGGACTCCGCCTCACCTCCGGAATATCCCCATTCCGCCGCGGTTTTGGCCGTGAGGGTGAGAAGTTTTCCTCGTTCCACAAGGCCGGGAATTTCCACGTCCCGATCCACCATGGCCTCGGCCACAAGGGGATTGCGGCCGCGGTGCTCCGCGGTGGCCCGGAAAAGGGCCCGCACCGCGGAAATGATCTTCTCGGGAGCTTCCTCCATGCGGCCCTGGGGATCGAAGTACACGGGAGTGGCCGCGCCCATCACCCCGCCCGGTGCAAAATAAATTTTCTCGCAGGCGATAGCCAAAAGGGCTCCTGCGGAATACGCTTCGCGGTTTACATAAGCAATCGTGGGTATTTTGACGGCGAGGATGAGATCGCGACAGGCCTGAGCCGCATCCAAATATCCTCCAGGTGTGGAGAACTCCAGGATTACCGCAGAAGCTTGGGCCTCCTCCGCTTCTTTGAGGCCGCGCTGAAGGTAGGAAACCATGCCCCGGCCGATCTCTCCCTCCACTGCCAAAACCCACACCTCTCCCGCGTTCCCAAAGAGGACAAGCCCCAAGCAAAGGAAAACCAAAATTTTGGTGCGCATCGAACGATTATAGGCCGAGAAAGAAAACCGGGTAAACTGGCGAACGCGAAGGGAGGGAAATGTGGGCTAGGATTGAGGCCTGGCCGGCATGGGTTCTGGGGCTTTTGGGCGGCCTTGTCATCACCCTTTTGAACGCCTTGGGTGCTCTTTCCGTTTTCCTTTGGCCCAAACCCTCGGCCCGGGTTTTGGACAGCATGTTGGGTTTCGCTGCGGGCGTGATGCTCACCGCAAGCTTCACGAGCCTCATCCTTCCGGGAATCGCGGAAGGGGGCCTTGGCCCGGTGATCGTCGGCATCGCCCTCGGCGCCCTTTTCCTTACGCTTTCCGACCGGATCGTTCCCCACCTCCATCTTGGGCGCGGTGCAGAAGGAATTGGGGGCGCGAGGATTCGCGCAGTTTGGCTTTTCATCCTGGCTATTACCCTCCACAACATGCCGGAGGGACTGGCCGTGGGGGTGGGGCTCGGTTCCGGTGAGATCCGGCGCGGCCTTCAGCTGATGCTGGCGATAGGCCTCCAAAACATTCCTGAGGGTCTGGCCGTTTCCGCGAGCGCCCTGAGCGCGGGGATGGGGAGCACCTTCTATGCGGGAATTGTGGGAATAAGGGCCGGGCTTGTGGAAATCCCGTTGGCACTTTTGGGGGCTTTAGCGGTGGAGGTGGCCCGGCCCCTCCTTCCTTACGCCATGGGTTTTGCTGCTGGGGCCATGCTCTACGTGATCTCCGATGAGATCATTCCCGAAACCCACCGCCAGGGGCACGAGCGCTTTGCCACCCTGGGCTTCCTCTTGGGGGCGGTGGTGATGCTCGCTTTGGATGTGGCCCTCTCTTAGCGGCCCAGAGTTCCCGCGCCCTCGGGGAGGTGCCGCGGAATGAGCATCCCGGGGATCTCGTCGATGTTGTGGAAGTGGTCGGAAGCGCGGATAAGCTCCACAGAAGTGGAGCCGCGGCCCGGCCCCAAAACGGAAACCCTCTTCCCAAGGCGACTGAGGTAGTCCACAAGCGGGACGAAATCGGAGTCACCGGTCACCAGGATGAACTCCTCCACAAACGGCGCGACGTTCACTGCCTCGAGAACGATTTCTGTGTCCATGTTGGCCTTGAGGCCGCCGTCGGGATGCTCCCGCACGGGTTTGGCAATCACCCGAAAACCCATAAAGGAAAGGGCGTCGATGAGACGGATTCGGCGCTCATCCTCGCGCCGATAGGGCACAAACGCGAGGAACTTCACCTCCCGCTCATCGAGGCCGAACTGCGTGAGAATGAAGTCCTTGAGGGCGTCGTAGCGCACCTCAAACCCCTGGCGCTCGAACGTCTCCTGAATGTTTTGCACGTCCACAAGCACAACTGCGCGCACTTTCATGACTTATCACCGGAAAAAGCTCAGATGGGCTTTGCTGAAGGCCCTGCTTAGACGGCTGAGCTACTTCCACAAAAATTTTAGCCGGAAGTGAAGGTGGTGCAACCTAGCCACTAGGGTGGGCGAAGGATAAGATTGCAAGCGAAGGAGGGATGAATGATCGTCAAAATCCCCGTTAAGAGCCAAAAACAGGAGGAGGCTGTCGACATTACCGAGGAGGTTCAGCGGGCAATAAAGGAATCGGGTGTGCGCGAGGGTTTCGTCATCATCTACGTTCCCCACGATGCGGCAGCCGTGAGCATCCACCGTGCTTTGGAGGAAGAGGAAGCCCCCAAGTTGGATGAGATGCTGGAGGCAGTAAACCCCGATCGTATTGCCCCCGAATACACGAAAGCTGCGCTTGTGGCCCCCACGGAGGTGGGGGTGGTGGTGGACGGGAAAATGGTCCTCGGCGAGGACCAGCGCATCTACTTCTACGAGTTTGACGGCCCCAAAGATCGCGTCGTGTACGTATACATCGGAGGTGAGAAGGGATGAGGAGGGCTTTGCCACTCCTCTTTCTTATCCCCTTTTTCGTTTTTGGGGTGGAGACCCTCATTTTTGTGGAGGAACCTACGGCGGCGAAAGCGGTGGACATGATCCGCACTGGCGCCCTGGATCTTTTCGGCGCCGGTGTGGTGGACCCTGCGCTTTTGGAAAAAATAAGAACGGATCCAAAACTTTCCTGTGCCCCCGCTTACACTGCTGTTTGGCATCTCAGCTTCAATCCTGTTGGCCCCCTTTTCTCCGATGGTCGGTTGAACCCATTCTCCGATCCCCGAGCGAGGGAGGCCATGAACTGGCTTTTGGACCGGGAATACATCGTGCAGGAGATTTTGGCTGGCGCGGGTTTTCCTCAAATTTTGCCTCTCCGTCCAATCTTTCCTGACTATGCGAGGCTTGCGGAATATGCCCGCCCTCTAGAGCTCCGTTATTCCTTCGATCCCGAGCGGGCAAAGGCCGCGATTTTCCAGGTTATGCGCGATTTGGGTGCGGACTTCCTCAACGGTCGTTGGTTTTACGAAGGTGTCCCTGTAGAAATTCGCATTCTCATCCGTACCGACGCCCGCCGTCCCTTGGGCGATTATGTGGCGCGACTCCTCGAGGACCTGGGCTTTTCCGTTTGCCCCATTTACGCAAAGTACTCCGAAGCGTTGCGGATACTTTCCGCCCCACCGGAGGAAGGACTTTGGCATATTTACACGAACAGTCTTGTGGTCTCGCTGATCGAACGCGACGAGGCTGCTACCTTCCAGCTTAACTACACCCCGGTTTTTCCCTATCCGCCCTGGCAGCATTTGCGACCTGATCCGGAGCTCGCTGAAGTCGCGGAAAAATTAGCCCAAGGGAATTATCGGGATTTTGCCGAGCGCACGGCGCTTATGGCAAAAGCCTTGGAGCTGAGCATGCGGGATTCCTCCCAAGTTTGGCTTGCTGTGCGTTCTTCTTGCTACCCGCATTCCGCGGATTTAGCGCTTTCCGTGGATCTCGCCGCCGGCCTCTCCACGGGGATCTGGGCTCGCACCCTCCGCACGGAAAAAGAAGCGGTGAAGATTGCTCTTCCCTCACTGCTTTCCGCTCCCCTGAATCCGGTGGCAGGATCCTTCACCGTTTACGATCAGACCGTCATCCGGGCCACCACCGATTTCGCCCTTCTCCCCGATCCTTATAGCGGACTTTACATCCCTGTGGATTTGGTAAAGGCCGAGGTATACGCGGTTCAGAGCGAGACGGTCGAGAAAACTTGGGACTGGGTGGAGCTTAATTTCCTGCCGGAGATCTCCGTTCCAAAAGAGGCTTGGCTTTTGTGGAGCGCCAAAGAAGGAAGGTTCCAAACCGTGGGCGAGCTCCATCCGGAAGGGCTTGCGGCGCGGTTCAAAGTGGTGCTTTACTTCCGGCCCGATCTTTGGGAGAAGACCTGGCATGATGGGACGCGTTTTTCCCTCGGGGACTTTCTCCTGCGGTTTGTCCTCCTTTTTGACCGCGCTGATCCGCAAAGCCCGCTTTTCGACGAAAGCGCCGTTCCCGCATTCCAGGCGTTCCGCGCGCACTTCCGCGGGCTTTTGATCAAAAGCGTGGATCCCCTTGTGGTGGAGGTTTATACGGATCTCAAGTTTTTGGATGCGGAGTGGATTGTGGCCAAAGCCGCGGAGCTCATTTATCCCGCGTATGAGATGGGGCCTGGGCCCTGGCATGTTTTGGCTCTCCTCCTTTTGAGCGAAGGAGAAAAGAGGCTCGCCCTTTCTCAGAGCAAAGCGAAGGCCCTGGGCGTGGAATGGGCGAACCTCCTTTCCGGGCCGAGCCTAGCCACCCTCTCGGAGCTTTTGCGGGCTGCCGCGGAAGAGGGCTTTATTCCCTATGCCGACTTTTTGGGTGACTTTATCGGCGAAGAAGAGATCAAAGAACGATACGCAGCCTTGGCCCGCTTTTACGAGGAACGAGGGCATCTTTGGGTGGGAAACGGCCCGTTCTACGTGGATTTGGTCAAGCCCGTGGAGAAGGTCCTGGTGTTGCGGCGTTGGCCGGGCCATCGGGACCGCCCTCAAGGTTGGGAAGAGTGGGAGAGATTTTCCCTCCCATGGGTGATCCTGGAGGGCCCCGCCGTGGTGGATGCCTCTCTAGGCGCTACTTTTTCGTTTACCGTTTACCAAGATGACGTCGCTCTTTCCCCGTCGGACGTACTTTTTGCAAAGTACCTCCTTTTTGACGCGGAAAAAAGGCTTGTGGACTGGGGCTTTGTGGAACCCCTTGGGGAGCGCTTTCAGGTCAGGGTTAGGCCGGAGGTTTTGCGAGGGGTTTCCGGGGGGCCGGCACGGCTGGAGGTGGTGGCGGCGCTGCGGGGAATGGCTTTCTCGGTTTGGGGATCTTTGAAGTTCACGGTGCTTGGGAGCGGAGGTTGACGGCGAAGTATCCGTCCCGGTAGGATTAAGTGGACTGCCCGGTAGCTCAGTAGGTAGAGCGGCCGGCTGTTAACCGGCGGGCCGAGGGTTCGAGTCCCTCCCGGGCAGCTAGGGTCCGTAGCTCAGGTGGTTAGAGCGCACGCCTGATAAGCGTGAGGTCCCTGGTTCGACTCCAGGCGGGCCCATAGGATCTTGATTTTCCCTCATTTTCGCCTCCTTTTTGTCCGCACGCCTGCACTTCTCCTCGTTAAACAGGTTAAAAGGCCTGGCACTTTTTTGAAAGGACGCGCGTCCCTCCGGAGGGACACGCGGGGTTACTAATAAGGCGAGGCCTCTTTTTCTTGCGTGTGGAGGCCGTCCCGGCTGGGGGATTGCTTTAAGGGATGTCATTCCTCCTTCGTCTCAATGCCTGAAGTAGGCGCTGTATAGACTTCTCACCAATTTACTCCATTTTGCGTCATATTGATACAATTTAATACACTGTTCTGAACTGACATATCTTGACCACAGCGTCAGCAGCGTGTAAAATTTGCGGCCATGACGAGAAACCCGATTCTGAAATGGCGGCAAGAAAAAGGGCTAACCCGGGAGGGACTTGCTGTGCTTCTCGGCATCAGCTACTGGGCCCTCGCCCGGTTGGAGTGCGGGCATCGCGAAACGATAAAACCTGAAATAGCTAAGCGTCTGAAAGAGATTGGATATCCGGGGGATCCCAACAGGGATTATTGTGCGTGGAGGGAAGAGCTCAGGGAAGAGCTCAAGGAAAAGGTGCGTAGGGTCCTACAGGCGAAAAACGAAAAGCCGTAGAGACAGCCGAAAAAGGAGGTGATCAACGTATGACAATGATTCTGCATCCAGGCTATCAAATCAAGTATCGGCCCGAGAGAAAACCACTCGAATTGGCTTTTTCCGACCTTTTGGATCGGCCTGTTTTCGCTGTTTGGAAGCTCGAAGAAAGGAACGGCAAGCCCACCAAGGTTCCATGTGATCCGGATGGAAAACCTGTCTCCGTGAGAGAGGATTGGTGGCCTTTTGAGGCAACTTGGGCGGCCTTTGTGAAGGGGAAATTCTCCGGAATCGGCATCAAGCTAGGCTCTGGAGACGAAATTGGTTGTCTATGTGGGATAGATCTCGACGCCAAAAACGGAACCCAGGAAGCCTTCATGCGAGACCTTACCCTCATCCGTGACGATTATCATTTTCACAAGACTTTCGCGGAGTTCTCCCCCTCCGGCCGCGGTGCTCACATATATTTCTTTGCCAGGCTCTCCGATGGCCCTTACGTAAACCCCACCATCATTCTCCCCCATGGAACACGTATGGAAGTCTACGCAATCAAGGAAGCGCAACGCTACTTCACCGTCACTGGGGCTAGGGTGGAGGGCTTTGGGGAGAAGGTCGCCTTCTGCGAGGAGCAACTGAGGTGGCTGATGGAGGAATACCCCCGGAAGAAGTCTGAAGCCCCATTTATAGAGGTGGCGCTCGAGGGCCGCAAGGGGCCGATTGCTTTTGAGGACCTGCCCCAAGATCTTCAAAACATCATACTGAAACTGGCCCGGAAGGATTCAAAGTTTAGCTACCTTTTCAACCGTGGCTTTGCGGAGGGTGCCTTTGTTGAACTGCCGTCGCAATCGGAGGCTGATTTCTATTTCTGCTGCACTCTTGTTGGGGGGTTGAGGAAGCAAATGTACCCCGAGGACCAAATCATCCACTACACCGACCTTGCCCTGCGTGCCTCCCGCTTATACCGCCCCAAATGGGACGAGAGACGCGGCGAAAAGACCTACGGCCTTTTGACCATTGAGGAGGCTCTTCGGAGAACGTCTCATCCCCCCATCGAGGTCGTCCCCGCCGAGAATATTCTCACGGGAAAGTTTGATCCCCCGCGAGAGGTGATAAAGGGGCTTCTTGTGGAGGGCGTCACGCTGTGCGGAGGTTGGCCCAAGAGCGGGAAAACTTGGTTAGCTCTTGAGGCATCGGTCTGTGTGGGCATGGGTAGGCCTTTTCTGGGGAGGTTTGACGTCGAACCCGGGAAGGTACTCTACTTCTCCTTCGAGGAGAGCGAAACATCCCTGCACGCACGGCTGAAAACGCTTCTTGGGGACGACGAGCTCCCGGCGGGGAAGCTTTTCTTTTCCTTCAAGCTGCAACCTCTCACGGGGGGTGGGGTGGATCAATTGTCCGAGTACCTAGCGAAGGTCCCCGGAACCTCCCTTGTCGTTCTGGATCCTTTGATCCGGGCACGGGCGAGAAAAAGAAGGGCGGATGGAAATATCTATGAAGAAGACTATGAAACGCTGGAAGGGCTGCAGAACCTTGCAAAAGATACGCATACTGCTTTTCTGGTCATTCATCACCTTCGGAAGATGGAGGCACCCGATCCGATCCTTGCGGTCTCCGGCTCCACGGGCCTCATGGCTGTTGCTGACAACCTCTGGGTTTTGAAGCCAGCACCTGCGGGTATCACCATTCTGCACGTGAGGGGGCGGAACATCAGGCAGGAGGAGTTCGCCCTACGTTTCGACGGCACAGGTTGGACCTTCCTTGGGGATGCCGTGCCGTACCAGCTTTCCCCCGATTTGCAAACTATCCTCGCTGTTCTTCCATCAGATTTTTCAATCACCCTTAAGGAGCTCGCGGAGAGGGCGGGGATGCCCGAATACCAGCTCAGTAAAAAGCTGCGACGGCTTATGGACTTGAACCTTGTCGAGCAGGAAGGGAGAGGACGATACAAGTCTCTGTGCCCCGCCTTTGGAAATCCGGAGGGTGCTTCACGGAGGGGATGATGAAATACCATCTTGAGCGCGGGCAGTACAGCGAGAAGATGTGCAAAGTTTATCTTGTCCTTTTCTTCCTGAACGAGGTGTTGCCGTACGAGCTCTTCGCAAACGTGGTTATGCACGGTATGGCCCAGGTCCTCGCCGAAAACCCGCAGGACCGGCAGGAGATCTTGGAGGTCCTAAAGAAGCAAACGGAGTACTACGAGGAGGTCCTCCGAAGGCTCCACGGGGGAGGGGGCTCTGGAGAACGGAGTTAAGCCCTCTTTCCCTCGCCCTTACATCCGCGGGTTTATCAAGTGCGGGGGGTCCCCCATATATCTACAGAAGTGCAAAAAGTGCAAAACTGCAAGATGAGTTTGGGATCAGCATTTTCTGCGTGCACGCTCGTAGATGGTACTGCAAAATCGAATCTTGATCTGTATTTACTGTCATTCTCACGGACGAAAGTGAGTTCCCATTAGGATCTTGTACTTCTTGCACGTCTTGCACTCTTGCAGGTCTTGCATTTTTTGCACATTTGCACCTTTTGCCCGTCTTGCACTTTTGCACGTTTCGTACTTTGGTACGTATTGCCGTTTTTGCTTTTTGCAATATACCCCCCTCTTTGCCCTCCTCCGTGGGGGAGGACGAAGGGGGACAAACGGGTGGGTCCGGGCTGGTAGGTGCTCCCTTGGCTTGTTCTGTCAAGGGAAAGTCCGATGGAGGTTCAGCGCGGCGTGCCCCGGCCTCAGGGGTAGGTTTGCGAACGGGACCCGTTCCCCCGTGAGGGTCGCGCACGGGAGGGGCGATTTAAAGGCCCTTTAAGGCGGTCCTCGCGGGGGAGAAGGGGGAAGGCGCGGGTACTTTTTTCGGGAGGCGCTTAAGAGACTTTTCCTTTGGGGTCCTCCGCCTCCGTTTCCTCCTCCTCGAAAGCCTGGAGGAGCTCCCAGAGGTCCGGCTTGCCCTTTCTCTCCAGGTCTCTTTTCACGGTGTTGAAGGCTCCCGAGAGCTTGGCGATCTCGAGGGCGACCTTCGTGTCGCCTTTTTCGAGGGCTTTTCGGAGCACATCGATGGCCAGGGGCACGAGTTCCTGGGCGGCGGAAAGGATAGGCTCGCAGGACTCGTTTCCCCGGGGTTCTCGCATTGAAAATTCCTCCATAAGCGCAAATCTCACGGTCTTTGGCCCAAAAGTCAAGATTTTTGTTTGGAGGCTTCCTCTGCAAGGTTGCAATGTGTTTCCGTCTGCTCTGTCCAATCCGGTGACTCTTCATGACCCAAGTTTTTCGCTTAAAGAACAAGGTCACCTGATAGTCATTATGGGTGTTGCAGGGTGGAAGTTGTATAATATCAAGATCACGATGAATCAGAAGATCCTGTTGCTAACCGTTCTTTTGGCCGGGCTTTTCCTCTTTGGTTGCACTCCCTATCCTAATCTTCAGATCTGGATTTTTACTTTTCCTGAGATTCCTGAGGGTCCGGCGCCCTTTTGGGTCTATTTTCGAGCTCAGGTAGGTTTTTCAGGAGGAGAAATCGTTCTATGCGAGTGGGACTTTGGGGATGGGAACAGAGGGATCGGCTCCGAAGTTCTGCATATTTATGAAAGCCCAGGTGTCTACACAGCAACGCTGACAGTTACGCACGACAGCGGAGTTAAGGCCTCTAAAAGCAAAACGGTGACTGTTGATCCGCCCGCTTTACAAATCCTCGAGTACCGTCACAGGGTGGAGTCTGACGGCGTTTATCGACAAGTAGTATTAGTGGAAGGCAGGGCTAAAAACATAAGTTCTCGTAGACTTTCTCCCGCCTCCGTTTTCGTCCGAATTTTCGACGCTGATGGTAATAGAGTCGGCAAGGCCCACGTTCGTCACTTTGACTACCTGGACCCCGGTGAGGTGTGGCCGTTTCGTGTCCATTGTGACATTGTAGGGCCTGTCGACATCGCGCGGGTCGAGGTTATACCTGGGCAATGCTGGTACGGCAATTGAAAGATCCATAAAAGACCTCCTCCTGTGCTAAGTGGGGCATACGGTAATCTATGTAAATCGTTAAAGAAAACCTTGCTGTTGCTGACCAAGCAAGCCAATGGCGAAGGTTAATCCCTCCTCAACCTCTGCTGGTGCCTCAGAAATTGTGTCCGAAGGGCAGCATGGTAGCCTTCCTAGAAAAGACTGGAACCGAAAGGAGGGAAGGCCACCATGCGGAACAAAACCCGCGAGGAAATCCTAAAGGAAGTGGAGGAGCGGATCAAGACCATGGTCAAGGAGCTCTTGGAGGCCCTTATGAAAGAGGAACGGGAGATCTACCTAGAAAGCCATCCCACCAAGGCTAACGGTTACTACACCCGCGACCTCTTAACTCTGGTAGGACCCGTGGAGGACCTCAAAGTTCCCCGCGTGCAGGAAGGCCATTTCCATCCCCCAGGTCCTCCCGTATCGCAAGCGGGCTTCGCTGGAACTTTCCGAAGCCATCCTTGCCCTCTGGGCTGTCGGTGTGAGTACCCGGACGATTTCCGCGTTCTTGAAAGGGATTTACGGGACACTTTTACCGCAAAGCATTTCCTGCCTCATCGCAGTCGCTTCGGAACAAGTAGGGTTCTCGCAGGGAAGCCCTCCGAGTGGGGAGCTCCGTAGTGAAGAGGCTACGGAAAAGCTTCTTCAGGGGGTTTTGAGTCGGTTGGACGAGGCAGGGGGAGTGCGCAGGCTGTAGGAATCGGTGAATGCAAGATGGGAACTACCATCCCTTACGCAATAAATGGGCACTATGCAGCCAAATTTGTCCGGCGCTGCCTCTTATCTGTAAAATTCGAATGAAGGAGGAGGCATGCGGAGATTGTGGATTAGTCTTCTACTATTTGTTTTGATAAGTTGGTTAGGTTTTGCCGAGAACAGATGGGTAATCGATGTCAAGTCCGGTGCGGGAGCGGGACTAATTGGTTTGGCGGTGGAAAAAGAGTGGTCAGGGTTTAGTGTATGGTTTGCCGGCGGCGTGGCACAAGCAGCTGTCGGATACGGGATAGGGTTGAGGTTTTATTTTTCGCCTGAGGCTCAGAGCCGTGGTTTTGCCGGAGCTATCGTAGGAGGTGCTACCACTGGTCAGCTGAGTTTGCCTTACGGCGGGGCTGTTGTGGGCTATGAGTGGCGCCTTTCACCACAACTCAGGGTTACAGTTGAAGGAGGGTTAGCCTTCGCGCTTTTCTTACCCCTCCCGGTCTTTGGCCTTGCTTTGGGTCTGATATTCTGAGCACAAGCCTCGCTGGTTGTACTTGGTTTTATAAAACTTACGGAGCGATAACGGCAAAGAGTGCGTCGAGTCACTGATAAAATTAAGGTGTTGCCTTTTAGCAAAATGTTTGAGAGTTTTACGCACGGAGGTGCCTATGGTTCGGAGGGCGGTTTTAATTGCTTCTTTGGTGGCATTTGGGCTCTTCTTGTTCGGCTGCGTGCCCAACCAACCTCCTACTGTTTCAATTGTGGCTTCACCGACAGAAGGGCCTGCTCCGCTTGAGGTCTTGTTCGGTGTTCTGGCCTATGATCCGGATGGAGAAGTTGTAAGTTGCCATTGGGACTTTGGGGATGGCAATCGAGGTTTTGGGACGAGCGTTTGGCATACATACGAAAATCCGGGCACGTATGTAGCAAAGGCAACAGTAACTGACAACCGTGGAGCGTCGGCTTCGGCCACAAAGACGATCACGGTGCATCCAAATCCTCTTAGCATCCTGGACTTTCGCCTTGAAAAGGACACTTTATTTGCATACGTTGAGGGGCGAGCGCAGAATACAAGTTCCCAGACGCTAGCTTATGCTGAGGTGCGGGCTTACTTCTACGATGCCATGGGCAATCGTCTCGGTGAATTTTTCGACAATACTGTTGACCTTTTGCCCGGTCAAGTTTGGCGGTTCCGCGTCTACTATTACGGGTCTAAGGACGAGGTTGCGAGAGCAGAAGTCCGGGTTGGGCATTGTAGGTTTAAATAAAAACCGGGGGTTTTATGAAGGCGGATCGAGAGCTCATCCGTAAGATTAGAAATTGGGCCCTCTTTGTGTTGGTGATTTTGGGAACTTGGGGGCTTGCCGAGCAAGCAAGTTCCCCGCCCTTGGAAGTGCACTTTATAAATGTTGGACAAGGTGACGCGATTCTTGTCGATCTGGGGAGTTTCGAGATCTTGATCGATGGAGGGCCTAATGATAAGTGGGTTTCTTATTTGGAAGGCCGTGTGGATGGTCCCATAGAACTTTTAATCGTTACCCATCCTCATGCTGATCACATAGGCGGGTTACCTACGGTATTACAGCTTTACAAAGTTGAGTCGGTCTGGACCACGGGGGCGACACACATAACCGGAGCTTACGAAGCGTATCTTGCAGCATTAAGCAATTCCGGGACCTCCGCATTAACGGTTAGCTGTGGCTACACGGAGACTTTTGAGGGCCTAAATTTAAAGTTAGAGGTGCTTCATCCCTGCTCTATCACCGGAGATCTGAATAACGATTCGCTTGTCGTTCGTTTGACCTATGCTGGAGTCACGTTCCTATTTACTGGTGACCTAGAAAAAGAAGGAGAACAGGCTCTTCTCAGGCGTGGAGTTCTTGTCCCAGTTGACATACTGAAAGTGGCGCACCATGGGTCTGCAAGCTCTACGTCAACCGACTTCGTTAAGGCGGTTAAGCCGAAGATCTCGGTGATCAGCGTTGGGAAAAACAGCTACGGTCACCCAAGTAACGAGACTATTCTCGCTCTTGCGCGAACGGGAACCTCCATCTGGCGGACTGATATCCATGGCACTGTTGTTATAAGCGTAGGAGAAAGTGGAATTGTTGTAAAACCAGAGCGCGATATACCACTCCCCCCGGTTGGGTTGGTAGGTCAGTGCCTCTCTAATTTCGGTATCCTTCTGCAATGGTTTGATATTGCTGGCAACGAATTGGGTTACGACGTAAAGAGAGGTACTTCTTTGTCACCCTTAGAGACTATTGCTCGCCTTTCCCCAAATGTAACCCTTTTTATCGACTCGAAAGCACGGCCTGAAATTTCCTACACGTACCAAGTGATAGCACTAGGACGCGACGGTAACAATTCATCGCACACTGTTACACTCTCTCCCTGTGGTCAGATACGTTGTCAGATACAAAGGATAGAGTACACCAAAACAGTTCAGCGAGGAAGAAGCGCAAGCCTTACGCTTTGGACTACTCCAGGTTGTACTTGGTATCTGCAGTATATAACTCCAGCCGGTAATGTAAGTAAAGCGCAAGGCCTTGGTGCTAAAACCGCTAACCAAAAAGGCGAGATCACTTGGACATGGCTGATTAGCGGGAACACCACTCCTGGTATGGGCAAACTTCGCCTATACCCAGGAGATGCCCCAAATGGAGAACCCTATTGGGAAGGCACAATTTTCATCTCCAGCAAAGGTGGGTAGTGTGACCGTGAGAAAAAAGTATTCAGTGAACTCCTTGGCCCACACCGAATTAATCAGGCCTTTTCCAGTAATCTATCTGCTGGGCTTGCCATAGCATGGATTTCCCGGAGGCTTCCCGCCATATGGAGGTAGATTTCCGTAGTTCGGAGGCTTGAGTGGCCAAGGAGCTCTTGTAGCGCGGGCAGAGGTCCTCCGAAGGCTACGAAGAGCGTTGCGGAGGTATGACGCAAGCGGTGAGGGCTGACCTTTACCCCTTCCAGCCCGGCCTTCTTTGCCAACCTCTCCAAAATCCTTTGGACGTTCCTCCGGTCAAGCCTCCTGCCCTCCCTCGTGCAGAAAAAGGGCGCAAAGGGTGGAGCGTACACTCTCACCTTGATCCACCGCAAAAGGGCTTTCTCCGTGGCGCTCCCGAAGTAAACGATCCTTTCTTTCCCTCCCTTCCCTTCGCGGACGAGGATTTGGCGGGCAAGCAGGTTCACGTCGGCCACGTTGAGGGAGATGAGTTCCTTCAGTCTTAGGCCGCAATCAAGGAAGACAAGGATCATTGCCTTGTTTCGGATGCCGGAGAAAGTGCGGGTATCGCAAGCACGGAGGAGAGCGGCCACCTGGTCCGGTGTGAGGATACGGGGGAACTTCTTTGGGACCTTTGGCAGGGGTAAGCCGTGCATTGGATTTTCCTCGATCAGTCCTTCCCGGAGGAGAAAGTTCAGGAAGGACCGGATAGCACGGAGTTTGATACTCACCGTGGTAGGTTTCAGGTTCCGCTCGTAGAGGAGGTAAGCCGAGAAGCGCTGCAGGTCTGCACGTGAGGGCAGGGGCGCGTCTGGGCCTCCGAGAAACCGCTCCAGTTCAAGAATGGCTTCGCCGTAGATCTCCAAGGTGCGCTTGGCGAGGCCGCGGCTTTGACAAAATATGCGGAAGAGCTCTTTTGCCTCCGCAAGTGTCATTTTTCCCATGGCCGCACGCCTGCCCCAAAACGCGGGCGGAGAAAAGGTGACATTTGCCGGAGGTGAATAAAGCGGAGATGCTGATAAAAACGGAGAATTTAAAATTTCAACTTTTGGTCCGTAGCTCAGGTGGTTAGAGCGCACGCCTGATAAGCGTGAGGTCCCTGGTTCGACTCCAGGCGGGCCCATTTTTTTATGCAAAGCTCAACCCCCTCAGATCCGGTAAAACCGCGTCAGCCAGGGGGCGGAGTTCCTCGTGTTTGCCCAGTCCTGTAAGAACTCCTAACGTAGCCCGACAGCCGGCGGCGCGGCCGGCCTGAAGGTCCATAGCCGTGTCCCCCAATACGACCCCTCCCTTCGGGGAAACCCCAAGGAGCGCGCAGGCCTTCAAAATAGGATCCGGAGCGGGTTTCCTTAGGGAACATACGTCAAGGCCTACAACCGCGTCCACGAGTTCCTCCCACCCCAAAGCGCGGAAATGTTGACATGCCGCGGAAGCCAAATCGTGGGTCACCACCCCTACCCTCCCTCCCGCCTTTTTGATCGCTTTGAGCGTTTCTTCCGCGCCGGGCGTGGGTTTGATATAACGCACAAAAGGGAAGTCTTCATCGACCTCTGCAAAGACCTTCTTCACCAGAGCCAGAAGATTGTCCGGCGTTTCTCTCAGCATCTCCGCGAGGAAACGGGCTGTAGCTTCTTCCGCTTCCGGCCGGGGAAGGGGGATGATCCCCCAATTTCCGGGCTGGCCGCGATTCACCCCCATGAATTGAGCTAGCGAAGCGGCTTGCTTTTGCGATAGCCCTAAGGCGGAGCTTAGGCGACGCGCCCGCTCGGCCATCACGGAAAACCAGTGGTCAAAGGTAATCAGTGTTCCGTCCTTATCGAAAAGGAAAGCTTCGCCTTGGAAAGATCGTCCATTGGCCCAAAACCTCACCAACATAGACACAAATCTACGCTTTTTCTCTTCCAGCCGCAACGAAGTGGAGCACATTACGGACAAATGCGAGGGGCTGGAGGCGCGCAAGTTCTAAGGAAACCTGAGCCCCCTGGGTAAAGTGGGCGGCGATGAAAACTTCCCTTTTGGTTTTCCTTGGGCTCCTGGCGGTCTTCCTTTTGAGCTTGGCTTTCCTGGCGCAGGCCCCAAGTCCCCAGGAGATCCCCAATCCCAAAATAGTGACGCAGGGCGAGGATGTGGAGCCCCATCCTCCCAAGAGCTCATTTTACGGAAAAAGGGGTGTCTATCTTACAGCCTATGCCGCGGCGAATTCCGCGAAGCTCAACGAAATTCTTGCCCAAAGCGCCCGATTTGGCCTGAACGCCATAGTGATCGACGTCAAGAACAACGAAGGCGAGGTGTGCTACCCTTCCCAGGTTCCGAAGGCCCGGGCCATAGGAGCGGTGCGGCCGGTGCTCGATTTAGCGCGGCTAGTCCAGGAATTGCATCAGCGCGGATTCTATGTGATCGCAAGGCAGGTGATCTTTTACGATCCCATGTTAGCCAAGCACCTTGGAGTTCCCACCTCGCCCTGGGTTCTTCCCACCGAAGCGGAGGCGGTGAGCTACAACCTCGCCATCGCCAAGGAGGTATAAGGGCTGGGTGTGGATGAAATTCAGTTCGACTACATTCGCTTTCCCGATCACGGTCCTATTGGTCCAGATTATTCAGCCCGCTGCCGGGCGGTGGAGGCCTTTCTTTCTAAGGCCAAAAGCGTTCTTTTCGTGCCCATTTCCGTGGATGTGTACGGGAGGGTGATGTGGCCCTGGAATGCCCAGAAAATCGATCCGATAGGGCAGCATCTTGAGGGCATTGCGCGGATTGTGGATGTGGTCTCGCCCATGCTTTATCCCTCTCACTTTGTGGAGTCGGAGCTCAAGGCCGATCCCTACGGCACGGTTTTACGCACAATGAGGCATGGGAAAGCTCGCGTTGAGGTGCCTTTGCGTCCTTATCTGCAGGCGTTTTCCATGGCGATTCCTACGGGAATGAGCCTTCCCGAGTACATCCTAGCTCTGATTAAAGCCGCTGAAGAAAGCGGGGCCGACGGTTATCTTTTCTGGAACACAAGGGCCGATTACTCTAGTCTTTGGGAAGCCTTAAATTTGGCCCAAAAGGAGCGCGGGCCGTAAAATGAAGCTAAAGGGGGCGGGATGCGCGGGAT
>OGCH01000274.1_pt1 | contig 30416 bp, 17 predicted proteins | sample 1570111 | NCBI WGS metagenome assembly OGCH01 (sample SAMN03436243, study PRJEB24508) | hot springs metagenome | biome: Desert Springs; feature: Hot Springs; material: Water | place: USA: Great Boiling Spring, Nevada | collected 2008-12-01 | depth 0 m m | reverse complement strand
GTAGAGGCCCTCACCCCCGGCCGGGGGAAGGAAGCGGTTGCCCACCCGCCGGTATCCCGCCTTCTCCAACTCCTCCCGCGTGCGGAAGAGGTGGGAGTCGTTGGACATATGAAACATTGCCAGGAAGCGCACGCCCCAGGGGTTTTCGCCCCTGTCTTCGTTCACCAGCACGGGGACGCGCCGGTAGATGGCCTTCGTCAGTTCGGCGTCCTGGCGGGTGCGGAAGACGGGGCAGGTGCGGGTGTTGGGGTTGAGGAGGGCCAGGTCCTCCGGCGCCAGGGCGAAGCACCGTTGCGGGTCCCCCAGGTGCTCCGTGCGGGTCAGGAAGAAGGCGAACTCGCCCCGTCCCACAGGTTTCCCGCTCAGGGTCAGCAGGGAGAACTTGTAACTGCGGTGGATGCTGGGGAACAGTCCCTCCCGGTTCTCAAAGTCGTAGAGGCTGACCAGGCGGCCGGTATCCACCAGGTGGCGGAAGAACTGCTGGTTGGTGGCGTCGGTGGCGATGCCGGTGGGGAGGACGACGCCCACGCGGCCCCGGTCGTTCACCAGCGCGGTGAAGAGTTCGGCGAAGACGGAGTAGGTGTTGATGTCGCCGCGGGCGGTGAGGGGGAAGCGGCCGCTCCCCCGCAGGAATTTGCTCAGGGCGTCGGCGTCATGCAGGGCCTGCTGATGCTCCTGCCATAGCGCTGGATTGCGACTAGGAAGCTCCCGGATGAGCCGCTGCCGCGCGGCCTTATTGGGAGCGGTAGCGATTTCTTTGTCGCGAGTGGCGAAAAACTCCTCTTCCTGGAGCTTGATCCGCTCCCAAGGTGGGTTGCAGAGGACAACGTCGAAGCCGCCCTGGGCGAAGACCTCAGGGAATTCCAAGGGCCAGTGGAAAAAGCGCAGGCGCTGGGCCATGGCCTCTACTGCGCCTAAAAGTTCCGGCTTCACTCCCGCCCGCCCCTTTTCCAGAACACCCTGAAGGTCCAAGGGCTTGGGAATACGGGAAGCCTCTTCAGGCCTAAGGCGCGCAAAAAACGCCGCGGTCCAAAGGTCGCAGGCAAGGCGCAGCCGCTCGAGATCCGGATCGCGCAAAAGCTCGGCGTAGCGGGCCGATTTTCGCTGCACCTCCTCGGGCGTGTTCTCGGGAAGCTCCGCGAGCTCTGCGAGTTTTTGTGCAAGTTTTTTCACGACTCCCGCGGGATTGAAAAGGGAGAGGAACCCGGTTTCCCGCTCGCGCCTTTGGCGCCGGATTTCGTCCCGGAGGCGGCGGGCAAAGGCTCTGTCGTCGTCGCCTGCGGGCTCGTAGGCCTCCTCGGGTATGCCCTCTTCCAGCACGGAAAGATCGAAAACGCCCACGAGGGAGTCGCCGCAGCGGATGCGATGATCCAAAAAGGTGAGGGGCTTTCCCAGGGTGTGGCCCTCAATCCACAGGGCCACCTTGCACAGCTCCACGGCCAAGGGGTTTTTATCCACGCCGTAGAGGCAGTGGGTGATCACGTCGCGCACGGCCTCGCGGAGGGCCTCGGGCGAGGGCTCTTCCTCGCCGGTGCGAATTTTGGCGAGTTCCTTTCCCAGCCTTCTTGCCGCGGCCAAGAGGAAGTGCCCGGAACCTGTGGCCGGGTCGATCACCTTGAGGGAAAGAATCGCCCGCTCTTTTTCCTCCCTGGTGCGGGCGGCGCGGAGGCGCTCAGAAAGCACGGGCTCCAGGGCGCTCTTTACGAGTTCCTGCACGAGCTCGTGGGGCGTGTAGTAGGAGCCGGTGGACTTGCGCTCGGTGCCCTCGAGGAGGTCGAATTCCGGCGGCTCCTGTTCCAGGCGGATTGCGGGCTGGAACTCCAGAAGGCTTTCGTACACGGAGCCCAGCTCCTCCACATCGAGGAAAGCGTAGTTCACCCGGCGCCGCACCCGGCTTTCGGGGTCGTAAAAGTAGCTCAGGTGCTGCACCGCCTGAAGGAGCACGCGGTTCTCCAGGAAGGTGTCCTCCTCTAGAGGATTCAGGGTGAAGAGCTCGCCGTTAAGAACAGGCAGATCAAGGAGGGAGGCGAGGGGTTTCCCCTCGGCTTTGGGGGAGGGGTCGCGCAGGACGTGCCAAACCACCCGCAGGGAGAGCCAAAGGTCGGAGTGTTCGTTGAAGAAGCGGGGGTTGTCGGCGAGGCGGCGCAGGCGGCTGAGGCTGTAGCCCCGGCGGTAGAGCTCGTTTCCGCCAAGGATCCCCCGCTCCTCGGCGGTGAGGAGGAAGAGGAACCTGTACACGAGGCGGAGGAGCTCCTGGTAGAACTTGGCTGGAGGGAGTTCGCCTGTGCGCACCTTCTCCCGCAGCCTCTCGTTTTTGGGGTGGGCCAAAAGCCCGTTTCCCAGGATCTTCAGGGCCTCGAGGACACCGTCGCGGAGTCGGTCGCGGGCGCGGTTCCCCAGGTCCACGGACTGGCGGTGGTACTGTTCGAGCAAGCACTCCGGCGCGTCGTCCACCCCTTTGGGGAGGCGGGAGCGGTGGAGGAGGCGGAAGAGGATCACGAAATCCTCAAAACGGTCGGCCTCGAAGAGCGTCTGGAGGTCGAACTCGAGATAGGCCTGGCGGCGCACGGCCGGGCTTTTGCGCAAAACCCGCAGAACGAGGCCGTTGGTGACGATTCCCCAGAGGTGCTCCGTGCGGTTGAGGAACTCCTGGACGAGGGCGTGGGGGGAGAGGCGGGGTCCGCCGGGCGCGCGGCGGCCCAATTCCTGGCGGGCACCAGCAATGTGCACCGGCGGCGCATCCTCGTTCTCGCCAGCCCGATGGGAAATGGCGAACGTCTCGCCGTCGATCTCGTAGGCGCGGGGATTGCGGGCAAGCTCATAGCCCAGAAGGCTCAGGAACGGGATTACCCAGCGGTCGCGGGTGAGGGAGGTGGCGGGATCGTCTACGGGCAGGCGCTCCAAGGCTTCACGAAACCGCTGCCAGTAGAACTTGGCGTCCTGGTAGACCCGGGCGATCTCCTCGAGGAGCGAGGTGCCTCTGGGAAAGCCGAAATCCTCGGGACGCTGGCCCGGGCAGTCCTTTTCCGAGAGGAAATCGAGGAAATCTGGGCTGAGGAGGCTTCCCTCGAGGTGGACCGCTGGGCCTTCCGTTTTAAGAGGCGCTTTTTCCGCTACGGCCTCAAGCATCCCTTACCTCCCAACCGCGGGCTGAAGGACGAGAATCCCGAGCACATCGGGCGGCCACTGGGGTTGGACGGCAAGGCCGCGGACGCGCTCGCCCAAAGTTCGGCGCAGCCGCCGATGCGCCTCCGCGATCTCCACCGAACGCTCCTCCAAAAGGCTACGCAGGGGACTCTGCTCCGTTTCCACCCATGGCTTCACTCGCTCCAACACAAACTCCACAAGCTCCCGTTTCTCGGCCTCCGGGATGTTGCCCACGGGTTTGGCGCTCCCGAGTAGCCCCAGCGCCCTTTCGCGGGGAAGGAGGCTTTCCTCTCCGCCTACAAAACCGGTGACCAGGACCTCTTCCGCGAGAATCGGGTCTTTCTCTGGGAGCTCGAGGAGATAGCGAGCCCGCAAAAGCAAAAGGATGGTGAGGCGGGAAACGGCGTCCGTGCGGATGGCGCCACAGCGGGATGCAGGACCTTCTTTTCCGGAAAGGGCGCTCTCGAAAAGGTGTTGGGCCAGAGCCACAACGAAGCGATGGTTTCGGCCAACGTATTCGGCGTTTTCGGGGGTGGGGCTGACGAAAGAAATCGTCCAGCGGGTCCGCGGTTTTTGGCGCCGTTTTTCCTGGGGCAGGGCGGCCCGCACCAGGGGCGGAAGCGCTGCTCGTACCTCCTCGGAGAGGTTCAGGTGATACACCTTAGGATTGCGGCGGTCCCGCTCCAGGGGAATGCCCAGGCGCTGACAGGCCTCGAGGACGAACCGTTCCACCTCCTCCGGCGCGCCCAGGATCGCGTCGGTAGCGCGGAGCTCCCGTTCCACCTCCTCGGGGTGGAGGGCGCGCTGGGCAAAGCGGGTGCGGCTTTCCCGCTCACGCTCGGCGTCCAAATCCCATTTGCGGTGGAACTCCGCGGTGTAGTCCTGCATGAACTCAAACGCCAGGTCTTCCTGGAGCCGGGCGGCGGGCCCGCTGAAAAGCGCGTGGACCAGGGCCTCGATGACGTACTCTTCCTCCACGGGCACAGGCACATAGGTGCCCAGGCTTTGGCGAATTTCCCGGGCTTTGTTGAGGAGGACGCGGATGACCGCGCCGTCCACGGGGTTGTCGCGGCCGTAGAACCGCACCACTCGGACCTTCGGCGCCTTTTGGCCGAAGCGGTCCACCCTTCCCTCCCGCTGCTCCAGGCGGTTGGGGTTCCAGGGGAGGTCGTAATGGAGGACGGCATTGAACCCCTTCTGGAGGTTGATGCCCTCGGAGAGGCACTCCGTGGCCACCAGCACCCGCTGTACCCCCTCTTCCTCCATGAAATCCTCCACGAGGGCGCGGCGTTCCTCCTCGCCGAGCCTTCCGGTGATGCAGAGGACCCGGGCCTCAGGAAATTCCTGGGCCAGGGCTTTCTCCAGGGCGTGGGCCACGTACTCCGCGGTGGCCACGTAGAAGCACCAGACGATGGGGTGGAAGCCTTCGCGGAGGAGGTTTTTGACGGCCCGGATGCAGCCCTGGAGCTTGGCGTCCTTTTCGGGGGTGATGGCCCGGGCGAGGTCCAAAAGGCGGCGCAGGCGCGGTTCCTCGTGCGGCACTCCGGATTCGGGGCGCTCCAAAAGGGGCCAGGGCGCCTCCTCCGGCGGCGGGGTTTCCGTGGGCTCGTAGGCGAAAGCGCCAAGGTCCCATTCCTCCTCGGGGGTTTCTTCGAGTTCCTTGCCTCTTCGGCGTTTTTCTAATGCGGCCTTGGCCGCGGCGGGGCTGGACATCACCGCCCGCAGGAGAGCCAGGGCCGCCCAATAGCGCATGCGGCGTTGGTATGCCGTAAGCTCTCTTCCCTTCTGCACAATGCCCAAACAGAACTCATGGGCCGCCTCGAAAAGCCGGCGCTGCTCAGGGGAAAGGGTGTAGGTTACGTCCACGGGCTCCCGCTCGGGGAAGAGGGGCTCCTCTTTTTCCCAGACCTTTTCGATGTCGCGGCGGGTACGCTGGACGAAGTGGCGGGCCAGGCGAATGCGCTGTTCTTCTGTCCAGGCCGAAGGATCCCAGCTTTCAAATTCGCGGTCCAGAAGCCCAAGGAGCCTCTGAAACGCTTGCGGCACGCCGCTGTGGGGCGTGGCGGTGAGAAGGAGAAGGTGGCGCCTGGGGTCATCGGCCAGCGCCCGCACGAGCTCGTAGCGCAGGTGGCGCTCGCGGCCGCCGGCCGGGGTGGCGCCGTGCACCTCGTCCACGATCACGAGTTCTGGCGCGTGTTGCAAAAACAGGTATTTGTTGCGCTCACGTTTCACGAAATCGATGCTCAGCACCTGGACGGGGAAGTGGCTGTAGACGCTGCGCTCGTGGGGAACCTCCCGTTCCAGGAGGCCCACGGTGGCGGAGTTCACCACCACCGGCTGAAAGTGAAATTTTTCGGAAAGCTCTTTCGCCCACTGGTCGCAAAGATAAGGTGGGCAGAGGACTGCTAAACGGCGTATTTCGCCGCGGTCCCAAAGCTCACGGGCAATCAGCGCGGCCTCGATGGTTTTTCCCACGCCCACGTCGTCAGCAATGAGGAGGCGCACGGGATCCAGACGCAGGGCCATAAGAAGGGGCACGAGCTGATAGGTGCGGGGGCGCACGGAGATCCGGCCCATCGAGCGGATGGGAGCGCTGTTTTCGCGGAGGAGGAGCCGCGCCGCCTGCCAGAAGAGATGCACACTTCCGGCATCCTTGATCCCATGCGCTTGCGGAAGGGGAAACTGCGCGGGCTCGATCCTTTCCGTGGGATAGCTGTACCCAAGAAGTTTCGCGAGCTCGGGGTGGACCTCGATTGCTTCCTCATCCCCGCCCGTGAGGGGGCGGAGATACAGGGCTTCTGAAGAACGGGAAAGGACAACCCACAGGCGGTCGCGGAAGCTCACCACGCCGCCTACGCGGAGCTTTTCCATGCCCGAATTGTATGCGGGCCGCTTCCCTGTGGGCCAATCCCCTGGCGGCGCCGGACCGGGGCTAACCTCCCCCTACGGGCGGAAGAAGTGTCACCTCGTCTCCCTCGCGAACCGGCGTATTCCACCCCCGCTGGAACTGGATGGATGTTCCGTTCACAAGGGCGGAAATGTGGCGGTGGATCTGGCCTTGAGGGTCATAAAGCCTTGGCCGAAGCGAGGGATAGCGGGAAACTAAAGCCTCCACAACTTGGCCTACCACCGCTCCCTCGGGAAGCTCGAGGACCACCGGATTCTCAGGGATCTCCTCCCGAAACGGAAAATAGAGGCTCACCCGAACTTTCATAAGCCCTGCACAAGCCTCCGCGCGATCTCCCGCTGCCGCGGAATGTAGCGGTAAAGTTCCCCCTTCACCAGCTCGCCGCCCCGCACGAGGATCTCGCCGTTCACCATCACCAAATCCGCGTACTGGGCAGCGCAGTGAAGCAATGCGGCCACAGGGTCCGCGGCGCCTGCGAACTCCAGGGTGGAAATGTCCCAAAGGGAAAGGTCCGCGCACTTTCCGGGCTCGAGGGAACCGACTTCCCGCTCCCAGCCCATCACCCGGGCTCCGCCCATCGTGGCCATCCACAAGGCCTTCCGCGCGGGCATGGCCTCCGCGCCGTACTTCACCCGGGAAAGGAGCATGGCCTGCCGGGCCTCGCGGATCATGTTGGAGGCGTCGTTGGAGGCCGAGCCATCCACAGCAAGCCCCACCTTCATTCCGGCGGAAAGCATCTCGGGAATCGGCGCAATTCCTGAACCCAAAAGCATGTTGGAGGAGGGACAATGCGCCACCCCCACCCCGGCTTTCGCGAGCTTTTCGATGTCCTGGGGGTTGAGGTGTACGGCGTGGGCGATCCAGACATCCGGGCCCAGCCAATCCAGATCCGCGAGGTAATCCACGGGCCGCTTCCCGAATTTTTCCAGGCAGAAAGCCTCTTCATCGAGGGTTTCCGCGAGGTGGGTGTGAAGGAGAACTCCATGCTTTCGGGCGAGCTTCGCCGTCTCCCGCATGAGCGTCGGCGTCACGGAGAAGGGCGAGCAGGGGGCAAGGGCGATGCGCAGCATCGCGCCAAAGCTTTTGTCGTGGTAGCGGAGGATGAGGCGTTCGCTGTCGGCAAGGATTTCCTCCTCGGTTTGGACCACATCCTCAGGGGGAAGCCCGCCCTCTTTTCGGGAGAGGGACATGGAGCCGCGGGTGGGGTGGAAGCGGATCCCCACCTCTTTTGCGGCCTCGATCTCCACGTCGATGAGGTTCCGTTTGCCCCGCGGGAAAAGGTAGAGGTGGTCAGTGGAAAGGGTGCACCCGGAAAGGAGGAGCTCGGTGAGGCCCACCACGGCAGACACGTAGACCGCCTCCTCGTCGATCCCCCGCCAGCGCTCGTAGAGGAAAATGAGCCAGTCGAAGAGCTTTTTGTCCTGGGCACCGGGGACAGCCCGGAAGAGGGTTTGGTAGAGGTGGTGATGGGTGTTGACCATGCCGGGGATCATCACGCGGTCGCGGCCGTCGATCACCTCGTCGTAGGGCCCCTGGGGCGGCTCGCCCTCGCCCAAAGCGGCGATGCGGTTCCCTTCCACCAAAAGCCAAGCCTTTTTGAGCTCCCGGCCCTGGGAGTCGAAGGTGGCAATTACCTCCACATCACGAAAGAGAATCCGCTTCATCTTGCCCCTTTCCCCTCACGCATCACCCTTCACCCATCACAATCTCAGGTCGGCCTCATGGCAGCGCTCAAGGAACGCGGTGAGAAGCTGGATGGCCGCCTCAATATCTTTTTTGTGGGAGGCCTCGACCACGGTGTGCACGTAGCGGGTGGGAACGGAAAGGGTCACTACCGCCGCGCCCTCGCGGGCAAGCTGAATGGCGCCGGCGTCAGTTCCGCCCCGAGGGAGGATCTCCATCTGGTACGGAATGTTTTTCTCCTCGGCGAGCTTCACCAAAAAGCGCACAAGGCCCGGGTGGGAAATAGAAGCGGAGTCTTTGAGCTTGATAGCTACACCCTTGCCGAGCTTTGTAATTTGTTCGTGGGGCTGGACCCCGGGCATGTCGCAAGCAAGGGTAGTGTCCAAGGCGACGCCGATTTCCGGGGCGATCTGGAAGGCGCTGGCTCGCGCGCCCCGAAGCCCCACCTCTTCTTGCACCGTGGCCACAAAATAAATGTCCGCCTCGTGGTTCTTGAGACGCCGCAGGGCTTCGATTCCCACATAAACTCCGACCCGATCGTCCAAAGCTTTTCCGGAAACGAGCTCCCCCACTTCCGCAAACGTCTGGTAGAGGGTTACGGGATCGCCAATCCGCACCCGTTCCTTTACCTCTTTTCCGGGCAAGCCCACGTCCACGAAGAGGTCCTGGATGCGGATTTCCTTTTTCTTCTCCTCCTCGGTGAGGATGTGGATGGGCTTTATGCCGATGAGGCCCAAAAGGGGGCCTTTTTCGGTGTGGACCACCACCCGGGAGGCGATGAGGGTGCGGGGGTCGAATCCGCCCACGGGTTCCAGGCGAAGGAATCCATTCTCCTCATCGATATGGGACACAAAAAATCCGATCTCGTCCATGTGGGCGGCCACCACCACTTTGGGGCCTGTGCCTTTCTTGTGGGCGATGAGGTTTCCCAGAAGGTCCACCTGGATTTCGTCGACGACGCCGCTTAGGGCCTCGCGGACGATACGCCGAATCTCCTCCTCCCGTCCGGGAACGCCAGCCGCCTCCGAAAGCCGCTTCAAAAGCTCCACCTTTCCCCCTTTCTCTTCTGAGCCTAGCCCAGGTTCGGGGAGAAAACAACTTCACAGAGCTTTTCCCCCACGCTACAATGGCCTTTAGGGACGATGATTCCTATCAGGGATTACCGCCTGAGCGGAAAAAGGCCGTGGGCCACTTACACGTTGATTGCCCTGAACGTCATCGTTTTCCTCTACACCCTCAGCTTTCCCGATACTGGTTTTGTGCTCCTTGATGGGTGTTTGTGGCGGGACACGTTTGGTCAAACTCCGCCGGGCTTTAACCCCGTGATGTATCGGCGCTACGGCCGGGGCTGCCTTTATCCCCTGACGCCGCGCGATGCTTTCTACGTGCAATACGGACTTATTCCCGCGGAGTTTCTCTCGGGGAAGGATCTTCCGCCCACCGTTCCCTTCCCCATCTGGCTCACCCTTTTCACCTCCATGTTCCTCCACGCGGGGTGGCTGCACCTCATCGGCAACATGTGGTACCTCTGGATTTTCGGGGACAACGTGGAGGCCTCGATGGGGCCACTGCGGTACCTCCTTTTTTACCTCCTTTCCGGGGTTGGCGCTGCGGGTTTGCAGATGGCGGTGAGCGGGAGGAGCACGGTCCCCATGGTGGGCGCGTCGGGAGCGATTTCCGGGGTTATGGGCGCCTACCTCGTGCTTTTCCCGTGGTCCCGCATCCTTACCGTTGTTCCCATTTGGTTTTTCCTCCATCTCGTGGAGGTGCCGGCGTTTATCTTCCTAGGCCTTTGGTTTTTGCTCCAATTCTTCTCGGGAATTGTGGACCTGCGGAATTTGGGCGGGGTGGCGTGGTGGGCCCATATCGGCGGTTTTTTGACCGGCGCCCTTTTGGTCTTCCTTTTCCGGCGGCGCACGGTGGTTCCCGGTATTCTTTTGTGGTGGGAGCGGCGCCGCTATCGGTACTGGTAGGACCTTGCCGCTCATTTTGGGGATGGACGAGGCGGGAAGGGGCGCGGTCCTCGGCCCCTTGATCGTGGCAGGTGTCCTTGTCCCAGAAAGCCAAAGGGAGAAACTTTGGCCCCTTGGGGCTCGCGATTCCAAGGCCATCGCCCGGCCACGCCGAAAGGTGATCCTGAGGACACTTTGGAGCCAGGGGGTGCGGGGATGGGCCGTGGTCATCCCGCCGGAAAGGATTGATACCCAAAGCCTCACGGCATTAGAACTTTCCGCGATGGCAGAGCTTATCCAGAAGCTTCAGCCGGACGAGGTGGTATTAGATCCGCCTGTGGGGCCACGGGCTTTGCCGCAATTTTTGCACATCCTCAGCCAGGCTTCGGGCTTTCCGGCTGAAAAAATACGAGCATTTCCGAAAGCCGACCAAAAGGATCCTGTGGTCGCCGCGGCTTCCCTTTTGGCCAAAGTGGTTCGCGATAGCTACGTTCTCTTTTTGCGCCGAACCTACGGCGATTTTGGCTGGGGCTATCCGGGCGAACGGAGGGTCCAGGATTTCCTGAGGGAGTGGGTGAGAAAGAATGGGGATCTTCCGCCCATCTGTCGCCAGCGCTGGCATACCGTCTCCCGCTTTTTGGAATCGGAGTTGAACTTTTCGCGTTAATTTGGGAAAATTGCGACCAAACGCAAGGGGGAAGTCATGCCCAAACGCACTTATCAGCCGCATCGGCGGAGAAGGCATCGAGTGCATGGCTTTTTGGCGCGGATGCGAACGCCTGGTGGCCGGGCGGTGATTGCCCGCCGCCGCAAGAAGGGCCGCAAACGCCTCACCCCTGTATAAGGAGAGGAGCACCTTGGCGAAAAAACGCGTCTACGAACTCGCCCGTGAGCTGGGCATGTCCACGAGGGAGCTCATCACTACCCTCGAGAAACTGGGCATGCCCAACCTCACCGCCTTTCACGTTATCCGCGAAGAGGACGAGGAGATCATCCGGGGGCTTCTTTCCGAGCAAAAGGCGGAAGTGGCGGTAAAGCCCGCAGAAGAAAAACCTGTGCCTAAGGGCCAACCGCGGCCGCCGGTGGTGGCCGTCCTCGGCCACATTGACCATGGGAAAACCACGCTCCTCGACCGCATCCGCAGAACCCACGTGGCCGCGGAGGAGCCCGGCGGAATCACCCAGTCTATCGGTGCCTACCAAGCCCAGGTGGACGGAAAGCTCATCACCTTCATCGATACTCCAGGGCACCGGGCGTTTACGGCTATGCGGGCCCGCGGCGCCAAGGTCACGGACATCGCCATTCTCGTGGTGGCCGCGGACGACGGGGTCATGGCCCAAACCCTCGAAGCCCTCGATCACATCAAAGCTGCGGGCGTCCCCATGATCGTGGCCATCAACAAAATCGACAAACCCGAGGCCAATCCCGAACAGGTAAAGCGCGAGCTCGCTAACCTCGGGTACATCCCCGAGGACTGGGGCGGGAACACCATCATGATCCCCATCTCCGCCCTCACCGGCCAAGGGGTAGATGAGCTTTTGGAGATGATCCTCCTTGTGGCCGAGCTAGAGGGCATTTCCGGCGATCCTGAGGGGGAACTCGAGGCGGTGGTGATCGAAAGCCACATGGACCCGCAAAAAGGCCCAGTGGCCACAGCCATTGTCAAAAACGGGACGCTGAGGGAGCGGGATGTGGTGGTCGTGGGCACCGCCTGGGGGAGAATCCGGGCCCTTTTGGACCACCAAGGGAAGAGGATTCCAGCGGCTGGACCGGGAACTCCCGTGCAGATCCTCGGCCTTTCCGCAGTACCCCAGGCCGGCGAGAAGGTGGAGCTGGTGGGAAGCCCCAAGGAAGCCGAGGAAATTGTGGAAAAGCGTCTGGAGGCCGAGCGGGAAAAGAGGCTTTCCGTGCGCACTCCTCCCTCGTTGGAGCAGCTTCTCACTGAAGCCCAAAAGAAAAAACTCGTCCTCATCATCAAAGCCCAGACTTTCGGCGCCCTGGAGGCCGTTAAGCTCGAGCTCGGCACTATCGAGCAAGAAGGGGTGGAGCTGGAGATCCTCCATGCCGGGGTGGGGCAAATCAGCGAATCCGACGTGCTCTTGGCCGCCGCGGAAACGCAGGGGCAACCCCTCATCTTGGGGTTCGGGGTCAAAGTGGATCCCAAGGCCCAAAAACTCGCGGAGCAAAAGGGTATCCTCATTCGCACCTACGACATCATCTACGACCTGGCCCTCGATGTGCAGCGGGCGCTCAAGCGCCTCCTCGGTCCGGAGATCCGGGAGGTCAAGGTGGGCGAGGCCGAGGTCCTCAAGGTCTTCAACATCGGGGGCGTGGGTCGCGTGGCCGGATGCGCCGTGCGCTCGGGCCGCATCGTGCGCGGCGGGAAAGTCCGGGTCCTCCGCAGGGGCGCCGAGGTCTTTGTGGGCGAAATCGCCTCCCTGAAGAGGTTCGCGGAGGACGTGAAAGAGGTCCGTGAGGGGTTTGAGTGCGGCGTGCGGATTGCCAATTTTGACGACGTTCGCGAGGGCGATATCCTCGAAGTTTACGTTCGCGAGGAAGTCCCTGTTCAATAGCCATGGCGGTAGGGATCCTGCGCGTGAGTCTGCGTTTTTTGGGGGTGCATACCCTGAAGGAAAAGCGGGCCATCCTGGAGGGGCTTTTGGTGCGGCTGCGCCGGGAATTCAACGTTTCCGCTGCAGAGCTTGCGGAGCTCGATAACCCCGAGAAGGCCGTGCTGGGTTTTGCCCACCTCTCCAACGATGGCGCCTACTGCGACGGTGTCCTGCAAAGGGTTCTGGAGCGCCTTTCGGGAAGCCGCGACTTTTATGTGGAGTCCCACGAGCTGGAGGTGCTTTGATGCGCTGGCGGGCGCGGGCAAGGCTGGCCGAGCTCATTGCCCGGGAGATCGCGGATATCCTGGAGTTTGAGGCAAAAGACCCCGTCCTCCGCGAGGCCCTGCCCACGATCTTGGGCGTGGAGCTTTCCCCCGATGGCCAAGAGGCCAAGGTTCTTGTGTACATCTCCGGCACCGATGAGGAAAGGGCTCGGGTGATGGCGGCGTTTGCGAAAGACACAGGATTTTTGCGGAGTGCCTTGGCCAAACGCCTCCAAATTCGCCGCGTCCCTCGCCTCACCTTCGCCCTCGACACCTCCCCGGACCAATGGACCTCTCCTTAGTGACCGCGCTTCCGGTTCTCCCCCTTTCCTCGGTTCTTTCGGGCCATTCCTCCCTTGTTTTGGAAAAGGTGCTTGAAAAATTTCGGTCCCTGGGCCTGAACCTTGTGCCCAGGGAGGAGGAAGCCATCGCGGACGAACCCCTCCCCGCCCTTCTTTTTCTCACCGGCGGCACCGAGCACCTGGCCTTGGAATTCGCGGGAAACGTGCAAAAGCCCCTTCTCCTTTTGGCCCATTTTGGCCACAACTCCCTTCCCGCGGCGTTGGAAACCTTGGCGCGGCTCCGAGAAGAGGGCCGTAAAGCCTGGCTTCTCACGGAAGCGGATGGGGAAGAGCTTCTCCGCTTTGCGCGGGTAGCCGCCCTTGGCCGGGAGCTTCGGGGGAAACGCGTGGGGCTCATCGGTGGGGCTTCGCCCTGGCTTGTGGCAAGTTCTCCTGATCCTTCCGTGTTTCGGGAAAAGCTTGGCCTAGAGGTTGTAGAGGTGCCCCTTTCCGCCTTGCGGGAGCGGACCCCTTCGGATTCCGAAATTTTGCCAGAGGGTGAGGCCGTGGGAATCGGGGAGGCCGAGCGGCGGATGGCCGGCCGGGTTTACGCCGGCCTCAAAGCGTTGATCGCGGACTATAGGCTTTCCGCCCTCTCCATTGCCTGTTTTGGGCTTCTTTCCGAGGGGTGTACGGCCTGCTGGGCCTTGGCCCGCCTGAGCGACGAGGGGCTTCCCGCCGGCTGCGAGGGCGATCTCCCTGCCCTCCTGGCCCTTTGGCTTGGGCAAATCCTCACCGGCTCCCCGGGTTTTTTGGCAAACCCCGCGGAGGTGGATCGCAAAAGGGAGCGGCTCCTTTTGGCCCACTGCACCGCTCCTTTTTCCCTTGTGGAAGGTTTTGCCCTGCGCACGCATTTTGAGTCCGGGATCGGGCTTGCGGTGGCGGGGGAACTCCGGCCAGGGCCGTACACCCTGTTCAGGCTGGGCGGAAGGAGACTGGAAAAAGCTTTTGTCGTGGAGGGGACTGTGCTTGCGGAGCGGCCGGGCCGGGAGGATCTCTGCCGAACGCAAGTTTGGTTCAAGATGCCCAAAGGTGCTCTGGAAAAACTTCTGCGCGACCCTTTGGGAAATCACCACGTTCTCATCCCCGGCCACCACCGGCCTATTTTGCGGCAATTCCACGAGGTTTTTCTTTCGGATTAGCGCCAAGTCCAGCCCAGGCTTAGGCTAACATCTCCGCCCACCGGGATCTCCACTTTCGGCTCAAGGGTGAGGCCGGATAGAAGTGGAATAATTCCGGAAACAAGGAACCGGGAGAGCCCGAAAAGTCCGCCTTCCGGCTGGAAGAAGGCGGTGAGTTCGAGCTTATACGTTCCGCCGCAGCAGGCCGGGCCGCAGAAAACAAGCTTCAGGTATTCGAACTCCTCCCCTTGAAACCCGCCAGGGACGCGCCCGGGCTCGAAGGCAGTGAGGAACTCGACGGAGCCGCCAGGCCCAGGCGGGCAACAACTCGGTCCAAAACAGCAGCGAATTCTGTATCCGTACAACGCCAGGCCCTGGAGGCTCCCCGTTTCGTTATCCCAAAGAACATCCCCAAACACGGTAAGGCAGGCTTCACAGGGGGCCTTCCAGCGCGGCTGGAATTCCACTTCTTTCCCCTCCGTCTTGAAGGTGACTCCGAGATCCGCGCTGAGTCCGCAGCAGCCCAGGGGAATGTTTGTGATCGAAAAGCGTGCGTAGGAGAACCCTTCTTTTGTCCAAACCGTGGTTCCTCCGAAGGTGAGGTCGCAGCAAAGGGTTAGGTTGTAGAAGGAGAACGTCACGTCCTTGAGGGTGAGGGCGCCCTTTTCCTCAAAGCGCAGTGTTAGGTTCTGGCCGGGAAGGCTCAGAGTGAGGTAAGGGAGGAGGGCCGGTCCTGGCGGCGTTCCGTAGCTCGGGTAGTGGGTGACGCGCAGGCCGAAATTCAAGTCGCCCAGGGGCATGGAGAGCATGGCGTAACCAGAGCGGTAGGAAGGCCCGGAGGGCGTGAAGAAAAGCCCGCTCCCGAAGCGGATTTTCTCCCAAGTTCCGGTGAAATGAAACTGGGCGTCGTTCCAGGCGTTGCCCGCGAAGGCCAAGACGGCCCGGAAATCCCAGGGATTGAAACCGAACCGGAACCGCGGCCGGATCTCCAACCGCAGGAATTCCAAGGCTGGCGCGGGAAGAATCGAAAGCCTTCCCTGACTCCCCCAACTCAGGCCCACGAAGTCGAAAATGGGGCGGAACCGGGCCACCAAGACCCGGTCCCGCTCCGCAAGGAAATCGAAGGTGGGGGAAGGGGAAACCTCCTTTTCTTCCTCAAACCAGCCGACGAACTCAAAGCCTGGGTTAGGCAAGGCCGAGATCTGAACGAGTTCTCCAGCCTTGTACGTTCCCGCGCCGAAAAGCGTGCCTGCCCGCGGCGGATCGCTCACCAGGGTCACCGTGTACCGCACTTCCTGGGGATAGGCGAGGAGCCCCCCGCTCGCCACAAGAAGGAGAAGGCTCAGCCCAAGGAAGCGGGAGCGCCGAAGCACGGCGAGGAACGCGCCCACGCCGCTTAAGCCAAGGAGGACTAAGCCCGCGGTGCGCCGGGAGCTGCCCTCCGCCGGCGGAATGGCCACCCCGCTGGAATGCACCTTGAGCTTCAGGATCGAGGTGTCGTCCGGATCCGTATCCTCGGGGACGTACATGCTGGAATCCGCGGGGATGGGAACGCGGAAGGCGTCCACACCAAATGCGCGCATCACGTTCACCACTTCCTCGTTCGCCGGCGCTTCCTCCGTAACCCGGGCGGAGAACACGATGGTGAGGCTCTCCCCGGCGTCGAGGGAAAGGCCGGTGACCCAGGTGAGGACAGGGCCCTCGCCCACGATGGGCTCGAGCTGCATCTCGCCTCCAGGCCAGGTGAGGATTGCTGACTCCTTCACATACTCCAAGCCCCGCGGCAGCTGATCCTCCAGCACGATGTCGTAGGCGGGGCTATAGCCCACGTTGGTCACGGTGAGCTGGAAGCGCACGGTCTCGCCCACTTTGGCTGGGATGGGCTCCTCCGGGCAGGGGATGCACTCCACCGGCTCCGGCGCGCAGGGGTCGCAGGGTGGGCAGTAGTAGCTCTTTTTGGTCACCAAGGCGGGGGCACCGAGAAGAATTCGCGTGTCGTCGCGGTCAGGGTAAGTATCGTTCGTGTCCGGGTTGAATTCGGGGATGGGGGTCCCTGCCCCGTCCCGGCCGGTCACGACCGCCTGGTTCGTGAGCCAGGAGCCGGGCACGGCTTCCGGAGTCACCCGCACGCGGTACACTGCCACCAGGGTCCCGCCGCCGGCAACCGTGGCGGAAATATCCGCGGTGATCAGGCCGGTCGCGCCGTCGGGGATCCCGAGCGTACCCGTCGTCGCGGGGTTATCCACGGTATAAGTTCCATCGCCAAAGCTTGTGTCGTAGGCCACCCCGAATGGAAGCTCCTCGGTGAAATCCACGTCGTAGGCCGTGCCCAGGCCGACGTTGCGGATCGTCACTCGGTAAACGATCACGTCGCCCGAGAGCACCACCGGTGTGGGCCAAATGCTCACCCCACCCCGCAGGACATCGAGGATCTCCTTTTCCAGGGCCAAAGCGGGCTCGGCGACACCGATGATTTCGTGGCCGGTGTCGTCAGGATCGGGATTATCGGGGTCGTCATCGGCATCGTCTCCGATCTGGGCATTTTCCGGCGGAATCGGTGTTCCGTACCCATCCTTTCCCGTGGCCGTGGCGTAGTTCACGAGGTTCACCCCTTGCTGGACAGCGCTTGTCACGTAGGCGTAGAAATCGGCCACGAGTTTCCCGCCGCCGTGGATGGTGGCGGAGATATTGGCCACAAGGATGCCGGTCGTGCCATCAGGAATCCCAAGGGATCCGAAAGCGGGCGGGTCGTCCACGGTGTAGGTGCCGTCGGCATAGTCCGTGTCGTAGACAAGGCCGGCTGGAAGCTCATCCGTGAAGTCCACGTCGTAGGCCGTGCCATCGCCCACATTGCGGACCGTGAACCGGTAGTGGATGAGGTCCCCGGGCTCCACAGCACTGGTGGGCCAGATGGAGACCCCGCCTCGGATGACGTCCACGATTTCCTTGTTCACGGAAAGGGCTGGGACCGCGGCGGCCACGTGGGAGACGGAGTCGCTATCGTCGGGGTCAGTATCCCCAGGGATGGTCCAACTCATGTCCGGCGGGATGGGCGTGCCCTCGGCCTCCTCGCCGGTGGCGCCCATGGCGTTCTTATAGACCTGACCCTGGACGATCGCGCTCGTTACGACAGCCCGGAACTCCAAGATGAGGGTTTCGTTGGGACCGAGGACCGCGGACGTGTCCCAGAACAGGTTCGGACCGGGAGCGCCAGCAGGATCCGCATTGAAGGAACCGCGCGGCCAGGTGGCGCTCGTCGATCCAGAAATGTAGAGGAATTCGACGGGGAGGATGTCGAAGACGTCCACATTGTAAGCGTTGGCCCCACCCACGTTCGTGACCGTAAGGCTATAACGAATCACATCACCGGCTTGGATAGGTGTACCCGGCGGGGTGGGGTTCCCGCCCCGCAGGACCTCCATGACCTCCTTATCTGTAACCAGAGCCGGGCACGGACAGGTCCAGCTCGTGGAAACCTCGTTGTTCGTCTCATTGCACTCGCAGATTACGCCGCCTTCATCCACCACGGCGCGGAAAGCGTGGCTCTCTCCGCACTTGAGGGGTGGGGTTTCCCAAGAGAGGACGATCTCTCCACCGATATCGAGCGGAGGAACGGTCCAAGTGTGGGTGAGGTTTCCGTCGATGTAGAGCCGGACCGTCGTTGCGGGCGAAGCTTCTGTGCCCAGGTTCCGCACAGTCAGGCTGACCGTGGCCGTGCCCTCAGGGTCACAGGAAACAGCAAGGTTGGCGAGCGTAAGGTCAGGATCTACCACGGAGAACGGGGCAGAACGGGCATTGTTCCCGGCCGTGCACTCGCAAAGGGAATCCTCGGGGTCCACGGTGGCGGCAATGGTGTAGCTCCCGCAAGGGAGGATTTCGTTCAAGGTGATCACGATCTCGGCCGATTCCCCGGGAAGAAGCTCAGGAAGCGTTCCTTCGCCTGTGGCATCACCGGTGATACGCACGGGGATTCCTGAAGGTGTGGAAACGCAACCCACGTTCTTCACGGTTACGGTGACCGTGCCAGGACTACAGGCATCGGGGACATTGGGCTCCACCGCAAGAACAGCGAGGTCTGGAATTTCCACGGGGAAGTCCACGCACCGGGCGTTGTTCTCGCCATTGCATTCGCATATGGAGTTCGTGTAGTCGGCCTCGATGAGGAGGGAGACGGTGCAATCCACGGCTTGAGCACAGAGGTCGATGGGGAAGGTGTGGCTTACTTGGAAGAGCTGGGTGTCACCTGCGGGGATGTTCACGCCGTTGAAGGTCTCCGTCCAGGTGTGGAGGACACTCCCCGTGCAGCCGCTTTGATTGTAAAGAGTGAAACGCATGGGGATGTTCGCGGTGAGATTGGGTCCGCAGCCCTGGTTCCCGAGGGTGACCGTTCCGGAGATCAAGACCTGCCCGTCACCGGCGCAGGTGAGGCTCAGGTTCTCGTTGGCCACCACCAGGTCAGGGATGTCAATGGGGAGAGATGTGCACAGGGTGTTGTTTGTGCCATCACATTCGCAAAAGCTCTGGGTGTAGTCGGCCTCGATGAGGAGGTAAAGGTTGCAGCCTGTGGCTGCCGAGCAGGCATCGAGGTTCACCGTGCGCGGCGTGATCCCCAATGTTTGTTCGCCGCCTGCCGGAATGTTCACGGAGAGAACTTGGGACCACTGATCGACGATGGTGCCAGTGCAGCCCGGGCCGCTATACAGGGTGAAGCGAACCGGGAGGTTTCCGGTGAGGTTTGCCCCGCAGCCCGCATTCCCAAACGTCACCGTACCTGAGATCTGGATTCGACCGTCGCCGGCGCAGCTCAGGGAGATATTTTCAGAGACCACCGTGACATCCGGCAGGGTAATCGTCCAGGTGCGACTATTGCTATTGTTGCCCTCAATGCACTCGCAGATCTCATCCTCTGTGTCGAGCTGCACGGTGAAGGTATAGGTGCAGATATTGCAAGTCACAGGCCAACCGGAGATCGTGATCGTCCGGCTAGAGTTCGCGTTGATGGGCAAGGTTCCGCCAAAATCGGCCTTGAAATACCCCGAAACGGCCCAGCCGGTGCTCGTTTCGCTTAGGGTGATCTTGAAATCCCTATCCACTGGAGCATCGCCGTTATTTCGAATGGTGAGCTTCACGGAGCCGGAATAGTCCCCGTCAGAGGCGCAAGTCAACTGGGGCACGATATCGCTTGGGGCGATGTAGAGGTCGGGGATGGTGACCACAGCCGAGGCGGTAATTGGCCCGCCCAGCTGACACCCATCGGCGGTGTTGGGGTTCCCATCAACCTGACCGCAGCCCCAGTAGACCTCCACCGTGTCTGTGCGCAAGGTAGCGCTGCAGCTTTCCGCAGGGCGGGAGAGGTAGGCGGTGAGCGCAAAGCTCCGGGACTCTCCTGGCGCCAGGGGCCCGAACTCCCAACCGTACTTCTGTCCACCCATGGACGTGGCCGGCGGGTCGGAGGAAACGTAGACGAGGCTTGACCCTAGCGTGTCTTCAACCCGCACCCAGTCCGCCTGGGCCGTGCCCGTGTTCGTCACCGTGATCGTCCAGGTCACGGTGTTGTTTGGGTCATGGCAGTTCAGGGCCACCGAAGAAGGCGTTTTGGTGACGGTGATGTTGGGAAGTGCCGGCCCAAGGGTTCGGGAAGTGTCCACGTATTGCTGGGTCTCCTCACAGCAGTCGTAGTACCAAACGCGAATGGAAGCGCTCCGGGTGGTCGTGTAACACGAGGCCTTTACGCGGAACCGGAGCCGGATCACACCATTCGGCGGGATTTCGGAGCAAAGGTTATTCCCAATGTTGTTTTCGTCGTACCAAATGAGGGTTTGCCCAATGATTTGAGGATCGGCACCGGAGCTGAAGCCGCTTCCGCAGTCGATCTCCGTGCTACCCGAAACGTAGGAGAGCCCTGTCGGAAGGGTGATCCGGGCATCGATGGCCCTGGCCGTGGCGGTGGAGGTGTTTTGGATCGTGAGGGTGAGGGTGGCCTCTCCGCAGGCCGGGATGGTGGTGGGATCCAACGAGGCGGAAACACTTACGGCCGGCGTGCGCGAAGCCTGAGCTGTGGCGGTGGCTTCGACCTCCCAGAGGCAGGTACTGTCGTTTGTGGCGGAGCTTCCGTCTAGATCGTTACCACAGCCCCAAAAGGCCCGGACGGTGTTTGAAAGCGTGCCACAAGCCACATGCCGGGCGGTGAGGGTGAGCACGGCCGTATCGCCCGGTGGGAGATTCTCGATGACCCAGGTGGCGATGGTTCCGCTTCCCCGGCCTCCATCGATGCCGCCTGTGGACGATACGTATTCAAAGGAAGTCCCAAGCTCATCCTCCACCCAGACGTAGTCCGCGGTGGCATCTCCGGTGTTCGTGACCCGGATTTCCCAGGTGATTAAGCCGCCGCAGTCCACCGGACCGCTCGGTGATTTTTGGGTTTTGGTCACGCTGAGGGAGGGCCGGCGGGCAAGCACCGTGAACGTACCCACCGCGGGAGCGCCGTCTTCCCAGCATACGTTCTTGTAGGCTACTTCCACTTGGAAATTCCCGCCCTCAAAGTTGCAAAGGGCCCGCACCCTAAACTGAATCTCTAGGTTCTGACGGGACCGAAGCTCATCGAGACCAGGGATTTCGTTCTTTGTCCAGGTCAGGGTGTAGCCCACCAATGGGCTCCCTGTGATCACGGGATCGGACCCAGAGCTCCAGCTCCCCCCGCTTTTCCGCCACTGGGTGGAACCCGAGACGTATTCCAGGCCGGGAGGCAAAGTCTGCTCCACCCTGAGTTCATATACCGCAGGGTCGCCGGCGTTGCGGATGGTGATCGTGGCGGTGTTCTCGGAACAGGCATCCATGGGCGAGGCGGTCACGGAGGTAGCTATGACATAAGTCGAGGGGATGAGGACGGAGGAGCTATCGGTGATGGGCGTTACGCACTCCACATCTCCGCAGCTCTGCCCTACCCAGACCACGTCCGTAAGGTCCTGGCAGGCCACCATCCGCGCGGTGATCTGGATCGCCCGCGTCCCACCCGGCGCAATCACCGGAATCCAAAAACTCACGCCATTGATGGAAGTGCCCGTGTGATCTACCCCAGGGTTCACGACCACATCGGGATCCACCACGCTAGAAACGTAGACGAGGCCGCTTCCCAAAATATCGTCCACCCAGACTTCATAGGCGGGCCCGGCCCCGCCGTTGGTGACGTAGATCGTCCAGGTCACGGTGTTTTGGGTGGCATAGATCACTTCCGGCGTCTTGTACACGTAAAGGAGCGGCTCCAGCAGGATCGCGGGCGCATCGTAGTCGGAAACAGAACAAAAGGAATAGCCGCAAGAGTCTTCAAAGAGGGCGGTGACTGTGAGCTCCCGCCCTGGGTTGCAGCGCTTGCGTACCTGGAAAGTAAGGATGGATTGAGCTCCGTCGGGCTGGCCCACGAAAAGATCCCCATAGTCCCACTCGTAATAGGTCCCATAAACCGTGGGGATTAAGTTAGCGGGACAAACCCCGCTGCAGGTGATCGAGGAAAAGTCCACGATGTAGTAGTTCAGGTTCTCCAGTTGCAGTCGAACATTGTGTGGGTTGTAGTCCGACGTCTTAGTGAGGGTTATCGTCACATCGTAGGTGCCGCAGGGGTCCACGAAGTCATCGGGAAGCCCGGTGATGGAAACGCTCATGGAGGGCGTGGCAGTGGTGATCTGAAGAACCTCGGTAGCTTGGCAAGGCTCCGTGCACTCATTCCCTGTGGAACAATCAGGCCCTAGGTTTAGGCTGGCCCAGTCGTAAAACGTGTAGGAGCTTGGGCAGGAGGTGGGCTGCGAGGTGTTTGTGAATTTCATGGTGTAGGAAATCACGAGGGTGCGGCCTCGCACGGAGCCGCTGTCGCTGATCTCCTGAATCTGGAAGATTCCGCCAGGTGTGTTGTCAATCACCGTAATCGGGTAAGCCGGGCTTCCATCAATGGTGATGGAAAGGCTTCCTTCCACATAGTCCTGGAAGTTTTCTGCAGATGTGGTGAAGGTGAGCTCATTAAATGTTATATTGTCCAGAGCCGGATCATCGGCGAAGACGAAGGTGTTGGTGTAGGTGATCTCTCCGCACTTTTCCTGGGTTAGAGGGCTTGCGGTGCGGGTGAAGGTAATGAGCTGGTAGCACTCGATGGCGATAGGAATGGAACTGGAGGCAGAGATCTCGCAGCCGCAGCAATTCGTGGCGGTAGCCGTGGCCGTGAGGGTCGCCACTTGACCACATTGGCTCGTCCCAGGTGCCCGAAGGCCGATGGAGGTATTGAGCGGGGTATCCGGGGGGACCGTCCAGGTGATCGTCCCGCCGGTTCCGTCGCCGCCGGGAACCCAAGTTCCTCCACCGGAGTTCGTGACCACAAACCCTTGGGGTACATTGACGATCACCGTGATGTTGCTGGTTTCTCCGCCTCCGCAGCTATTGAGCCCGGAGAAAGAAACCGAAAGGCCGTATTCCCTGACGTCGCAGATGTAGATCTCGTTTGGTCCTGTGAGGTCTACGGAGAGCGAAGGTGGGCCACTTGGGTCGTAGCTTGTACCGTAAGTCCCGAAAACTGCGGGAGGCCGGAATTCATCGCCACAGACGTTTTCGTAAATGGCTTGCCAGTAAAGGCTTCCGGAAGGAACGCCCGTGCACCAGTCTCCGGTGTAGACCACGTCAAAGGTAAGATCAAAATATTCAAGGGGATCGAGATCGGGGATGGAGAAACACGAGCCATCCCAGCTTGCGCCTCCCTGGACATTTTGGATCTGAAGCGTCGAGGGGAAATTTACACAGAGAAGCACGTTTTTCGCTGGGCCTTCGCCGTTGTTGGTGATCCGCACGGTGACCGTGGTTCCATCGGGATCGCAATAAGGGATCTGAATCGCCGGCGGAGTGAAATTGAGGAGAGGGTTTTCTACCAAAAGATGAATCGAGGCCGTGGCTGTGCCACCCTGGACCGCGGTGTCAAAGCATATGGAACCGTCGTCGCAGCCAAAGCGCGCATCGGCCTTGTTTTCCAGCCCCTCGCAGGCCACGACTTGCGCTTGAAGCTCGATTTGCACCTGCTCGCCAGCCTGGAGCGTGCCGAGTTCCCAAACCACCGTCTGGCCAATGGGGGTTCCTGCGGGATACGAGCTCACATAGGAAAGCCCGGTTCCGAGGACGTCGGTGACCACCACGTTGTGGATCGCACCAAGCCCGGTGTTCTCCACGGTGATCGTCCAGGTCACTACATCGCCCACATGGGCGTTGATAATCGAAGGAGTTTTATAGATCTGGATCGCTCCGGGGAGGATTTCCACGGACAGAGCGTCATAAGGGGAAGTAACAAATCCGGTGCCCTCAGCAAAAACTTGGTGGGTTCCGGAGAGGGTGGAACAGTTCGTGGCGAGCTCAAAGGAAATGGTCAGCGTTTCTCCAGGCGGAAGTTCGTATTCATCCCCCAAAATTTCATCCACATCCCAAATGAGCTGAAGGCCAACTCCTTGAGGCTCGGCAGGGATCGTGGAGTTGTCGGGGAGGGTGAGGGTAGCGGAGTTGACCACATAAACAAAGTTGGCATTGGCGCGGGTGAAGGTCACGATGATATTCGAAAGGGTTTGACTCGTATCGTTGGTGAGAACGATCATAAAGGTTCCTTCCTCGCAGCGGCCCATTTGTGCCGGCCCTATTAGATCCAAACTCTGCCCCAGGGCCGCCACGGAAAGGACAATCAGCCCAAGAAGATATCCTCCCAGACACCCCTTAATTCGCATAGAACCTCCTTTTCCTGCCAATATAACGCCCATGATATTGTAAAGTCTTCGCTCGGAGCATGACCAATGTGAAGGCTTCAAGACGAGGTTCATCGATCCTGAGAAAGCTTGGCTTGTCCTTTTTGGGAAGGACACAGGTTTTGCTTCGGCAGGAAGGCGAGAAGTTCGGGATCGTTTGGGCAAAGCCAGGGCTCTAGGGGATCAGAGCCCGAACGATCACGAAAGCACCCACGCCGATCAACAAGAATCCGGCGCCGAGTTGCACGTATTTTGTGGGAAGGTAACAACCGACCAGTCCGCCCAGAAAAGCGCCGAGGAGGCTCACGAGAGAAAGCGCCAACGCCGCCCCAAGAAAAACGGGCCAGGGAGCGCGGTGCCGCGCAGCTAGCGCAAAAACCGCAAGCTGGGTCTTATCCCCAAGCTCAGCCACGAACAGAAGCCCAAAAGTAGAGAGCACCAAACGCCAGTCCATACAAGCCTCCTTACGCCCAAGCTAACCGAGCTTTTTCCCTTGGGCAACCCGGGTTATACTTGCATCCCCTATGGATCCGATACGCACGCGGGAACGCATTTTAAACGGCCCCATTCTCAAGACCATGGTCCTCCTAGCCTGGCCAGTGATGGTTACCAGCGCCCTACAGGCTCTCTACAACCTGGTGGACGCGTTTTGGCTGGGACGTTTGGGGACGGCGGCGTTGGCCGCGCCGGGCATGGCTTGGCCCATCCTCTTTTTCTTCATGTCCTTTGCCGGAGGGTTCCAGGCCGCCGGCTCCACTTTCGTGGCCCAGCACTTCGGCGCAGGTGACCGCCGCGGCGCCGAGGAATCCGCAGGGCAGCTTTTGGGCTTCCTCGGGCTTCTTTCGGTGGTCTTGGCCGCGTTGGGGTATAGCCTTGCTCCCACCGTGCTTCGCCTCATCCGTGCCCCAGCTGAAGTTTTTCCTTATGCCCTCACCTATCTTCGCATCGAGTGCTTGGGCCTTCCCATCATGTTCATTGCCCAAGCCTTCGGAGGATTTATGGTGGGCTTGGGTCAGACCCGTTTTCTCATGTACATCAGCGCCTCCTCCCTCCTTTTGAATGGTGTGCTGGACCCGCTTTTTATTTTTGGTTGGGGACCGTTTCCCGCCTGGGGTGTGGCGGGCGCCGCCTGGGCCACTGTCCTCTCCCGCGCCGCAGTGGCCTTGGTAGGGCTTTTCATTCTTTTTTCAGGGAAACGGGGTCTACGCCTTTCCGTGCGGGATCTCTGGCCCCGGCTTTCCCGGATTTTGCCCATTCTCCGGGTTGGCCTTCCCAATGTGCTGGATCAGGCCAGTACCTCCTTCGGGTTTGTGGTGATGATGGGGCTTGTGGCGGGATTTGGGACTTCGGTGGTGGCCGCCTACACTGTGGGGAACCGCATCATCAACCTGATCAACGTGGTGAGCTGGGGCGCAGGGACGGCCCTTGTGGCCATGATCGGGCAGAACTTGGGAGCGGAGCGGTACGAGCGGGCCGCCCAGGTGGCCCGGCGGGGCATTGCCGCCACCTTCTTGGCCTTGGTCGGCCTCTATGGGGTGACTCTGCTTTTGCGCCGGCCCCTATTTGCTCTGTTTGTGGCCGATCCCGCGGTGATTGCGGAAGGCGTTTGGTACATCGCCATTTTCGGGATCTCCATCCCGTTCTTCGGGCTTTTCGATGCCTCCGCCGCGGTATTTCGAGGCTCAGGACACACCGTTCCGCCCATGATCATGGCCATCGTGCGGCTTTGGGGACTGCGCGTGTTTTTGGCCTGGCTTTTCGGGTATCAGCTGGGCTTTGGAACGACGGGAATGTGGGTAGGGATGACCCTGAGCAACGTCCTTGCGGGGATCGCCATCGTGCTTTGGCTTAAGCGCGGAACGTGGAAGCGGCGGGTGGTGCGGCCCCTCACCCACGCCCCGGCCCCTTGACAGCCCCCGGCCCTTCGGGGTATTTAAGGAGCGTGATGGCGCGGAAAATCTTTTGCGGAAAGGAGGTGATCCAGGGGGCGAAGGCGTACGTTTGGTACTGGTTCGCATGAGGGCGTGACTCTCTAGGAAAGGAGAGTCATGCCCATCACCGCAAGCAAAAGCTTGCGGTTTTTTGTTTTTAAAGGGGGTGAGCGTGAAAAGGCTTCTTCTTGCAGCGTTAGCGTTGTTAGGGGTTTTCGGCGGAGCAAAACCGATTGTGATCGGGATCACCCAGATCGTGGATCATCCTGCCCTCAACGCCTGCCGGGATGGGATCATCGAGGCCCTGAGGCGGGCGGGCTACATCGAGGGCGAAAACGTCCAATACATCATCACCAACGCTCAAGGTGATTTCTCCGTAGCCATGGCCATTGCTCAGGATTTCTTGGCCCGCAGAGTGGACCTTGTGGTTTCCATCACCACCCCCTCCTCTCAGGCCATCGTTCAGGTTTTTAAGGATACGAACATTCCCGTGGTCTTTTCGGCAGTGACGGATCCCGTGGGCGCCGGCCTCACCGGCCACCCCAACGTCACCGGTGCTTCCGACATGATCGACGTTCGCGCGGATTTAGAGCTTCTTCTCAAGGTTATCCCCAGTCTCAAGAGGCTAGGCCAGATCTACAACCCCGGCGAGGCGAACTCCGCAATCCTCACAGAGATGACGAAAAAAGCGGCGGCGGAGCTTGGAATTAGCCTCATTGTTGTTCCCGCGGAAGGCACGGCCGCTGTGCCTTTGGCCGCTCAATCCTTGCTTGGACGCGTGGATGCCATCTATTGCACCACCGACAACACCGTGGCCGCCGCTTTGGACGCGGTGGTAGATGTGGCTAAAAAAGGGAAAATCCCGTTCCTTTTTGCCGACCCAACAAGCCTTGAGCGCGGGGTTCTCATCTGCACCGGCTTTGACTACTTCGACCACGGCCTTCTTACGGGCGAGATCGTCCTCAAAATCCTTCAGGGAACATCTCCCAAGGACATTCCATTTGTGCGCCAAGCGGGCACCCAGGTCTGGTTCAACCTGGATGTGGCTGAGGAGATCGGGTTTGTGTTCAGCGCCGAGGCCAAGAAGCTCGCCACCGGTCTTCTCTTCGGCGGAGAAAGGTTCGTGAAGGAGTGAACCGTGCTTTTCTTGGGCGCCGCCGAGCAGGGTCTGATCTACGGCCTCATGGCCCTTGGGGTCTACCTCTCCTTCCGGGTTCTCGCGTTCCCTGACCTTTCCGTGGATGGGACCTTCCCCCTGGGCGCGGCGGTGGCCGGGATCCTGATCCTGCGGGGTGTGAACCCGTTTTGGGCGGCGCTGGCCGGAGGAGGAGCCGGCTTTCTTGCAGGAGCCCTCACCGGCGTTCTCGCCACCCGCCTTCGCATTCCCGGGCTCCTCGCGGGCGTGCTCACCATGATCATGCTCTATTCCCTGAATCTAAGGATCATGGGCCGCCCCAACCTGGCTCTTTTGGGAAAGCCCTCGGTTTTAAGCGGCCTCGCCCAGGCCCTTTCCCTTCCCCGGGGGTACGGGAACTTGGTGGCTTCCGGAATTTTCTGCTTCATTGCGGCCGTGCTCCTCCTCCTTTTCCTCCATACCGAGCTTGGGGCAGCCATGCGCGCTTCCGGACAGAATCCCACCCTCGTGCGGGCGCTCGGCACAAACCCGGCCAATCTGCAAATCCTGGGACTGGCCCTTTCCAACGGCCTTGTGGCTCTCTCAGGAGCACTGGTAGCCCAATATGCGGGGTTTGCCGATGTGGGAATGGGTGTGGGAACGATTGTGGCGGGTTTGGCTTCCGTGATTGTGGGTGAGCTTCTTTTGCGGCCCCGCTCGCTTTTGGGGGCGATTTCCGCGGTAATCGTGGGCTCCGTGGTCTACCGCATGGCCATTTCCGTGGCCCTGCGCTACGGGGCGGCTTTGGGGTTTACCGCCTCGGATCTGCGGCTGGTCACGGCTCTTGTGGTGCTGGGGGCGCTTGCGGCGCCAGCGCTCCGGGCTGCCCTAAAGGGGGAGGGCTCATGATCTTGGAGGTTTTGAAGGTGACGAAGACTTTCTCCCTGGGTGCGGAGCGGGTGGTGGCTCTCGATAACCTCGATCTCCTTTTGGCCGAGGGCGATTTCGCTACGGTGATTGGTTCCAACGGCGCGGGAAAGACCACGCTTCTCAACGTCATCGCTGGGGCATGCCGGCCGGATCGGGGAAGGATCAAGCTCGCTGGCCGGGATGTGACCCGCTGGCCGGCGCACCGCCGGGCCTATCTCGTCGGCAGGGTCTTTCAGGACCCCTTGCAGGGAACGGCCTCCCACATGACGGTGGCGGAAAACCTCGCCCTGGCCGCAAAGAAAGGCGCGCGGGGCTTGGCTCCTCTTCTTACCCGCCGCAAGCGCCGCGCGCTTTCCGAGGTTTTGGCCACGCTGGGAATGGATTTGGAAAAGCGCCTTTCGGAGAAAGTGGCGCATCTTTCCGGAGGGGAGCGTCAGGCCCTCACCGTGCTTATGGCCATTCTCACGAAGCCCAAGCTCCTCCTTTTGGATGAGCACACGGCTGCCTTGGATCCGGCTAATGCGGAAAAGGTGCTTGCCATAACGGAGAGGCTCGTGGCGGAGCATGGCATTACCACCCTCATGGTCACCCACCGCATGGACCAAGCCTTACAAGTGGGAAACCGGCTGATCATGATGCACAAAGGCCGGATCCTTTTGGACTTGGGCTTAGCGGAAAAGCGGGCGTTGAAAGTGGAGGATTTAGTGGGGCTTTTCCGGCGCGTGGGCGTTTCCGACGACGCCCTGCTTTTGGGGGAAGGTTTGGCCTTTGCCGGGGGCGCAAGGCAATAGAAAGCTGGCCCACCTCCTTTAGGGCCGCCGCCACCCACCAGCACCGCCAGGCCCTAGGGGGAGCGGAAGAGGAGTGGAAGCCGGCGCAAAAGGCTAAGCTCCTCCCGCTCCCCTAAACGGGCCCGCCTTACCGCTTGCGCCAAAACGGAAATGGTGCGGTCGTAGGTTGCCCGGTCCACGGGATAAGGCGTGCCATCCTTCCCGCCGTGAGCATAGGAAAACCTCGCCGGATCGCGGAAAGACGCGGGTGCACCATAAAGAAGCTCGGAAAGAAGGGCCAAAGCCCGCAATCCTTTCGGCCCCAGGCCTTCCACGCCCAAAAGGGTTTCGAAATCCCGAGCTTGGGCCTCATAAGTGCGTAGGAACACGGTCTCCAGCCGCTTTGGATCGATATCGGAAAGAAGAAGCGCATGGCGCTCCGGAAGTTTTAGGGTCTGAAGGTGCTTCAGTTCCCGTACAAGGGTATCCGGAGGGCGTTTGGCGAGCTCCGGGATCGTCTCCCGGGCGGGCTCAGCTTCTTTCGCCACCAAATTTAGGACAAGATCCGCTTTAGCTCCTGATACGCCTGCGTGGGGCTCGACCACAAAACTTCGGAGCCCTTCGGAAAGCCAATGGTAGCGGCGCGCAAGGCGCGCTTCCTCCTTCATCCCCTGCTGGACCACACACCACCGGCCTTGGCGATCGAAAAAGAAAGCGTGGTGATAGATTTGAAAGCCATCTTGGAGAGCAGCGGAGTCCACTTTCGCACTCATGCGTGAGGCGTAGACCAAAGGAGCGGGTTCGATCCCCTCTTTTTCCGCCCAAGATACGATCTCTTCGGGAGTGCGGCGGGAAACCGCGCCCTTTCCTCCCGCGGCAAAAAGCCCGATCGTAGGACCCACCTCCCGCAGGGCTTCCTTTAGGGCACCACACGTTGTGGTAGTGAGGCCACTGGAGTGCCAGTCAAAACCAAGAAGGCAGCCCAGGGCTTGAAACCAGCGGGGATGGGAAAGCCTCCGCAACACCTCTTGCGTTCCGAACTCGTCGGCAAGGGCAAGGAGAATCTCCCGGGAAAGCCGGACCATCCGGGAAAAGAGCCAACGCGGGGCCTTTCCCGAGTGCAGAGGTAGGTCCGCGTATCCCGTGCGCCTAGCCATTTCCGCTCCTTTCCCAAAGGAGACGGTTTTCCTCAAGGGTTGCTTGGGCTTGGCCTGCGCGCACCAAAGAGGTCAGAGCGGCGAGAATAGTGGTGCGCACCAAAAGAAAGCTTGACAAAGCCCGCAACTCTTCCCGTAAAGCATTTGCCACATATCCCACGATTTCTTCCGCAGGCTTGGGCGAGTCCAAAGCAGATAAAACAAGCCCCCGAATTTCCTCAAGTCTTTCCCGAAAAGCCATGATTTCCGCACGCAGGTTTGCGCCGGAGAGGATCGGGCCGTGGCCTGGCACCACCGTTTCCGCTTCCACTTTGGAAAGGGAAGACAGGGCTTGATCCAAGTCGTAGCAAAAGGGGATCGGGTGCTTTTGGAGGATGGCGGAAGGGAAAAGGGCGTCAGCACAAAAGAGAACGTCGTCAACTCTTACGCCGATTTGGGCCGGAGAGTGTCCGGGAAGGAAGACGATTTCCATCTCGAACGGGCCGAGTTCGACTTTACCCGGACCAAGTTTCCCGCTTATCTGACATGGCTCAGCAAGCGTGAACTTCCCCAAAAGGTCCGGATGGGGAGAAGCTCCACCGAAGAGAAAGATGGGCTCGAAAAGAGGATGCTCCATCATCGCTCCCTCGAGAGCGGAAGAAAAAAGACAAAGGCCGCGTTTTTCCCAAAAGTGGGCGCCGCCAAAGTGGTCCGCGTGCGCGTGGGTGAGGATGGCGCCAAAAGGAC
>OGCH01000272.1_pt1 | contig 30508 bp, 30 predicted proteins | sample 1570111 | NCBI WGS metagenome assembly OGCH01 (sample SAMN03436243, study PRJEB24508) | hot springs metagenome | biome: Desert Springs; feature: Hot Springs; material: Water | place: USA: Great Boiling Spring, Nevada | collected 2008-12-01 | depth 0 m m | reverse complement strand
AGTTCAAAAACCTCAAAATGTATTTCGTTGTGGGGTTACCCTTTGAAACCCCTGAAAACATAAGAGAAACAAGCCTTTTGATAAATCAAATCAGGGAAATCTTTTCCGGAAAAATTGAAGTAACTTTCAGCATTTTCGTTCCTAAACCTCATACACCCTTCCAATATCAGCCTTTCACCACTAAGAAAGAATTAACAGAACGCCTAAAATATTTGAAAATCCCAGAAGACGTTAAGGTGCACATAGGAAGCTACAAGGGAGCCCTAATTCAAACTATATTCTCCCGGGCAGGTGAGGAACTGGGTTATGCCATGCTGGCAAGCCTTTCGGATAAAAAAGACCTACTCAAGCTTATTGAATCAGAAAAAATACTTTTTGACGAAGAAACAGCAAAAACTCTCCCGTTTAACTTTATAGACTCTGGTGTTAATTCCTCTTTTCTCGAAAAAGAGCGGAAGAAGGCAGAAAAAGAAATATTAACTCCGCCTTGCAATACGGAACTCTGCAAGGCATGCGGAATCTGTGGTAATATTCAGGATTTAAGAAATTCAAAAAAGGTAGAATAAAACTTTTCTTTTAAAATACTTATATCGAACTCTTCCGCCCAACTCCTGGCACCTTCCGAAAGCCTCTTCCTTAGATCCTCCCTTGAAATAACCTCATAAGCCTTTTGGGCTAGCAAGTCAATATTACCAAAGGGAACAATAAACCCGCTAAAATTGTCTTTAACTGCTTCTCTCAAACCGGGGGAATCATAAACTATAACAGGTGTTCCTGATGCCTGCGCCTCCATAACTACGATACCCCATCCTTCCTTCGGAGAGGTGTTCATCACCACCCACGCCGAGCGTAGCTTCTCAGCCTTAACATCTTCCGAAACGTACCCCGTAAACTTTACTATATCACTTAATCCATACTTTTCAACAAGTTCTTCTAAGCCCTTCCTCGCATCTCCGTCTCCCACTATTTCTACCTTCAATGGCCCAGCATAATATTTATCCCTTAAAACTTTAATAGATTTTATGAAAAGGTCAATTCTCTTATACTTTTTCAATCGACCCAGATAAAGAATGAATGGAATCTCTGATTTTTCTCCCGGCTTAAAGAAGTTAAGATTAACCGCGTTATAAACGATCTTTATCGAGGACTCATGTATTCCGTGTTTCACCATTTCTTCTTTCGTACTTTCAGAAACGGTTATTATGGGAAGCCCTCTGTACATCTTGAAAAATAACCTCTCAAAGAGATAAACATAGAGGCCAAAAAGGGGATTAGTTTCCTGGAAAATTACCTTTCCGAAGAAGTGATGGGTCAATACAATAATAGGCTTTCTTACAAAAAACCTTAGAAAAAACGGAATTTTATTAATATCTTCCACTATCACGTCAAAATCTTCATTTTTAAGGAGTGATCTAACATAAAAGGGAACTAAGAAATTAAATAAAAATCGGTTTCCCTTTCTAATGACTCGAATCCCATCCTTTTCATCGAACTCGCTCAGGTCCTTGTAAGAGGAACATAGAAGGGTTACTGAATGACCTTTCTCCACGAAATAAGAAAAAAACTGATGTAAATGAACCTCTGCCCCACCGCTCAAAGGATGGGCAAGATCCTGCCAATTTACCACAAGGATTTTCATTGAATCAGGGGAAGAACACGCAGAAATTTCCTCTTGCCAACCTTGATAACGACATCACCATCAGGGATGATAATTTCAAATTCACTCTCAACGACTCTATTTCCAATCTTAACGGCCCTTTGGGCAACAAGTCTTCTTGCCTCCGATTTGCTTGAAACAAGACCGGATTGGGTAAGTATATCGATAAGAGGCATCCCTTCTTGAGGAATCCTATATTCAGGGATCTCGTCAGGTATCTCCTTCAGCTTAAATACTCTATCAAACTCCTCCCTCGCCCTCTTTGCCTCAGAAGTTCCCCAGAAAATCTCAACAATTTTCTCCGCTAAATCAGCTTTGCAATCTCTCGGATTTTCCTTCATTTTTTCCTCTACTTCCTTCATCTTAGCATCGTCATAGTAAAGAACAAGCCTGTAATATTTTAGAACCAGCTCATCTGGTATAGACATCACCTTGCCAAACATTTCCGATGGGGGTTCCGTTAAACCAATGTAGTTATCATAAGATTTGGACATTTTTAACTTTCCATCAGTACCCTCTAAGATAGGAACAGTTAAAATGACCTGCGGTTCTTGGCCATAAGCTTTCTGAACCTCTCGACCAACAAGGAAGTTAAACCTTTGATCCGTGCCTCCAACTTCTATGTCAGCCTTAATTGCAACAGAATCATAGGCCTGGAATAGCGGGTAAAGGAACTCATGGATGGAAATAGGAACATTGTTCTTAAATCTCTCTTTAAAATCGTCCCGCTCTAACATCCTTGAAACGGTATAGGTTGCAGATAGCTCAATTATTTCAAGAGAAGTGAGCTTTGAGAGCCACTCAGAGTTGTATCTAATCTCTGTCTTTTCAGGGTCGAGCACTTTGAATACTTGTTCGAAATAGGTTTTTGAATTTTCCTGCACCTCTTCCCGTGAAAGCCTCGGCCTTGTCTTGGAACGTCCGGAGGGATCCCCGATCATTGCAGTAAAATCACCAACTATAAAAATGATGTGATGACCAAGGTTCTGCAAATCTTTGAGTTTCTTTAAGCAAACATAATGACCAAGATGTAGGTCCGGCCTTGAGGGGTCTGCTCCATACTTAATCCTTAGGGGCCTGCCAGCCTTTAACTTCTCAATCAGTTCTTCTTCTGGCAAAAGATCAACAGTGTTGAACCTGATGATATTCAGATGTTCTTCTAACCTCATTTGGTCCAATAAACATAAATCCCACAATTTGGGCAAGTTTCCAATGACTTATTTTTAACAGGTCTGGAAACTAATGCAGAAGGGAATTCCATGAAGCAATTTGAACAGGTCCCATTTATTACAGGTGCTACTCCCCTGCCATATTTGCTCCTCAGCTTTTCATAACGCTTTAATACTGCTATAGGTATCTTCTTAACAATCTCCTCTCTCAAACCTTTCAGTTTTTCAACCTGTTTTGCAACTACATCTTCGTCAGAGCCACCCGCAATACTTATTGATTTTACATAATCCTCTGATTCAAAATCATCCAACTGGGCATCAAGGCTTTCAAGGGCGATTAAAAGCTCAAGTACCGGGTCCATTAACCCTCCCTGTATATTTTGAGAAGGTAATCTACGAGCTCTCTTGGGTTCTCAAAATTCAAATATTCTTTGGAAGACACAATTTTTCTGACCACATTGGCAATCTCACCAAGGGTAATAAGATATCTTGCACCGAGGTCCTGTGGCGGTGCAATCAAAAGAAAGAATAGATGAACTGGCTTACCATCGAGTGCTTGAAAATCTATTCCCTCCTTTGAAACACCAACCACAAGATGGACATCGTCAACAACTACACTTCTGGCATGTGGAATAGCAACACCTTTACCTACACCAGTTGAACCTATAGCTTCTCTTTTCTTTAACTGCTCGAGAATAAGTTTTTCCTGTTCCGGTTTTAAATTTAGCACACTAAGGAGTTCCTGCAACGCGGAATCCTTATCTTTGGCTTTCATATTAATTATAACCCTATCTTCTCTTAAAAGTTGTGCAAACATTATTACCTCCTTTCAAATCAAATCGTTATAGTTTAATCCCAAACAATTACATAATCAAATAAGTTTTATCTAACATTTATTCTTTTAATGCACCTTGGGTTATTCCTTCGATAAAGTACCTCTGAGCAATGAAGAAAAGGACCATTATTGGCAACAGTGACACCGTTGACGCGGCCATTTTAAGGGCATAGGCTTCTTCATGAGCACTCTTGAACATGGCAAGTCCCACTGGTACGGTGTACATTGACTCCGTTTGGGCTACGAGGAGTTGCCATAGGAAGTTTGCCCAGTGAAACTGGAAGTTGAGCAAAAATACTGTAGCCACAACGGGAAGGGCAAGGGGAATGACAATTTTAACAAAAATTTTTATCTCAGAAGCGCCGTCTATTCTTGCACTCTCAAGCAGTGAGTCTGGTAAGTCTTTCAAAAATTGAGTTATGAGAAACATCCCAAAAACATTAGCCAGATGAGGTACAATCATACCTTCATACCTGTTTATCCAGCGAAACTGGTAAACGATTAAAAATTGAGGTATCACATAAAGTAACCCGGGGACCATCATAGAGGAGATGAAAAACCAGAAAAGAAAATTTTTGAGTGGGAATTCTTTTTTCGCAAACCCATAAGCAGCAAGAGATGCGAGAAGAGTAGATACTAATGCGGAAGTCGTTGCAACAATAAAACTATTTACAAAATACTTGTAAAACCGGTACTGAAAAAAAATCTTCCGATAATTATCAATGGTGATCCTTTTGGGTAAGGAAATTAATAGGGCCTCGCCCTCTGGTTTAAAGGAAGTGATAAGCATCCAAAAGAAGGGGAAAAGACATATTATAAGAAGGAAAGTAGCAACAAAATATTTCCAAAAAGGTATTCTCCTCATTCTTTCGTCAACCTCGAATAAATCATTGAAATGGCCAGTGTCAAAATAAGAAGCAGGAAGGATGTAGCGGAAGCTACTCCAAGCCTCAAATTAGCAATGTGATTGTAAAGATAATACCCTGAAACCTTAGTAGCGCCAAGCGTTGTACCCCACTTATAAACGACTGGACCACCGCCTGTCATGGCAAAAAATTCTGAAAAAGCCGAGAATGCCCCAATAATACCTGTAATTACAAGGAAGGTGGTCGTGTGACTGACAAGGGGGAAGGTAATTTTGAAAAACTTTTTAAGACCAGTGGCCCCATCAATCTTAGCGGCGTCCTCTATATCGGGAGAAATGTTGTTAAGGGCAGCGGTATAAAGTATAGTTCCAAAACCAATATTTTTGAGACAAATGGCAATAACCACAGCGGGCATAGCGGTATTTGGATTACCAAGAAAGCCAGTATTGTAAATCGATGCAGGAATAAGTGGTTTTAGTATATTTACAAGAAGTCCATAACGCCCAGCGTACATTATGGTCCACACCACTCCGACGACAAAGGCATCAAGAACAAAAGGCATGAAGAAAAGGGTTCGGTATAACCTATTAATTTTTAGGTCGCCCTTGAGAAGTAGCGCAAGAGAGATGGAGAGTAAGATATTCAGGGGTATCAGCATCAATCCATACTTAAGGGAAAGCCATATGGAATAAAGAAATTCTTTATCTCTTAGAACATAGAGATAATTTTTTAGACCAACAAATTTTAAATTTTCAAAAATATTGGAAAGGTCTGTAACTTTGAAAAAAGATAGATAAAACGCGTAAAAGAAAGGGAAAAAAAGAAAAACGAAAAACACTAATGAAAAAGGTAAAACAAAAAGAAAACTTTTTACGCTTCTCCTCATTCAAAATAAAAGGGCGAGGGCTTTACCCTCGCCCCATATAACAAACCCTACTTTCACTTTGCTACAATGAACTTTGAAGCACCCAGCTTTCCTTCCCTCACAAGGTAAAGCCCGGGTTTGAGATTAAACGTCACATCTGCGCGCCCGTTCACGGTCACCTTTCTCGTGAGTATCTTTTTGCCATCAACAGTATAAACTTCAAGCAAGTACGTTCCGGAACCCGTTACTCTAACGCCATTAAGAATAGGTTGCATGCTGAACTTGTTAGTGTGCTCTCTAACATTAAGTACAAAATAGGTTGTGATGGTATCCCAATCTGTCCATTCCTCACCACCAGTTAGAGAAACAGATGGGTCCATAGGCAAAATATCAACAGCAGAGCTGTTATCGCCACCGGCAATATAAGCACAAGCTTTAATTTGAGTTGGATTACCAATAGAAGAAAGAGCAAAAGCTACCTCAAGAGCTTGAAGACCTTGTTCACCACCATAATTTGCGGCGTAAACGAAAGTGGCAAAATCATATTGCCACCTCTCCCAATAATTAGGGCTATCACCTCCAACATATTTGTTGAAATTTTGGGATGTTATTTGTTGCCCACCCTCGTCATACCAGAAGTATAATTGATAATCCGGTTGCCATTCAGGATAATAAAACCTGCGTCCCCATGAATCTGGAAGAGTATCGGGTATACCACTATATCCACCTTCTTCAGTATCTAATACAATCCCGTATGCTACACCCCAAGATGCAGTGTTTTGAGTTGTTATAGCAAGATATAGAGAATCGTTAGCAATAGCATAATAAAATGCAAGGAGATCAGCACCTTGTTTATCGGTATAAGTAGGGTTTTCAGCCACAAGGGTGTAGCCCTCAGCTTCTGGGTCTACATTCCCGTCTACCGTGGGAGCAGCACTAACCAGTGCAACTCCTACTAACATCAATAACCACACCCTTTTCATAAGCACCTCCTTTCTTTTTCAGAAAAAGAATAACGCCTTTTAAGCGTTTTGTCAAGTATTTTTTACGATTCTTCCTTGAGTAGCTCTCCGAGCCTTTTTATACCCTCAACGATCAAATCATCTCTCATATTTGAAAAGTTAAGTCGCATCGTGTTCTTGCCCTCTTCAGGATCAGGATAGAAGGCATTCCCAGGTACAAAGGCGACCTTCCTTTCAACGGCTTTCTCAAGGAGCTTCACGCTGTCTATCTTTTCAGGCATGATAACCCACAAAAAGAGACCTCCTTGTGGCCTCGTCCAATGGAATCCTTCTTTCGGGAAATGTCTATCCATAGCATCAAGCATTATGTCACGCCTTCTTTTGTAAACTTCTCTAATTTTGTCAAGATGGCTATCAATTAGATCTTGTGCACAAAGATGCGCCGCAAGATACTGAACGTAAGTGGAAGTGTGCAAATCTGTACCCTGCTTTGCCTGAACCAGCTTTGCAATGACTTCCTTCGGTGCCACAATCCAACCCAAACGGAACCCTGGCGCAAGGACTTTAGAGAATGTCCCAAGGTATATAACCCTTTCCCTCGAGTAGGCTGCAAGAGGTGGTATGTTACTTCCTTCGAATCTTAACCTTGAATAAGGATCATCCTCAACTATAAAAGTATCGTATTTCTCTGCAAGTTCCACCAATTTTTTTCTTCTATCCTCTGGAATGGTGACACCAGCAGGGTTATGAAATGTAGATATCACGTACATAAACTTAGGCCTGTGTTCTTTTAGAACCTTTTCGACCTCCTCGGGGATGAGACCGTCATCATCCATAACAGAACCTACATATTTCGGTCCATACGAATTAAATGCCTGAAGAGCGCCAAGATAAGTGGGTTTAGAAACGAAGACCAAGTCACCTTCGTTTATAAAGATCTTTCCAATTAGATCAAGGGCTTGCTGAGAACCACTGGTAGGGAGTATCTCCTGAGGTGTGCATTGAACTCCCATCTTTCCCATATATTTCGCAATCTGCTCATTAAGGAAAGGATAGCCTTCTGTAGGACCATACTGAAGCATTTTTTGACCGTCTTTCTCCAAAAGTTCTGTACTGGCCTTTTTTATTGCATCTATGGGGAAAAGTTCTGGTGCCGGAAGCCCCCCGGCAAAGGAAATTACTTCAGGCTGCTGTGTAAACTTTAGAAGCTCCCTTATTATACTGCTCTTTATCCACTTTGTTCTTTCTGCAAAAAAATTTTCCCATTGAGGAACAGTAAAGTGGGAACTCATGATACCTCCTTAAATTAAGCATTCGTAATTAAATATAACTCACAAAATAGGTCTTTTCAAGCCAAAGGGCACAGCCTTTGAAAATCCAAACGCTTCAGTATGGATTTCCGCCTGTTAAAGATTAATCTTTGTATATGATCAAAAATAGAGAGATTCTGCTCAAAACGGAAATTCCTGAACCCATTCTAAGCGCCAGAATGGCCATTATTGATGGTTTGAATCATGCCTTCGATAACTGCAATCCCGAAAAGATACTCATAAGTCACATAGACAGTTCTGCATCACCGCCATATTTAGTTGCCGTAGGAAAGGCGGCATACCCAATGTTAAAGCCTTACCTCAATTTCGGTGAAATCGAAGGCGGTATCCTGGTAACCAACGCAAAAATAGAAGACAAATTGGATAAGATAAAGTACTTCAAAGGCGGCCATCCATATCCTAATAGAGAAAGCCTGAAATCCGCGGAGTATTTCCTTCAAGTTCTTAAAACCAAAAATCCTCAAAAACTTATCTTTCTAATCTCCGGGGGCGGTTCTGCAATGTTTGAACTTCCGAGAATTCCGCTAAAGGACCTAATAACCATAAACAAACTCCTCCTTTCTTCCGGTGCAAATATTGAAGAAATCAATACTGTTAGGAAACACCTTTCGAAAATTAAAGGGGGACAGTTAATAAACTATCTTAACACAAAGGCTCACGCTTTCTTAATGTCGGATGTTATTCATGATAGAATTGATTTGATTGCCTCGGGATTAACAACCTGCGATCCTTCGACCTTCGAAGACACTTATGAGGTACTGAAGAAATACGACCTCTGGGAGAGGGCACCCAAAAGTGTGAGGGCCGTGATTAGCGCAGGCCTTGAGGGAAGAATACCAGAGACCTTTAAGGATTGCAAATTAGCCAGTGAGAGGGTTGATAATACCATAATTTTGAGAAACGCTGATTTCCTCTCATATTTAGCGAAATTTCTAAAACTAAAAGGTTACATTGTGCTGAACCTTGGCAGCGACTTTCATCTAAAAATCGAAGAAATGGTAGAATTTTTAATAAGAAAAATGAAAGAGCTGACGGACGCAAATCCTAAGAGCAACATAGCTATCGTTGCAGGAGGGGAGATTTATTTACAGGTCAAAGGAAAAGGTAAAGGTGGTAGAAATCAGGAGCTCACACTCAGACTCGCCAAAGAAATGGAAGGGAAAAACAAAAAATTTGTATTCGCCGCTATTGGAACCGATGGAATTGATGGATTAACTGACGCAGCTGGGGCAATATGTGACAATGAAACCATATTCAGGGCAAAACGGCTGAGTTTAAACCCAGAAAAATATTTAAGGGAGAACGACTCATATAACTTTTTCAAAAGACTAAATGATTTAATAATAACCGGCCATACCGGCATCAACGTTAAGGATGTCTATTGCCTGATAGTCCTAAGGGATGAAACCTAAATCAAGCCTTATAATTTATATCGGGTAAAAATGCTTTCCCTTGAACTTTTCAACTATAATTTGCCATCCGAACTTATTGCACAAAAACCGCTTAAAGAGCGAGATAAGGCAAAACTCATGGTATTAAACCAGAAAGATGACACCATAATCCACTCTTACTTTTACAAATTACCTGAATTCCTAAAGCCGGGAGATGTTATTGTAATAAACAAGACAAAGGTGATCAAAGCGAGACTGTTTGCCAATGCTAAAGATACCGGCGGAAAATTGGAAATTTTCTTCGTAAACTTTATCAATGACAAAGAGTTTAAAGCCCTGGTTTCAAGCAAAAAAAAGGCTAAACCTGGGAGAATCTTTGTAGTTGGGGGTCATGAGCTTTTGGTTGAAGATTCCACAGATGACAAAACCACTTTCAAAATTCTATCAGATATTAACGTAAATGAACTTCTTGAACTTTATGGACAGATTCCTTTGCCCCATTATATAAAGAGGCAACCAGAAAAAGAAGATGAAGTTTATTATCAAACAGTATTTGCAGAGCAAGGTTATTCTGTGGCCGCTCCAACTGCTGGTCTTCATTTTACAGAGAGGACAATTAATGACCTCAAGGAAAAAGGAATTAAAATCGTTCCTGTAATTCTCAACGTAGGACCAGGTACTTTCAAACCTGTTAAAACTGAAGATATCACTAAACATAAAATGGATGAAGAATACTATGAGATTCCTGAAGACTCAGCAAATGCGATAATAGAGGCTAAAAAGCTTGGTCATAAAATAATCGCCTGTGGAACAACCAGCGTGAGGACCTTAGAATCCTGGAAGTTTGATGAAAAGAAATTAAGAGGCAACACAGACCTATTTATATACCCTGGCTTCAAATTTGACGTTATAGACGGGCTCATAACCAATTTTCATCTACCAAAATCTACCCCACTTATTCTTGTGTGTGCCTTTGCGGGGAGGGAAAAAGTTCTCAAAGCCTATGAAGAGGCGATAAAACAAGGCTACCGTTTTTTAAGCTACGGTGACGCAATGTTGATTCTTCCTGAAATTGAAAAAACACAGCCTTAACTTGATACTTAAACCATGGCCGACGTAGTCATTGGATTACAGTGGGGAGACGAAGCGAAAGGACGCTTCGTGGATTACATTGCTAAGGAGTATGACCTAATCTGCAGATTTCAAGGTGGAGCTAATGCAGGGCATACAATCGTCGTTGATAACAAAAAATTGATATTGCATCTCCTTCCTTCCGGAATTATAAGACAGGAGAAAAAGAATCTTATTACTGCTGGAGTTCTAATAGATCCTGACATATTTAAACAAGAAGTCTTGGAAATATCAAATTTAACAGGTCCTTTAGAAGGGAGACTTTTTGTCGACGAAAGGGCAACTATCGTCCTCCCCTTCCATAAAGAAGAAGATGCCCTTGAGGAGGAATCAAAGGGAGGGGTTGGAAGCACAAAGCGTGGTATAGCTTACGCATACAGGGACCTATACCAAAGAATCGCGATCAGAGTGGGCGACCTCTTCCACGAGAAATCCTTAGCAAGAAAAGTGAAAGATATAACCGATTTCAACAATCAGATAATTGCAGCACGTTTTGGACATCCACCCTTTGACTACAAAAAAATCCTTGAAGATCTTAAAGAATTTGCAAAATTCATAAAACCTTTTACTGTTGATGGGTTTGAATTCATTCATAAAATGGAAAAGGAAGGCAAAAGAATCCTCTTTGAAGGAGCACAAGGGAGCTTACTTGATATTATTTACGGCACCTACCCATATGTAACCTCTTCCCATACGATTTCTTCAGGAGCTTTAGTTTTTTCAGGACTTCCGCCTCAAAAAATCGAAAAAGTTTATGGAGTCTTTAAAGCCTACACAACGAGGGTCGGTAAAGGCCCATTCCCGACAGAAATCAAAGACGTTGAGGGGGAACTCATCAGAGAAAAGGGACAGGAATTTGGTGCTACAACAGGAAGGCCTCGTAGATGCGGTTGGCTTGACCTGGTAATTCTTAAGTATTCTACCCTGATGAATGGAGTTACTAATCTTGTGATTACAAAACTCGATGTATTAAGTGGCTTAAATCCAGTAAAGGTGGCCACAAAGTACAAAAAAGAAGATAAACAAATCGATTTACCGCCACCAATATCAGAAGATTTGGAAGCTGTTGAACCTATCTACGAAGAATTCGCTGGCTTTGAACTTTCTTTAAAAGAGGAAAAATACGAAGAACTTCCGGATAATGCAAAAAAATATATCGAATTCATTGAGGACAAATTAGGAGCCCCAATAAACTACGTTTCCATTGGACCCGAGCGGGAAAAATTAATTAGAAAAATTTCCTAAATTGAAGTCCCTAATCTAAAGGCTTCAGCTTCCATTTCATAATATTTCTCAGGAACGTTCTCTTTTAGGGCTGCAAGGGCTTCTTCCTCCGAGAAAAATCCCCTTAAATACCTTAAAACATAACCAAAGGCAACTATGTTAAGTAAGAATCCTGAATTGAATTTTTCGTAGCACAACCGTGTAAAAGGAACCCTCTCAAATTTAAACCGAGAAGTGAGTTCTCCCTGATCTTCCTCAATTAATACTATTTCATCTACAATCACAATGCTACCCTCTCTGGCAAATTTCAGGTAGTAACTCAGGGATTCAGAAGTGAGGGCAAGAAGGATATCTGAGTACTCCACGTAAGGGAAAGCCACCCAATCCTTACTTAACACTACGTCGGCGGAAGTAATGCCACCTCTAACCTGGGCTCCGTAATACGAGCCTTGAGTCGCATAGTTTCCAGCTCTAACTGCTGCGTCCGCCGTCAGAACGCCAAGCAAAATTACACCTTGTCCACCTGTTCCAGCATATCTAACCTGTAAAGTTTCCATTCTAAAATTCCCCTATTGTAATTTTATTCTTAATTTCTTCCAAATTGCTTATATTTTTTATGTTTATAGAATTTTTTCTTAGGTAGTCAAGATACTCGTATGGGTCCTGGGAAATGTTCCTTCTGCCAAAATGAGTGGGGCATGTACTAATTGCCTGCACAAATGAAAAGCCAGGAGTTATAACAGCCTTTTTTATAGCATTTACCAATTGCGGGAAATGGGCAACTGTATATCTTGCAACGTAACTCGCACCCGCAGCTTTCACAACCGAAGCCACATCAAAGGAGGGTTCAATATGGCCCTTTCTCGATGTGGTCGTCTTCGCCCCTTGAGGAGTCGTTGGTGAATATTGGCCACCAGTCATACCGTAATTATTATTGTCAGCCATAATGCAGGTAATATCTAAGTTTCTTCTTGCCGCATGAATAAGATGATTTCCCCCAATAGATGCGAGGTCACCATCCCCTCCAACAACAATAACAGTCAAATCCGGCCTTGCCAATTTAACACCCGTAGCAAAGGCAAGAGCCCGACCGTGGGTCGTATGTATGGAATCGGCTTTAATATACGGGCTTGGTATCCAGCCAGAACACCCAATACCCGAGACAAAAACCACCTTGTCTCTCTCCAGCTCTAACTCTGTTAGTGCTTTCACTATAGCCTTTAAAACAATCCCATGCCCACAACCTGCACAAAAGGCAGTGGGAAAGAAGTCTGTTCGGATCCAATCCATGTAGTTTTTCATATATGGGCCTCCACTTCTCTAACTATCCTTTCTGGAGTGATAATGTTAGTTCCAAGTTCACATATAGAGACAACATCTGAATCCACCAATCTTTCTAACTCCCTGAGCAAATGCCCCGCATTCATTTCAGGAACAAAAATCTTTTTCACACCACTAAGTCTCTCCCTCACATACTTTTCCCACATGGGCCAGATAACCTTGAACCTGAAAAATCCCACTTTAACTCCTTTTTCTCTAAGTCTTTTTACTGCTTCAAACCCGCTCCTTGCTGAGATTCCATAGGATGCAATTACGATTTCAGCATCTTCAATAAATTCCTCGTGCGATTCGAAAATATCAGAAACGTTGTTTTGAATCTTTCCTATAAGGTGTTTAACGATCTTTCGGTGAATTTCAGGGTCCTGCGTTACTCGTTTTCCCCATTCGGTGTGAGTAGATCCAGTAATTAATAGTGATTTCCCATCACCAATAAGTGGCATTGGACCTGCATCCCTCTCGTCAAAACTAAAGGGCGGAGCATCGGGATCGTGCTCCCGATCGAACACATCAATTTCCTCAGGATAAACCACAGGTTCTCTCAAATGTGCAATTGCTTCATCTGTCAAAATTATTACAGGAACCCTGTATCTTTCTGCTAAATTAAAGGCCCTAATACCAAATTCAAACAGTTCTTGACACGACCAAGGAGTGAGTACTATTATTTCGTAATCACCATGGGTTGCATATCTAACCTGATGATAATCACCCTGAGAGGGCCTTGCTGCCTGTCCCGTTGAGGGGCCAGCCCTTTGAACATCAACAATAACCAATGGAGTTTCAGTAAAAATAGCGTAACCTAAATTTTCTACCATTAAATCAAAGCCTGGTCCACTGGTTGCCGTCATCGCTTTTACGCCAGTCCAGGACGCACCAATACAAGCTGCAATAGAGGCAATTTCATCCTCACCTTGAAAGTAAACACCTTCACCCGACTCTTCGAATCTTTCCTGTACACGGGCAATCACCTCGCTGGCAGGAGTTATCGGATACCCGGCATAAAACCTCATACCTGCACAAAAGGCACCATCGGCAACAGCCTCATCACCTTGCACCAAAAATCTACCGGGTTTAATCGGCAACTTGATCCTTTTCCACGGCATTTTTTATCTCCTTTACCTCAATAGCAAAATCTGGGCAGAAGTTCTCACACATCAAACAACCTATACAGTCCTCTACTCTTGAGGGTACAACTTCTCTAAATCCTCTAAAACTCTCTTTTTCTGCAATATCAAAGACATTTTTGGGACAAATTTTTACACAAATGTAACAAGCTTTACACCAATCATGATTAATCTCTATTTCAAAGTGCTTATTCATACAACACCTCTTTCCTTAAACTTAAGGAAATCCTCCTCGGAATAACCCAGTTCCAGAAGAATTTCTTTTGTATGTTCGCCAAGAAGAGGCGGATGTCTGTAAATATCAAGCACAATATCCCCAAAGTGTATTGGATTTCTCATAAGCCTGATCCTCCCAGCTGTCGGGTGTTCAATTTCTTGAATAAAATTTCTATAGACAACCTGCTCATCATTTATGGCTTTATCCACAGTATTTATTGGACCAGCAGGGATGTGCGCCTCTTCCAGTTTCTGAAGCCAATAGATACTCTCTCGTTTTGCGATTATTTCCTCAATGATCGGGATCAAAATATTTCTATTTTCAAGACGTTTTGCGTTAGTTTCAAATCTTGGATCTGTGGCAAGGTCCTCCCGTTCGATAACCTTACAGAAACGCTTCCACTGCTCCTCATTGCCAACTCCTATTATTATGTAATCATCACTGGCCTTAAAGACCTGATAGGGAACGATATTCGGGTGTGCATTACCATATCTCTTAGGAATAGTACCACCGATCAAATAGTTATTCGCTACATTTACAAGGCTTGCAATGGTTGACTCTAATAAGGAGTTATCGATCATTGCACCCTGCCCGGTCTGACTTCTTCTAATGAGTGCTGCTTCAATGGCAATCACTGTATAAAGTGCGGTTAAAACATCGCAAATGGCAACTCCAACCTTCATCGGCTCGCCATCTGGTTCGCCAGTAATACTCATCAGACCGCTGATTCCCTGTATTAATACATCATATCCGGGTTTATTGGCTTTTGGCCCGGTAAGCCCAAATCCTGTTATAGAGGCCCAAATAATGTCGGGCTTTATCTTCCTAACATCCTCGTAGGTTAAACGCAAGGTTTCCAGGACATCTGGCAAAAAGTTTAAAATCATTACATCACTGCGTCTTATCAACTTTTCAAGGATCTCTCTGCCCTCCGTGGACTTCAGGTCCAGTGTCATACCCCTTTTGTTTTTGTTAGCGCACATATAATAAGCACTTTCTCCACCTGCAAATGGTGGTCCCCAGCCACGGGTTTCATCGCCTACACCTGGCCTTTCAACTTTTATAACATCTGCACCCAGGTCTCCAAGAATCATTCCCACAGTGGGACCCGCTAAAACCCTTGAAAGATCTAAAACTCTAATGCCTTGAAGTGGCTTCATTTGTTCTCCTTGTTAAGAATAACCCTTTCAACAAAAGTCACAAAAACGACCGACAAAAGTGCCGTACCAATAGCCCAGAGGTTTTTATCGAAATTAAAATCCGGCTTAAAATACTTTATTACAGGGAAAGCAATTGCAACAAGGGTTCCAAGAATCATAGCAACATTGGCAGCATTGGAAGTCGGAATTCTTTTGCCTTTCACTACCCAGTAAACCCCAGCAAGCACTATTACTGCAGCAGCTCCTCTTATGGCGTAAGAGATATATCCGGTATCAAGCACAAAACCTTTGAGATAAACAGCAAGAGGAATTAGTAACAATCCCACCACCAAGGTAAACCAACGAGAAACCTTTAGTAACCTCTGTTCATCAGCCTCTTTATGAATAATGTTATGATATATGTCCTTCACAAGTATTGTTGAAATGGCAAACATTACCGGGGCAATAGTAGATAGAATAGCTGCGAGAATGCCTGCGAGGGCAATTCCTCCGAACCAAGCAGGGACAAACGATGGAGACATTAAAAGACTCGGAAGTGCTTGTTTTGGATTAGGAACGTTGGCAAACTTACCTGTCGCTGCTATCATACCAAGGGTTGCAGTGAGGATTCCCGTTGGAAAGATTAGTAAGGCACTCAAAAGGGAGGCATTCTTAGCGGTTTTTTCATCCTTAGCTGCGAAAACTGGCTGGATTGATGCTTGAGCCGCAAAGGCACCAAACATGCCACCAATTATCCAGCCAAGAACCTGGTTTAATCCAACACCAAGAGGACTCTTGTAAACCGCGGGATTTTTACCCGCCTCTGCAAGAGCTGCGAATAAACCAGAGTATCCCCCTATTTTAACAAGGCCTATTATGAAAGTGGAGATTATTGAAAAATATAAGAGGAAAGTATGGATAACATTTGTTAGTGTAATTGACCAAAAACCTCCAGCGGTTACGTATATGGTAACAATAAGTCCTCCCAATATAACGCCGTCTGAAAATCTCATATTTAGAGTCGATGCAAGAACTGAACCAACGGTCTGAATCTGAGCATACCCAAGAATTATGTAAGCAAAAAGAAAAGCAATTGCAGAAACGGTTCTGACACTTTTACTGTAGAGTTTTTCAATCATTTCGGAAACAGTATATACATGATTTTTCCTATAATGTTTGGCAAGGAGAAAACCAAATAAAGCCATCCCGACGGAAGTTGAAATGTTATACCAGGCAGAGGAAATCCCTGTTACATAAGCTCTTTCAGAAACGCCAATGGTGCTCATTCCACCGAGCCATTCTCCTACAACCACAACGGTGCAAAGCCAAAGTCCGAGATTCCTTCCGGCAATGAGATAATCAGTACCCGACTTTGCCAGCTTTTGAGCAAGGATACCAACTATAAGCACTATCACAAAATAAACAAACACAATAATAAACTGCGTCGTAAAGTGCATTTAAACTCTCCTTTTGTGACAAATTATATTTCAGCAGATTTATACTATCAAATGAGCCCTATAAAAATAACACAAACAACTGACCTTAAAGAGGCATTTTGAAGCTATCCAATAACTTTTCTGATTTTCAATTATTTCGCTATTCATCTCAAAATTAAAATAATTTCGGCATAACCACGCTTTCAAACGTTCTCGCTTTAATAACAAAATAAGTTACTAAGCCTTTAATGGTTGTCCTTAATTTATATTTTTTGTCAGCATTTGTATTTGCAAGGGCAGTATGAAAAAAAACGGAATAATCAATTGGTTGTTCCAAGACCCCTCCGTGCCTTTTGATAAACACAATTATTGAAGCTGCTGAGAAAGTTGTAAATAAAGCCTTAAGAGACTTTTCTTGGTTATAAAATTTTGGGCTTTCTTTTATTGAGTCTTATAGTTTTACACATCGTAAATGCTACACAAAAAATACTCGAACTTTATGGTATAAATTTTGCCCTTTTAGGCTATTCCACTTCAAAATAGCTTTTAAATTTAACCATTAGTCTTGTTTCGGAAACTCCATCTGAATGATTATTCCTATTTACCACAAAGTAAAGGGATGTTCCGGGCTTAATTTCATACTCAGAAAGAATATCTAACTCCTCTTCATTTGAGATGCCGGAATGCTGAGCAAATAGCCTAAATCTTAACTTTTGAGTTATATTCCATTTGCCCTTTAAATATAATCTGTGTTGTGTATAAAACGGCTCGTCATTGTAGCCATATCCTGCTGAAAGATGCAGTTTCTCACCTTTATAGGAATACTCAAGCGAATAGTATTTTTGTAATCCACCAAAGTATTTTCCCGTTTGAATATCCAAATTTATGTTATGACGGCTAAAGGGTTGATATTGTAAGTTGATATTGTGAAGGGAGTTTATATATGTAGTATCATTCCACGGGGCATAACGTTTCCAAGGAATGTAATTATAAAAAAAGTGAAGATTATTCAGGAGGCCCAGAGTAACAAAGAAGGTGCCGTTGTTTTCGTAGAACTTGCCATTAAGATATTCGCTGTAAGTTCCTCCTATACCTATAGCATAGTAAGGTAAAAACATCTTGTCCCTGGAAAAGTTAAAAGTAAGATAAAGCCACATAGTGCGGGTGAATTTTGGATAAGGCATATAGGCAGTACTAATCGTGACACTATCAAGGTGTTCAAAACCACTTTCAACATTTATACCCGGTCTAACATATCTATAAAGATGGACATAAATATCGCTCTTTCCTCGCAAATCAGCGGTATACTGTATATTCAGATTAAACTTTGAAGGTAAAAAGAACATCACATCCATACCTTTTGCCTCAGACGTATCCCGGCTTCTTAAATAAAACCCACCAAGTTCAAAGTTCTTTGAAAAGAAGAGGACCCTCAAGCCACCTGTTAGTCTTTTCCTTGACATGTAAACTGACGCTGTATCTTTTTCCTCAAGCAAGAAAAGGTTAACCCCAGTTTTATGAGAGTTTAAATTCACTTTAATACCTGCATCTATGTCCTCTATCCTCCTCGTGTAAAGTACTGAAAAAGGCAAATTCCAGAGTTCAAATCCATACATAAAAAATGGCCTTTTCTCAGGATAATAGAGCATCTCACTTTTGTTAAGATTAAACTGCTCAATGTCTCCTTCCACAGTGGCATATTCGGGATTTACTGTAACGGTAACATTTCCAGTCGATGTTTTAAGAGATATATCACTGCCACCCGCAAAGTACATGCCCATTTTACTTCGGTAAACAGCAATGTAGGGCTCATTTAGAAGAATTAAAGCCTTCCTGTTTCTACCCATCTCAAAGATATACTTCTTTGTAAATTCAAGGTCATAGTAATTGTTTCCTCTAATAGGTACCAGAGTACCTGCCTCAAAATTTCCAACACCCTGCAACCTCGAACTTCTTACAAAATTCATGTAAAGAGCAAGACTATCTACATTTCTATTAAAATCCGTCTGTTCCAAAGGAATCTTAAATTTAGCAGCCCATAGAGTATCTGAAATTCTTTCTGTTTTTACCTCCCATACAAAATCCCATTCTTTTTTCCCTGTTGACTTTTGCACTATTACACCGTCTTCTTTGATTCCATTGGCATTTACCAGAAAAAAATATCCCGTGTTTTTGTTGTGGGTAAGGATGATGCCAAAAAAATCTTCACCAGTTTTAATATTGTCTTTATCTACGGTTTCCACAAAAATACCATATGGTGAATGGCATTCTGCATGAACATAAAGGGTATCATTGTGGATTTCCACTTTGACATCAGTTTTGCTAAGCATCGCGTCTTGATTTACAGGATAAAAGCGGTAAAAAGTTTGTGAAACAAGGAATATAAACAAGTAATTATGCATAATTTATCCTCCTCCACTCTGATAAAGCTTCAGAAAACCTTTAAATGTAAATTCAGATAAAATGTATAGTGCAATCAGAAGTAAAACGCCAATAAGAACAATGTAATTGTTATTCCTTAAAATGTGTCCATACGCAAGGTTAGCCACAATTCCAACTGGTATTATCAACATAAACACCAACTTAAATATGCCCTTGTAAATAACATAAGGAAGAGAGGCATAACCAAAGAGCACAGATTCCAGATTCTGTAAAGACAAAACTTTCACAACAGCAATTGTCAAATTCCTTATTAACATCCCGAAAAATGTCCGGATGCCCAATCCTACTAAAACTAAAATAAAATATAAGCCTACAGTTTTTATTGAACCAAAAGAACTGTACTTTGCCAAAAGAAATATAGGAAAAATTATTCCAAACAATTCCTTTAAATCAAGTTCCCATAAGTTTAGGAGCAATTGCCTATTCTTGGGTAGTACCAAAAAGTAATCAAATTTACCCTCGACTACAAGAGAATTCATGGCGACAAAACTCGGGAAAAAGAAAGAATAGTAAAATATTTCAATAATCTGTTGAGTAGCTAACAAAAACATCATGTCGTTAAAACTAACATAATTAATTGTTGGAACATTTCCGTATATAAAACTGAAAAACGCAAATTGGACTACTAATATAGTAATATTAAAGGCAATAAGCATTACTGTGTCTTTGATATACAACAAGTCCCTCTTTAAGGACACGCGCGCAGAGGCGTAAATTATTCTAACCACCGTAAGCAGCATACTTCCTCATTCCTCTCTTGCTTAATTCAATTGTTAAGCTACCCATTACAAGAACATAAATTAGCGATATGATAAGATAGGTTTTGTCAAAATGATATTTTCCGATCCAGATACCAATAGGATAATCAATAAGATATGGGAATGGCGTAAAATATAGCAGTTTTCGAAGAGTCTCAGGAAATAACCTCAGAGGCAATAATCCACCGCTTAAGAAGAGGGATAGATAATATGACCAGAAAGACAGTGCGTCTGCTCTTTCAATGTAATACGCAAACTGAGTAAAGAAAATCCTGAACACAAAGTATAAAACCAAAGATATGCTTGAAGCGATGATAAACATCACAAAGTTATTTAATGAAGGCCACTTTAAAGGGATTAATGGAGCAATTAGCAAAAAAATAACACTACTAACTAAAAATTTAAAAACAAGTAGCTCGATGTGCAACGATACAAAGTAGCCATTCAAACTTACTGGCAAAGTAATAATACCATCAAGTCCTCCACTTCTCAATTTATCAAAAAAACTTACATCGACAGTAGGAATTATGTGACTAAAAAAAGCCAACATCAAAAGGTAATAGGTAACAAGATCAGCAGTGCTCATATCTTTAATTTCACCAGTCCATTTAAAGTACAAAAATAGAACAACGAAGGTTAAAACATTTTGTAGAATCATACCAATAAAATGAACTTTGTAGTTATAAGAAACCTTGAAATAGACAATTGCCGTAGCTAAATAAAACCTTAACTTTCTAATCATCCAAACAACAATTCTCCAATTATATCTTCTATTTCTGGGCTACGTATTTCTATCTTCTCTATTGAAGAGTTTGAAACAAGACTGCTGTACAAGTCACCGATTTTATCTTCTTCTACAAGTGCACCATATTCCCACTTTCCACGTTTAATAAATCCTGGTAAATAAATAGTCTCATCGTTTACGTACAAGATGACTGTCTTTTTTCCTTTTACTCGTTCATACATGCGCTCCAACCTGCCAGCATAAACAACCTCTCCACGGTTTAAAAGAATCACATTCTCTACAAAGGAAGTTAGGCCATCTATAAGGTGAGAAGTAATAATTACATTTGTTTTCGTCTGGACAAAAAGATCCTGAAGTGTCTTTCTGGCCATAAAATCTAAGCCCACGAAAGGTTCGTCTAATAAAAGAAGGTCGGGGGCATGTAACAAAGCTGTAATTAGTTCAATTTTAACCCTTTCGCCAAAGGATAAGTTTCTGACTGGAGATTGTAATTTATGCTCAACACCCAACATAGTAGACAATTTTTCCGCTCTTGTTTTAATCTCCTTAAAACTAAGTCCATAAGCAGACCCAAAAAGATACAGATTATCCATGGCGCTAACATCAAATATAAGTCTCGTTTTCTGTGGATTTACGTACGAAATTTTTAAAAGATAACTCTTTTTCTTCTCGTATGGTCTAAAACCAAATACCTTTACCTCCCCTTCTGACGGATGAAGGATACCCGATAATATCTTTAGTAAAGTGGATTTACCCGAACCGTTTGGCCCCAGTATTGCAATATTACCTTCTTTTTCCTGAATATAGGTGATTTGTCTCAAAGCGCAAAAATCTTTGTAATATTTAGAAAGTCTATTAATTTCTATAAATACCATGCTATTATTATAAATTAGCTGCTAAGGACAGTAGTCCTTAATTTGCCTATAAAGGCTCAGTAATTCTTCAGCAACTTCATTTTTGTCGTTTTGAGGAAACACCTCATAAAGATAGTTTAAAGCATTGTCAATTCCTTCCACAAGTAGTAATTCTAAAGCCTTGGCCCACTCCCCTGTAATATATCCCTTCCTCAATTATACCATTGGATTCATAATACCGCCATGCTAAATTCAAAAAGTACTCACCCATTATTTCCCTCCAAAAAGCGGGTTATGCACTTTATTTAATAACCTGTTATAGAAATGATGTTGGAACATATTGCGAGTATATAAGTAATTGGAACCTGGACAATAAAACTCACCATGTTCCATTGTATTACTTAAATATCGCACAAAATTCTCTTGAAAATCAGAGAATTTTTCAGAAGACAATATTTCTTTAAGCGAGACACTTCTCAGTGAACCCAAAGGAATCGGTATCGTAATACACGGAGTCAAAAAACCTTCAGTCGTTACGTGAAGAGAAAAAACCATTGCACTACAAGACTTACTACTCTCATAACTTTCTGAAGAAATGCAACTTATTATTTCAACAACTTCTTTAAGCTCATCCTCGGTCAAGTACAATTCTTCCATTCCTTGACCAATGATATCCAAACCAAATCCTACTTCAATATCAAACTCTTTCCAAAACTTATAGGCTTCATCAATTTCCCGATCGCTATATTTATTTACCAAAAATACTATATAAACTTTTACCCCTAGCTTCTTAAATTCCAAAATATTGCGAAAAGCCTTCCCAAAAGCACCATTATACCCTACCAACTTGTCATGAGTGTCTGGTTTGGCACCATGGATACTAACTCTGAGCACATCAAACTTACAATCCAACATATACTTCAGCACTTTTTTTTGGTATAAATATACCATTAGATGTTACAGTAACCGACATACCAAATAAGTAGGCATTTTCGAAAAAGCTTTCCGCCTTCGGATGAAGAAATGGCTCCCCTCCAGTTAACTCAACTTGAATAACACCCACCTCCTCCGCCTGCTTTAAAATTTCTTGAAATAAATCTAAATCCATGTAAAGTTTCTTATCTTTTCCATTCTTTTGAAAACAAAAATGCCGTTTGCATTGCAATGGTTTACTATGCTAAAAGACAAATTTGTAATAGCATTGACACGACGTAAAAGAAGAGATAACTCCTCATAATTAACTAAACTTTCCATTTACATACCTCCTCTTTTTGCTTAATGAACGGGTGGGCCCACCCGCATATTATCTTGTTAGTGCTTTTTATCTATTTGGAAAACACCTACATGAATTATTTGGTAGGGGACCAGGACCTGTTGACACACTGGCAGTATTCACTATCTTTACGATGGGTTTTTCGAGTTTTTTCATGTCACACCTCCCTTATTTTTTGAAACACCCCGGGGTGATGTCTTAATTAGTATAAGGGGGGGAATGTTCTTGCAAACTTGCTTCTATCCCCAAAGATAAATTTCTAAAATTTCCCAGTCCTTCACAGAATTTTTGGCGGAACGCAATCTTGAACTTTTGGTCACAAGGCTAAAATCTCCAAGTTGAGAAGCTGGTAAATTAATGGAATAAATGGCTCCTGGAAAGTAATAAAAATGGTGTTTAACTTCGTGTTATGTCTTTTCACAGGGCGAAAAGACCCAAAAATAACTTTAATAGGGAAGCAAACTTCCCATACCTTCCAACGGAAGGTAAACTTAAAATAGGCACGAACATTACAATGAAAAATTGCTTACCTAACCTAAACTTTGAGTAAGTGCAACAATACCTTTAAAAATAAAACAAATACCTGATCTTAAACACTCCTCTTATGGGCTGTCCCTGTGAGCCGCTTTTGGCAAAATCCTTTGCCAAAACAAGATAAATCCAGCTCTTAGGTCTGAAATTGTAAGAAATTAAAAGATTCACATTTTTACTCGCCGTTTCCCTTGATTTCAAAAGCTTAACATACTGACCATAGAAATTAACTAATAAATCCTTATTCATTGCGTATTGAAACCTCGGTCGGAAGGAGAGCGTATATTCCTCTAAGGCAGAAGATGGGTCAAACTCAAGCCACCCCCTTAAACTTAGTTCAATACTATACCTTGAATTTCCATGGATTTTAAATACCGAACGGTGAGACATCATTAAGGCCTCGTATCCACGATAATAGTTATAACCTTTGTGGAAGCCAAAGCCACCCCTGAGTCCTAACCTTGCATTAGGAGAAGACCAACCGCTAATGTCAATCTCATATTCCTTTATATAATTATCAACATACTCACTACCCCCTGAAGCATCGAGCTCAATTCCTGAACCATTTTTGTAATTCAAAGAAGTATGAAGAAACAGAAAATTTTGACTCTTCATACCTTCATACGCCTCTGCTTTGTTATTATAACCCAAGGAAAAAGAGGCATATTGTAGTTTATCTCCGTAAATCTTGAAATTAGGCCCACCCATAATGAAAACCCTGCGAAGCCCAACCCAAGGCGTATAACCTATCTCGGAAACATTATAAAAAGAATCAATATTCATAACAGAAAACATAAAATGATAATTTTCTTCAAGGGTGGCAATGTGGAAAGCGAAGGCATTCCCCACTTTTTTGTCATAGAGCGAGACGGAATAAGTCCCAGTTAATTCTGTTTGTTGAATAAAGTAGTGGAAATTGACACCAGCAGCGTGGTTTTTGAAAATATCGTCTTGGGAAACCTTTCCTGAATAAATTAAACCAAGATTGGAATACCCCGAAAGTTGTTTTCTAAAGGATACAACATTATAAATTGCCTTTTCCTCTCTCAGGGTATCACCATAATCGAATATATGAAGGGCATCGTCGGTCAAGGCAGAAAGCACACCACCTTCAAATCCACTGGACTTAATAAAGCCTTTAAGCCCAAAAATTAAAGGAACAACGGTATTTCCATATAGTCCTTTCCCTATCCTTCTTGAATAGAACGGATTTATTGATGGACCAAAACCAAAAGTGTAGGGATTTGAACGAAACCTAAATACATCGCTCCCCTCAACAAAGAAAGGCCTCCTTTCCTCAAGATAATCCTCATACTTTCCCAGATTCAAGGTGAAGGGGTCGGCTTCCACCTGAGAAAAATCAGGATAAAAAGTCAAATTGAATGTCAGATTGTTTGAAGGAGCCCATTTTGAATCAACACCCGCTCTCAACTTGATCTCCATGCTGTCCTTTTCAACCAATATAACTGGCAAAAGTTCAAATCCAAAGGATTTTTCTGGCAATTTTAATTCAATTTCAACTGGGAAATCAACGGGATTTACCCCCCACTCCCTCTTATATTTACCGAGATAAAGTCTTTCATTAGTTTTGGAGATAAATCGTGTCGCCTCAATGCGAAAAATAGGATTCTTAGGGTCGTACTGAAGAGTTTTAAAGGGGATTCTCATTTCCACCACATATTCCACATTGTGGTTCCCAACGGCCGAGAACCACACCCCATCCCAACTATCATCAGGTAATTTCCCACCGCCCGTGATAATACGATCTACCTGCACACCCGCTGCATTTACACCAAAAAAATAAACGCTTCTGCCTTTACCAAAGGTATCAAAGTAAACACCTACAAAGTCGCCTTCCGCTTCGTCCCTGAGACCTACCCTACTCAATATCTGATCCTGTTCACACCTAAAAGCAACGTATATCGAGTTTTCCGACTGAAGTATATAGAACATAGTGTTGAAAGAAGGCAGTTCTTTATCCTGAGGCTCGAATACGTTAAAATCAATAAACATTAAGGCAGAATCCCACAAAGGTTCAAGGACCCCATCGAGCTTTATATCTTCATTAATCAAAGGGACCTTCAAAGCAGCAAAAAGGAGAATCACCCAAATCAGCATATCTTTCCTCCCTTTGTTCGTATTGCTAACAATTATAAAGTACGTAATGCGAACAATTGCAAGAAATCGCGAAAGTGCGATTACTTTTTATAGGCCATAAAACAAGAAAAATTTGAGAAATCTACTTCCTGATTTAGGGCTAAGAGGCCCGTCTCTTTCCCATCCCTGAAGGTTCTGCACAACAACGAGTTGTGCCCTTCTTGGATCTCAAAATCATCAAATTTTTTAAGATCACCACACAAAAAAACGGTAAATTTTCTTGTTTTTGTAACAGATAAAAAGATGGCACCCGGGAAAACAGCCTTCACACCGCTCATATTTAGCCCTGCATAATAGCCCATCTTCCATGCCACAGAGTTCAAATGTATGAATTTGAACTCATCGGTTACTATATCTCTTACCTTGACTGCATCACCTCCAGAAAACACATCCTCAAAGCGAGTTTGCATAAAATCATTCACCTCAAGCTCCGGTAAAAGTGGATTTGCAACAGTTCCCTTTGTCACAATCAATGCGTCGCAGGGAATTGGAGTTCCATCTTCAAGGTATACAAACTTTCCATCAAAAAAGTTAATTCTATTATCAAAAATAATCTTCGTAAACTGTGAAAAATAACTTGCCAGTTTACTACCCAACTCAAAAAAAAGCAGATTGCTCAGAGGGTAAGAAGAGGAAGAAACAATGTAAGTTACGATTCCATAAGAGTATAAGATATCAAGAAGCTCAAGGGTCACCATTCCAAAGCCATATATAACAGCCCTCTTAACCTGTCCACCGAGAATAAGATTTCTCAATTCCAACATAGAACTGTATTCATCAGGGTAAAACGCCCCATGAAAGGCATAGGCGCGATGCCGGGAACCCGTTCCGATGAATAATTTATCATACTTCCAATCCTTATTCTTAGAAAAGATAACCTTCTTCTCTACGTCAACCCCAATAACTTTTTGATTGAACTCAATTTCTACACCCGAAGGTGGCAACTTAATTAAATTAGAGGGTTCTATCTCTTCTTTCAAAATTGACGGTCCGGCCATCTTACTAAAAAGAAAAGTAGCTTCTGTAATTATTCTAATTTTTGCATCGGGATTTAACCTTTTCAAAGTTAAGGCACAATTAATGGAAGCAGGGCCTGAGCCAACTAATAAAAATCTACTCAATCCCGAGTTCCCTTAATTTTTCAGTTTCTGGCCATCCTTCTTCGTTCCAACCCCTTTTACGATAATACAAATTGAGTAATCTTTCAAACTCTGATCTATCGTAGGCTTCACCTGCAGAAGGTCCGCTTTTTACAGGGAGTTCAAAGAGCCTCGAAGGTAAGGTATCTTGAGCCTTTGAAATACCGGCTTTCCTGTTGTATAGGTTTTCTAAGTTCCAAACCCTCTCACCCACTCGGTATAGTTCCTCAGGGCTTATTGAAATTCCAAGTAGCGATTCAATCAAAGAACAGTAATCTTCAACTTCGTAATATCCTCCTACAAAGGCGCAAACCCCGAGAGAATCTTGAAGTGCCCTCATATTTTGATTATTGATAAGAAAATCTATTTTTTCATCTGTATATCTCAACCTGTATAAAGGATCGGAAGCACTATAAACCTCTTGAGAGGTATTGAATCCTCTAAGGTGGCAAGCACCACGGGTTGAAGTTGCGTATCCAATTCCCATTCCTTTGATACCACGCGGATCATATGCCGGAATTTCCTGTCCCTTTACACTCATTGAATACTCCGGATGCCCGAAATGGGACGCTAATTTTAATGACCCATCCTTTATTAACGTACCAATATCCTCATTCTTACCCGCAAGCTCTATTAACTTTATCATCGCTTCACCATCGCCAAACTTAACTTCAAAGGGCAAATCTTTCACATATCCATCCTCGTAAAGATCCATTAGACAGGCAATCGTTGCACCAAGCGAAATGCCATCAAAACCATATTCGTTGGCAAGGTGGTGGGCCAGTATCACATACTTTAAATCGGTGACGCCAGTGGCACCTCCGAAAGACCACAGCGTCTCATATTCGGGTCCACTCACAAAATAAACCTTTCCTTCATGTTCAACTTTGGTTATCCTGTTGCAACTAACAGGGCATTGCGCGCAAGCACCGGCTTTAACAAAGTAAAGTCTGTTAACCTCTGTCCCATTGATGTTTTCATAACCATCAAGATAAGAATCCCTAAAATTCCTCGTCGGAAAAGACCCTGCAAGATTAATTGTTCTCACATTTCCTGTTGTGCCAAAGGTTTTGAAACGTTTAAGCCCTTCCGACTGCCTAAGGTATGAGTATAATTTGTTCAGTATCTCTTTAAATTTTTTATGGTCTCCCTTAAATTCAATCTTAGATTTTCCTAAAATAGCAATTCCTTTTAATTTTTTACTACCCATTACCCCGCCTGCTCCACCCCTTCCGAGGGCTCTATGACCATCTACAAATATTCCAGCAATGGGAGATAAATTTTCACCTGCCGGCCCAATAACGAGGGTTTTGCTCCTCGGGTGGGTAAGCTTTCTAAGCAAAGCATCGGCTTCTGAAGTGGTTTTGCCCCAAAGTCTTGAGGCGTCACCAAATACCACTCCCTTATCGCTAATAAAAAGATAAACCGGCGAATCAGAAGCACCTTCAATGACTATAACGTGATAACCGCTTAAAGCCATCTCCATCCCAAAATGACCACCCGCATTGGTACTTGTAATTGTTCCAGTTAGTGGGCTTTTCGTGACAGCCGAAAGTCTGGCACCCCCGGGAACAGTTGTCCCAGAAAATGGCCCCGTTGCAAAAACAAGTTTGTTCTCCGGTGAATATGGAACAACAGTAGGGTCGACCTCCTTGAAAAGGATATAGTCACCTATCCCTCTGCCAAGGAGATATTTCTTAAATATTTCTTCGCTCAATTCCTCAATACGGTAAGTCCTATCAGACAAATTTATCCTCAAAGTTCTAAAAATCATTTTCCACCTTCCATTTTACTAACATTTGTAAAATGTTTTACCTCAGGGGATTCTTCCGCATCAACGAAGATAAGAGCATCTTGCAAGCAGACTTTAACACATTCAGGATCGCCTCCGCAGATATCACACTTTATCATAAATTGCATTTCAGGATCGGGGTAAATCAAGCCCCATGGACAAGCAAAGGTACATTGTCTGCAAAGAATACACTTGTTCTTTTCGTACTGAACGAAGTTGAACCTCTTTTCTAAAGCCCCAGTGGGACAGGCTCTTACACAATAGGCATCTCCGCACTGAGTACAGAATTGGGGATAAAATCTGAAAAAGGTCTCGCCCTTAACAACCCTTATTCGAGAATACCAATGACTGAAAAAGTTGAAATGGCCTAAACTGCAGGCCATTTCACAAAGTCTGCACCCCGTACACTTTTCATAGTTCACTGTCAATACTTTCATGGTTAAATATTTTAAACTCCGATAACCGGAACAAAATCTTCAAAGAAAATACCTAATGTAGAAACCTTTGTTTTAAAAGCCAAAACATAGTCAGCCTTCTTCAGTACCTCTAAGTAAGTTCTGCCAAACTCAACATCCATTTCAAAGTTTGCCGACATATATTTCGCGTCCTCCCGTTGTATAACAAATATAAGTCCCTTCTTACCAGGCCATTTAAGAAGGGTCTTCAAATGCTTAGCCCCCCTTAATGTTGGCGCATCAGGGAATAATCCAACCGAATCCCTTACTAAGGTACAGGACTTAACCTCAATTAAAATTTCCCCGTTAACGAGGAAATCAAAGCGTGAATCGAGAAAGACAAATTCACGCTTTAAATCCCTTACCTTAAAAGGCATTTTGTCAATATTTTCTATGAAAAGCTCATTAGCAAGATGAGCATTAACTGATACGAGAGTGTCACCTTCTTTTGCAAGCACCGCCTCATATTTTGTCTTTCTCCCCGGACGCTCCTTAAAGGCTACGAAGACCTCGGCCCCCGGGTAAATTAATTCCCCAAGTCTACCAGAATTTGGCAAATAAGCAAGCTGAATAGCTCCGTCAATTTCAACAAAAAGCTTAAACCGCTTCTCCCTCCTTATAACCTTTGCTGGAACTAAATCTTGAAAAAACATATAAAAATTTTACACAAAAAATAAAGGAAATTCGTAAACTCTTCAAAGCATTAAGACAAATCCATTGAAAGGGCGCACAGCCACCATTAGAATTTTTACGAAAAGGAGGTAATTGTGTTACTACTTTCAATTTTAATTACATTAAATCAAGCTATTTTTACCACTTATGCCGAAAATGGGCAATACCTTGAGGCATACAATATTTGTATGTATAACGATTCAACTTCCTTTCTAACATTAGCTATATATATTCCTCAGATAGATGCCTCAACAATATACCTGTCTAAATTCATAAATGCTAACTGTGTAGAACAAACTCCTTGTGGTGCAGTTCCAGGCCATGTGACCGGGCTCGAATTAATAACGTATCAGGACTCAATTTATTTAGTTACTTCAGGAGATTCTGTTTATGTTAATTTATTGGTTTTCTCTACTCAGAACATCCAAAACGGGAGGATTGAACAACTCGAAGGTCCGTTCCAAGCTATAAGGTCACTCAAAGCCGATTTTTATCAAGAAAATGACAGTGCCTTTGGTTTATTAGCCCTCTCATATCAAGGGTCAAATGGTGATGATACTGTCATAATTGTAAAAACAAACTTAACAAATGGTTCCAGCCAAACATGGTATCTTACCTCCTTTACTCCAAATTACCCAATGGGTATTGGAATTAATCAGCTCCCTGGTATTTCACTCTATCACTTTTATTTCCTTTACGTCCCTCAAAGCAATCCCGATGTTTATTATCCTCACATAGTGACCTTTACCAATATCGGACCTTACGGAGAGTACTACCCATTTTCTTTAGTTGATGTTCAACTTCCTTCCTTTGGAGCAACTTCAAACTTTGTTTTGGATTTTGCAAATCGAATGAACTATCCTGACTCTTTTTTGTACGAGTATAGTTTAACCAGTGGCACTGGCTCATGGCATGGACCTGTAAGGGGGATCGGTTTGTCCCATTTCTATATTGATGAATTCACAATTGATGACACTTCTTATTTAGATCGGAAGAGCGGTTCAG
>OGCH01000268.1_pt1 | contig 30734 bp, 34 predicted proteins | sample 1570111 | NCBI WGS metagenome assembly OGCH01 (sample SAMN03436243, study PRJEB24508) | hot springs metagenome | biome: Desert Springs; feature: Hot Springs; material: Water | place: USA: Great Boiling Spring, Nevada | collected 2008-12-01 | depth 0 m m | reverse complement strand
AAATAAAAAGATCAAGGCAGGTTATGTTTTCAAGAGGTGTTCTTTACAGAAAAATTCTTATAGCTTATAATATGCTTTTAGTGTTAATATCTTAAAAACTAAAAAAGGAGGAAGGGATAATGGCTAATATAGGATTTATTGGCGGAGGCATGATGGCAGAAGCTATCATCAAAGGATTTTTAGACAAAGGCCTTTTTAACCCTGATAATATTTTAGTATCTGAGCCGGTTTTGGAAAGAAGAGAATATCTAAGCTCGACCTATAGGGTAAAAACTGTTGAGCAAAACGGAAAGGTTTTAGAGGATTGTCAACAAATAATTTTGGCGGTAAAGCCTCAAGTGATGAAAAAGGTTTTAACCGAAATAAAAGAAGAAATAGACCCCAAAAAACATCTTTTAATTACCATAGCAGCAGGTCTTCCGATAAGGTTTTATGAAAATATTTTACCTAAGGGTGCACGGTTGATAAGGGTTATGCCTAATACTTGTGCAGTTGTTCATCAAAGTATTAGTGCTTTAGCTAAAGGCAGTTTTGCTACAGATGAGGACTTAAAAACAGCAGAGAAACTTTTCTCTGCTATAGGAGAGACGGTGATAGTAGGAGAAGAGTTGCTTGATGCGGTAACCGCTCTTTCAGGAAGCGGTCCTGCCTACGTAGCCTTATTTGTCGAGGCTTTAATAGACGGAGGGGTCAGGGCAGGACTACCCAGACCCCTGGCAGAAAAGCTTGCCCTTGCCACCATCACAGGTTCGGTAGAAATGATGAGAAAACTGAAAAAAAATCCTTATGAAATTAAGGCTATGGTAACCTCACCTGCTGGAACAACCATAACCGCCTTAGAGGTTTTATATCAGCAAGGGTTCCCTGGGACGGTAATTTCTGCGGTTTATGAAGCCTACCTAAGAAGTAAAGAACTGAGCGAGGCCTTTAGTTAAGAGCCTTGATAACCTCCTGATGAAAATAGAGCCTAAAATCTCTTATCTTTAAATTATCTCTGGTAGGATGGACCCGGTTTGATAAAAGCACGATGATAATGCCCTGGTCAAAGTCTACCAAAAAGGAGGTTCCGGTAAAACCAGTATGTCTCAAAGTATTAAAAGAAACTTGATGACTTAAAAGGTTTCTTTCCTTAGGGTTGGGAAGCATAAATCCCAAAGTATATTCGGCGTTTTTTTCTCGATAGGTGATAAAAGTTTTTAAAAAGTCAGAAAAAAGGTCTTTCCCTTTCTGATAAGCATCTAAGAAAAACTCTAAGGTATCAAGTACGCCGTAAATATTCCCAAAAAGTCCTGCCACCCCAGAAACTCCTCCCAAAGCCCTGGTATTTTCGTCCTCAACCACCCCTCTTAAAAGTTTTTTCTTCCAAGGGCAAACAGAGGTAGGAGCAATCTCTTCCTGGTCTATTCCTTTTTTTATAGGGTTAAACCCTAAAAAAGAGCGTTTCCCAAAGAAAAGACGTTTTTTAGCTTGTTCAAAAAATTCTTCCAAAGGTTTCCCCGAAAGGTTTTCTAAAAGGTAGGTTAATAAAAAATAACCTAAATCTGAATAAAGGCTTTTTTCTCCAGGTTGATATTCTAAAGGCAGCTCTTCTATTTTCTTTAAGATGTATTCCAAAGGATTTTGAGGTTTTAACTCTAATATTTCTTGATAAAAGGGATACCAGGCTTTAAGGCCTGAGGTATGATTAAAAAATCTGTATACAGGAACTTCGGAAAGAGGGCCTTTAAGGTCTAAATATGTTTTTACCGGAGAAAAAAGGTCTATGGTTTTGGGGTTTTGGGCTAAAAAATCTAAAAAAGAAAAAACCAAGGCTAAAGGTTTTGTAAGCGAAGCAAGGTCAAAGATGGTGCCTTCTTCTATCGGTTCAGTATAAGGGGTTAAGGCTTTATAACCTGCCCCTACGATATATCTTCTTTGTTGATAATAAACCCCTGCTACCGCCCCAGGAAAAACCTCTTCTTTTACTCCCTGATTAAGAAGTTCAAAAAGTTTGTTTAGAATCTTCATCTTTTACTTCAACTTCTTTCTGAAGTTTTCTTATCTCAAGTTTTAACTTTATCATCTGAGTAATAGAAACCATTATCCCAAAAAGCACCCCTAAAGTAAAGCTTATAATGATTACTAAAGCCAAAGGAATATTTTCTAAGGTTACCCCTGGCAAGAGATGCAATTTAACTTTTGGGTCTACGTTAAAAACCACAAAAAACACCACCACCAATATCAAAATTAGCCAAACTATCAACCTAAACATCACTAAAAACCTCCTCCATGATTTGTTCTACCTTTTCTAAAGAAATGGTATAGGTTTTTTTACAAAACTCACAGGTTACTGAAACTGGTTTCCCCTCTTTTAGAAAGGCTTTAAGTTCCGCCTTACCCAGTGCTACCAAAGTCTCTTCTACCCGCTTTTCAGAACAGGTACACCTCCAGGCTAAAGGCTTTCTTTCTAAAAAGTCGATCTTAGGAAAGATCATCTGCAAAATTTCTTCAGGGGTTTTTTCTGAGGATAGCAGACTCGTTACTGGAGGAAAATTTCTTAGTCTGTTTTCTAACTCTTCTATTTCTGCCTCGGTAGCTTCTGGTAATTTTTGGATCAAAAAACCTCCGGCAGCAAGAATAGAACCGTCTCTATCGACCAACACCCCTAAGCTTACGGCTGAAGGGATTTGCTCAGAAAAAGTAAGGTAATAGGCTAAATCCTCGGCGATTTCTCCTGAGATAAGCTCAACAGAACCATGATAAGGTTCTTTCAACCCCAGGTCTTTCACCACAGCCAAAAAACCATTTTTGCCTACGGCAAGACCTACAGGAAGTTTGTTATTTACAGGGTCTAAATAAACCTGGGGGTTTTGCACCGTGCCTCTTAAAAAGCCCTGATAATCTCCTTCTGCTAAAATTTCTCCTAGAGGTCCGTCTCCTTTAATCTGTAAAAGAATCCTACCTATTTTTAGGTCAGCAGAAAGTAAGGCCACCCCTGCTAAAGCCCTACCTAAGGCAGCTGAAGCTACAGGGCTTAACTTTTGCAATTTTCTTGCCTCTTCTACCACCTCTTTACAACAAACAGCATAGGCTCTAAAATTTTTATCTAAAGGCAAACCTTTAACCAAGTAATCCATATTTTTCCTCTATCTCCTTCATTATTTTTACCGGAGAGGTTGGGTCTATCAGGTTTGCCACCCCAATCTGAAAGGCCTTAGCTCCACAAGCTAAATATTCTATTGCGTCTTTTCCTGAAAGAATACCACCACTACCTATGATAGGAAGTTTTATCCTTTGAGAGAGTTCATACACTAAACGCAAGGTTAGAGGCTTAATCGCAGGACCTGAAAGTCCTCCTTTGATAACCTTTAAAGGAGATAAACTAATTACCCCTAAGGCTGGATAGGTGTTGGCTACTACCAAAGCATCTACCCCTTCTTCTTCGCAGACCTCTGCGATTTCATAAACCGGACCTACCGGAGAAAGTTTAACCGCTAAAAACCTTTCCCATACCTTTCTTACTTCCTTTATCAGGGTTTTAACCCCCTTAGGGTCAGAAGAAAAGGCTATGCCTCCCTTTTTAACGTTAGGGCAGGAAATGTTTAGCTCTAAACCTGCTATCTTTTCGTCCCTAAAGCTTTCAGCAAGCCTCACAAAGTCTTCTAATGTTTCTCCATGCACGTTTACAATAAGAGGGACTTCGTAAGAGAAAAGCTTGGGAAGGTAGTCTGTTTTAAAAACCTCTAAACCTGGATTTTCAAGCCCGATAGAATTGATTAAACCGCAAGGGGTTTCATATAGACGAGGAGGGGGATTACCTTTTTTAGGAAGAAGGGAAATTCCCTTGGAAACCATAGCCCCTATGGTAGACTTAATTTCCTCTTTAGTAAGATACTGTTCTAAATTTTCTCCAAGCCCCCAGGTGCCTGAGGCAAGCATCAGAGGGGTTTGAAGCTCAAGGTTTCTAACCTTAAGATATAGCCTCAAAATCGATCTCCTCTGCTAAAAGGGTGGGACCATCTACACAAAGGTGTACATAGTTTCCATTTTTAAGAGGAATAACACATCCCTTACAGAACCCTGTTCCACAAGAAAGAAAGGTTTCCATCGTAAGGTAAGCCTTTACTCCAAAATCCTGTGTTATCTTTGCTACAGCTTTTAGCATAGGTAAAGGACCACAGGCAAGGATATCTGCCTTATCTTTGGTTAAATATTTTTGCAAGAGTTCGGTAATAAAACCTTTGTATCCCTTGGAGCCATCTTCAGTGGCCACTTGCACCTTAGACCTCATATCTTTTAAAAAAGGATAACAAACCAGGTCTTCTGCGGTACGTGCTCCATAAAAAATTTTTTTAGGTAAGACATACGGATGGGTTTTCCTTTTTATGCTTTCTATAAGATAGATAAAACCAGCTATTCCAATACCTCCAGCACAAAGTACGTAATTTTCGAGCTTAGGAAAAGGGTTCCCTAAAGGACCCAAAAACTCGATTTTACTTCCTGGCTGAACCAAAGATAAGGCTTTTGTCCCTTTCCCTACCACTTGATAAAGTACATAAAAACTGTTTTTTCGTACATCATGGATGGTAAAAGGTCTGGGGATAAGAGGGTCAATCCTTTCGTTGATTTTGATTTTTACAAACTGGCCTGGGTTAAACCTAACAATTAAATCCAAATCTGTTTTTATTTTTAAAAGATAAATATTTTGAGAAACAGGCAGGTTTTTTATAACCTCACCCTGATACATCTTAAAAAATTTCCTCTAAAAAGGAAAGGGATTTATGAGCCCTGAACTTTTCCCTCAATTCTTGTAAAATCTCTCTAAAGTTTTTTTCTTCTTTAACCGGGGTTCGGTAAAGGGTACCTACCCAAGACTTTAGTTCTTTTTCATCTGGAAGAATAGGTAGCTCGTCCACGTCTATGTTAGAAAGAAGATAAGCAGGAACCTCCTCCACCTGCCCCTCTTTGTAATCCTTTAAAAACTTTAAAAGTTCAAAAAAATTACCGTAAACTCCACCAAGGTCTATGTTTTCTACTAATTGTAGGGTAAGGGTACCAACCTGGAACAAAAAAGGAGGCAAAAAAGCCTCTCCTTTTTCACAGCTCTCAACAGAAGCCATAACCCTGCACATGAGGGGACGATAGGGATAGATTAAACAAAGTCCTTTTTCATCCAAAAAAGGGCAAGGTGATAGATTAGCTGGCAACTCCTCTAAAGGGGGCTCTGTGCCTTGAAGATAACAAAGAAGAGTCTGATTATGGGTAAGCTTAGGTCTTGGATAATCTTTATCCTCTGCTAACCTTTTTAAAATCTCAGGGTTAGCCTTTTCTAAGATGTAGTAAGCCTCTAAGGAAGTAACAAAAACTCTTTCAGTACAACAAAGATTACAACCAGGTTTACAAAAAAGTTCCCAAGACTTATAGGTTTTATCTAAATGTTCGTAAAGTTTTTGTAATAAATTAAGTTTGGTAGAAACTTCAAAATCTAAAAAAACGTTAATCGCAGAACCTCCAGTTTATTTTTCTTTTAATTTTAAACAGTTTTTATCAAAATACAACCGCCTTTAAGCCCCCAAAAAAAAACCTAAAACGCTAAAAACTTCAATTTTTTAACCTTTTTACGCCTAAAAATTTAAAAAAGATCTTTTTTTTTACAAATTACTTGACTTTTGTAAATTTTTTGTTATTCTCTTCTTTAGAAGAACATCTCAAAAAGTTTTATTATGTTTAAAAACTTCTATAACTTCAAAAACTTCAAAAGTCAATTAAAAGACCTTCATTTAATAGTTTGGCTGTTTTTTTGTATTTTTCTTTTGATGACCTATCAGGTTGAGGCTAAGACTAAAACCAAACCTAAAAAAACCTTAGTTAATACCAAAACCTATAACAAACAAACGATTTATACGGTTAAAAAAGGTGATACCCTCTTTAGTATCGCCAAAAAATTTGGATTATCGGTAGAAGAATTAAAACAGACCAATCACTTAAAAAGTAATAATTTAAAACCTGGGCAAATTTTAAAGATTGTCGTATCTCAACCACCTTCTAAAGTTAGAAATTTAACCACAAAAGCCCCTTCTATTAAGCAAAATTTAAATTCAGAACCTTTGATTTATGTAGTTCAAAAGGGGGATACCCTTTTCAGTATTGCTAAAAGATTTGGGGTATCTGTAGAAGAACTTAAAAACTTAAACCAACTCTCTGAAAATTCTTTAAAGGTGGGACAAACTTTAAAAATCGGTAACCCTTCAGAAACAACTAAAATGATTTCTTTGAAAGATGAAAGGTCTCAATCCTTAAGTAGTAACTCTAAGGATGATGTTTTAATCCAATCTCAGCCTATAGAAACTACAAAGATAAAATGGATAACTTATAAAGTTCAAAAAGGGGATACCCTTTTTAGTATTGCTAAAAAGTTTGGTATTTCGGTAGAAGAATTAAAACGTATAAACAATCTTAGATATTCTAAATTAAGCGTAGGGCAGGTGCTAAAAATCAAAGAAACTAAAGTTGTTGTTCAAGAGAAAGTGAACTTGCCTAAGTTGAAACAGACTTTTTCTTCTGATTTTGTCTGGCACAAGGTAAAAGAAGGTGAAACTTTATACAACATATCTTTAAGATATGCTATCCCTATAGAAGATATCAAAAAACTAAACAACCTTGAGGATAATGTAATTTTTGTAGGCCAGGATTTAAAAATCCCAACCTATGGAAATGAACCACCTTTTGTGTTAGAAAATCCTGCTATGGCCTTTCAAGAAAAAGAAAAATCTTACAGCTTTTCTGATTTATTTTTAAACAAATCGTTCTTAGACCAAGAAGATGAAAAATTATTAAAAGATAAATTTATGGCGATAGCTCAACAATACGAAGAGTATCGTTATAAATTAGGAGGAAACGGCAACGGATATATGGACTGTTCGATGTTTGTGAAAAAGGTATTTGAAAATTTAGGGCTAACTTTACCAAGGACTTCAAGAGAGCAATTTATGGTAGGTATTCCTGTGCCTAAAGAAGAGCTTATTCCAGGAGATTTAGTGTTTTTTGTTAGAAATCATAGATCTGAAAGGATTAGCCATGTAGGTATTTATATTGGAAACAATCGCTTTATTCATTTTTCTTCAACTAAGAAAGGATTGGCTATAGATTCCTTAGATAGTAATTATTTTAAAACCCGATTTGTAGGAGCTAAAAGGGTGCTTAAAAGTTCTATCTTATTCAACCTTACTTCTTTTCCTGAAGATATCGGCTCTTAATTTAAGTCTTTAAAAAACTTGGGTTAAACACCTTAACCTCTTTTTTTCAGGTTGCATTTTCAAAGATTTGTTTTACATTAAAAATATGGAGAATCAAGATAAGGTTATAAGTCTTGAAGATTGGATAAATCTTTTTTGGGACTTCCAAGAAGAAGATATAAAGTATTTTCAAGATTTGGTCTCTAATAATAAACCTTTTGATCCAGGAGAAGTTTTAAACAACATAAAAGAAAGGGTAAGAACAAGAAAGATTTTTTATCAATTTTATAGGTATCTATCTAAAAAAAATTTTTCTTTTGACCTTTCCGGAGATTTAGAACAAAAACTAAATGCTCTTTTTTACAGAGAAGAAATGATTACAAAGATGATAAATAAGGTTTTAGAGATTCTTTCTGTAATGGTAGGTATTGAGGAACAGAAGATACTTTTTGAAGTCTCTATTAACCCTCCGATTTTTCACTAAAAAGTCTTTTTGAGGTTTGAGTATGCTAAGCGAAAAAGAAGTTTTAGAAAAGGCCAAAAGTGTTTTAGAAATCGAAAAAGCAGGTTTAGAAGAGATTATTAAAAATCTTGATGAGGCTTTTGTAAAAGCTGTAGAAATGGTTTTACAAACTAAAGGAAGGGTAGTAGTTACCGGAGTAGGTAAAAGCGGACTTATAGGAAGAAAAATTGCAGCTACCCTCTCTTCTACTGGAACTCCAGCTTTTTTCCTTCATCCAGTAGAGGCTTTACACGGAGACTTAGGTATGGTAACCCCTGAAGATGTAGTGCTTGCGCTTTCTTATTCAGGAAATACCCTTGAGGTTTGTGAGTTAGTAGCTATTCTAAAAAAAAGAAGCATAAAAATCATCAGTATTACAGGAAACAAAGAAAGCCGTTTAGCCCAACTTTCAGATATAGTTATTAACGGGAAAGTACCTATGGAGGCATGTCCTTTTAATCTTGCCCCTACCACCAGCACCACCGCTTGTTTAGCTTTAGGAGATGCCTTAGCCATTTGCCTTTTTGAAATAAAAGGGTTAGGATCAGAAGACTTTAGGAAAAACCATCCAGGAGGCTCCTTAGGAGAAAGACTTAAGGTAAAAGTAAGAGAAATAATGCTCACCGGCGAAAATATCCCTAAGGTTTTTCAAGGAACCCCTCTTAAAGAAGCCATAAAAGAGATAGACCAAAAAAAGTTAGGTTGTGTATTGATAGTAAATCAGTTTAACGCCCTTATGGGGATTATTACCGATGGAGATTTAAGAAGAATTTTTCTTAAATATGGCATTATCGATCATCTAAAGGTAGAAGAAGTTATGACCAAAAACCCTAAAACCATCCAAGACACCGCTTTGGCTTATGAGGCTTTGGAAATAATGGAAAAACATCTTATTACGGTTTTACCGGTAGTAAATTTTGAAGGAAAACTTATCGGTATTCTCCACCTTCATGATGTTTTAGGAAAAGGAACTTTTAAATTTACGGTGTAAAAATTCTAATAAATAGTTTAAGTTTTCTTCTAAAGGTTTAGTTGCTTCTAAAGTTAAGTGATTAAACCAAGGGAGTAAGTTTAGGTAATTTTTTCTTACTTTTACCAAAAATTCGGTCTTTTCAAAAAAGGTGAGGTTTTCTCTGGTATCCTTAAGCCTTTTTAAGGCTTCTTCTATCGAAAGGTCTAAATAAACCACTAAATCTGGCAAAGGGGCTATGGTTTCGTTTTCCAAAAGTAAACCTTTAAGGTCAAAACCTTGGGCCCCTTGATAGGATAGGGTAGAAAGATAATACCTATCTAAAACTACCCAAACTCCTTCGTTAAGCTTGGGAAGGACAACATGTTTAACATTCCAAAACCTATCCTTTAAAAAAAGTTCCTTTAACTCTAAAGGAGAGGCTTCTTTTTTTTGCAGCTTTTCTCTTAAAACCTTACCAAAAGGTCCCTCTATTGTAGGCTCACAACCCCAAAACACCTTAATCCCTAAATTTTCTAAGGCTTTGACTAAAAGCTTACTAAGAGTGGTTTTACCTGAACCGTCTATTCCCTCAAAAACGATCAACCTACCTTTTCTTTTAAACTCTACCTTAAGCCTTTCTGCCAAAAAATCTCGATTTTCAGGGGTAAGTTCACACCTTAAAGCCGGTGTAAAAGACCAAATCTTTTTCAAAAAAGGGTCTTCTCCCTTACCTATGGTTGCTAATAAAAATTGAGAAGAACCTAAAATCTTTTCTATAAATCTACAAAACTTTGGAGACAAAGCTTCCATCTTGCCTATTTCGTCTATCAACCAAAAAACCTTATCGTTGTCTATCTCCTTTTTGTTTTCGTCTAAAAGAACCTCTAAACCTTCTAAAAAAACTACATAGCTACCTATAGTAGGAAATTTATCTAAATCCTTACTCCCTACAACCAGATCTTTTCTTTTAGCAAAAAGAAATTCTTTAGAAGAAGTAAGGTCTAAAAGTTTAAAACCTGTTCTTTTACTATCTTCTCGGATTTCTTTAGTAATAAAACCTCTCAATTTAAATCGAGGTTCTATTTCTTTTTTAAAAAATCTAAATAGCTTTTCTACTAAAGTAGTTTTTCCTACTCCAGGTTCTCCGGTAATAAAAAGTTTAGCCCTAGGACCATTTAAAAACATCGATTATTTCTTGATTTTTTTGTTGACTTTTTAATAGGTTTTGAAGATAAAAGGACGTAAGTAGCTCCTAACCCCCCATCACAAGGTCTAGCAGAACAAAAAGCTATAACATACTTTCTAAAAGGCCCTTTTTCAAGCCATTCTTTTACTTTGGTTTTAAGAACGGGTTCTTTTTTAGAAGAAAGACCTCTGCCGTGGATAATAAGGACACAATTGTCTCCGTTTAAAATAGCCTCTTTCAAAAAATCTTCAAAGGCTATTTTGGCTTCTTCTACAAACATTCCTCTAAGGTTTAAAGTTCTTTTTATCGCAAACCTCCCTTCTCTTAGGTCATATAACAAGCTTTTATAAACCTTAGAAGAAACACCCTCGATATATTCTGAAGTAAGCCAAACTTTTAGGTCTATTCTCTTAGGAGGCCACTCCTTTTTGACTTCCCAAAAGGGTTTTTTATGAGAAAAAAAATAAAAAAAATTTTTTTCTTTAAGAGGTTTAACCTTTTTAACTACCTCAGACCATTCTTTCTCTTCAGATAAAAAGGGCTTTTCCAAAGCTAAAGGATCATCTAATTCTAAATTTTTTCGGGGAATACTTAACCCTAAGTATTCCCCGAGGACTTCAAAAGGACGTTGCATAAAAGTTATTTCTTCAACCCTTTCTCAAAAACTCTTTCGCATTTCTTAGCCGCTGCTTCAGCTTTTTGGGTAGCTTCCTCAGCCTTGTTAGCGGCTTCTATAGCTTTTTGGGAAGCCTGTTTAGCCTCAGCTGCCTCAACTTTTAAATTATCTAATTGAGATTTTAGACTTTCTACCTGAAGTTTTAAAGCATTTAGTTCATCTTCTACTTTTTTAACACATTCTGGACAGGCTGGTGGCTGCTGAGAAGGCTGCTGAGCTACCGCTTTTTCTGGGTTTTCTACCGGACAAGCGCAACCAAAAGCCAACATCCCTGAAAAAATTACACCTAAAAATTTAATCCATCCTTTTTTCATCGCTGATACCTCCTTTTAATTTATTTAGCCTTTAATACACCCCATAGGGATTAACTTAGCTACCTTTTTGGTAAGCCCGGCTTTGCAAGTAGCCTCTATTACCTCGTTAACATCTTTATAGGCCTCTGGAGCCTCTTCACATAAACCTCTTTTAGACTTAGCCATGACGATTATGCCTTTTTTACGAAGGTCTTCTATGATTTGGTCTGCCCTAAAAAATTTTAAGGCTTGATTTCTGCTCATCGTCCTTCCTGCACCATGACAGGCAGAACCAAAGGCTTTTTCTTCACCTTCAGCTGTACCAACCAAAATATAAGAGGCTGTTCCCATAGACCCACCGATGATAACCGGCTGTCCTACCCCCTGATAAGCCAAAGGTAACTCTTTTCTCCCAGGCCCCCACGCTCTGGTAGCACCTTTACGATGGACATAAAGTTTTTTGAGTTTACCTTCGACTAAATGATATTCAACCTTACAAGTATTATGGCTTACATCATAAAGTATCTTGAGTTTTATCCCTGGAAATACTTCTTGAAAAACAGTCCTTACCAAGTGGGTGATTACCTGTCGATTGGCTAAGGCACAGTTTACTCCACAAACCATCGCCTTAAAATAACTTTCACCTTCAGGGGAATTGATAGGGGCACAAACCAACTCTTTTTCCTTGATAGGAATCCCATATTTTCTTGCAGCCTTAGCTAAAACAGGAAGATAATCGGTAGCGATTTGATGTCCTAAAGCACGAGACCCACAATGAAAAGTTACTACTACTTGATTTTTAAAAAGACCAAAGGCTTGAGCTACTTCTTGATTATAGATTTCTGCTACATACTGAATTTCTAAATAATGGTTGCCAGACCCTAAAGTACCAATCTGTCTGTGCTGTCTTTTTTTGGCTTCCATCGAAACACATCCAGGGTCTGCCCCTGACATACAACCCTTTTCTTCTATATACTCTAAATCCTCAAGCTCTCCATATCCTTTTTTGACCGCCCATTTAGCCCCCTCAACAAGGACCTCATCTAATTGAGAAGGAGAAAGTTTAATAGTCCCCTCAGAGCCTATCCCCGAAGGAACGGTTTCAAAGAGCATTTTTACCAAAGTTTCTATATAAGGTTCTACTTCCCCTTTTTCTAAAGGGGTTAGAAGGGTTCTCACTCCACAAGAAATATCGTATCCTACCCCTCCAACCGAAATTATTCCTCCTTCCTCAGGGTCAAAGGCAGCTACCCCCCCGATAGGAAAACCATAACCCCAGTGAGCATCTGGCATGGCAAGAGAAGCCTTAACTATTCCTGGAAGGCTGGCTACATTACATACCTGCTCATAGACCTTATCATCCATTTCTTCTATTAACCTTTGACTAGCAAAGATCTTCCCCGGAACTCTCATGTCTCCTACAGGAAGAATTTCCCATTCATATTCCGAGACTTTTTTTAATTTCTTAATTTCCATATAAGACCTAACTACCAAAAAAATTTTTGTGTTAAATTTTATTAATAAATTTATTTTAAAACCTGTACTTTTAAAAGTCAAGAACTTGAAAAGTTTATAAAACCATCTATACCATCCTTTTTTCGAGTTTAGACCAAATATGACCTTGTAGCAAGGTATCGGATAAAACCGATATAGTAATAAATTAGCTTAGGTATAAAATAAAAACAGCCCAGAAAGAATGTTTTATATTATATTTCAATATCTCAATTTAAGAGACTTTTTATTTTTGGTTTTTGTGGTATAAATAGAGTATGTTTCACGGAACGACGGTTATTGCAGTCAAAAGGAATGGGAAAGTTGCCATAGCTGGTGATGGCCAGGTCACTTTTGGTAATACTATTTTAAAACACAAAGCTAAAAAAATTAGAAAATTATATAAAGGTAATGTAATAGTTGGTTTTGCCGGAGCTACCGCAGACGCTTTAACTCTTTTTGAACGGTTAGAAAAAAAACTTGAAGCTTATGGTGGACAACTTTTAAGGGCTGCGGTAGAGCTTGCTAAGGACTGGAGGACAGACAAAATTTTGAGAAGGCTTGAAGCTTTTCTTATAGCCTGTGATAAAGAACATATTCTTCTTATCTCAGGGGCAGGGGATGTAGTAGAACCAGATGAAGATGTAGTTGCTATCGGTTCAGGTGGTCCGATGGCTTTAGCAGTAGCCAAGGCCTTGCTTCGGTTTTCTTCTCTTTCTGCTAAAGAAATCGCAGAAACTGCCATTAAAATCGCAGGTGAAATCTGCATCTACACCAATTCAGAAATAACGGTTGAGGAGCTATGAAAGAACCTAAAGAACTTACCCCAAAAGAAATAGTAGCAGAACTTAATAGATATATCGTAGGTCAAAATAAGGCTAAAAAAGCTGTAGCCATCGCTATGCGAAATAGGTGGAGAAGACAGCAATTAAAAGAAGAATTAAAAGAAGAAATTTATCCTAAAAACATTTTGATGATCGGACCCACAGGGGTAGGTAAAACCGAAATAGCAAGAAGGTTGGCTAAGCTTTCTAATGCTCCCTTTCTAAAAGTAGAAGCTACTAAGTTTACTGAGGTCGGTTACGTAGGAAGAGATGTAGAATCGATGATAAGGGATTTGGTCCATATTGCAGTCCAAATGGTAAGAGAAGAAGAAGAAAAAAAGGTTTTAGAAAAAGCCAAGGTTTTGGCGGAAGAAAGGTTGGTAGACCTTCTTTTACCCTCTACATCTTCTAAGGTAGAATATGACCCTCTTACCAGAGAAAAACTTCTTAAAATGCTCAGAGATGGTGCTTTAAACGAAAGATATGTAGAGATTGAGGTTGAAGTCTCTCAAAAACCACCTACCATAGAAATACTCGCAGCCTCAGGTTTAGAAGAAATAGAAATGCAACTAAAAGACATGCTTTCTACCCTTTTACCTTTTAAACCTAAAAAAAGAAAAGTAAAGGTAAAAGAAGCTTTAGAAATTTTAACCAAAGACGAAGCAGCTAAACTCATAGACATGGACAAGGTTGTAAAAGAAGCCATCAAAAGGACAGAAACTAACGGCATAATATTTATAGACGAAATAGATAAAATCGCAAGCCGTGGAGAAGGCCATGGCCCAGATGTCTCAAGAGAAGGAGTACAAAGAGACCTTCTACCTATCGTAGAAGGAACGACGGTTAACACCCGTTATGGTATGGTAAGGACTGACTACATTCTTTTCATTGGTAGTGGAGCTTTTCACATTGCCAAACCTTCTGACCTTATACCTGAACTTCAAGGTAGGTTCCCTATTAGGGTAGAACTTGAGCCTCTTACCAAAGAAGATTTTATCCGCATCCTTACCGAGCCTGAAAACGCTATCCTTAAGCAATATAAAGCCTTATTAGCTACAGAACAAGTTGAGGTAGACTTTACCCCAGAAGCAATAGAAGAATTAGCTGAGATAGCTTTTGAGCTTAATCAAAGAATGGAAAATATCGGTGCCAGAAGGCTTTATACCGTGATGGAAAAACTTTTAGAAGACATCTCTTTTGAAGCACCAGACATAGCTCCTACAAAAGTCTTGATAACCAAAGAGTATGTAAGAGAAAAATTAGAAAGCATTATCCAAGACCAAGAATTAGCTAAGTTTATTTTGTAATAGGCTCTACATAAAGGTCATAAGTAGTAGTTCTCTTTATCTTTCCTTTTATCAATTCTCCTGGAGTTAAATTAAAAACGTTATTTTTAGGGAAAAGTATATAGGTGATACCGTCAACCTCTGGGGCTTGAGCCTTGGCTATTCCCCAAAGCCTACCGTTTTCATCCTCCCCTAATACCAAAACCTCTTCTTCTTTTCCCTTCCTTAAACTTAATCTTTTTTTAGAAATTTCTTTTTGCAGTTTCAAAACCTCTCTTCTTCGTCTTAGTCTTTCTTTATAAGGCACTTTACTTGGAAGGGTTTCTGCCAAAGTCCCTTCTTCAGGATAAAAAGGAAAAACCCCTAAATAGTCAAACTCAACCTTTTTTAAATAATCACAAAGGAATTCAAATTCTTTTTCCCCTTCCCCTGGGAAACCTACGATAACCGTAGTCCTAAAGGCAATTTCAGGGGATAATTTCCTTAAATAAGTAATCGTCTCAGCTAAAACCTCCAGGTTATCAGGCCTTTTCATATTTTTTAAAACTTCGGGATGGGCGTGCTGGATAGGGATATCAAAGTAAGGAACTACTTTGGGTATAGACAACAGCTCTTCTATCAAGTCTTTTAAGTTAGGAACTGGATAAAGATAAAGAAGTCTTATTCTAAACTCAAAAGGAAGCTGGCTTAAACTTTTAACCAAATTTACCAGACCTCTTTTTTGTTTAAGGTCTAAACCATAAGAAGTAATGTCTTGGGCTACTAAAATAAGCTCTTTTACTCCAAGTTTAAGCAAAAAATCTGCCTCTTTTAAAAGTAAATCCAAAGGTTTGCTCTTTAAACGACCTCTTATTTTAGGTATAGTACAGTAAGAACAGTTTCTATGGCAACCTTCAGAAATTTTAAGAAAGGCATAAAAAGGACTTTCGGTTAATACTCTTTCATAGGGCTCCTCTTGGGTAAAAATTCGATAAGGTTCTATTCCATAAAACTCGTCTACTTCAGGCAGAAGGTTTTTTAATATTTCTACTCCATATCTTCCGATTAAACATCCAGACACTATCAGCTTTTGGCCTTGCCTTTTTACCTCACCTAAATCAAAGATATGTTCTAAAGATTCTTCTATCGCTGGCTTAATAAAAGCACAAGTGTTAACCCAAAAAAGGTCGGCCTCTTCTGGAGAAAGGACTATTTCTGCCCCCTTTTTTATCAACAGGGCCAACAACTTCTCAAAATCTGCCTTATTTTTGGCGCAACCAAGGCTTACAGGATAGAGTTTGAACATCTTAAGACGAAAAGACTTTTTTTATGTCTAATATTTGATTTGTTTCGTCTACGTAGACCAAAGTAGTATAAAAATTGTTTAATTCTTCTTGTGAAACCCAAGCATAAGAAACTATAATTATCTTATCTCCTACTTCTCCTAACCTGGCAGCCGCTCCGTTTAAGACCACTTCTCCCTTGTTCCCTTCTATAAGATAGGTTTCAAACCTGATTCCATTGTTTAGGTTGTAGACCCAGACAGCTTCAAATGGTCTAAGATTAGCTTTTTTAATTAATTCCTTATCTACAGAAATAGACCCTTCGTAAAAAAGATTTTTATCGGTTATGGTAGCCAAGTGTATTTTACTTTTTAAAAGTTTTATCAACATTTGTTGTCTTCCTTAAGGTTCTATAATTTTGTTGTCTATAAGTCTTGCCTTACCTACATAGGCTGCAATAGCACAAAGTACAGGTTTTTCTATAATCTCTACTGGCTCTAAAGTTTCTGGGTCGACAACCTCTATATACTGAACGATTATATAAGGATACATCTTTAAAAACTCAGAAAGGCTTCTTTTTATTTTTTCGGGGTTTCTTTCTCCTTCTTTGACAAGTTTTTCAGCCAGTTGAAGAGCCCTGTTTAAACTTAAGGCAGAATCTCTTTCCTTAGGAGAAAGATATATGTTTCTTGAACTCATCGCAAGCCCATCTGGCTCTCTCACGACAGGATGTCCAATAACTTCTATATCAAGGTTTAGGTCTTTTACCATCTGTCTAATTACTAAAAGCTGTTGATAATCCTTTTCTCCAAAAACGGCTATGTCAGGCTGAACTATGTTAAACAGCTTTAATACTACCGTAGTTACTCCCTTGAAATGACCTGGTCTAAAAGCCCCACAAAGTTTATCGGTAAGTCTTACCACCTCTACATAAGTTTGATAATCTGGAGGATACATTTCTTCTTCTAAAGGAGCAAACACTATATCTACCCCTTCTTTTTTTAACAAACCTAAATCTCGTTCAAAATCCCTTGGATATTCCTTAAAGTCCTCTCTTGGACCAAACTGAAGAGGATTGACAAAAATACTTACCACTACTTTATCAGCTAATTCCTTAGCTTTTCTTACTAAAAAGAGATGCCCTTCATGAAGATAACCCATGGTCGGCACAAAACCTATTTTATAACCTGCTTTTTTTAACTCTTTACTTTTATTCTTCATCTCAGGGATAGCCCTTATTACCTCAGCCATAGCTTAATACTCCAAATTTTTATAAGGGTTTAATAAATTTATTAAGTTTTCTAAAAGAAGTCTTTTTAAACTCTCTTCTTGTTTAACAATTCCTAATGCATCGCTTATCAAAACTTGTTTAAGCTCTCCTTGCTCCCATCTTTTTACCTCTAAAAAACGAGTACCTCTGTAGGTTTCTTGAAGCCTAAAACTTAAAAACACTTGTTCGTTTAGTTTTAAATATAACTCACCTTCAAAAAAATCCAAAGGTTTTATTCTAATAGGATAAACCAGTTTTTTTAAAATTTCATAAAGAGATTTTTGAGAATTTATGATAATTACCTTTTGGCCCTCAGAAATCCTTTTTAAAAGGTCTTTTAAATCCTTATCCTCTAAAGCTATACATCCTTGGGTCCAGAAATAGTTTTTCTGCCCTTTTTCCTTTTTATAACTACCCCCTCCATGTATCCCTATTTTGCTTCCTAAAGGTGTATGCTCTACTCTCTCATCAGCTAAAAATTTTTTTAGATAACTTTCTAACTGTTCTTTAGAAATAAAACCTTTATAATAAGCCCAAGCAAGGTCGTTTAAATTAGGATAGTTTATTTCTATAAAATAATTATAAACCTTAGAAGGTCTTATCTCAACTATCTTATAGATTCCTTCTGGGGTTAAAAAATCCCCTCTTTTCTCCTTAGGAAGTAAACTGTGTAAACCAATCCCTATAGAATAAACCTTTTGCGTTTTATTACCTTCCAAAAGCTTTAACGTTCTTTCTGCTTTATCTATCAAAAGAGTTAGGGTATAACTATAGCCTGTTTCCCCAAAACTCAAAAAAAGAAAAACCATACTTAGCCAAAAAAACTTTTTTAACCTTAACCTCACCATCCTTTTTAAGTATAACCCTTTTAACCTATCTTGCACGCTAAACCGTTAAGACCACAAAACTTTGGATGAAAAACTAAGGTTTTTACCTAATCTTGTTTTTCTGAAGCAAACCTAAAGGATCTATGAAGAAAACCTCTCTTTTAAGCTCAAAGGAAAAATAAATAAAGGTTAAATGGAAATTTAAACGATTTGACAAAAAAAATTTTATGTTTATTATTATAATAAGGCCTAAAGAATTGAGGAGATGTTCCGATATTAAATTTAAACCTAAAAAAGCGAGGTGATAATAGATGAAGATCAACGATATCTTAGGAGTAAATGTTGAAAACCTTAAAAACTTAAAAGAGGCTAAGAAAAAAGAAGAAGCGTTTGCCTCAGAAGTTAGGAGAAAAGGTGAGGGTAAACCTCAGGAGGTATCTCCTGCAGTGGTTGAACTTTCTTCTAAAAAGGTGGTTGAAAATGCAGTGAAAAAGGCTGCTTCTCTCCCTGAAATAAGAGAAGAGAAGGTTTCTCAAATTAAAGCTCAAATTGAAGCTGGCACCTATAATGTTTCTAATAGAGAGATTGCCAGGGCTATGGTAGGTAGTCTTCTTAACGAGATTGCTTAATCTGGTTTATCAAATTGGTAGTGGAAACTTGGTAAGAAAACTTAATCCGTACTACTTTTCCACCATAACTTTTTACAAAGTCTGCTCCTACTATTTTATTTTCTTCCCAGTCTGCTCCTTTTACTAAAAAATCTGGTTTTAATTCTTTTATAAGCCTCTCCGGGGTTTCTTCATCAAAAACTACTATATAGTCTACACATTCAAGACCAGAGAGTACTTTAGCTCTAAAGGTTTGAGGGTTAATCGGTCTTTCTGGTCCTTTGATCTTTTTTATTGAGAGATCGCTGTTAAGCCCTACTACTAAAAAATCTCCTAAAGACCGGGCTTTCTCTAAGTAGTCTACATGACCAGCATGAAGTATGTCAAAACAGCCATTAGTAAAAACCATCTTCTGTCCTTTAGCCTTTCTTTTCACTATATGTTTTTTAAGCTCTTCTAATGTTTTGAGCTTATTTTTTCTGTCAAAAAATGGCGTTTTAAGAGGATAAGGAAGGGATATAGGTTCTAAAGGCAAAGATAACTCCCAAATCCCTGGTTTATCATCAAGAAGATTTTCTGTCTTTTCGCCTTTAGGTGAAACCATTAAAGAATATCCATAGCCGTTTACCCCTACCAAATAGGTTTGATTTTCAATCGCCCTTGCCACACAAAGAGTTAACCAATGGGTTATTCGAGTTAAAGGCCAAAGGGCAAAAACTAAAAGAAAATCAACCCCGCTTTTTATAAGTTCTCTTGCTATTTCAGGAGACCTAAGCTCAAAACAGACCAATAAACCTATAGAAACATCCCTTAACTCTATAACCCTTATCCCTAACCCAGGAGAAAAAGGGTCGTCTAACCCTGGGAAAAGAAGAAACTTTTGAGCTAAAGGTTCTATTTGGTCTCTGGTTAACCGATAGATAGTATTAAAAATTTTTTCTTCTTGATACCAAGGTGCCCCTAAAAGAACTACCTTATCTTCTGAAATAACTTGGGTGACCTCAGAAAGAAGGGCTAACACACTTTCTTGGTTTAAAGCCGAAAAATCTACTTCATAACCGGTAAGGGCTAATTCAGGAAAAACCACCAGATCTCCTTTGGCTTTAGCTAAAAACTCTTTAATAGTAGCCACGTTTTGTTTTAGGTCAGAAGAGGGCATCATCTGAACTAAAGAAAGTTTTAACATCCTTTTTCTCCTCATTATATTAGTTGATTTCTTGCCACCACCAATACATATACTTCTTTAGCCCCTTTAAGTTTTAAAGCCTTGGCTGCTTCGTTAACCGTAGCCCCGGTGGTCATCACATCATCTACAAGAAGCACCCTCTTTTCTTTTACTGAATCTTTAGCCAAAAAAGCCCCTTTTACGTTTTCCCAACGCTCTCTACCAGAAAGTTCGGTCTGAGGTTTAGTAGGCTTAACCCTTGATAACAGGCCTGATAAAGGTTTTTTCTTGGTAAAACCCCAAACTAAAAGCGCACTTTGATTAAACCCCCTTTCTTTTAAACGCTCGTTAGAAAGAGGCACAGGAACGACCAAATCGGTGCCTTCAAGTAGAAACTCAAAAAAACTTCTTAACAACTTTCCTAAACCATAGGCTAACCTAAAGTCTTTAGCAAACTTTATCCTTACCAGCCACTCTGAAACAGGTTCTTTATACTGAAAAAGGGCATAAACCCTATCAAAATAGAAATTTTTCTCTAAACAATAGGAACAATATTCTAATTTTTCTATACCCTTTTCAAGTAAACTTTCAGAAACTAAACTTCCGCACCGTTGGCAAACAAGTCTTAAAAAAGGAAGTTTGGCTAAACATGACCGACAAACCAGTATCGCTTGATTTTCAAGATGTTGATTGCAGATTTCACAAAACTCAGGAAAAATAAAATCAAAAACCTTATCTAAAAGCCTCACCCTTTGCCTTTACAATCTCAAGCACAAGTTGCGCAGCCTTTACCAGGTCTTTTACCAAAATAAATTCTTCGGTAGTATGGACTTTTTGCATCCCTGTGCCCAAAATTACAGCCTTTTTACCTCTTTCATTAAATATGTTGGCGTCAGAACCACCTTCTTTTCTCATAAAAGAAAGGTTTAATCTAAGTCTTTTTCCTGCCTGTTTTATCGGTTCTAAAATTGAGTCTTCTAAAGAAATAAAAAAAGCTTGATATAACTTTTCAAAACTTACGGAAAGCTTGGGGAGATCTCCTACTTTCGGTTGATAAGAACTTTCCACCTCTAAGCAAAGGTTTTCTATCTGTTGTATCATCTTTTCTAAAGTTTTAGGGTTATGACTTCTTATCTCTCCTTCTGCCTCTGCGGTTTCTGGTACGATGTTTACGTATTTCCCTCCTGAGACTATACCTATGTTCATCGTGCTTTCTTGGTCTATCCTTCCTGGGGTTAGCTTAGATAACACCTGAGATAGAACATAGATAGCATTAACCCCTTTTTCTGGTTCAAGTCCTGCATGGGCAGCCTTTCCTTTAACCTTGATTTTAAACTTATAGGAAGAAGGAGCACCGATGGTAATCACCTCTGGATTTTCACTGTCTAAAACATAACCTTCTTTAGCGTCTATCAACTCTAAATCAAGAAACTTAGCCCCTAAAAGTCCTATCTCTTCGCAGGTAGTAAAGATAAACTCTAAAGGAGGATGAGGGATAGAATTCTCTTTAAGAACCTTGGCTAACTCAACCAGCACAGCTATACCTGATTTGTCATCTGCCCCTAAAATAGTCCTTCCGTCGGTTTTAAAAACTCCGTTTTCAAAGATAATTTTAGGGTTTTCGCAAGGACCAACCGTATCAAGATGGGCACAAAAGAAAACAGGAGAAGCAGGAATAGCTCCGGGAATTTTAACGATAAGATTACCTACCTCTGAGCCGGTATTTTCAGCAGACTTATCAAAAAAACAGCGATAACCTAAGGCTTCAAAGATGTCAGCCAAGTAATGAGCAAGCTTCCCTTCTTTTTTAGAAGGGCTTTCTATTGAAAGAAGGGTGCTAAACTCTAAAACCAGCCGGTCTACATCTATCATTAGCGTATTATCCTAAAGTCTTTAAACTCTCCCTTATAAGGCTCCTCTATTACCTCTACATGGGCTACCTTAGCATAAGGAGAACCTTTATGACACCAAGCTACCATCTGGTCAACCGCCTCGTCTTCCCCTTCAAATACCGCCTCAACCCTTCCGTCAGGAAGGTTCCTTACCCAACCTCTTACCCCAAGCCTTACTGCTTCTTCTTCTGTATAAGCCCTAAAATAAACCCCTTGCACCTTACCTGAAATATAAACATGCACCCTTTTCATAAGGGCTCCTCTTTTCCTTACCTTTATATAAAACTGAAGTATAATAAACCTTAAACAAAAGTCAAGCCTAATAAGGGCTTTTGTGGTTACTATAAAAAATCTATTCACACAAATAATCTACGTTTGCTGAGACCTCTACGGTTTTTTCATCCTTCATAGGCTCAGGGGCTTCGATACTAGAAGGTTCAGCGCTTTTTAACATCGTAAATCGATAGGTGATAGGAAGATAACGCCATACAGTAAAACTAATAGAAGTAACGCGACAAACCTTGCCTAATTTCTCAGTTAAGGCTTCCCCAAAGTCTTGAGCCTTTTCTACCAACTCTAATTTGATTTCTTTCTGCACTTTATCTGTTAATTCTTGAGAAGCAATCCATACCGGTTCAGAAACCTCAAAAGTTAAGCTTGGATAGGTTTCTTTTATTTTGTTTAAAGTTTCATAAAGCACGTTCTGCTCTTTATAATCTCTTAGCTCAAAATTATAGGTGATATAACCGTTAACCCCCTCACATACTTGTCCTTTTTTTGCCCACCAACAATTTTGTTCTATCCTGTAATCACCACCTTTATAATTTAATCCCAGTTTTCTGATCCTTTTATCCGCATCTCCAAGAATATTAATCGCATCGGTCTCCTTATTAGCCTTAATTTTTACATTAATCCGAAGGCTTAAAATATCAGGCTGAATCTCTCTTTTATGCTCAAGAACTATACTAACTCTGGTAACTTTTTTAGGGTCAATGTTTGTTTCGCTTAAAGCTTTCCCTACATTAATCATAGATAATAAACCAACCCAGATGCTAATAAAGACTATCTTTTTCATGTTTATCCCTCCTGCAATTTTTATGTTAGGTTTTACTTAAATACCTTTTGTTTTATATAACAAAACAAAAGCTTATAAGTTAGAGAAGGACAAGGACTCCATTTGTTTTAGGCCCTCCTCAAATATAAAAAAGAGATGGAACAGAGTGGCCCTTTTATTTCTTTTATTTTATCTTCGATTTTTTGGATAATACCTATCTCCTTATTCTCCTCAGATGCTGCGGTGCTATTAGAGGAACCAGATGAGGAAATATCAGCATAGCTTAAGTTGCAAATTACAAATATCATAAAAATTGAAGCTAACCCGGATAATAATAGTTTTTTAATGGTTATATCTTCTTTATTAATCTAAGGTGGTTAAATTAAATTTTCCACTTTCTACTTCAATCGGAGGTCCATTCTGCACCCGGAAAAAAATCCGTACATTTAAACCAGGAAAGTTTTTATCGTCCACCTCAACCTCAACAACAGAATTTTCCTCCTTCAAAGACTTGATTTTATTCTCAACATAAATTTTTTCTGAAACTACACTGACAGAAGCCCTTCCTTTAAGTAAATTGATGATACATTCTTTATTTTTAAGTTCAAACATCGTATCTTTTTCAACCATAAAACAGGAACCAGGTTCTAAAATCATTGAAACACGACCATCAACCGTAAGAGCTGACACTGGCTCAGTCTTAGCACAATAAACCTTTTGAGTAGCTAATAACCGCGGATAAGCACCTATTTTCACCTCAATGTATGGCTTAATATCAGGATTATTCCCTTCATAAATTAATTCATTTATTAATATGCCTCCCCATTCAACCACAGTAAATCCTTTTCTTCTTGGAGTTTTTATTACAGGTTCTTTTATTTTTTCTTCTTGTTGGATACCCTCAAACGCCAAAATAACCCTAATAATTTTATCTGGCTTTGGCTTAATCCAAATGGCCAAACTATCATCCAAAAAATTTCTGCTTAATAACATTATTTTAAAATACGGATAACCTTTTAATTCTTTTAACCAATAGTCTTTAAAATCTTTAATTTCTTTTCTATTCAAACCTAACTTAGGTAATATTTTATCAAACCAACGGTTAAGTTCCTCTGTTTTAACCACCCATCCTTCTTTTGGTAAGTCTAAAGGTGTATTCAACGCTACTTCATAAAATAAATACTCGTACTTATCATCTATGATTCCCTTTGGATTGGCTTTAACCGACCAAAACCCATTATAAGAAGGAATAGTTTTAGTTAACCAACCCTTAGGATTTAGATAAACTTCTATTTGCTTAGTCTTAGTAGGATAAAGATAAATAGCTGGCTTTTTTACAAGAGGTAAAGGATATTTTATATCTGCTTCTTCACAGGTCAATAATTTCATTTCTTTGTTTTCATCTCTTACTAAGGTAAAACAAAGCGTTTCTAATTTGGTTGGACAACAAGAAGGATCGGTTTCTCTATGGGTAAGAAGTGATAAATATATTGAGTCTCTCTCTCTATCACGAAAAGTAACAAATCCTGGCTGAAATTTTAAATCTTTTACTACCACTCTATCTCCAAGTTTTATTGAATTAGTTTGCATGATTTTGCCATTTTCATTTACAAGTGCGGTTATTTCAAAAAAAACACCACTTCCCCCAAAATTTTCAGAAAGTATAACTATAGCAAACGGTAATGAAAAGTTTGGTTTAAAAATACCATATTTTTCTATTTTTACGCTGATGTAATTTTTGATATCTTCTTCATTACCAGGTCTCAATTGAGTTTTATACTCCCCATTTTTTAATGTCACTGTTTGCCCTGAATACTTTAAATGATATCTAAAGTTCTTAATGGTTTCTTCATTTAGAGTATCAGGGCTTTCTGAAGCTATAGTTGATTTTATCGTAAGCAAAAAAATATATACTGTTGTTATTAAAAGAAGATTTATACTATACATTAGATTTGTTTTTATAAAATTTATCATGTTGTTCCTCACATTTTTAATTTTTTTAAATTTATTTAATTTATTGCTTTATTTCATACTCAATTTTACAATAAATATCTTGTTTCCAACGACGATCTTCTGATTCATCTTTCAATTCCGAACATATTCCAACAAAAGTTACCTCTCCTTTTCTATCCTTACATTTATTTATAGCATCTTCTAAAGCAGCATCACAATTTTTGCCATAACCACTTATTATTATTTTTGTTATTCTTTTTTTATCATCTTTAGTATTTGCAAAACTTATTGAAACAGAAAAAACAAGGAATATTAAAAGCAAAAAAATAGATAATACTTTATTCCTCATGTTTTAACCTCCTTCTAAATTTAATTACATACTTCTTCCCATTCTACACATACTTTATACACACCACAGATTTTTTTACCAGGGAAAACAGGATCAGGCTGGCAAAATCTTCTTTCTTCCCATTTTTTACAAACCTTTTCGCAATTCTCATTGCTGGTGGTAGATTCTTTATTTTGAATATCTGTTGCCCAAAGGTTACTCATAAAAAAAACTAGGAAACTAAGAACCAAAACTGTTTTTTTCATAGCCCTACCTCCAGATTATTTTTTAAAATCTTTCCCTGCTTATTCTTAAGTTTCAGATTTCCTTACATTCCTTTTCAGCTCCCTTAGAAGTTTTTTGTCACTTCTCATACTTTGATCTTTATTAGTCTCTATATTAACATTATACCGAAAATTTTTTTCATCTTCGACCTCCTATCTAAAATTTAAAGTGCTTAAAATGAATGTTGGTATCATTCCTCACTTATTTTCCTCTTCCATATTGTCCTTTTTTATCAATGTTCGGAACTGGATATTTTGGAGAATTCTTAAGTCTTGGGTTTTCCTTGCGTTCCTTTTCAGCTTCCCTAGCAGCTTTTAACCACTTCTCATACTTAGAACTTTTTTCTATCTCAGAGGGCTCATTAACCTCAAAATTTTTTGTAGATTTATTTACTTCATACATTGAATTGTCAGCTTTCCCTTTGAAAGTTGTAATGAATAATAAAAGAGTAAAACTGAGTACTAATGTTAGTTTATTCATAAATTCACCTCCTTATTTAGTTGGCCTTTTTAATTTATCCAGCCTCTATGGGGGTCTGCATATAGCCTTATAACTCATTTTTTCATGTCCCCTCTCATATATCTGTGATTTGCTCACTTCAATTTCCCTCGCAGATTTTTTTGCATGCTTCAATAGAATCAAAAGGTACAACATGACCCCCACAGCCGCCATGAACAAATGTATGGCAGGTTTTGTCAAAATTAGAAAAATATGCTCCTTCAAACAGACCCTTACAAGTTCCTGGTAGAGGTGGTAAGTAACATCTCTTTTTAATATCAATCTTTTTTCCTTGAGTTCTTTGAATAAAATCACTTAGAAATATAGCGGCACTTTTATGACCTTTAAAAGTGCAAGCATCAACATCTTCTTCATTTGGAATATTGCCTTTTTCTATGAGAATCTTTATAATGTTTACGTTTTCTATATCAGCCATACAGGTAAATTTTATAATATTTTTTTGTTTTAGATTGGCTCCTTTTTCTGCAAGAATATGAAAAATATCATCATAGCCTTTTATTATAGCAATTTTAAGAGATTCGTCATTAAACTCAATTCCTTGTTTTAAAAGAAACAAAGAAACTTCTTTATGTTTTCTCCTGAGAAATTCATTTAAAAAATTTGCTCCGACCGATTTCTTTATATCCCAGCCCTTTTTAAGGCAAACCTCAAAAATTTCTATGATTTTTTTATAGTCTCTTTCTCCGAAAGCAAGTCCATATAGCGGGATCTCTCCTCTGTTATCTTTCAAATTAAAATCAGCACCATTTTCTATAAGAAAAATAATAAAATCTTCATTCATAAAATTGTAAGCAATAGCATCATGGAGAGGTGTTCTGCCATCTTTATCTTTGGCGTTAATATCAGCTCCTTTTGCCAAAAGAATTTTGACCATGTTAAGGTCTCCCTCTCGGGCTGCGTAATGAAGCAAAGTCTTACCATTGTCATCACGAACGTTTACATCCTTTTGATTAAGGATGTATTTTTTCATTAATTCAATATTGTCCGAGCCTTTCTTCATTTCTGATCCTTTGTCAACGAAATATCGTTGGAATATTTCATCATTAGATCGAGAATATGAGACAGATGGGAAAAGAAAGAAGTATCCTGCAAAAAAAGCACAAATTATTGTGATTATCAATATTCTATGCTGACCCTTTTCCATCATTTCTCCCACCACCTTTCAAGATTTTCTATTTTTCTTATAGTTATAGTCTCACCTAAATTTATTATAGCTTCGTAGCCTTCTTGTATCAAATAGGATTTATTTTTAATATTATCGGTAAATTCAACTTCTCCTTCTATTACCGAAATTTTTATAATGTGCCCATCTTCTCTTTCCACAACAAATTCAGTTCCTCTGGGTGTGGTAACAGCATCAGTAGGTACTTTACTACAATTCGGCCTCCCTACAGTAATCTTACATAATTCAATTCTAAGTTTTTTTATGGATTTTTGAATTCTTCTACTGCACCCCATTTGTCAAGACATTTTTTATGCCTTAAAGTTTTAGAGGTCATGCTACCTTTCTTATCCTTTCCTCATATTTTGCTTCAAATTCTTCTGGGCTCATGTACCCAAGCTTAAAGTGCACATAGAGCTTGTTATAGTCCTCTTGTATCCACCTGCTATAAAAAATCCATACGATTAAGTATTTAAAAATTTTCATAATTACTTTTAATCTTTTTACTTATGTATACGATTCTTCTAATACGCTTTTGTTCTGTTTCTTTTAATGCTATTTTGATAGATTGTTATCAATCTTTGGCTTAGGGATTGGTATATATTGCACACCACCAGAGAGATTGCTAGACCTTCCAGTATCAAACCCTTGACTTGCCTCTCTTCTTGCTCTCTCCCAAGAGCTATCAAGATCGTTATAATTTCCAGAAGATGTTGAATGTTGTTCTGCCCTCCAGCTGTCTCCTGAGGTTCCAGCGGCTTGGTCATAAGCAGAATCTCCACCATAAGCTATTCCCGATATAAACAAAACAAAAACCATACCAAACATGCCCTTCTTTAAGAATCTTTTCATGATGCCCCCCTTTAAGATTTTTGATTAAGCTTTTGTAACTCCCCTTCTATCTCTTTTATACGTTTCATGCATTTTTCTATGTACTGTTTTTGGGCGGATACAGCTTTATAGTAAAGATCTAAATTCTTTTCAAACTCCTTCATCTTTGTCCAGTGAGTAAAAACCACCTTTAAATCCAGCCCTGTATTAACAAAATGGGATAAAACCTTAGCTAAATCTTTGATCTTATCCTCTATACCAGGTATAGCATTAACAGCTTTTACTATCCCCTCTGCAAGGTCTTCAAAAGTATGATCTTCAACAGAAGCCCAATCAGCAAAATCTTTTGTAGCTAAAAGATCTTTAAATCTTTTAATCTCCTTCTCTCGTTTAGGAGATTTCTTAAAATGCTTTTCTAACCGCTTAAACAAATTGTCCTGTAACAGGTCTAACATGATCTCTTTAAACCTCTCTTCGCTTCTTAAGATAGCTTTTTCAGTCTCTTCTCTCCAGCTTTCAAACTCCTTAATATTTTCTAACATTCCCTTATTAAGTTTGTCTAAGTTGATTTTTGCCAAGTAAAGTTTATGTTTAAGGTCAGCCAGTTCTTCTCCAAGCTTTGTTTCGTCAGGCAAGAGTTTTTCTTCTTTTAGTTTCTCGGCACGTTTTTCTACCTCCTCAGGTTTATCCTCTAAAGTAGAAGTTTGAGGTTTTCTTTTAAAGACTGTGGGGTCTATTACTAATGGACGATCAGGTTTTAGTTCCACTATTTTTTGTCCTACTGTTTGATAATCTAAAGGATTTTGTCGGTAATGATTTAATAAATCGTTAAGTTTTTGTAAAGAAGTCTTTATCTTAGCCTCTTCTTCCTTGGCTTTAGCTAAAATTTGATTATACTTTTCTGGTTCAGTATGTTTAAAACTCTCAGCTGAGCTAATCTCCTTTTTTAACCGTGCATATTCATCTAAGTTAGCTGCTACCACCTCTAATAGCTTTTTATTAAAAACTCCTTGAGACCCTACAGGTAGACTGTTTAGTTGTGGATTCACATATAAAGGCACCTTTACACCTAAAGATGAAAGGTCGATTCGTCCTATCATGGCTTGTGCGCTTTTTTCGGCAAGGTCTCTGGCTGATTCAAGGTCTCCTGCAAGGGCTGAAGCCACTGCTTTTTCTGCCAAAACTGAACTTGCTGCCAGCTGATGAATGGCATCCTTAGTTTCTATATAATTTCCCTTTATCCACGCATTAGTTGTGTCTCGATAATCAACCCCTCCACCATGATTTTCGACAAAGAAAGAAAAACTGTCGGTTTCTTTTGAATAACAAAAGGTAGCAACTGTAGTCCCGGTTACTCCAACCAATTCTTCTAAATCAACTCTTTGGTAAGAGGGAAGAGTTACTTTTAAATTATTGGATTTTAGCCATCTGGCTAAGGCTAAGACCTTTTGGATTTCTCTCATGGTATGTAATGAAGGGAAAATCTGAGAAAACTCTTCATATCTACTGGTTAACATCTCTGCATATTCCTTTAAAATTTCGACATACCAAGAGGGCATATCTGAACTTAAAGGCTCACTACCTATTCTTACCTCTGACCTTGCAAAGTAAACAGCGGATTTATCAGGACTGATTTTTAATTCTACCTTTCTAGGAAAAATCCAATGACGATCAAGTCCATTTTTAATCTTTTGAAACTCCTTACCCTTACCTTTTTCATTAACCTTTTGAGTAAGGTAGACAACAAAGGGATAAAAATCTTTAAGGGATGCTGTTTCAAGATTTAAAGTGGTTACATACTTAAGCGTATAATCTGCATAAAAAAAGGCTTTAGCTATATAAGTATCTGAGGATAGATTAAAATACGTTGGTTTCACTTCGATAGAAGGAATTTTAAACCTTTTTTTTATAAAGGAATCGCTTAAAACAAGGTTATAGAAGACGGTCTTCATCATCCATTCTCTTTGGATTTCTTCAAATTTTTGGTTGGCAAACTCGCTTAATTCTTGGTCACAATTTCCTCTTAGAGGAGCCCTTTTAATAGCTGCTTCTATTACCTCTTCTTTTACCCCCATACCTCTAAGCAAATTTTTATAAAGTAAAAACAATAAATTACGAGAAGCCTCCCAGTTGTCTATTTTTCCGGAATTAAAGTCACTTCTTATCCTTTCAAACTCATCAATAAGACCCAGCGTCTCATAAATCTCTCTAAACCAATGTCCTGCGTTTTCCATACCATAAACTTCAGAAAACTTTTGAAATCCCCAAAATTGAACCATAGCTTTTCCATATTTTCCCTCAAGCCCTAAAGCCATAAAAATTTTATAAAAAAGCTCCTGTAAATGTAGATACTGCTCAAGTTGTTCTCTATTGTTGAACTTCCATTTTTTAGATTTTGGCTCCCAATTAAGATAAGCCTCAAATTCTTCGGGGGTAATCGAAAATACTTTTAGCCTTGCTAAAAGTATTTGTTTTTCTGGTAAAGGTGGAGAAGAATACAAAATTTCTTTCAATATACCTGATAACCAATTAGCTCCATAATTTAGGTCTCGACCTACCCTATCCATTTCTTGATCAAAGATAGATTTGATTTCTTCTAATGCCCTGTATGTATTTTTAGTTGGGTCTAAAGAAAAAGATGGATAAGGATACCTAAGAGCCTCGTCCAAAACTTGAACGTAGGGGAGAGGTCCTGTTTTGTATTTTGGGTCGTAATGTCCTACCAAAGTAATCTCTCCTGTGTTTTTATCGATAAAAATCCCGTCTAAGACATTGATCGCAGAAGTTTTAGCTAAAAGACTGTTTTTATCAAGAAGGTCTCCCTTTTTATTTGCTTTATCTATCAATCTTTCTCTTGAAGAACCTTTAAAGGCTATTTTTGACCTATCTTGAAACGATTGAATCGTAACACCCAAGGCAGGTTTTTCCTTGGATATGTTTACAGAAAGAGATAAAATTTTGCCCTCCTTAACCACCTCCTGAGAATACGCATAAACAACCAGACTTAATGCTAAAACAAAAGCTAAAACAATGTTCCTAATAGTTGAAATAGTTGATATAAATGATGAAATCTTGAAATAAAAGTCAAATTTCAAAAATCCTATCACTTTATAACCAATCCTAATTCTATATAATTAAAAGTATAATATAATTA